>Ga0315284_10015879_pt1 | contig 10697 bp, 4 predicted proteins | sample YL17G09_16_MG_FD_203696 | JGI IMG/M metagenome (GOLD analysis project Ga0315284, IMG submission 203696) | Sediment microbial communities from Yellowstone Lake, YNP, Wyoming, USA - YL17G09_16 | ecosystem: Environmental > Aquatic > Freshwater > Lake > Sediment | place: USA: Wyoming | collected...
AAATCCTTCAAAATGACAATACACCCAAAGGCATATTCTGGCGCCTATCCATTCTTCTTGCGTCTGATAAACTGGACGAGGCTTCCTCCCTGATCCAAGAGCACGACCCCATTCAGCCGGAATGGGCCGGGGAGGCAGTTAGGGTATTGGTCCAGAAAGGGGATTTGGAAGCTGCTGAAGCCCTTTATGAGGAGTTTGTTTCCAAACCGGATTCATTCAAGGATCCTCTAGGAGTCATGAGATTACATCACCAAATAGCGATGGCGTATTTCCGCCGGGCCGTTATGCTGGAAGGAAACCCGCGGCCTTTTCAGATGATTCCAGGTCAACTTTCACCTGACGCTTATGCCGCCTGTAAGAAAGCACTCCACTACATAGACCAAATGCACAAGACCCATCAGTATACTGATCTCAATGAAAGCGTGCTCTTCGCCGAGTCGCTAATAACAAAAATGCACCTCCTTGATCTCGTCGGAGATACCGCTGGGGCATTAGGAATTGCGAAAAAGTTGCTCCACTTCAGGCCTATTCCTCAAGCTGCCGCTGCGTATGTGGCCATTAGAGAGAACCCTGATAACAGGGATAGCATACTAGGGGTAGCCGAGTTGCTTTCCTCTGATCATCCGAAGGAAGATTGGGCCTGGGTAATGAGAACGAAACTTCTTGCGATGGCCGGGCATTACGAGGAAGCGTGGGATTTACTTTTTCAAGCAAAAGCTCAGATTCATGGAGAGGGAGAAAGGAGGGAGCTTGCCTGGACAGCGTCAGAACTTGGGGTGTCCGTTGGTAAAAGAGACGCGGCAATGGCCGTTGTGGGAGAGCTCGTTGAGCAAGAAGATCCTTTTTTTCAGTTCCTGCTTGCCAAGAATCTATTTTTTCAGGATAAACTCGACCAGGCATATGGAATTCTCCAGGATCTTACCAAATCCTCTTTATCCCCGTCTGTTCAATCTGAAGTTCTCTCACTAATGGCCAGAATTCACATGAAGCGCTCTCAGTGGTCATTGGCCAAGGACTTGCTAAAACAATCCCTTTCCAAGTTTAGTCATCCTTTAAGTTTGAAGGCGTTGATTTATGTCGGATCGAAAGAAAAGGATGATGCGGTCATCTTAGATGCTGCCACCAAGCTGGACCAGCTTGGTTTCTCAGATGCGGAGACCTGCCAGGCCAAGGCCCAGGCCGCCTTCAACCTGGGGCGCTATAACCTGGCAATAGAAACCTGGAAAGCTATTTATGATAATGATAAAGCCCCGAGAACTGCAATAGAATTAGCCACTGCACTCAGAGCAAAGGGCGAGTATGACGAGGCTTTGGAAATTTTGAAATATCATATCCCGAAAGACGGCAGTCCAAATCTCGATTGCCTTGGCCTATATTGCACTATCCTTGAATTGACCGGAAGTTATCCAGACGCGTTCCGTCAGCTTGATGCCTGTTTTGAAGACATCAAAGACACGCCTGAATTATTAGTTCTGCATATGAACCTTGCATACCGGGTGAATCAAGAGGACCGAGCCCATCAATCCATGCAGCGCCTAATGGAGTTGCAGAAGATGGGCAAAGTGGACCCGAGCCTCTTCGGGCCAGTAACTATAGAAAAATTCAAGAAAATGATTGAGGGCTCAAGGCGAAGAAGGGAATTTGCTATTGAGCAGTACCGTCTGGGCAGGTTCCCCCGCGCCCTCCTTTGCGAGATTCAAAACCAGCCCTATTACCTCGATTGGGCAGTACGAACACAAGAAATGCATCTTCCGGATGGGCCACGGATACGCCTTGATTATACTATTTATTCTACTAATAGCTTGCGAATGGGACTACAGCATGGCAAAAATGAGCTTGTCCCAATTGTTGCTCCTGCCGAATTCCAAGAGGTTGTGATTGATCTAAGCGCCTTGATCACTCTTCACCGACTTAACTTATTTCCTGTGCTGGAGAAGCTTTTCAAGGCCATCCATTATCCCTTGGCCTTCCATTGGCTTTGGGAACTGGACAGGCCCCGCTATGCCTACCATCAAAGGTCCATGGCCTTATTATACAGAGAAATTGATACCCTTCTCACGACGGGGACAATTGGGAGACTTGAGCTGGTCAGTGAACAAGAGGCTGAAAATGCCCGAATGATTAAACTGGCCAAAATGGAAGACATGCCAATTATAACAGCTTGGTCTAAAGAAGAAGATTGGACAGGCGCCGATGAGGGCGTTGTCATTTGGATATCACAGATCGTGAACTGGCTCTATGAATCTGGCAGAATCGGAGAAGACAAGTACCGTAAAAGCCTATCTCTTTTAAAGAACGCACTAGGATCGAAAGAACATGGGCCTTCCAAGAAGCTTCAGTCAGCCGCACGCCTCGTGTTTGATAGGGGGGCCATTGAGTTCTTGGTGGGAAACGGCCTTCTCGATTCGCTGGTTTCCCTGGGCGTTAGGCCGATGCTGGAAAACTGGACAGCCTTCTATTTTCAGCAAGCTGTGAGGGAACTCGATTTCCTGGAGGTTGTTGGGAAATGGCAGCAAGACCTCGAAGCTGCCCTCAAAGCTTCGAAGGTATTTCGCCCATTCGAGCATCCCCTTCTTGAGCGCCAACACAATTATTATTTGAGTATCATAGAGGCGACACTCAAGTTCTGCAAAGAGCGCAGTCTGCCCCTTATGGCAGATGACCGTTCTATGCAAATGATTGGCGAGCCTGGCTGGACCGGTAACCAGTACGGCACCGATGCACTTCTTCTGGAATTATTGAAGCAGGATAAGCTCACCCTGGACCAATACACACGCTATTTTGTGCAACTGGTCAGATGGCGTTACAGGTTCCTAGTTCCTGATGCCCGCCTGCTGCTGTATCTTGCTAAGCAATATAAGAATCGGCCACTGGGTAGTGAGTTGACGGCGATTGCCGATTACGGTCGGCACTGCATGGAAGATGTCGGGCTGCTCTTGGGTCCTGAGGCCACCGATCCGCCCAAACCCTTGGGTGCAGTATTTTATTTAAGATGGATCGATCAATGGACAAGAATGCTTTGCAATATCTGGACGGACGAGGATTTTGATCAAGAAAGCCGCCTTGGAATCACTCGAAAAGTACTCGCCCAAGCCATCCCTCCTCCGCCTAAGGGGCTACACCCGGAAATGCGGGAGCGTTTGGGCGCCTCTGAGGAAATAAAGGTCCTTTCTGGGATCATCCAATTCATCATGGACTCGGCGAAATGCCTCAAGCTGAGCGGATTGCTGCACGAGGCTTTCTCCTATTACGGGGTTGCGAATGTGGATAGGCAAGCAGACATTCTCCGCGAACACTTCCAGCATTTGGTCCGTATCTCGCTAGCCGACGATTTTCGGCAAAGTCTGATTTCAGATCCGGAATTTGCCAAAGCGCTAAATGAAACCAACCAAACTTACGAAGGATTCATCAAAGAGAAAATATTAAGGAAGAATCTGGCCCGGATGCTCGTCGCCTATTACAGAAGTCAGAATATTCTTAGACCATCCCTATTTTCCGATCTGATGGAAGAATATGGCCTGGTTGCTGACCTTATCGGAAAATCGGATACTGAGGGCGGCGAGGTACTAAAGCAAGGCCATCAAGAGAACATAGAAAGAGGGGAAATATCAGTTTCTGCCGTTGACGGTTCTATTTTCAGAATTGCATTGCCGGGAGGGGGCAGAGAAGAATTGGCTCTTTTACATGACATGTTCAACGATATGAAAACCCAAATCCGTATGGAGGCATTCCAAAATCTGATGGCGCCGGATCAATTGACTGAACCCACACGAATAAAGCTAGATGGTTTGAAAGAGGCATTGACTTCAGAAATCAAGGCCCAATGGGAACCTGCAGCTCATAGAGCAAGGCAGGTTGTCATGAAGGATTTTCGTTATAGCAGAATGCATCTGAAGACCGCGTTATTGCACCAAATCTCCGAAAAAGAGGTTATTTCCAATGCCGTCAATAATTTGCTTTTCCCCGACATAGATACTGCCTGGGCCGAAGCCCCGGCAGTTGTGAAATCGCCCAAGCAGGATCCCGAAGCGTTCAAGCAAAATACAATAGCGGAGTTCAAACAAACCCAAAAGAAAGGAGGCAATGAAACAGAAGAGGCTCTGAATCAGTACATGCAGCAGTTTGGTTTCATTGCCTTAGCTCCTCCTTTGGATGCCTGGAGCCTGTTGCAGCGGAGGCGAGTCTCCTCCATTGCGTCGGATCAGGAGGCTAAAGTGTTTTGTGAAACTGTAGAAGACTGGGCCTATTCTCAGGACGATCCGCTTGCTCTGGTAGTCGCCTGGCAGGTTCTGCTCGGGGCGGCAGGTCTCGCTGAGAAAATAGTTTATTTCAAGAGTTTCGATTTTATAAAAGGGTTGGAACGCCTTTTCATTGATCTTGCTGTTCCAGGATATCGTACCGGTAATCAGAAGGAGAATGCCAGGAGGAGATTTTTTGAAAAAGCTTGGGAGGCGCGCACTCGTCTTGCGCAGCATTATTTGCGCTACCTCGAATTGGAGGCTATCATTAAGACCGACGATCAGCGGGTTCTGGCAGCTTGGTGGATGGCGCAGAAAACAATGGAAGCCCTTCTAGAGTCGATGGGAGCCAGAGAGGATGAGGAAAGAGCCACGTTGCTCGAAAAGCGCATAATTCCAGATTGGATCATTAAAGCGACCTTTTCCACTTACATTCAACACAGTCTGTTCTATCTGCCTAAGGCCGCGCAGTCTCCTAATCGTTACTGCACATTTGCCGCAAGGCGGCACCTTACTGCGGCCATGATGGCATTCATCGCTCCAACCACAGAGGGTTTACCAGCACCTGGCTATGCTGGCATTACCATGACTGACGTAATCCGTGATGGTATGATCGGGCTGCTGGAATCACCGCACGATCTTCCCTTAGCCCACCTACCTGCGGGACAACATATCGCTGTTGTCTTGCTATGGAATAGGGCATTGGCCCAATCCATTCCCTCGTTTCTGCGCGCTTACTACAAGGATAATGTCGAGTTCGTAGGCAAAGGGAAAATGAGTCTATTGCAGGGCGCAGAAATGATGAGCAGAGCGGATTATCCGGAGGAAGTTCTCAGAGAGATTGCTAAGAATGTAAACAAGCCCCTAGTCTTTCATGCCTTGTTGGCCTTTGAAATAATCGGAATCAAGGTGGCGACAGAGGACAAGCTACCCCCAGCATTGAAAACAATGCTGGAGAAGCCGCAGATATTAGGTGAGTTGGTAGCCCTTGACGAATCCTTGGGATCACTGGCTGCCGCTTCTCTGGCAAGGATACTTCCCCTGTTATATGCCAGAGAAGAAAAGAACTTGGCCTATGATATCGAAAAGCAACTTTTGAAAATGGATTGGGATCTTCTTCGGAAATCTGCGGAGATCATGGTCGAAAGGGTCATCTTTGCTGCTCTCTTGGGCATCGGAAATGATCTCTTGATGAAACTCCTTGAAATAGGCCATAGAAATAAGGAATTCAATAGCGGACTTAGAATGATGAAGGAATTTCTTGGCACCTACCTCAGCCAGGTTCCTGTCTCCCACCGGGAAAGGGTTCGATACGTGCTCAGGGAACTTGAGTTTATCCCCGAAGTAAAGTAGCCCTAGGAGCCATGATGAATATCATTCCTTTTGATGAAGATGGGTCCCCCAGAATCTATACCATACACTCTCAGAAGGGTGGCGTGGGGAAAACCTCTATTGCCCTAGCCCTGGCAGGCATATCCGGAGCAAATGGGAAAAAGACACTCCTCATAGACGCGGATATGACAGGTGCAAGTATCTCCGATGTTCCGGGAATGGAATACGAACTAGACAAGAGCTCCAATCGCTTCAACGACTTGATTTTGGCAAAGCCGAATGAGTTTATGCAGGTCACGGCAATTTGGCCTGCGCCTAAAGACAATGAGGACACGATTCTAAAGCGGCAATTTTGCCAGAGGAAAATGGATCACGATGCCGTTTATTTTATCCCATCAAGTGCAAGGCCAGAGGATGTAGAGACGATGGTCCCTCTCATTTCACAGGAGGATCACTTGCATTTTTTCCGCCACCGGATCGAGGACACTCTTGCCGCAGCGATTCGATCAGGGTTCCAAACGATCATCCTGGACCATTCGCCAGGCCTGTTCGGCTTATCGAAGACAGCTCTGCAAATGAGCCTAGAGTGGGGTTTGCCCCAAGACAAGAGCAACCACCGGCTTCGACACTTATTGAAAGGACATTTGCCGGAGCCTTCTCTGCAAGCCCTTTTGGTCAGCAGTTTCGAACCCCATGATTACAAAGCTGTTTTGGTTTCCCTCCAGTATGTAATTGGAAAGCTAATCTCTATCCATAAGATAGACGAAGACAAATACCCAGAGTCGTTTGTAGATAGTTTCCGATTTGTTTTCAATAAAGCAAGAAACTTTACTGATTCAATAGCCGAACTTGATAAGATACTTCGTAAAATTGACGACTTGGCTCCATATTTAAAACAAATGCTAAACGACCATGAAAAAGAGTTTGGCCCCCAGATAGCCCCTTTGATTGAGGGGTTCGAGATGGGAGATATTTGTTCGAAAGCAAAAGCTTTCGTTCAAGTGTATAAAACCGCTGCCGCGGATAAGCAGTGGGGAGACTGGGAAAGATGGTTGCGAACCGTGGCCTATCGAGCTCGTTTGATTAAGGAGGAGAAGAGCCATCTTTCCGGGAGGTAGGGTGAATTCCATCAGCTTGGATGAAGCTTCTTTTTGGGATTGGATGAGTTTTGGAATTTCCGTGATGGAACCCGGGAACGGTGATTTTCTACCGGAATCGAATAGAGGATATGTCCGTTTATTGTCATTGATGATGCAGAATCATTGGGAGAGCATTGCCCTGAACAGGCATGTAGGTGGAAGCGCAAAAAGCGCAGGAACGTTGGACAACCTGAGCCGGCACATCCCCAGGAAGTACCTTTTAGAGCTCCAATTCTGTCTTGCCGCCTATGGCTCTGTCTTTGCTACTCTTTTCCCGTCCATGCTTTCGCACCTGGATAATCTGCCTTACATTGAGTGGTTGCTGCACATGGAGCCTGATAACGAAAGATATCGGGATCATCTTGTACACATGTTCAGGGTGGCTTTTGTCTCCGATCGTCTCATACAAATACAAGCTATCCGTCAGAAGGCTAGAGAATTTCAGTTTTCTTCATCGCATTTTCTGGAATGGTGCCAGGAAAAATTGCGTACTGATCCGAGTGGCTGGGACAGCCCAAGGAAGGACAGACTTCTTTACGCTGCTATTTATCTTTCCGCGATTTTTCATGATGTCGGATATGCTTATTATTTCCTGAGCCGGTATCGCCAGCGCTTGGTTGGTGTCCTGCCGACTTTAACGCAGGGCGAGGCGACGGCAGACTTACACCATAGAGATATGGCAAATATAAGAAACAGCCTTGCCGCCAAATTCGCAGCAAAACACCATCATGGCTTTCAGGAAAATGAATGTCCTGCCAACGGAGAGGTTATATTGTCGGGGTTCTTTCGTGATAATCTTGGGCTTAACCATAGCGTAGCTTCAGCCATGTTTTTGGTGGACCTCGCTGATAGCCTTTATGATCGACATTCAATGAGCGATGACCTGTATATCGCTTTCCATCTTGCGGCTGAAGCGGCCATGTTGCACGATATGACAAGCAATGACAAATGGCTCCATTTTTCAATTGGCACGTGCAGAGAATTTCTCGACTGTGTGAAGCAAAAAGAGGTTCCCATCGCAGCCCTTCTGTGTTTCGTAGACAATATGGAACTTGGAAGAAGGCCAAGGATTAAAAAAATAGTAAAAGATAAGCAATGCACCTTTCGTATGGATGATAAAAAGGAACATATGACAGGAATAAAGTATGATGAATCAAAAAAATGCCTTGTCGTTGAACCTCGGGATCTTGTAGCGAAGAAAGACTTCATCTTTGACTCTGAAAAGAACTGTTTTGTTCTTTTTGATATCCCCATAAACAAATCTGATTCCGATTCTTAACTGGCAGTGGGATTATCTCTATATCTTAGGGAGGACTTTGAAGAATAGGTACCGGACACCTTTGATGATATAAGGCCTTGGTTTTGTTAAGGCCGATTCGGGATTCCAAAATACGTATGGGAGCAAGAGGGCAGGAAACTGTGACCTTATATGGTGAGAATAGGGGACGCCCTCTGTGTCAAAAAGGTGTCAGGCATAAGTAAATAAGGCGTTGCATCCGAGTCGCTGGCCAAATATTGGATATCGCACGAGAACACCACGAAAAAGGCTTATTATTGGGCCTTAGAACGGCATTTTTGAATCCCAATTCATTCTTCTTCTAAAACGATAGAAATGAAAAAGTGAAATGGTGCTTTGTCCCTGGCTCTTCTGGTGCAGGTCTTATTCGGCTGATTTTGGCCACAAAAAGGGGGATTTAAGGCCGAAAAGGCTCAGCCACGGAGGCCGATCTTTTTCATAATCAAAGAGTTGGCCAGGTCCGACCCGGAATAGCTTGACCCGGAATAGCTCTCTAAGATGTTGTGATAAAATACCCTTGACGCACAATTCCCTTTTCTGTATATTCACCTCACCCAAAAGCGAGTTCTTATCAATCGGATACGGCAATGGAGGATGGGATGACGCGGAAGCTGAAAGCGCTGGTTCTTGGGGATGCGATGATCCCGGGAAGCGAGTTCGGGCCGGCAGCGAAGAGATACCTGGAAAACGTCATCGGGGACCTCAGGGTCGGTGACTGGGAATCCAACTGGGACCGTCTCCAGGCGCGCAGGCTCGAGGTCGAGAAGAAGGGCCCTGAGATCGAGTCGGTCCCCGACCTGGTGAAAGCCGAGGGCGCCGATGCCGAGATGGTCATGGGGCTTTTCGTTCCCCTCTCGAGCAAGGTCTTCGACGCCATGCCGAAGGCCCGCATCGCCGGGGTCTCCCGCGCCGGCATCGAGAACGTCAACCTCGCCGAGGCGACCAGGCGCGGGATCCTCGTGTTCAACGTCGAGGGCCGCAACGCCGAGGCGGTGTCGGACTTCGCGGTCGGGATGATCATCGCCGAGAGCAGGAACATCGCGCGAGCCCACCTCGCGATCAAGAACGGAAAGTGGCGCAAGGAGTTCTCCAACTCAGAATGGGTTCCTCAACTGAAGGAGAAGAAGGTCGGCATCGTCGGCTTCGGCTACATCGGGCGGCTGGTCGCAAGGAAGCTCTCCGGCTTCAACGTTGAGATCCTCGTCCATGACCCCTTCGTCGACAAGTCCGTGGAGTCCGAGTACGGCGTGCGCCTGGTGGAAAGGGACGCGCTTTTTCAGAACGCCGATTTCATCACGCTTCATGCGCGGCTGAGCGCGGAGAACAAAGGCATGGTGGGCGCGCGGGAGCTGGGGCTCATGAAGCCGACGGCCTACATCGTCAACACGGCGCGCGCAGGGCTCATCGACCAGAAGGCGCTGCTTGCCGCGCTTCGCGGCCGCAAGATCGCGGGAGCGGCCCTCGACGTGTTCGAGAACGAGCCCCTCGAGCAAGGCAGCGAGTTCCTCGCCCTGGACAACGTAACCCTCACCACCCACATCGCCGGCACGACCAAGGAGGCGCTCTCCGGCTCGCCCGGACTGCTGATGGAGGACATCAAGCGGTTCTTCGACGGGGACAAGCCCAGGTTCATCAAGAACCCCGAGGTGCTTTCCGATCCGTCGTTCGCTGCGTGGCTGAAGGGGGCGAAGCCGTGATGCGTCCCATGAGAGAGCTTCTCGACGAGGCGCAGAAGGGCAAGTACGCGGTCGGCGCCTTCAACGTGTACAACTACGAGACCATCCTTGGGGTCGTGAAGGCGGCGCAGGAGGAGAAGGTCCCGGTCATCGTGGCCTTCGGCGAGCGCTACCTGGAGAACATGGACTTCGAGTCGGTCGCCCTCATCGCGGAGAGGCTCTCGCGCGAGGTCTCCACGCCGATCGCCCTGCACCTCGATCACTGCAAGTCGGTCGACCACATCGTGCAGGCGATCAAGGCCGGCTTCACCTCGGTCATGTTCGACGGCTCATCGCTGCCGTTCGCGCAGAACGTGGCCGCGACCAGGGACGTCGTGCGCATCGCGCACCCGGCGGGGGTGTCGGTGGAGGCGGAGCTCGGGGCGATCGCCCTGGGGGACCGCTCCAACGAGGAGGCCGCGGAGCAGATCTACACGGATCCGGCGCAGGCGGGCGAGCTTGTGGAGGCCAGCGGCGTCGACGCCCTTGCGGTCTCCATCGGGACCGTGCACGGCCTGTACAAGGGCGAGCCGAAGATCGACGTCGGCACCCTGAAGGCGATCCGGCGCCTGGTGTCCGTGCCCCTCGTCCTGCACGGCGGGTAGGGCACGCCGGAAGCCGTCCTGCGCGAGTGCATCCAAAACGGCATCTGCAAGATCAACGTCAACACGGAGATATCGACGCTCGTCGTCGATCGGTTCCGCGCCATGCTCGCCTCCGGGAAGGACTTCCATTACTCGAAGCTTTCCCTCGAAGCGGTTGGCCTCGTCACGCGGGTGGCGCGGAAATACATCGGGATCTTCAAGGGGTAGGAATACGGCAGCCCTGAACAGCATCATCGTGATCGACGTCGGCACCTCGAGCCTGCGCTCGAGCGTCGTCGGCATTGACGGAACGATGCGATACTCCTCGTCGCGCGCATGCTCCCCGCTGTTCCTCGAAGGGGACGCGGTGGAGCAGGATGCGCTCACATGGC
>Ga0315284_10015880_pt1 | contig 10696 bp, 24 predicted proteins | sample YL17G09_16_MG_FD_203696 | JGI IMG/M metagenome (GOLD analysis project Ga0315284, IMG submission 203696) | Sediment microbial communities from Yellowstone Lake, YNP, Wyoming, USA - YL17G09_16 | ecosystem: Environmental > Aquatic > Freshwater > Lake > Sediment | place: USA: Wyoming | collected...
TAAACGCCTGTTCCAATTGGGCTTGAGTGGCATTCGAATTCCTGAGCTCTAATGAAGCTTTCGCAGCATCATTCTCGCATTTAATATCCCACACAGTCAAATCCGCAAACTTGTCAGTTATTATGCAGGTGCTACTAGCGCTATCGTAATTATAACTGATTGTAGTCACATTATTCTGAACTGCCGATGCCTGATATCCTGCACACATCTGGCTCGTCAAATCATTCTTCGTACAATTCTCAACTGAAATCTTGAGGCATTTGGTCTTTGCAGCGCACCAAGAATATCCTGCAGTAATGTAACAGCCATGCTCATCATATGAATCAATAATCTTCACTGGCTGCGTCCCCTTACCAATCAAAAGATATATTGCACAACCGAGCAATACGACAATTATAAAAGTCGCCAAAACATTCACGGGATTCCAAAATTGCTTTGTCTTTATTTCCTTAACTTTTTCTTTTTCATCTGCCATTTTTATTCCTCCAAAATTCCACCAAATTTAATGCAGCACAACTCATACCACACCTCTGTTTACCTTCAATAAAAAAAATTATCTCTTTGGGCTTAGCCCCTCTCACAGCACTAACAAATTCATCATTGTTATGAACAACAATCATTTCTATGTCGCTCCCATACATTCAAATCTCGTCATATTACATTGCGAATTATTTGGACACTGGCTATCATTATTACAAGCAATGGCAACTGAAGTCCTGGCCTTAACAAATAAACTCTTGACAACCGCAATGCTTTTTTGATAGATTGAAGGAGCAAAAAACCACAAGGCCACCAATATAACTGCTATAATCACAACCCATTTTAAAACTCCCACTTATACCACCTCCTCTTTCTTGAACACAATCATAATGTTAGCGCCCCAATTGCTAAACTTATTGCCTGTCGCACTGCCAACTGAACGAACCATAACCGCATCAATTGTCCAGCCAGCCATATCCTTAAGAAGCTGACTATCTATATAGCCAAGCTCCTTCGTAAGCTCCCGGTCAGCAAAAAGCTTTATCGCATTTGGATCATATAGATTGTCAGGCTCAGCTTTGAAATATATCGTTTGGCCTTGTATAAGAGCTTTGACATTATCCTGCCTTCCAGGAGCCATCGTAGTTCCTTTTATCTTATGCAACCTCACTTCTTCAACCATGTTCAAATCCTCTGCTTCTTGAAAAAAGACTTATGGCTCATCCCACCGGCACGCGCACTTGACTGAGCATAGCCCATTGTAGCTCTGGCGGCCGTCTTCATCGCCCCCTTTACATTATTGCCATCGAAACTCAATGTATTGGCATAAAGGATGCCAATTGCCTGCCCTGCCAGCCAAGCATCCTGGTCTGCACCCATAAATACAAAGGTCCAACCATCCTTCTTCTGCTTCTCCGAGATAAGGTCAAATATCTTTTTCTGATTGTATTCTTTGCTAGCATTCTCTTCCCCATCAGTCATTATGACAACCAACACAGTCTTTTTGCCAAGCTTTTTCTTATCTATCTCAGTGATGGTCTTGCCAACTGCATCATATAGCGGGGTGAGCTCATTAGGCCGATATGTATCCTTATTCAGTTCTGGAACACCCTTAATTGGCTTATCTGCATAAACAACTTCAACTTTCTTGCTGTTAAACTTCGTCAATGTCACAGACACCGGAACTTTCAGCTTCTTCAAATCCCCAACATACTCATTAAACCCACTTATCGTTTCAGCTATCCTAGACGACATACTTCCAGTCTCATCAAGTACAATGCTAACCATCATCGGCCTGTTTGTCTTCAAACCCTTTGGCTTAACTGTCGTTGTTATTTTCATACTAACTTTTTTTGCTTTTTTCATTTTGTTCACCTATTATCTCCATTTCCATGCAAAAGATTTCTGTCTTTCCTTGATTGAAGCTTACTTATGTTAAGCTCAGCAACATCATTTAAGGACAATTTAAGCTCCGAGCATAAAGCAGAGACATACCATAAAACATCGCCAAGCTCCTTAGCAATCTCATCCCTGTCCTGCTGAGTAATCACCCCACCTTTATCACGAATAATCTTCTTTATCTTCTCAGCAATCTCACCACATTCACCAAACAAACCAATTGTCGGATATATAAAATTATTATGCAAGTCAGGATATACTGCTGTCTTTCTGCTCTCAAATTGATATTCATCAAAGTTCATTTTTTCTCACCCAACCTATGAATAATATATTTTAATGAAAATCCATTTCGGTAAGAGGGAAAATCCTTCTTACAAACATTACACCTAACGAAATAACTCTTGATTCCACAACAAATTCCTCCATATTCCATATTCCACCTACACAATCAATGTTTCAACTCCTATCGGAGTATGAACAAATACCTTGAGGCCTTGCTTCAATGCTGTCTTTATCATATCCCTCGTTCCTCGACTTTTCGGATAAAGGATTGCAATCAGAGCATCGGCTTCTTCCGCCATGGCACGATTTCTCTTGGGCCCAGCAGCTTTCCCATACTTCGCCCAATCTGCCTTAAATACCTGTAAAGGAATATTATTCTCCTTTGCGTATTGTTCGCCAAACCTATCAACGCCACGACAACCGCCACTTATTATCTTTGTAATTTTATACTCGCTGAATTCGATGGCATTCTTGACAACATCATAGTTTGTCTCATTTCTTGAACCGGCAATTATAACCCTCATTCAAAACACCCTTTTTTTATTTGAATAATCTTATAGGCATCCTTCCCATTTATTGTCCCCTGAAAAAGATAAAAAGTCATATCCCTTTCTTTTGAATAATACCTACATTTATCTCTCCTTTCCAACCCAAGCTTCTTAAGCTCCTCTTCCGAATATATATTTAATGTCGGCCTAACAAGTATTTTTCCGCCCCTTCCAACAATTGTAAAGCCTCCTCCTTTGCTTAAAAGCTCGACATCTTCTTCCAATTTCCCCATTTCAATCACAGCATATTCAACAATAACCTATCCTTCACAGCATTCCAATGCTGATTGTCAAATATCTCAACTTTCATAATCTCCTCTTCAAGCCTGTCCCTCACACAAAAGGCCGACTCTGAATAAACAATATACATATAGCGCAATCCAGTCCAACACAAAAGAGCCCTCAGAGTCTCATCCTTCCTAGTAAGCATATTCACTGGCGGAACTGAAAATTCATCCGGCCTCAATAATGCCTGAGCATAAACCATCGGCTTATCTGCAAACCCGTGGAAATTATTATATGATTCCTTATCAAGAGCTTCAAGCTTATTGTCATCATCATCCAATTCCGAATCATTTATGTCTTCTGAATAACTAGCCCAACACCTGATAAATTCAACTGGTTTCCTAAGCGTACCTCCCATTCTATCACCTAAAAAAGATTGCTTTTCCATCTCGCCTACCTTTGTATCTTCCCTTCCACACTTCATTGTGAGCACGCACATATTCTTCCGTACTCTCATCATCAAGCTCAATATCAAATACCTCATCAGTTAAAATACCATCCTTGACACGTATCTTGGCATTAAACAAAGCACCGAATCCTGAAGGAGAGCCTTGCCTGATTATATCTCTCTTATCAGCAACCTCTTGGCAAATTTCCGAATGACAATCACCGGTGACTGAAATAAAATCAAGTTTTGTCCCAACTGATTCTCCTGGAACAAACCTGCTCAACGACCTCTCCAAATCCTTAGTCTGGAATTCTATCTTGCCTTTCTTATGGCAATAAGGACATTCAAATTCCATATACACTGAATCATACATTCCCATCTTAACCATCTCTTGAGCTGATAAACCCATTCCCATCTTATCTCTTTATCAAAAGGAAAATTGTCATAACCAATATGATGATCAAAAGAATGACAACTGGAATCCATAGGGGAGCAAGCACCCACCACCAACTCCAAGCTATATTGTGAGTTAGTTTCAGACCTATGAAAAGTATTGCCAACATCCCAAAAAATCCAATTCCTCCTCCAACAGCAGTATTGTCGCTCATCTTTTCCTCCTAATCAAATTGCCTATGAAATTGGCAATTCCTGTAATGACTTTCACAATGCCCAACACAAGATACCAAAGCATCTTGCCAACAACTGTGATTACCTTCTCAGCATAATACAAGGCATTATTTGGCTGGGTGAAAAGCAAATAGATGAAAAATACACCTATCAACAACGCACCCAGCAATATATAATGCCCTAAACCGCCCCCAAATAAACTAAACGCCATCGCCAATCTTCTCTGAATAAAATTTGGGAATATGCAACTCCTTCTGTTTTGGAGCATCAGGCTTCAATGCATTTTGGATTGCAACAATCAAGGCCCTGGCATTCTCCTCGCTGTTCACAACAATCTCATAGATTATTGTCTTGGTAGTCAATACAATAGTCCGTTCCGGTTTGATGTAATTGAATTCAATCACATCATTCAATTTCAAAACTATAGCCATAGTCCAACCAAATAAAATATCCCCAGCAAAACCAGCGCAATGCTCACAATCAACAGCAATATCCGCATCACTGCCTTCACACGATGAACTGACTTGGCTGCCTTTTCCTCAACTAATTTATTCAATTCTAATTTATTTAATTTATTCTTCTCGTCCTTTCTTAGTTCCAAATTCTTAGCGTGCTGCTTGTGAAAAAACCTGCGCCAGAATTCCGGCCACTGCAACATACTGAATACTAGCCCAAGAAAAAAGGCAATCAATATCCATATTAGAACTCTTACGGGAAACCCGAACAACAATATATTATACACTCTTAGCATTCCAACCACCTCGCCTATCTAAATATTTCTATTCTCCTATTTAAATCTTTCTTTTTCTTCTTCTTATTCTGCTTCTTCCTTTTAATTGCAGCCTCTCTCTTAACTCTTTTCTTGACATCAAATAACCTTTGTTTCAATCCAAGAGCCCTCTCCATTTCCTTATACCTATTTCTTATTGTCACTTCCGTAATTCCAGCGACATCAGCAACATTCCTTTGAGTCCGTTTAACTCCAAGTATCATTGTCGCAGTATAAACTGCTGCGGCAGCTATACCATTCGGCGTCCTTCCTGATGTAAGGGCAAGCTTCTGAGTCTTTATAATAAGGTCTGCTGCCAATGACTGCACTTCCGCATCCAGCCCCAAAGATGAGATGAACTTCGGCAAATAATCCAAGGGATTGGAAGGCAATATCTTCAAGTCCAGCTCGCGAGCAACGAATCTATAGGTTCTGCCAACATCCTTACGCTCCATAGAGATTGCCTCTGCAAACTCATCCAAAGACCTTGGCAACTCAAATCTCCTACACGCAGCATACAAAGAGCCAGCAACGACTGCTTCCATCGCACGACCACGGACAAGATTCTTCTGTACCGCCAATGTATATAGTCTCGCACCTTCCTCCTCAACTGCTGAAGAAAGCTTCAACAAGCTGGAAACTCTTTTAAGTTCTGACATAGCTGACTTTAAGTTACGCTCTATTGATGTCGACACACGATTCTGCCAAATCCTCAACCTATTGAACTTGCTCTTATTTTTACCTTTAAGGGCATAAATATCCGCCTTGTTACCGACAGATGTTGATAGGCCCTGGTCAAATTCAGTATATCTTAATGGAGCACCAGTCCTTCGCAACTTCTGGCTATTCTCATCAAAGTCACGCCATTCCTGCCCAAAGTCAACCAGCTTATCATCTACTACAAGACCACAGGCTCTACAAATTATTTCACCTTTATCCTTATCCCAATTCAATTCAATATTCCCGCATTCAGGGCACTTGCGCACTATTGTTCTCACTTCCGTTTGTTGTTGCTTCAACCCACTCTCCGTACGTAAGTGAATTGTTTCCTTTAACGTATCTTCCCGTGACATTCCTTCCCCCCATAAAAACTCTAGGTCTCAAACTAAAATAATCTTTTGCCCAAACTGGCGTTACATTATCATCCCAATAGTTCTGAGTGTTGTTGAATACATATGAAGCATCAGATGCTAAATCAACAACCATATACATACCAGGATATCTTTTTCCCCCATCTACTTTAGAGACGCAATGCTCAATGTTACACCAAACCTGCGACTTATAGCCTAAGTTCAGCATCATCCCTGAAAAAAGTATCGCACTATTCTTACAATCACCGCCTTGCTGATAAGTCACCAAAGGGTCTTGTATTTGATTGAACAAGCTAGGCAAACTATATCTTACGTGCCCGAGGTTCTCAGCAATCTGGTCTGCGAACATAAATGAGTCATCACCGCTATAGCTTGTTAAATTCAATGCAATATTCCTAAGTTCGGTGCTGTGCACTCTGGCAAAAGTCAGCGTATTAAACTGCATAAATATGCTAGTGAATATTGCCGGCCCAAACAAAAGCAGCAGGATTATGAAAAAAATCCCGAAGACCATCGCCGTTTCCTTGATTATCATCCAAACAATCTTCGGAACAGTATCGTATCGCTCTATATGATTACATTTACTGCAAACTGATTTTATTGGACCTTTCAATCTATGTTTGTTTTTTTTCATATTTCCACACCTGCCTCAACTGACCTCGGCCAGCCAAATCCTAACATACCACTCGTTGCCCAGCCCCGCCTGCCTATCCTCACATTATCGCATCGAACCGCGTCTAACCATACCTGCCGGACTAAGCCTTGCCGTCACTCGCATCTGCTCACCATCCATACCTGCTTATCATACCTTGCAGCAGCGAACCCACTCCACCTAACCTGCCTCGCCTCTGCGTGACGAACTCTTCCATTCCGTTCCACACTTCACTCCAACCCACCTAGCCTGCACCACCTGACTAAACCATAACCAAACCCACTATACTCCGCCCCGCCTGCAATTCCAGAACTAACTGAGCCATTCCTGACATCTCCATTCTGCGCCGTGCCTGCCCTAACGGACCGTGCCTAGCCAATACTCTGCCCGCACCACCTTGCCTGCCAAACCATATCCATCTGCGTGCCTGCCTAGCCAACTCATCCATACTGGACCAAACCGCACCGTAGCCCACACCGCCTGCCTTAGCCAACCATCACTACCACACACACCAAGACTCACCATAACCCACCTGCCTTGCCACAGCCCGACACACGGTTCCAAACTACGACACGCTGCGTCTCGCTCCGCCTGCCAATCACTTGTGTTTATTGATTTTGGCCATCACTTCATTCATAACCTTAATCACAGAAGCAAGCTCCTGCAATCTGTTATATTTCTTGGTGAAATAGACCATCTCATTGAGAGCATCTTTAAGTAATATTTTTTTCATATCAGCGTCGCCAATAACATCAGCTAACACGCGATATCCTCCGCCAGCTTTCCTATCTGTGCTCAAACTGACAAAGACATCTTGCGGATGCGTCTCCTCTGAAAAAACAGTCACGTAAGTCCGGATAAGACCACGTGCTTGTTCAAGCCGAAATGCTTCAGCAGCCTTTGAATTATCCCATTCGAAGCAATTATGCAAAGGACTTTTTGAGTCCCTTGCCTTTTCAATTACAATCGCCGGCCGAATAATCCCATTATGCTCCTTGGCAATCTTCAATAATTCATTTCTTATTTTACTCGCCATATTCTACCTCCTCACCTGCCTTACTCTCCGCATCGCATCGCACCATACTATACTCTTCCCAACCAAATCGGACCTGACCTTACCTGCCTTAATTTAGTCTTTTGATTTGCTGCTACCAAGTGCAAAAAGGCCCCAACCCATCCCTGCACTATTCTTGGAATCTGGGCGACCTTCGCATAAGCCAACTTGAAGACCAACTCGGCTTAAAAGATTGCTTACATCCTCAATAGTAAACTGGTCGGCATCCCATCTTATCTTGACATTAGCTCTCCAATTCTGATAGATTGCCCTAACACTCACATAGGGCTGGCCAGTCTCAACAAGACAAATGCTCTCTAGCTTCTCTGACTTGCCGATAATCTTCACCAAAGGAATTTGTGGCTCGAACTTATCCCAGCCATCCGGCTCCACAAAAAGGCTTAATTTTGCCAACGTCATCTTGAAATTGACAAGCCTACACGCAGAAATCATAGCATTCCTAATTGCTGCCGCGTGGAAACCTTCCCAACCATCCTTTGAGACATACTTAGCCTCCTCATAAAGCTCATCTGTGTCTTTGGCACTCCTATCCTTCTTACTGCTTGCAGTCTTTCCAGCTTCCATCTTCTGCTTCATCTGCAACTTTGTCTTTGCACTAAATCTATGTATGACTAAAGGCGCAGTCCCGATAAGCTCAAAAACAGCTGTCTTGAACTTTGGTGCCTTTATCATCACACCTATTGCTTCTTGTTTCATTTGTTTCATTTGATTACCTCGTTTTATATTCTATTCTTAGAGAACAACAATTATGTCGTTCATCATCTGAAAATAAGCACGTCGCCCTTCCAGATTATCTTTCCATTTGGCCTATCAATAACCTCGAAGACCCGCTTCTGGCTATTGAAAATATCAACCAGCAATACTTTTGCCTCCCCTTCAGTTATACTGAGCACAGTCACAAGCTCACTCAGTTTCAAAGGAACCTTACTTTTTGCACAGGCAACAACCAAATCTGCTGCCAACGGCTGAAGCTCAGGATTCCGTGATAACGCATCGAATGTCAGCCTCTTTGCCTGCCTTTTTGCTTCCTTAACCGCCTTCGGCATCTTAGCTGGAACTTTTGGTTTTGGCTTCGGTTCTTCTTTATCCTTAAATTTCTTAAATCCCAATTCCTCTAGCTTACTGACAATCGAAGAGTAAGGCCTATCAAGCTGCTCTGCCAAAGTAATATAAGGCAGCTTATCGTGATTGTCTTTCAGGAACTGAAGCTCCTTATCGCTAAAAGGAACCCTGCGTATCTCTTTGGGTTTTACTTTTTTCGCTTTTTTTCCTTTTGTAAGATAACCACCCTTACGCAAAAGATACATCGCATTGTAGACCGACTGCAATGAAATGCCCAAATCTACAGATATATCTTGCGGCTTCCTACCTACTTTTGCCTGCTCAAGCACATCAACCTGAGTCTTATTCATTCCTTCCGCCGAGTTAGATTTCATCTTAGACCTTAAGATAGACATCCTAACTGAAATAGCGTGCTTAGTCCTTCCAAGAGCTTTCGCAAGCTTACCGCGCTGCTTATCCATATTGGCCATCAAAAAGGCATCATCCTCTGAAGACCATTGTTTATTCTTATTGGATTTGCTCTTATACGGCCCTCGCTTATTCTTCTTCGAAGCCTTATCCATAAACTCGACAATCTTCTCGCCAAGCTCATCACTTTCTTTGCCCTTATCAATGCAACTAACCAATAGCTTGAAATCATCAGCGGTGTTGACTTCAAACACAACCCCTTTAAATGTTGCTCTCATTTAGACACCTCCATCTCTATCGCTGTATTACTTACCGTGTGCTTTATCTTAAGCTGCTTCAGTATATCACTGACAATATTAATCACAGCTTCTTTAGTATAGTTTTTCTGTATGAAAACCAGTCTTTTGCTGTTCATCTTTTCCCCTCCATTTCTTTGAATGCTTCTTATTCATCTCTGAGCAAACCTCACATATTGTAAGGCGCCTCGTTTTCCAAGTACCGTCATCCGCAAGATATTTCTTCAACATACCTTGGCGCTTCTTGCAAATATAACAATAGCCAAGCCTCTTGCATCTGGCCCTTGATTCTCGCTGATATTTCTTATTATACTCAGCTCGCTCTTCCTTATGCTTCTTTATATACTGTTTCCTTGTCTGCTTGCCAACCTCACTATGGACATATTTGCGCATAGCTTTCAATACAGCAGGCTTTGATTTACTTTTTGGCTTTTCTTCCATTTTTCTTTTTGGCATCATCTATCACCTCCTGCTGCCGATACAGGAACTTGAATGAGGATATGTGTATCAAAAGCATCATACTATAGACGCCCATCACAAAATAAAGCATATTCCTAAATGCAAGCTCCCCATACCTAACACTCAAATAATATATCACTCCCGTTATTGCAGCCACCGAATAAAAAGCAGCAACCCTAGTCCCCTTGTGAAGCCCATATTTCTTCAGGAAAAACTTGACAATAGGATTGGCTTCCGACTCATAGTTCTTCCCCTTGCCCATCTTGATAACCTTATTGAGCAACACATAGGTGAAAAGAATATCTGCGGCCGCCAACATTATTATATAAATTGGTTCCCATAAAAATGCTGCCATCCAAATCACCTGTCCTTCTTCTTAACTTTCCTAAACTTGTTTTTCTTCAAGTCCATCGGCTTAATCTTGTTCTCCTCTTCATATTTCTTTATTTTGCTAAGGACATACCTTTGTTCAGAAGAGACATAACTTCCTTTTTCTTTTTTGATATTACCAGTAGTATTATATCTGTGTATCATCCAGCGAAGGTCTTCAATCTCCTCATATTCCAGGTCTTCATCATCCCAAGTGCAAACCAATGCATCTTTTGGGTAAAAGTATCTGAAATAGTCCTCCATAAACTCACCACATTTAGCACAGTATAAAGCTAGGCCAACAACTCTCAAAGCATAATTATATTTCCAACCGGCAATCAAAATGTCGCGATCCTGGGTTTCATCAACTATCCCGTGCTCCTGACGTACATAAAACAAATGGCTACCGCAGGTGCTGCACTCAAACATATTCTCTTTCTGTGCCAAAGTCCAATGCCCGCGAGTCTCAATACCATCAGGCACAATCACATATTCAACTATTCTTTT
>Ga0315284_10015881_pt1 | contig 10696 bp, 11 predicted proteins | sample YL17G09_16_MG_FD_203696 | JGI IMG/M metagenome (GOLD analysis project Ga0315284, IMG submission 203696) | Sediment microbial communities from Yellowstone Lake, YNP, Wyoming, USA - YL17G09_16 | ecosystem: Environmental > Aquatic > Freshwater > Lake > Sediment | place: USA: Wyoming | collected...
GAACGTCAAAAGCTTCAAGCAGTGGAGGAAGCTGGATGAAGAGAAACGCTGAGACAAAGAAGTATTGCGGAAACTGCGGTCGCCACACGGCTTACAACTATCCAGACCAAGTGTTCTGCGGCAAACGGCTTTCAGACAGCCAAGACCCTGTAGTACAGACCCTGTGGCACTGCGAAAACTGGAGCCTAGACAGCCAAGAATGCAACTGCGTCAAAGACGCCACGAAAAAACAAGAATAAACCTCTTCCATTCTTGCTTGGGTCTAACGTTAAAGTTATTACATGGGACATTCAGTTCTTAGAATCAATTGAAAAGCCCGGTGGTGCAGTGGTCAAACATGGCGGCCTCTGGAGCCGCTGACGAGAGTTCGAATCTCTCCCGGGCTACTACTGCCAAGCAAGATTTACACTTTTTAACGTGATGCGAAAGCACCCAGTAAACATAGTCCTCTCAAACTGCATCTTTAAACCTCCAAAAACAGAAAACGAGCTTGCAACAAAAATAGGATAACCCTTTACTTGTTTTGGCACAAGCATCTATAGTGAATTGACTATGCTGCAGAAAATTTTTGCAGTAATTGCCGTTCCCATTCTTCGGAAGACAAACCACTCTGCCCCTTAGTTCTCAAGTGCTGTAGTATTTCCTCTGTATATGGACGTACTATCTTCCATTTTTCAGGATGAGATTTAGATAGGTGGTTTCTTATTCCACCGCGACTGAAAACTCCGTTACAGAGCTTGCACCTAAAAGAACCATTGCCGATATACTCAGCAACTATGAATTCAAGAAAGGTTCTCTTAGCCATTAGGAGTGTCTCCAAGAGTAACAAGCGAGTTTTCTCATCCTCTAAAGTTCCAGTTTCTCGTTGAATTTGTTCCACACAGCGTTCCAGTTCAGCAGATGACCTATTCATTAACAGCAAAACTTGGTGATAATTTTCCTTTGGCAAGGATGGAGAATAACCGTAGAAAACTTTTTCGAGTTCTCGAATGGACTTGTATCTAGTTATTCTGTCTTGACTCGAAAGATTTGTTACAAGATTACTAATTTTTTCTGTAACAGGGTTCTGAGCTGAATTGGAAACGGAATTCTGGAGAGGTTGGTTATCAACTGATTTAACCTTGGGATTTGATTCCTTTTCAGTGCGTGTTCTAAATCTCGCAAGAAAGCTAGTTTTTTCTTTTTCGTTTTTTTGGCTTAAGGCTTTAGATGAGATTAATCCAAGTAATGCTGTTAGTGCATCCTCAAATTCCCGTGACACATCAATAGTTCCGCTTTCAACATGTACCATTTCGTGCAAAAGCGTTGCCGCATAATCTTTTAGACTTCTGAGTTGCGTCCGCTTGATTATGATCCTTCCCTGAGAAACTTCCCACAATCCAGCCGCATCTCTGTAGCTCGACGATTCTGCTCTCATGGTTTCAGAAATCATAATTTTCTTTACGCCTCTTGGCAGGCCGCCAATAAGATTAGAAAGCTCTTCAGTTTTATCGAATACCATGCGTTCCTCGTGTGTTAGCTCTTGTTGATTAACGAATTTGAATTCGAAGCTTTGATTCCATTCGGTTCTGAATCCCTCTAAGTCACGAATTACATTTCCTGAGTAATCCTTAACTCCACTAATTTTCTCTTTTATGTTCTCTGGTATCGTAACTATTTTGAGTCCATCACTTTTGGCATGATCTACCATATCTTTCGTTTGGACGAGTTGAGAAGGTGTAACTAGAATCACTTTTTCTGCAGTGTTCAGCAATTTTGCTGCGTGAACTGCCACATCATTCCATTTCAATTCATCATGAATTAATCCAGTTTCATAACTTTGGAGATCTTTAGCTAGCAATTCTGCCACTTCTTTCGTCTTACAAGCCAAAAGTACTGCTTTTACTCTTTCTGTATAAGCGGTTCTTCCAATATGGGTTTTTTCTCTGCTTAATGCTTTGCGCATTGCTTCAGTCGTTGATGTTATGTTATAGGAGAAGAGGAAGTTTTCCTCCTCAGCAACTCTTAAGCCGTTTATATAGATCTTAGACTGACCTACTTTCTTCAAAATACTGCCATATAGTGTCTCTTCCAAGGGGATTTCACCAGTGAATTTTAGAAAGAAACCTTTTGCAGTTTCCATGTCGTTGTCGGTAACCCCACGGAAGACGAATTCCGTGCCTCGAAAATCCTTGTCGCTTGGAGGCGAAATTGACGCGTGCAATGTAGTAATGTCTTGAAAGCCATGCTTCTCCGACTTAATAATAGTAATGTCGCCATTTCTGGATCTTATTAACACATTAATCTTATGGCGGTCGAGAGTTGCTAATGCATCTTTCAGTCCCACGCCGAACTTTCCAATAACCAGACTTGGATGTGCAAGTTTCTCCTCGTTTTCATTTTGAGTTAAGTGCTGGTATCTTAGCCCACGACCAAAATCGCGCACATGCCACTGGTCTTGTTGGTCCATGAATATCTCGATTTCTCCTGTTTGTGTCAGCAATTGTTCGTCCAAAGCATTCGCAATTATTTCTCTTAGTGCATGGTAGACTTCCCAATTTTCGAGCACCTTTTCAATGTTGAGATCAAATAGCTTAGGATTCGACTCTTCCATTCAAGTACCTCCTATAACGAGTCATTTCCATTCCCACTTTGACGACCACTTTCAGTCTCATCACATATCAGCATCCGTCTCTCCAGATAGTTCGGGTTGGCTTTTGTTTTCCAATCGGAGAACATTATCAATTCGCGAAATTGTTTGACGCACATCTAACATGGCCTTTGTCAACATACTAATTGGCCTTTCAAATCGATTCGAGAAAAACCGGTCATCTATCTTTGTTATTTCCTGATGACTGGTCACAAGTCTTTCTTTAAGCTCTGCTACATCCTCCTCTATGGAATAGAAACCATGAATGCGAATGAAGTAGACAATCAATTGAGGAACTGCCGAGTAACCAGCAATCATCACGTTCCTTTTTACAGCTTCAGGAACAATCTCAGTTGTAAGATTTACCACCGAATCGGGAATTGCCATTACAGCACATGGAAGAGTATTCTTTGGATCTATGTATTTGCAGACTTCAGTCACCTTGCTCGCAAGGGAAGACTTTATTCTCCTTCTTATGATTTCTCTATCTTGTTCAGACGTTTTTTCATCGAGTAAATCTTCGGTATCTCGTGTGGCAACCACTTTCGAATCTATCGCAAGAAGTTTTCCGTCACTAAAGACAACACCGTATTCCACTACGTTGTTTCCAATGGGTACATTCTCTCTTACAAGACCAATCTTCATCAGCTCGTTCATCATGTTTCGAAGGTAATTTTCGCCAGATTTTCCCTTTTCATAAGAGCCGATCATAATATTGTACATACGACGCGTGAGGGCTTCAGTTTCCTCATATTTTTTTCCCAAGGTCTCAATTTTCATCGCCTGTTGCCCTATGTCTCCAATGGATTTGTTCATGTCAGCTATTCGAGAGCTTAATTCGACAGTATTTTGCTGCAACACTCCTGCAACATGAGTAAGCGTATCGGTGGGAGAAGCAACCGAAGCCGTTACCGCATCAAATTTTATGTTCATGTCGTCCAAAGATTTCTTGAGACCAGATACTTTTGCTAAAGCCCAAATGACTAGAACCGCTAGAACCAAAGCAATTGCAAAAATTATCTCTTCAAACATGGATCCACCACAGACACTTATATTCAGATAAGGTATATTTAATTTAGAGCTTGCCCAAAAATGCAAGCGAATTCTCACTAGGGTAACTGTCACAATTTAACCGTTTTTTTATTGTCTTCTTTCTGTTTTGCCCAGATATTCAATACGAAGCTTGTCAGCGCCAGTGCCAGCCTCGTTTTCTGCATCAAAGTCACCAATCTTTTCTGACCGTTTGTTCAATCTGGGAAGCCTTCGGCTAATTTGATGCCAAGTAACCTTAAACCTCTTAAATCTGAACGCTTGATCAAGACTTTCCTAAAGTTACATATTCCAACGCAACCAATCTTAAAATCTGTGTAGTTTGAAAAACAAGATTCCGTTAACTTTTAAGGACCTAAGTGGGTTCTAAATGAAATCTTGTTCATTCGAGACTCTTAGAGCCAACAGAATCCGTTTTTGTTGTTAATGTATCAAAATGCGGGTAGACGTATTAGGACGTAGAAAGCGCGATACTGCTTAACGCGCTGTTTGTATTGGTAAAAATAGTGTGACAAAATTTGAAAGTTTGGGGGTTGTTTTTGTGGGGGAGTCTGTCATTCTGTTTCAGTTCTTGACGGCTTTTATTGTTTTTCTTCTTCTGGGGCTTTCCAGGTTTCGATGAGCAGTTCGCTGCGTCCGTGTTTGAAGGAGACTTTGACTCTGATTGAGTCAGCGCCTCTTTTTGTCTTGGTGTAGTTCTTGAATGGGAACATGCTGTCTTCAGCTAAGTCTACTGGGAGGTATATCAAGTACTTGCCGTCTTTTCTTCTGAACAAGCGTCCTCTTCCTTCACTTACCATTTCTTTCTCACCTCGATTTAATTATTAATTCAAGATTGAAACACATAGACGGAAATAGTATATAATCTTTGTTCTCACATAATTCACCAAGAAGGCAAAGATAGAATTCGGTTCACCGCATTTATGAATCATATGCAACATAATTCAACCAACCGAACATAAGAACTTTACATGCCATAAGACGTGGCGGGCAGCCCTCCAACTTTCCAACCTCATTCAATGTTCTCTCTGAAAGCGCCAAACCGCAATACCATCCCAACTATGCTGGAATATTGTCTTGCAGTATCACCCTATAAGAGATACTCACGGGATTTATTAAGCGAAAGCATTGATTCAGATTCTGAATTCACGAAGCGTTTCAGACTCAAACCGACCACGAAAACCTAAAGACACTATAAACACCAAGCATTTATAAAACTTATCCCCCATGGAAAAACACCATGCCCCCTTCAAACAGAACCCTCGTTGAAGGGGCAATGAACTAAAAGACCATGCTCTCTTCAACAGAGCCCCCGCCAGACTCTAAAACCCCATTTGAAGGGGAGAAAGAGCCTTAAACCGCAGAGTTTTTCCCCTTCAATAAGACCCTGTTTGAAGGGACAATGGACAAGAGACGGCACAAGGCTTAAGGCGACAATATACGTAGTAACACTCTGCAGGGGCCCGAGGGCGCCGGACTCTTTCTAAGGCTTGATCTCCTTTGGAAACCGGCCACCAGGGCTCCGTTTCAGCTACTTTCTGTCCCATGACAAAACTTTAAATCTGACAGAAACATAGCATCGTTTAGGAGATCAAGCAAAATGCAAGCTTTAAACCGAGAATACGCGCCAACCCGTGACAGGTTGGCTAAGACCAGAAAGACGAGAAGCCCGTGCGCGGACTGTAAAACAACATACGTTTTAGATAAGGATGGCCAAGTAAAATATCTTTGCAATAGTTGCCTCGCGTTTTCCGCGTACCAGAAAAGGCTTTTGAAAGGAGAGAAAAGCAGATGGTGAGCCAAATGAGCCTCACACACGCATTCACTATCTGCCAAACCGTCGGCTTCAGAAGCGATATCCCCGAGGATATCCAAGCAAGAATCATGGCTCACGCGCTTAAACACTTCAAGGCGCCAACCGACTTCATAATCTACGAAACGGAAGCAGGTCCAGAACATTTCGAAGACGAAGGCAGAAGCCTATCCACCTTCATCCCGGGCACCACAAAGAAAGTTTACGCAAAACTAGACGATTATGGGCCACCCGAAAAATGGGACGAGCTATATGATAAGGAAGTCGCGGACGGCCTCAAGAAGGGAATACGCGGAAGATTCCTGATAACCTTCATGCTCGCCGAAGACTACTGAGGGTCAACATGCAGAAGCAAAAGGGCAAGTTCTGGCCACAGGTGAGAACGCAGATCTACGAGAAAGCGCAGCAACTCTTCCAGGAAGAAGAAGCACGCACTATGAGCCATGATTTCAAGGGCATAACAGCGACAAACAAAGAGCTCCACGAAGCAGGCTACTTCTACACGGCTAAACTCATCGTCCTCAGAAACCTTAGGCGCCAGAACAAGGGAAAGCCCACAGTCGAAGAGGAGACCTAAACACCTGGCACTTTTTAAAAGATCACTCATGCGCAAGGTGCTGGACGGCTCCAAAACGCAGACCCGCCGAATCAGCGGATACAAACTTAAAGTCGGCAGAGCCTACGCGGTCCGCAGCGGAATGCTCGAACCCGCCCAAGCCAGAATAACCATAACCCGCGCCTGGAGACAACAACTCCGAGATCTCACGCCGGAAGACGTCAGAAAGGAAGGCTTCACAAGTTTTACAGAGTTTAGGCAGGCCTGGATAAGCATTTACGGCAGCTGGAACCCGGACCAGATCGTTACGGCCTACGAGTTTCGTCTACTCACTTCTGCCAGAAAAGATAAGCCTTCACCTGCAGCAGCAGGCCCACGACACGAACCAAAGAAGCAAGCTTAACCAGATCTGCAGCCTCCAAACCCGCTATGTAGTCTGCTTTTGTTCCGAAGGCCTTGTGCCGGTTAACCGAGATCTCCTTCATCAGCCGCGGATGACAATTCCCAGCGAAGACGGCACGCAGCTGCTGCAGGTCTCCAGGGCTCAGTTTCTCAAGAATTTTAAGAATGTGAGACTCGCTGCCGAGAAGCTTCAAGTTGAAACCAAGATCCTCGAGTATGGAGGAGATCCGAAGCGCGTGCTTGCCTGGTACCTGGAAGAAAACAAGATCCATACCTGCTTTTTCCGCGAACTGGTTATACCGGGCCATGACGGCCACGAGCTCAACGCAGGGCGTGCCAGCAAGAGCCAATGTCTCTCGAATCAGTTTCGAGCCCAGGCCCACGCTGCGATATTTCGGGTGCACGACGACGCGGCCAATCGTACTCAGCTGACTGTTCAGCTGCTTAGGCTTCAAGCCAGGAAGAACTAGGCGACGTCCGAGACAAGTCATAGGCGGATAATTGTAAATGATGACACCGCAGAGCTCCTCTCCGCGCGCGAGAGCGAAGATCTTGCGGACCGCTCCGGGATGGCTACTCCGATAATGAAACATCTCAAGAGCATGCCAGTCTTTTGTGGTACCGGGACGGACCTGCATCTCGCGGACCAGGCTGCACTCAGCCAAGGGCTCGTTTGGATAGTACAATATACGAATCTCCTTCCCATACCGCTTATGCACGTGCACGCTAGGCCCAAGATCCGCGAATAGGTCCGTGTGAGTCGTGGCCACAACACAGCTGCAATGTAGCTGGCGAGCCAGTTTTTGAAGGTTAAAAGCCACGATCTTCGCCGTGTCGCGGTCAAGGGTCGCGCAGAACTCGTCCATAAACCACCACCGGGCCCCGGACTCGATCATCCTGGCTATGCGGTAACGATACTTCTGGCCGTCACTCAGCTGCTCGTATGTACGCACGAAAAGAAAAGCGTCGCCAAGCCCCACCCGAGACAAGAGATTCAGGCCTTCATCAACGGTTTTGCCTACTGTCTCAATCAGCGGCTTACCCTCTTCAACCCGTATCAGACCCATATCTACGGCCTCTTCGCCAAGATCCTTCAACATGGCCTTCAAGAGAACGCTTTTGCCGGATCCACTGTCTCCGGTGATTAACACGACGTCGCCCGGGCCTATCTTGAGCTCAACATTATCGTACAAGACGAAGCTGCGCTGCTCGTCCAAACCGAGCCCAAAGGCCTCAGACACGGCCACGCTCCTCGGCGTCAGTTTAACAGCTGTCTCGTAGGCGATGTTGAAAGTAAAACGGTTAAGAGTCCTATCGTAGATCTTGCAAAACTGCTTGATCCGGAAAAACTCGCGTCTACGCCTCACACTCTTCAACCTCGCAGCAACCCACTACTTAAGACAAACCAAGAAACAACATGTTCGAGAGATGGAGACAGAGAGAGACGAGTTAAAGTGCACATTTTCGTTGTCTGCGCCTTTTGAGCCAACAGATCAAACCTGGCAGTCCGTTATGGTCAAGATTATACTTGCCGCAAGTTGGACATCTACCCATACTCTCGACATAAGCACGCCAACTATGAGGTTTTCCGCCCATTATTTCACCCCCCTTTCTATCATTAGTTCGCTCAACCTCCCAGTGAGAGAGATAAGTAAAAGTGCACATCTAACCAAACTTCATGGCCTCCAAGTCAAACGCCTTCATCTGCACCGTAGCAAAAACGCTCAGGGCCATACTCCAGAACACGTCATCATGCGTCCCATTCGGATGACTAAACGATATAGAGCCGTCCTTGCGCAGCTCGAACTTCTCCACGTTCAACTCGCTGCAGATGTCACCACGATAAGGCTTCTCCCACGTCGCAAGAGGATAAAACAGTTTCTCATTATTCATTCTCTGTTTGAAAAGATTAGCCATCTCGCTCTTTCTTGGCACGCTAAAGTTTACGCCCTCAGCGTTCGTGATACCTGCATCCTCCATATCCGCGATGAGGCTCGGCCCATCCTTCGTTATGTCCACGCGAATCTTTGAAAAGCCACCCCACCGGTCCTGCAGCATCTTCAAATAACCCAGCACATGCGCGTACTTCGTGGGTTGACTAAAAATCTTCAAGTGCCTCAGCAGAAGCTTATCGTTGAGCCTTTCGAATATGCTGAGAACACAGAAATCTTTCACTTGAGCCATGTCCAAGCCGGCGAAGAGATCTCCCTGGTAACTGCGTTCAGGATTCCAAAGCTGCAGATCCTCACCACACGTCTTTTCCGTGCCTATGCAAGAGACTATGAGGCTCTGCGACAGCCAAACATCCTCGTCCTCAGCATACTCAGCCTCCATCTCACGGCGCCAGCGAGACGGATCCTCGCCGAACTGCTTCTTGATTTTCTCGATCATGTTAGGCCTTAAGGGCCCGGTTGGAGCCGTGGCTCTATCGACGCCCACGTGGCTACGGTGAAAATCGGCCCAATCCTTATGAAAACACATCTTCCAGAAAATGCTGTCCGCGTTCCAAGGCGTGCTTGTCGCTATCAACTTGCCGTCCGTAGTGCCAAGCGTAAACAGAATAGCATCATACAAGTCCGCATCATTAGGCGTAAAGTTTACTTCGTCCCACCAAACCACTTGCAATGTCGGGCCCCTGATGGTGTCAGGATTATTCGGAAAAGCCTCAATCACACTGCCATTCGTGAACCGCAGAATAGTTCGTCCAGGCTTAAGATATTGACTTGGCGGAAGCTTCCGCAGAAAATAGCCCATGCGACGAATGTTAAGCTTCGTCTGACGCCAGCTAGGCCCGACGACAGCAATGTAACTATCATCATGCGTAGCCGCGTAGTTTAACAGCAAAGCCGAAATAATCCAGCTTTTCCCGCTCTGCCTACACCAACGCGCAGCCAAAAACTGAAACCTATTGAAAGCGTCGATGAGCTCCTGCTGATAACTAAAAGGCACAAAACCAAGCGTCTTTCTAAACCAGCTGGGCTGATTCTTAGCTGCCTTCTTCGCCTTTTTCGTCGCAAGAGCCCTCGTAGCGACTACGTCGACCTTTGCGGCTTCAAGAAATCGGCCAAGTTTATCCCGCTGCATGCTCCTCGCGTGCACGTAACGCCGCAACTTCTTTCCTCAACTCCATAAGGTCATCTTCAATTCGCCGATAATTAACGTACTCAGCGAATTTGTCCTGGTAAACCCTGCAAGCTTGAACAAGGCTACGCAGCCGCAGAACCTCACCTTTTTCTAAACCTGGCTGCTCAAGCGACTTGACAGCGCGCGCTAAAAACAGCAGGACTTGCTCCACCGTAAACAGGTCTTTCGGCAAGTCAGAAGAAGAAGGCAAGTGCAAATCGTCTTTGCCTACTTCTTCTAAGCCAAGCCTCCTCATCTTGTGACTCACTGCGTCAACGGTCATCCCGAGTTCTCTAGCAATAGCCTCTGAAGAAACCTTCGCTTTCACAAGGTCCTGAAGCTTCTTCTCCTGCGCACGCGTCCAAGGCTTGCCCTTCGGCAACTAAGCCACCTTGTGTCCAATTATTATCCCTGAAACAAACGTGATAAGGCTTGAAATGCCTACAAAGATCTCGCTATTCCAAGCATGCAAAACGACCATATGCGCCACCTCAAGGCCAGATAAGCATATAGTCATGCCGATCGCGAATTTCACAGCAAAAACGATCCGCTCATCAGCCTCAACCATCTCAACATGCTGCTTACTACGAACACGGCCGCGGACCACCTTCCGCATCAACGCACGCCTGACCCAATCAGGCACGTTTGCGCCTCCTCTTCTTTGACCCGCCCATCCAACCCTTATTCAAAATGAAGCTGATAAGATTAAAGCGCCGGACTGGCTTCAAAAACCGTTTACGCCCCATATCCAATTGCAAACCCAAGACGGATATAACATCAAAACCAAGCAATGGCGTCTTGCAACCGTTATAACTTACAAGGGTAAATACATGCTCACCGCTAATATTTAAGTACAAGTACGCAAGGTTCGTCTTGATCTGACGACCATCAGCTAACTCCGCAAGGCCCTCGCCAACACAATCAAGCTTTAGAAATTCAGCGACTTTCCGCGGAATCACCGTCCCACTACTACCCGTATCAACGAGAAACCGAACTTTCATATGCCTTGCCGGATCATGCGGATTGGCAATCAGTACGTCCTGATAAACTCCATCTTGCATAATGGCACTACGCCGCTTCGTCCTAATATGTCCATTTTTACTCAACTAGAACAGTCCTCCAT
>Ga0315284_10015884_pt1 | contig 10696 bp, 9 predicted proteins | sample YL17G09_16_MG_FD_203696 | JGI IMG/M metagenome (GOLD analysis project Ga0315284, IMG submission 203696) | Sediment microbial communities from Yellowstone Lake, YNP, Wyoming, USA - YL17G09_16 | ecosystem: Environmental > Aquatic > Freshwater > Lake > Sediment | place: USA: Wyoming | collected...
GGCCTCTCCGCACGTTGTGGCCATTCACGGCACGGAGTCGTGCGAGACGAGCAAATCGGGATCGGGGTCGTATGCGAATTGGGGGACGGTCAGCAACAAATGCTATGCCGTCCCGATCATGTCGGCGTACGGCGTCTTCCTATTCTACTATCTCGTCGACCTTTGCGACAACTATGCAAAGAAGCAGGCCAGAGGCAAGAAGGACGACGGTACTGCCAGAGAGACGATCGTCCCCCCCGAGATGCCCCTCGACCAATACAATGAGATGCGAAGTATCCACGAAGATTGGCTGCGTGCAAACGAAGACGCCGGCCGATCGTCGCAGATCTACCAGAAGGACGCCGACCTCACCGACGGGTACATCGGCCGTGTCATCGAGGCGCTATCTCCATCGCAAAGCACAGGGGGGCGCGTCGCGTGGACGATCGAACGAGAGCGCCCGTACTTCCGCGTCCCCGCCTCGTTCATCGAAGAGATCGTCGTGCCGGCCTACGACAGCCACGTCAACCGGATCGTCATGTCGTCTCCCACCAAGATGGGACTCCGCGCCGAGTACAAGAACGACAACGACAAGACGGCAGAGAAGAAGTCCGATGGATTTCTCTACGATGTCTTTTTCACCGTCCAGGCCGAGATCTTTCCCCCCCGCATGATATACACCATCGTCCCCTACAACGACTATGTCGCCATCGATTAAAACTTCGTCTTTTTGTCACAACACAATGCCGCTTTCGGCTTGGAGCGATTGGAGAAAACGGGGCCTGCGCAAAAGCGCATTCGCCTACGTCGATTGTCCCAAACTCCACCCCCTCTTCATCGGCATCCTGCGATCCTGCACCACCCGCGCCAGCGAAAGCGACGTGATGGTGACCCCCGACGAGCTGGCAAAGCGGCTCGAGAAGGAATGCAAGACAGAGTACACCCGGATCGACGCAGACGGCCGCCCATGCTACGCCATCCACGTCGCCGCCCGCGACGACACCGCGGGAATCTTCACCATCGACGTGCTCCGCGCCCTCTTTCCCTTCGTCGACACACCCGCGGGCCCGCTCTTCTCCCCCACCGTACACCCCGCAGCCAGATCCGCCTTCTCCCACGACATCGTCGACTCTGCAGAGCTCTTCGCCCAGATAAAGACGGCCCGCACCGCATCCGACGCAACCGACGACCAAATAATGGCCATCGACCTGCCGCCATCCTCCGCCCGCGGCCGGCGCGGTGTCGAAGAAGCGCTGCACACCGCGAAGAAGACGATCGACGCGTGCCGCGCCAAGGGCCGGTTCGCCGCACACCCGGTCGCGCGCAGCCTGTTCCTCCGCGCGTGCGCCCGGGCGGAGAACACGCGGGACGGCCGGCTGGCCGGCTTTGTTTCGGCCGCAAAGGACATCCTGCACATCAACAACGAACCGGCGAAATAAACAACAAGATGGCCGACATCGAAGAAAAATTCGCCAGTCTCATCCAGCAGCGCGAGACCATCTTGGCCCTGTCCGAAGGCAGCACCCGGCTCCTCTACGGCAAAGAGGGCGCCGCTCGGCGGTGGAAGACAATGGCCATCTCGCAACTGACCTTGGAAGAGCAGACTGTCCTCTACACCTTGTCGCCGAGCGAGGCCAGTACGCTATTCCCCCGGATGTCCAGGGGGATGTGGACCTTCTCGCCCCCCGACGTGCTCGTGGTAAACCCCGTCCCCGTCGAGTGGCAGATCATGTGCACCGCGCTTGCCCAGTTCGGCGTCCTCGCGCTGATCGCCGACAAGGTCCCCGTCCCCCTCGGCGTAGCCACGACGCTGGCCATCATCTGCTCGGGCGAGCTCTGGGCCGAGGCGCGCGCGCACGTCGGCGCATCCCGCGCGTCCGACATGATCACATACTGTGCGCGCAACTGCGCGCGCGTCGCCGCCGGCCAGCTCGACAGCCGCGTCGCCGCGTGCATCGGCCGCGTGCGCGCGATGTTCACCGTCGCCCCCTCTGCGCCGCGCGGCGAGCTGGCATGGATCAAGATGACCGACATGGACGCATCGGCCACCCGGGGGCTTTGCGCGACGCACGCGGGGCTGTCCGCGCGCGGCGCCGTCTGCGAGCCGATCGGAGCGCGCATGCGCGTCACGCTCCCCTTTCCGCTGTTCGAGTACAATCTGCGCGTGGCCATCGCCGCGGGCATGTGCATTGCGCCGTTCGAGCCCGGGCACTTCGACCCGGCCAGCAGCTGCTTCCCGTCCCGCGCCACGTGGCTCCGGTACGCCCTGGCATACACAGGGGCGATCGCAGACCCGGACGCCGCATGGGCCGAGTACGCAGCGCGGACGAACATCCGGGCGGTGTACGATTGTGTACACAGGTGCGTGGGGTGGTGCGCAGCGACGCTCCTGCCGTGGCTAGCCCGGGCACGGATCCCCCGCACCGCGTTGTCTGGACACGCCGACGCGTACACACGGCTGTGTGACCTGTCTCCGTCGGTCCGCGCGACCGACCAGGTCGACGCGATCGCTGCGCTTTCGGATATGATGGCAGCCAAGCCGACCGCGCAGCAGTTTTCGGACATCTACGGCATGTTCGCCGCCGTGTGCAGTCGGAGCGGCTGCGACAAGCCAGAGGAGTACATACCCGTGCCCGGGCACGTGCTGAGCGAGGAGATCGCGCTCCCGCGGTATGTCGATGCGACAATGTGGACGTGCGCCCACGCCTGGCCGGCGGACGTGTGGAGCCCCGTGGCAGTGAACGGGCGGTGGAGTGTAGTATAGACTCGGATTAAACAGGATGGAGAATGCAATCCGCATCGACATCGGTTCTGACGAGAATGTGCGTGCTGGCTTCACTGCCAACATCGATTTCTGGGCCGCGCGCTGTCTGTCGTCGCTCGACCAGTATCTCGCGTGCATGCGGAACACGTTCGACGAGCTTCCGTGGCCGATGAGGAACTCGCTGGACAACGACGAGCCGATGCGTGCCGTGGACGTGTCGTTTGCCGTCGACCGCGACGAGCTGGCCAACCGGCTGGTGGGGGGCTATCGGGTCCAGGTCGATGCGCGCGGGTACTCGCGCCGGCCCGCGCCCACCACCATCCACCTCTACGCAATCAACCTGTCTCCGATCGACACCACAAAGGAGTCCACAATCGACGCCTCCCTCTTCTCCGCATTCTCCTTCGCGGCATATCGGCAGTATCCCGCCTGTCGCTTCCTCTACGCCGCGTTCGAGACCAGGCACACAACGGCCGCACGGGGCGAAGTCATGCGGTACATCCAGGCAATCTTCGGATCGACCGAGAATGCCAGGGTCGCCCTCGTCGCCGATTCCGCCGACGGCCCTGTCGGCGAATGGGACTACGTCGGGTGCGAAAACAACGCGCCCGGCAGCCTCTCCGTGTGCTACGATCCGTCCACGTTCTCTCCGCTCATTTGCCACGACGCTGCGGCGATCGCCGGCGCGGCAGACTACGTCACCCCCGCAGTCACGGCCGCGTTTTTTGCCAGTGTCGCAGCCGCACGGTGCACCGGGCTCATCCACCAGCTTGTCCCTTTCGTCCTGCCGGCCACCCCCGGCGCCGATCGCGCCCCCGATCGCACCAACCGCATCGATTTTCGCGCGGGCGTGTGCGGAGACGTCGCAAAGAGACACGACGTCTACATCGACAGCATCGCATGCGACATGCCCCGGGTTCGCGACACATTCGCCAAGCACGGCGTGTTGATCCTGCGGCTGACGGCATCATTCGCCATCCGCCCACGCACGCGATGGGCCACAGACTCGCTCCCCATCGACTCGCTGTTCCAGTACGCGGCGCGATGCAACGAACCGCGGGTAAGCGTGCCGCTGACGGACCTCGCGCGCGTCTCGGCCGTCATCCAGCGACTCGCAAACACACCGGGGGCATCGTGGGCAACAGACGTCAGTATCAGGGCGGATCGGATGTATGTTAATGTGCAAAAAACCGATTAAAGAAAAATTACACGGCCCGTTTACTCTCCATGCTTATTTCTATCCTCGGCGTCCGCGACTCCGTCACCGAGCCGAGCGACATCGCCGCGAGCGCTATCGCCGCCAAGGCGAGGAGGATGAGCATGATGTACTGCCAGATCTTCGGCCCCCCGTATGTATTGTCGGTGCAGGACGGGCAGGATGGACACGTGCCGCCGCCGCCGCCGAGTGCGGGGGGCAGCGACGGCGTCGGCGACGGCGTCGGCTGGATGCACGTCTGCGCGTACGTCCGGACGATGATGTTGTTGTTGACAAAGCCCCAGTTCGAGGGGAGGCCGTACTGGACGGGGACGGCGCTGGGGGACGACTGGGCGGTGATGAAGAACTGCAGGTTCACCCAGACGCTGTTGATGATGTTGAGGCCGGATATGGCCGACGGCGTGGTCGACGAGACCGACACGCCCGTGTTCCGCGCGTTCATGAACCGGCAGTCGCTGCAGTTCAGCGCCGCGCCGGTGGTGAGGTACAGGAGACACGTGCCGAGATTGACGCATTGCAGGTGGTCGGCGACAAGCCCCACGCCGGGCCCCGGCGCGTTCTGCACCGACACGCCGATCGTCCCGATCCACATAATCACATAGGAGAGCCGCAGGAGCGACGTTGTCTGGGTGTTGAACAGGGTGCCGTTGAAGGAGATCTGGAGATCGCGGACGAAGAGCTGGCCCGATCCGATGACGGCAAAAACCGGCGACTGCGTCGTCTCGATCGTCAGAAACGCCGCGGTATTCCCCACCGTGTCTCCGTATATCTGCATGGTCGACGATATCGGCACCACCGTCTCGTTCTGGGCAATCACCGCACCGTCTCGGACGCGCAGCGGCAGATTCGCGAGCATTGCCGCCGCCGCGCCCGTTGTGTAACTGGTGAAATTCGTCACACCCGGATTGAGGATGTACCAGAAGGAGTCGGCGGCCAGCGCCCCGTGCACCAAGAAGGCGGCACACACGAGAACAATCTCCATTCGTGTTCGTCTTCCAGACTCTGGCAGCATCCAGTGTTATAGAGTCGTTGGCGCAAAGGTCGTATAAGAACCGACTGGGCTACACATCCGCGGATCAACAACACGACGAAATGGCCGGACTCTTGAAAAACGCGGGCACCCGCCTGGGAGACGGCAGCGTCATGCGCATCGCCGCCACGCTCGACCCCGCGACGATGGACATCATGGTGGACGACAACGCCGATGGCGCGCTGATGCCGGTTTGGACGAGGATGTCGTCTCGGACCTCGCAGACAATGCGCGAGGGCACACTCGCCGTCGTCTGGAAGCCCGAGGCGAAGAAGGCATTCGGCGTCCACGACGACGACGACCAGCTTCCGCATCTTGGCGTGTTTGCAAACGCGCTCAACGTGCCCGCGGCGCCCACCGGCACGTATGTGCCCGCCGTCGACGACAATGACAAGAAGAAGGCGCTTTCCCAGCGACTCTGCCGCAGCGTGCGCGCCGTCGGCGAGGTTGGGCGCGAATTCACCGTCGGCGAGACCGATGCAGGATCGACGGCGATCGGGACCGGCACGTTCGTCGAGCTCATTGCCCATCGCACCATGGCTTTTCCGGGCAAGTCGCCCGGCCTGTTTGCGCCGGTCAGGCTCGCCCTCGACACCGCCCCCGTGTCCGACGGCCGATTCTCGATCGAGGAGGTGTCGTCCAAGAGCCAGGCCGACCAAGCCAAGGACGTCATGCGTGCCTATCTGACCGCTGCTGAAAAGAACATAACCCTGTCTCCGGCGAACATCGCGAAATTTGGCGGGGCTGGTAATGGCGCAAGAAAGACGGTCACGTACCCGGTCATGAAGGAGGAGCTGATCGCGGGGAACAAGCTGCTGATGGGCATCCTCGGCATCGTTCTGGCGATTCTGAAGAAAGCCGACGGCACGGTCGAGCTGGAAAACGTCAGTAAGAAAATTGATGTATCGACTATTGTAGGTTTGATCGAAAGCGCAGTCGATGGAACCCTCGATGCAGTCAAACCAGGCGCAAAGTCGAAAAAGACAGATACGCATATCTTCTTCGAATTCCTGCGCGACACAATCACGCCGCAGATGTCGTTTCACACTCCCACAAAGCCATCAGATGTCATCCCGACCCGGGGGCTGGACCTCATCTCCAACGCGTTCTTCGATCTCCGCGAAAACAACCGGTCCATCGGCGTCGTCACCAGCGTCCGCGCGCGAGACGCCGAGACATACCAGGCCGACGTGGCCCTCAACACAATTTCCTAGGCCCAAGTGTAACAATCGACAATATACATTTCTATTCAGTAAAGAGCACACCGATATTCAGTTGCGTTTTTTCCTAGTCCATGGCCATCCCCCTCCACATCCTGCCGCGGATCCACGTGCTGATCGCGGCATACGGCTGGCTGATGGTCTACGTCTTCGTCATCGTCGGCCTCGCCATCGTGCCCGTCTTCGAGGCGAACTCCTACTTCTCGATCGGCGCCCCCGTCACCGTCCAGGCCGATCCGACCCACGAGATCCAAATCCACGACAACGCCCTCTTCGTCGCGATCTGCCTCCTCCTCGGCGCCGACCAGTACGCCGCCATCGTCCTCGCCGAGGCGCGGCTGGAGTCTACGATCCCCCCGTCGCTCCTGTGCGAGGTCGTCGACTCCTTCACCCGCAACATCCGCGTCGCCGTCCACATCGTCTTCATGCGGTCGCAGGTCTCCTTCGTGATCGCCCTCGTCGTCTTCGATCTCATCGCCACCGTCACCTGCAAGTGGGCGGCGCTGCGCCACAAGCAGGCGCGGACAAAAGACGCCCCCGCGCCCTTCTCCCACATCACCGACTCGCTCGCCCTCCTGCTCAGCGCGGCCAGCATCATGGTCTTCCTCGCAATCTACATCGCGTCCGGGCTCTTCGACAGCGCATACACGCGCATCGCGCCGCCGCTCCTCGTCTTCGACCAGACGCGGATCGTCCACGAAGCCCACTACTGGACGGTCATCGTCGCCGTCTTCTGCTGGGCGCTGCTGGCGGCCGCGGCGAAGAACAACACAGACACGTGGCACACCTCGGTGCTCCACAACACCGCGCACGCGCAGACGGGCCTGACCGCCACCGAGAGCCGCGCGATCATCCTCAACCGCGTCATCGTCTACTATGTCGGCGCAATGTTCCTGTACACCTTTGTGACGACCCAGTTCTTCTTCGTCGTCGTCTTCGCCATCGCCGAGGCCGTCGCACACATCGTCCACCGCCTGCGCCAGCCGGTCAGTCTCGCCGACAACCGATCATCGATCATCCTCATCGCCATCGCCCAGACCCTCTTCGAGTTGATTGTCGTGATCGTCGTGATCATCTCGCACTGGTTTGACGACGAATACTTCACGTGGGGCGAGGGGGTGACGATCTTCGGCGTGCCCGTGCCGATGCAGCGGCACGTGTCGATTCTGCTGGTGTACGCGGCGTTCGAGCGCGGCGCGGCGGTACTCGACACGAACGTGGTCCAGGCCGATCTCGTTACGTGGCTGTACGAGGGCGCGGTGAACGAGGAGATCGAGTCGTATGGGTTCCACACCATCGTCGCACTGGTCGTCTCCAGCCGGCTGTCCTACTGGTTCTACTTTGTGCTCCGCATCCAGTTCATCCTCACGAACTACGCATTCGTCGTCGTGTGTGCTGCGGTGGAGTTCCTCGCCCTCGCCACCGTCGGCGAGCTCCACCTGGCACACAAGCAACACGTCCGCCAAAGGGAAAATGTGATCGGTTTTTGGGAGCGGAGGGGAAACAGCGACAAAATAAAGTAGCCGGTGAATATATAAAAGACGATATACCGGCAGACGCGGCGGTAGCATGGGATCATGCGATATCATAATGGCAGCTGCGTGTGAAATATACGTTGTTTTAGTAGCGGATGCATCCGTGTTGAATAAAGGGAAAGTGCACACGAGAGCTGCGGAATGGAGGCTAAAATTGTTTAGCGATGTGCTATCCGTCGACGGAGAAACATATGCGAGTTACTTACGAGGAAAATCCATAACTCGATGCATCGTGGAGGCATTGACTCCGGAACTGATGAGGCACAAGATGGAATCCCTCGATCATGACAGTAAGATTTTTGGTAGTGCGTCGGACGAGCTCCCTGTATTCCTCGCGGTGGAGATATCCGAAACCGCGACTGTTACCGCAGCGGGTGAATTCGATACTGAGCTTGTTTGCTTGGTAGACGCTGGAATACGCGACAATGCGCCAACCACACGCGCCATTGCAGCAGCCATTGACTCTCTGATCATGAACGACATGCCCATAAACGTCGCAAATGAAAGTGGAGACATCGTCCAGGTGGCGGAGCACGTCCTGACCCTCGTACTAAAAGACGTGCCCGTGAAAATGCTCGATGATGACCATTTCGTGGTCATGACAGACTTTGTAACCCGTATTATCAAAGCCGCCAGGGCGATCGGATCAGACAATAAACAAGGATGAGTATCAACACAATAGACGACGCGATCGGATGCTGTGTCACGCCCGGCGTGCTCTGGACACTCCGTGTCGGGGGGTGGCTGACAGCGACCGAACTCACGCATGATTTCGAGTTCCCCCGTCGCCTCATAGACACCGACGAGTATCGCACTAGCCATATGCATGCGAATTGCGGCGACGAGGTGGTATTCGTACAGACTAAACCAGGCAGTTTTGATCGATTGCTTTTTTTTCACATCGGCACGGACGAGAAAGGCGACTATGGAATCTGCACAAAGGCCGGCCCACCAGAGGCCGATCGACCAGAACCGCCCGTCGTTCTGCATCAGATGGCATCGGGGAGGGTCGCACGCGGTTCAGACTTCGGGACCGTCTTTCTGTCAGACGAGGGCGGCGAGAATGGCAAGAGGATAGGCGTATCGGATATGTGGACCAGGGTGAACATCATGGCGTCGACCAAGTGCGGGCGGACTCTCTTCGTCGCGTTCAAGCATCGCGGAGAATGGCATGTGTGTGCACTAGACACTCATACCGAGCAAACGGCCCTCTTGGTCAGAGATGTTTGGGACGGGGCAGCGCTCATTGGCGTGGGCTGGTGTGACATGACAGACAGACTGTTTGTCTGCAGCGGCGGGAGAATCGTGACAGTCCCTAGGCCAAAAACGGTTCCATATCCGGTCTTCACGGGCCCTGTCTACAGCATCCCTGGGCTTTTGTACAATCCACGCGAGCTCACGCTCTATTCCGACGGGGTATGGGGGTCGCTGAAGGTTTGCGGTCGGTCGAGGATCTTAGATTGCCCCCCTGATAGCGTGGCGGTGAATGGCCACAGAGTCGGAGTCATCAGAGTCCGCGACTGGACAAGAGCGCTGATTGCAACGCGCGAGGCGATCCGGCGACCGGCACGGGATACGAAACGAGATCGCGTTTTGCGCATCTATGGACTCAGACGAATGCCCACCAAGAAGAAAAAAACGCTCGTGCCTTATTCTTACACATGCACACCGCGCCCGGCATGCGATCGTATGCGCGCGCTAGGCAACTTTCACATCATGCAGACTGCGATCATCGCGGCTAACAAGACAGCGGGAGGCGGGAAGGTCGTGTCCCCGAGCATACTGCAGTTGGTTGGGAAATACACATTACTGTCATAAAAATCCGTTTTTTTAATCACGACCTACTCCAAATCCAGTTTCAGTGCCTTTATGATAACGACAGCGAAATCTGCGTACGACTTAGCAAGTGCCGTGTCGATATGCGCAACGACAATTCCATACGCCTCCTTCAGGCGCGCCGCCATGGCGTAGATGGCGGGTTCCCTTCCGACCGACACGCGCACGCATCCATCCACGATCATCGCAGTCTGGATGGGATCCGACACGAACACCGCACACGTCCCGTCGCCGATCTGCACGCCAAGCTCCGCCGCGGCGGTATCTGCCGCGGCTATGCCGTGCGGCATGACCATCGCGGCGTGTCCGGCGAAGAGCTCCGATGCGTTCATCGCCCGCTCAATCTGCACCGCCTGGCCGAAGAACGGGTTGCTGCCAGCTTCGGCGGCGGCGGTGAGATCGGCGTCGGACATTGCCGAGTATCCGTCGTGCCACGCCTCGATCTCGCCGCTCGCGCAGAAGATCAGAACCTGCCTGTGCCGCTTCGCCGGTGCATCTGCTTGTGTTTCGACAGACATCGCGCCGCTTCGGTATTGAAAAAAGTCGACTTCTTTATTGTATTCTGCATTCCGTCGGCTAGGTGCCGTTGTTGGATACATACCGAACAGTGGCACTGATTCCAGCGTGTCGGGCGTTGTCGACAAGTCGCCCGCCTATTCCTCCCAGCTGTGTCTCGGCAACAAGCCTGCTTTCCCCCATGATCGACATATCGATTGCAAGCGGACGAACGATCGATAGACCATTCGACGCCAAGAAGATATCATAAATGCGTCGACTGAGCGCAGAAAAAAGCCCACTAGTGTACCCCCCGGAAAAGATAAGACGGACCTTAACTGGAAACTCGCTCCCATCATCGTTTGGGGCAGACTCCGTTGCTTCGTCGTGGATCGTGCGGATAATCTTATCCATTGTATCCTCGACCAACTGGTGACTGTCGCTGCATCTGAAAGTATGGTCTTCCTGTCCTACCATTACCCGCACAGACCAGTGCGCACAGCCGCCATCCAGCGCTGTCTTGGATGAACCACCTCCCATTTCCCTTTCGTGTGTCTATCACAAAGAAACATTTTATGCATTATACACCATTTATTTAACCGACCGCTTCATTTCCTCTTC
>Ga0315284_10015887_pt1 | contig 10694 bp, 6 predicted proteins | sample YL17G09_16_MG_FD_203696 | JGI IMG/M metagenome (GOLD analysis project Ga0315284, IMG submission 203696) | Sediment microbial communities from Yellowstone Lake, YNP, Wyoming, USA - YL17G09_16 | ecosystem: Environmental > Aquatic > Freshwater > Lake > Sediment | place: USA: Wyoming | collected...
TCTTTCATTTTGCTTTCTGCTGGCACTTGCCGTGTTAGCAATAAAATATGCAAAGAAATATCCATTTATTTCATTTGGGGTGCTCTGGTTCATTGTTTTTCTGCTGGTAGAATCTTCTGTTATACCGATCTCTGATGTGATATTTGAACATCGTGTATATCTTCCTTCAATAGGATTTATTGCAGCTTTAATGTATTTATTTTATAGTGTGATAAAAAATCCTGCAGTGATAAAAGGGATTTTGATAGCTGTTATTGTAATTTTATCAATAATGACATATGCAAGAAATAATGTATGGAAAGATGATGTTACTTTATGGAAAGATGCTGTAGCAAAGAATCCCCAGAATCTGAGAAACTATCTTAATCTGGGAAGCGTTTACCAGAAGAAAGGAATGTGTGGAGAGGCGATAAAACTGCTGAAAGAAACCGTTCCTTTTACTTATGCCCATCCAAAAGCTCATGCGATTATAGGTTATTGTTATCTGGAGCAAAGGGCTCTTGATGCTGCACTCCAGGAATATGAAAAAGCATTACAGATAAATCCAAATTATTATGAAGTGTATCCTTATGTAGCATTAGCGTATTTGCATAAAAATGAAATTGACAAAGCATTATCGATTTTACTAAAAGCTTATGCTGCTAACAATTCGAATCAAATGGTGAATATCGCGCTTGGAAGTGTTTATTGCACCATGGGAAATTGGGACAAAGCGTTTTATTTCTATAATGAAGCAATCAAGAGCGATCCAGGTAATGAAAATTCTTATTATAATCTTGGAGTATGCATGTTCCAGTTTGGCAAATACGCCGAGGGGAGAGATAGTTTCCTGAAAGTAATTCAAATTAATCCAAACTCTGTTGATTCTTATTTTTATATTGGAGCTTCGTATGAAATAGATAGAAATGTTTCCGAAGCATCCAACTATTATCAATTGTTTCTTTTCAAAGCCCCCAAAGGGCATCCTTTATACAATCAAGTGGAACAAAAAGTAAAACAAATGAGATAGGGCTGCTTAAAAGGCTGAGATGAAAAGCATTATGTTAAGGAGGGTTACCACTATAGCAATTATCCATAGGACTATTTTGGTGAAAGCAGTATTAGCATAATTGCCCATAACTTTTTTGGAGGAAGTTAAATAAATCTGTAAAAAAATATTAAACGGAAGCTGGATTGATAAAAGCATCTGCGAAAGGATAAGTCCTTTATAAGGATTTTGTACCAACAGAACAATAAAGAACGCTGCCAGTAATGAAATGCCAATACCGGTGCGTGTATGAGTATCTTTTAAATTATAGGGTTCACTGAACATGCCGGAAAATATACTGCCTGCCGCAATTCCGGAAGTGACAGCTGAAGCAGCACCAGCAAATAATAATGCTACAGCAAAAATATTGGCAGAATTATCTCCTAATAATGGATGAAGGAGGTTATGAGCTTGTGTTAAATCATTTACCTGCAGACGGGAACTGAAAAATGTTTCTGCGGCGAGAAGAATGATAGCACAATTAATTGCCCAGCCAAGAATCATTGAGAATAAGGTATCAACGAATTCATATCTTAATTGTTTCTTGATCAATTTTTCACTTTCGAGGTTCCATTGGCGGCTTTGAATAATTTCTGAATGAAGAAATAAATTATGCGGCATAACGACTGCACCTAAAATACTCATGATGATGATCATGGAACCTTCCGGGAAGGTGGGTTTAAAAGTGCTGGCCAGTGCTTCGCCCCAATGCATGTGTACCAGGCTTAATTCATAAAGAAAAGATAAACCGATTATTGAAACAAAAGCAATAATCCATTTCTCAAGAGTTTTGTATGCGTTAGCAAATAACATAATGCATACAAAAATTACTGTTAATAAAGCGCCTACCATAATAGGTATTCCAAAGAGCATCTTAAGTGCAATCGATGCTCCCATAAGCTCGGCAAATGAAGTTGAAACGGAAGCACCCATTGCAGAAATAAGCAATGATCGTGATACCCATTTTTTTGTGTGAATAGTTGCAGCTTCAGCCAGACATAGACCTGATGCAATGCCCAGATGTGCTATATTATGCTGAAGCACTATTAGAATAGCTGTGGATAAGGTTACTATCCATAGAAGTTTATATCCAAACTCGGAACCGGCTGCAACATTGGAAGCCCAGTTACCCGGATCGATAAATCCGACAGTAACCAGCAAACCCGGTCCAATATATTTCAGCAGATCAATTGCGCCGGAGACGCTCTTATGATGTTGTTTTATATCTTTAATAAAGGAGGAAATTTTCATCTTCCTATCACCTTCCCACTTCCCACCTTCTGCCTTCCACCTTTACAACCTTTTTTTAGGAATCAGGTAAGTGGCAAGGACAGCAGTGATTCCTGTTACAAAGAAGGTCAGGATACGAGAGGTAATAATTTTTTCCATGCCGGTAATGCTCCAGATGATGGTAAATATCAATCCTGCAATAATGGTTGCGATAACGGCTCTGCCATGAAAACGTTTCCATGAAAGAGTCAGGAGGATTATAACAGAGAAAGTGCAACCGATTCCTGCCCACACATAACTGACCATAGTAAAAATAAGTTTTGTTGGGGATATATAGGCTGCGATTAAAGCAATAAAAGCAAGCAGAGCGGTGATTATCCGGGAATGAGCAAGAGATTTTCTGTTTTTATCTTTTTCATTTTTAGATGCAAGAAGAGGTTTAATTAAATTTTCCGAAAGCTCGCAAGACGAAAGAATGAGTAATGAATCAGCGGTGGAAATCATTGCTGCGATAGCGCCGGTGATGAGGATCGCTGCCAGAGCGGGAGGAAAGATTTTGATCATAACGGCGGGCATAACCTGTTCCTGATCCTGGAGACCATGAGGTCCGAAGATTGCTAATCCGATCCAGCCGATGCTAAGTGCTCCAATGTAAGCAATGACTGTCCATGCTATACCTATATTACGTCCTTTTTTTGCCTGTTGAGGATTTTTAATTGCCATAAATCGTGTGGATAGCTGTGGTTGTCCTCCAAGGTAACCAAAAAACCATGAGAATCCTGTCAACATTACCATTCCTGCAGAAAAACCAGTAGCAGCTCCGGTGAACGATTGATAGCTGCGACCTGCTTTAGACAGTGCTTGTGGTATAGATTGAGCAAAAAATTCCGGATGATGTGCTATAAAAATAATTCCTGCAATGGGACCGATAATCAGTGTTATTATCATGAGAATAGCTTGAACAACATCAGTATACACAACACTTCGAAACCCTCCATAAATAGTGTAAGGAATGATAAGGATGGTTGTGATTAACATTCCCCATTTAGCATCAATTCCAAATAACAAATTCAATGTTTTACCGCCACCTACAAATTGAGCTCCTACATAGAAAAAAAAGAAAAAAACGATTGTCAGGCTAGCCACTACGCGGATTTGTGAGCCAAGCTCAGTATGTTTTTTGGCAAGATATTCTGTGAAAGTAGTAATCTGGTATTTCTCGGCTTCATCTCTCAATCGCCACGCAAGAGCTGCCCATGCAGTAATAATACCTGCAACGCATCCCACCGCTGTCCATATTTCCATGAGCCCTGTTGTGTAAGCTATTCCGGGTAAACCTAATAATGCCCATGAAGATTCACCGGTCGCGCGTTCAGAAAGTGCCGCAGCCCAGCCCGGCAAAGTTCTTCCCGCGATTGCATAATCTGCATCAGTCTTTACCTTTCTGCCCTGGTATAATCCCCAGCAGATGAGCAGTATGAAATAAATGCAAATGACTAATAAAGATTGTGCCTGTGCACCCATAATTTCCTCCATTCTAAAAATAGGGACAGTCACCATTAAACAGGGACAGTCACCATTTTTTTCCTAAAAAAATGGTGACTGTCCCTGTTTAATGGTGACTGTCCCTATTTTTAGGGAAAAATGATGCCCAGTTTTTTTGCGGTTTCATAGATTTCCAGTTTATTAGGCGCGAGGAGGTAGGCTGTTGCGATTGCTTCACGAGTTTTTTTTCTTCCATTGCCATTGCAGGATTTTGCTGTCCAACAATATAAGCCTTTAATCCTAAAAGAATTGCCGACCTGTCATTGAGAAGCAATCCCCGTTCAATAAAATCAAGCGCTTCTTCAGAAAAACCCATTTGGTTCTTGGTCGATGCAAGAATATAGTATTCATAATCATTTTTACCCATATTCACCTATTTTTCCATCCAATCTTCCTGGTCTCTTAATTGAAGTATTCGTGCCCAAATGACTTCATAGATAAGTGCTGTGGCACCTGAAATCAGGAAAAAGAAATAAAATGCCATAGTAATCTTTTTTATGAAAACCTCGCATATTGTTTTGTGTTTTCTACAAGAGCCCTATACTACAGAACTTTTCTACAAATGTCAAAATGACCTCAAATCAGAAAGGGCTAAACAACTATTCAGATTGTTTAGCCCTGTTTTAATTTATTTAATAAATTCAATAATCGCGATACTTAAAGAACCTGCAGTAACCTGTTCATGAGCTATAAAACCAATCATTAGCTCGTTTGTAATCCACAACTTATTTCTTGGGGGTGATTCTAATTGAAACAGTTGAGATTGCAGATGCACCATCTTTGTTTGTTACAACAAGCACGTATTTGGTAGTTTTTTCGGGACATACTTTTTTGCTGGTTCCTTCAACTGCTTCTTTGTTTAATGACACAGTTCCCTCTCCGGTGAATTCCCAGCGCAATACGGTACAATCTCCTTTGGTCAGGATACTCTTTTCTGCTTTGAATGCTTTAATCACAGGAACAGGGGCAGGAGCTTTAGCTTTCGCATCAGCAGGTTTTTCCCAGTTTTTTTCATAATCGAAATCATTTGTTGCAAAAACATTCTCTTTTCTTGCTTCGAGATAGTACATGTTAATTCTTATGCTTTTTCCTTGAATGGAAGGTTCTTCACCATTATATGTTATTGACAGTTTCACCATTCGCATACCTTTTTTGATCTTTTCTGGCGCAGCAGTTACTTTAATTTCTTTGCCTTCCTGATCCAGCGGTACTGCACTAATAAACACCTCTGGCCCATATTCTTTACTGAGCGCATAGGTTACTTCCACTTCCAATTTGTTTACATTTTCAGTTTCTTTGATCGGATTGATTTGTAATATTTTATCTTTCTTTGCTGGTTCCTGAGCGAAAGCAGCGCACGCCATCACAAGAACAAGTCCAACCAATACCAGAACTATTTGTCCTTTTCTCATGTTATTCCTCCATTTCCAATAATATGCCTCCAGCATAATTATTTACTTTACTCCACTTTACACCTTAATGTCAATACATAAAAAAGAGGGGCAAATCCGAGAGGATTCGCCCCTGATTAAATTCGGTTATTTTAGGGGTTGCAAATGGTGAGGTTCTGGGTTCTGCAAGGAGTTGCAGCTACCGGTCGTTCAGTGCCGGAAGAAGCTTTACCATAGGAGCCTTCAGTGGTGCTGTTATTAGCAACAACCACGAAGTAGTAACTGCCGGTATCCTGAGGTGTAGAATAAGTGGTTCCGGTTGCAGCACATGTTAATGACGCGTAATTGTATGCTGTCCAGGGTAATATTCCGCGATAGACACCGTAGCCGGTTACCTGGCATGTTCCGCCGGGTACTTGCCATGAGAGGCTTAGATTAGTTCCGGATTTGCTCATGGTCAGGTAATTCTTGACCAGGCCTGCAGAGCTGCTGCCCGTGGTACAGGTGGATTTGTAGTCAATCTTCACATCATCGATATACCAGCCGCCATTGCTTACTGATGCATCGGTTGCATAGGTAAATCGTGGATAAAAACTCCCGCCTTTGTAAGAATTAAGATCTACAGTATACTCAGTCCATGTAGCGCTTGCACCCGTGAATGCAGGTTGCGGATTAGTTCCGAGGCAGGCTTGCGCGCTGGTAGTGGTATTGCCTGGATATGTGGGTGCCACAGTTAATTTTACCCATGTAGTGCCATTAGAAGAACCGTGAACGATGCCAGCATCATAGCCGCTTTCCATGTTATAACGTGTCCAGAAATGGAAAAGCGGAGTGCTTGCGCTGGCGGGAATGGCAGAAGCGGTGGTTTTTCTGCAGGTAGCGCATGCCAGGCTGGTTGGGTCTGTTGAAATGAGAGAATAGGTACCTGTATGAGCATAGGTTACAGCAGCTTGCCAACGTGTTGAAATTGTCCAGTTACCGACTCCGGATTCAAAACCATCTGTAAAGAGAACAGTGGTTCCGCCGCTTGGACTGGCGCTTGCCTGTGCTGTGCTGGTATTTAAATTTCCGTTATTGCACGGTCCGCTGCCGCCCGTTCCTGAATCTTCAGCACGAACCACATAATAATAAGTTGTGCCGTAATTGACAGTTACATCATTATAGGTTGTACCGGTGAGACAGGTAGCAATCTGGTTGGCAGGACCGGGAGGAAATCCTGATGTAGTATCACGATATACCGTATATCTTACCGTGGGATACACAGGACAATTACTCGCAGCGGTAGGCCATGCAACCATAATTCCGCAAGATGCGGTTCCATTATCGGTAGCGCTGGTAATTCCTGCAAATGTGGGTGCCATCGTGCAGGCGCCGGTTGCGGTAGCCTGGGCACAATTGGAATCAGTTGAATCACAAACATTGCTTGCCCGCACAACATACGCATAGGTTACCCCACCCGAAACAGAAGTGTCGTCATAGGTTAGCGTGGGCGCTGTCACTGTCCCTTTTAGTGTAAATCCACTGCCCGGACATCCGGTTGCAACAGCACGATACACTTTATAGCTGGTAGCGCCGGTCGAAGTATTCCAACTCAAATGAATTGTATTATTAACAGGAGTGGTGGCAGCTAGTCCGGTTGGTGCTGCTGGCGGTGTACAATAATTGCAAGCTGCCTGTACGTCCATGAGACCATAACCCCATGTGTTGTTGGGTCCATTGACATAATCGCCACCACAGCTTTCTACGACTGCAGTCAGGCGCACATCAGTCGCATTCAAGATAGTTATTGTTTGATCAATGTTATTTATAATACTGGGAAGACATGACCAGAGCAGTGCGATGCCGCCGGCCGTACAGGGAGTTGCCATGCTGGTTCCGTCCATAGACGTGTAGGCTGTGTCGCTTGTTCCTAAGCATGAACGAACATTGGAACCCGGTGTTACAATATTCGGCTTCATTAGACCAGAACCCGTTCCGGGTCCGCGACTGCTAAAACTGGACATTGCGTCCGAGGAGGTTGTGGAACCAACAGTAAATGTATGCTGGTACATCGCAGGTGCATCGGTAATTGTATTGCAGGATGAACCGGAATTGCCAGCCGCGGCGACAAACATAATGCCGGCAGCATAATGAGCATCTACGGATGGTTGGAGTTGATTCCATGAACATCCTTCTGATGAAGGACAACCCCAGGAATTAGTCGTGAGATCCGGAGCCTTGGTCGGATCACCCTGACTTGGGGTTCCGCCTACCGGGTAAGGAGCAAGGAACCAATCAAAACATTCAATATAGAGTGTAGGTGTTCCTGCGCCTGCATTCATATCACGACACCCAATCCATCGTGCGCACGGTGCTACGCCTACCTGGTTTGTTGTGGTAGAAACGCACGTGGTAGTGGGAGGAGCGAAATCACTTCCCATAACGGTTCCCATGGTATGAGTTCCGTGACCGTCATCATCACAGGGCACAGGTGAATCTGCTCCGCAGATGCTGCCAGTAGTATGAACAGAATCGTGCCAATTATAATTGTGATCAGCAGTAGTGCCATTCCAACCACGATATTGGTTTTTAATTGCCAGATGAGTCCAGCGATACCCTGTATCCTGACCACCGACAACAACACCTTCACCGCGGTGCCCGGTTGTCCATACTTGCGGTGCTTTTATTTTTGTTACATTCCATTCTATTGCCAGCGGATCAACTGATGCCATTGGATCAAATTCTGGAATCGGTAATTTGTGCTTAATAACTGGATTCCCATAAATATGTTCTACGTCATCACGTTGCGCAATCTGTGTTACCAATGACAAGTCTCCTTTAACCAGCAATGCGTTGGTGGTGTAATACCATCGATAAGTAATTCCTCGTTCTTCAAGCCATTTGCGCAAAGGAGCCTGGCTTCTGTTTGCCGCACTCAATAAAGTTTCATATACAAAACGAGTGCGGTCAACTTTGTCTTTGAATAAGAATGCGGGTGATAAATCCGGTCTCTCTTTCATCATAACCATAAATTCTGCCTGTTGACCATTTTGTGTGTGTTCAACCACCCAGGGATGAATCTTTTGCATAACATCATTCTGTGCGATTGCTGTAGATGTGCTTAATGCAAATGCTACACATATCAACACGATTGATAGTGCCGTGAAAACCCAATACTTCATAATTGTATCCTCCTGAATATAAAGTTGGAAGGTTGGAAAGTGATGGTGTGAATTGAACAATCCTCACCATGATTTTCTTTCTACTTTCATTGAAAGAAAAAATAACTTTACTCACGTGCATATTGTAAAATGAATTTTAATAAATTACAAGTGCCTTGCCAAAAAAAAGGGCGAATCCGACAGGATTCGCCCCTCGATTAAAATCGGGTATATTAAGGGTTGCAAACAGTGAGATTTTGTGTTTTGCATGGAGTGCCAGCTGCTGGTCTTTCAGTTCCAGCGGAATTTTTTCCGTACGAGCCTTCATAGGTAGCGTTGTTTGGTACAACAACATAATAGTAACTGCTTGTTGGATTGGTATCGGTATAGGTTGTGCTGGTAACCGCACAGCTCAGCGAAGAGTAATTGTATGCTGTCCAGGGTAATGTACCGCGATAGACACCATAGCCGGTTACGGTACAAGTTCCAAGGGGTGCCTGCCAATTCAGTACAATATTTGCGCCTGATTTGCTCAACAGGAGGTTGCTCTTCACAACTCCTGCCGGACCGCCACCGCTGCTGGGAGTAGCTTGTGCGCAGGTAGAATTAACTGATGGACAATTACTGCTGTTAATAGCTCTTACCACGTAAGCATACGTAGTACCATTCGTAACGTTCGTATCGACATACTGGGTAGTCGGAGCGGTAACCTGGCCTCTCAAAGTATAGCGTGCACCCGGACATCCAGTATTGCCGGCACGATACACTTTATAAATTGATGCACCGGTTACTGTGTTCCAGTTCAATTGAACGGTATTACTTGCGGGTGTGGAGGTCGTGAGTCCGGTGGGTGCTGTCGGGACAGTTGCGCAATATTGACATGCATTCTGTGCTCTGAGCAAACCGTAACCCCATGTATTGTTCGGACCAATCACATAATTGCCGCCGCAACTTTCCACGATAGCTGTCAATCGCAGTGCTGAAGCATTCAATACTGTTGCTGTCAGAGCTAAATCATTTTTCAAACCGGGGACACATGACCAAAGAAGCGCAACAACTCCTGCGGCACATGGCGTTGCCATGCTGGTACCACTCATGCTGGTGTATGCAGTATCACTGCTATTAACTGCTGATCTAATACTGGAACCTGGTGTGACAACCTGGGGTTTTAGCAGACCGGTATTGTCTGCCACACCACGACTGCTGAAACCTGACATTGCATCTGAAGAAGTTGTTGAACCAATTGTATAGGCATTCTGGTAAATACCCGGTGGGTCGTCCACGGTATTGCATGAAGGACCAGAATTCTGAGCAGCAGCTAAATGCATAATACCCGCTGCGTAATGAGCATCTACTGATGGCTGAAGCTGATTCCATGAACATCCTTCTGATGTGGGACAACTCCAGGAATTTGTGGTAAGGTCCGGAGCTTTTAATGGATCGCCCTGGCTTGGTGTTCCTCCTACCGGGTAAGGAGCAAGGAACCAATCAAAACATTCAATGTAACGTGCTGGAGTGCCGGCTCCGGCATTCATATCACGGCATCCAATCCATTTTGCACAAGGCGCTACTCCGACCTGGTTAGTAGGTGCAGTTGTGCAATCAGTTGTATAATCACTTCCTAATACTGTTCCGCAGGTATGGGTTCCATGACCATTATCATCGCAGGGCACAGGTGAATCCGCTCCACAGGTACTGCCAGTAACATGAATTGAATCATGCCAATTATAATTATGATCCGCAGTGGTTCCATTCCAACCACGATATTGATTTTTGATTGCTGCATGAGTCCAACGATAACCGGTATCCTGGGCACCAACAACTACTCCCTGTCCCCGATATCCTGAACTCCATACTGTCGGAGCCTGAACCTTGGTGACATTCCATTCGACCGCAAATGGAGCACCAGGATTTATCGCGTTGAATTCAGGAACAGGAAGTATATGGTGAATTACAGGATTACCATAAATGTTTTCAACATCGTTACGACCTGCTATTGTTTGTACTAAATTCCAGTCTCCTTTGACCAATAAAGCGTTTGTAGTGTAAAACCATTGATAATTAATATTTCGTCCTTCAAGATATTTGCGTAAAGAAGCCTGACTTCTGTTTGCTGCTTCTAATAGTGTTTCGTACACAAAGCGAACCTTGCTTTCCTTATCGGGCATTAATAATGCCTCCGAGAGGTCCGGTCTTTCTTTCATGTGAACCATAAATTCTGCTTGCTGACCTTTTGATGTGTGTTCAATTACCCAGGGATGAATCTTATCTAAAACATTATTTTGCGCATACAAGATAGATGCGCCAAACGTTAGCGCCACTAATACTATGATAAGTGACGCCCCAACTAACACCAGATTT
>Ga0315284_10015890_pt1 | contig 10693 bp, 7 predicted proteins | sample YL17G09_16_MG_FD_203696 | JGI IMG/M metagenome (GOLD analysis project Ga0315284, IMG submission 203696) | Sediment microbial communities from Yellowstone Lake, YNP, Wyoming, USA - YL17G09_16 | ecosystem: Environmental > Aquatic > Freshwater > Lake > Sediment | place: USA: Wyoming | collected...
CGGCCCCCCCCCCGCCCGCCTTGCGCTCCTCGGCCGCCTTGGCCGTCGCCGCCATCGCGTCCAGCCGCCCCTTCAACTCCTCAAAGCCGGGCCGGTCCTCCGGCCGCCGGGTCCAACACGCCCGCATCAGGTCGGCCAGCTCGGCCGGGCAGGTGGACGGGATGGTGGGGCGCAGCCCGCGCTGGACGACGCCGACCGCCGCCTGGAGCGGGGAGAGCGCCTCGTAGGGCACGCGCGCGGTCAGCAGCTCCCACAGCAGGATGCCGAACGAGAACACGTCGGCCGGCGCGCCGTAGGGCGCGTGCTCGATGACCTCGGGCGCCATCCACCGGTACGTCCCCGTCTCGGCGGTCAGGACGCCAGGGCCCGCGTCCAGGACGCGGGCGACCCCAAAGTCCGCGATCTTGATGCCCCCGCCCTCGTCCAGCAGCAGGTTGGCGGCCTTCAAGTCCCGGTGCACCACCCGGCGCTTGTGCAGGTAGTCCATGCCCCGGGCAACGTCCGCCGCCCACCGCAGCAGCTGAGCCGGGCGGGGCGGGCCGTGCGTGCGCATCCAGTCAAAGGCCGACCCGCCGGGCAGGTACTCGCACACGATGCACAGCGAGGGGCGCTGGGTGCAGGCCCCAATGAATTGGACCACGTTCCGGTGGCGCACCTTGCGCATGATGTTGACCTCCTGCAGGAACTCGCCAAACTGGGCGGAGTCGGTGGCCACGTTGCGCAGGATCTTGATCGCGACGTCCGTCCCGCAGTAGACCCCCCGGTACAGGTCGCCAAACGCGCCGGCCGCAACCTTTTCGTGGCACGTCACCTCCTCCGCGTCCAGCTCGAAATCGTCGGGCAGGGCGGGGGCGGCCGGGTCGGCGGCAGGCACCATGGGGTTGGCCTCCCCGGCATCCGCGGCCGGGGTGGCAGCCACGGGCGGTGGCAACTGTTGTAGGCGTTCCGACAGCGCCTCCTCCAGCTCGTCCGTCCCCTCGCCCGACCACCCGTTGACGACAAAAACGTCCAGCGAGAACCGGTCGGCCGTGTTGAAGGCGTGCGCCTCGCAAATGTTGAGGTTAAGGTCGCCCAGGGCGTCTGAGAGGCGGGATAGGAGTTTGGGCTGGTCCGCCGACGCGACGGTGACCTCGTAAAAAGCGGCCTCTGGGCGGCCTGAGGCACGCGAAGCCACGGCCGCGGCGGCGGCCGCTGCAGCCGCCGCCCCGGGGCCGCCGCCCTCTCCGTCCGCGGACGCGGCGTCCAGGGCCAGGGCCTGCAGGTTGGGCGACGATCCAAAGGCGGGGCGGGGCAGGTGGGCGGCAGAGCCGTGGCCGCCCCCACCAAACCGCCCCAGCGGGCGGCCCGCGCTCGCGAGCTCATTTGCCAGCAGCGACCCGTCCGCGGTGGACGAGAAGGAGGGCGCCCGGTCCATGCGGCCGCCGCCGCCGACGTGAGAGGCGGAGGCGTGGATGGCGACGTCGACGGGGCGGACCTGTGTGGATGGAATGAGAGAGAGAGGAGGGACGTTAGTAGTGAGAGGACCAGGTCGGGGCATCTTTTTCCGGGGTCCCCTGCCATCCATGTTTGGGACCCTCGACCCATCCTTCTCTCATCTCTCTCTCCTCTCTGTGCACCTGGAACGACACGGCCGACGGGTCCGCCCGGGCCGAGTTGAGCAGGCGCTGGTGGTTGAGCACATCCAGGGAGGACAGGTTGATGTCGTGGGCGTAGCTGAGCGGAGGGGTGGGGGAGGGGATGAGCACGGAGAAGGTGGGAGCGCGCGCTGAGTCATGGGGGAGCGTCGGGGAGTTTCGTTTTTTTTTGACGCCGCTCGAACGAAAGCAGAGGTGTGTGTGTGTGTGTGTGAGTGGCGGGGGCGCGTGCGGGCGCGGGCATCGGTGGGAGCGCGATGCCACCTACCCGGCCCCCTTTTCCCGCCACAATGCATGAGGCCTGGGCGAGGGGGAGGGTGCGAGCGGCACCGCTGCGCCCAGGGGCGGGCGAAAAAAAAAAGAAAAAAAAAGAGGGGGAGCACCTGCCGGCTCCGACGGCCGCCGCCGCCGCGCCGCTTTGCTAAATGTGTGTGTTTTCGCGCCCACGCCTCCCGGTAGGGGTGGCCGTGCGCGGCCCGCCTTTCTGACGCACCCAGCACACGGATGTGAGGCCAGGCTAGGCGATCGGGATGGTCCCGGGTACACGCAGCCATCGAAACCCACCCCCAGGCGACCGCCTCCAAAGCGGAAAGCGCGCTGGCGCACCCCCCGCGCAGGCCGTCAGCCCGCGCGGGTGTGGGGGACCCACACGCACCCGCCCCCCACTCCCCATTGCACGCGCGCCCCTTTGCTTCTGCCGCGCACACCCACCCCAACCTTCCCGCTCTCTCTCAGCATTATCCACTCACCGGCTGGGCAGCAGACGGAAGTGCTCCCGCACGGCGGGTGCCAGGGCGTCTATGTCTGCCACACCACGGTCACGGAGGGCCTTTAGATACGCTTCCGCAGTCTCGCCTTTCCCCCGGCGGGGCATGCGGCCACCCGCAGACATGATGGCGCCCGAGGATGGCGGGCGGGCCAGGAGGGCGGTGGGCGAGCCGAGGATGGTAGGGGCGGAGGGCGAGTGCGAGACGAGCAAGGACATTAATGGGAGGAGAGAGAGAGAGACGCAAAAGAGAAGGGGAGTGGGAAGGCGGGCGCTTCGTGTGCGTGCGCGTGTGAGGGTGGGCCTTCACTCCCGTTCGCCGGGGTGCGGACGGCGGGAGGCGTGCGCGTGTATGCGTGGGAGGCCGCGTTCTTTCGAGAGAGAGCAAACGCTGTTGTGATGATGGGAAACTATCTCGCCGTCCGGCCTTTCTTCTATCCATCCATCCGACACAGCAAACAAAAAAAAACACTCCGACAAACGCACAAAATGTGACACGCCCTCCCAAACGCACAACAACACACACACACACGCACACACACACACAACTTCTCTCTCTCTCTCGCTCCAGGGAGCACGCTCAATTATCCCTCTCAAGTACCGTACCGGTGCCGCACCAGGGGCGGGGGCAGCCCCGCGGCAACGTCCGCCCACCGCCGCTCCACCAGGACGGCCACGCACGGCCCGACGTAGCCTGCCGCCAGGCAGGGGTGTTCCAGGGGTAAGGGGCGCGGGTTGTGGCCCGCGGGGGCGGGCGCGCCGCCCGGCGGGGGCGGTGCAGCCGACCGGGACGCCCGCTTGCGTTTTTGGTGGGGGCCGCCGCCAGCGCTGCTCCCGCCAGGCACGGGCGGCCCGCCCAGGTCGACCGCGCACAGCGCGGCCGGCGTGGCGAGCAGGGCGGACCGGACGCCCGCCAGCGGGCGCAGGGAAAGCGTGGACGGCGCGCCCGGCAGGCCGATCGGGGGCACGCCGCCCCCACCGCCGCCCAGGGGGCCGCTGCCGCTGCCGCTGCCACCAGGCGGCCAGGGCTGGGGCGCCCGCTCCTCCACCCCATAGCCCGCCAGCCCGCACGCCGCGGACGCGATGACCAGGGTGTCGCCGCCCGGGCCGAAGGCGGCCTGGGCGGGCGCGGAGCCGTCGGGCGGGGAGGGCAGGCGCCAGTGGTGGGAGGGGGCGGGGGGAGGGGCGGCGGCGGCGGGGGTGGTCGCGGCCGCCCGGCCACGCCCTCCCTTCTTCAGGCCCCCACCCCCTCCACTCCCGCCGCCGCCCACACGGTACACGTCCACCGCCGCCGGCCCGACCGCGGCCACCCACCGCCCGCACGGCGAGGCGACGAGCGCGGTGACGGGCGGGATGGCCGGGTCGGCGGACGACAGCGGGGCGGCGGAGGCGGAGGGGGTGGCGAGGGCGGGCGGGCGCAGCACGGCGAGGAGGCGCGCGCCTGCTGCCGTCTCGCCGGCGGCCCCGGCGCCACCCTCCTCACCCGGCAGGCTCACCACTGCCACGCTGCCGTCCGGGGCGGCCGAGCATAGCCAGGGGGCGCCGCCCGTGCCCGCCCCCGGCACGAACGCCAGGGCGACCGGGGCGGGGAGGCCCGGCGGGAGGGCGACCCGGCGGACGGGCGGCGGGGTGGCCGGGGCCGCCGCCCCCCGCCCCCCGCTGGACGGGAGGGCGGGCGCGATGCAAAACAGTCGCCCGCCGCCGCCGCCGCCCCGGGCCGCGCCCGTGCTCCGGCTGCCCAGCGCCAGCCACAGAGCCTCCGACCCGCCCGCCCCACGCGCCAGGGCGCCACAGCCGGCATGGTCCACCCCAGCCAGCGTCACGCGGGCCAGGCGGGCCGGGCGGGCCGTCACGTCCACGGGCGCGCCCTCCCGCCACCCCCACCCCGCGTTGGGGCCGGCCTCCTGGGCCGCCCGCCCCGCCGCCCGCCCCAGCGCCCACACGTCCGCCGTCCGCCGGGAGACCGCCAGGATGAGGGGCGGGTCCGGGCCGGCTGCAGGGATGAGCGCCGTCAGCGGGGCCTGTGGCGCCCGGGACAGGCGGGCCGGGCGGGCGCCGCCAAAGCCGGCCGCGGTCGCCGCGTGGATTAGGACGTGCGCGTCATTCCCGCCCGACGCCAGCAGGGGCGGGGACGCGCCGCCGCCGCCGCCGTCCTTCCTGCCGCGCCCGCCGCCTGCCTTGCGGCCCGGGATCAGGGTCAGGCAGCGGACGTCATGCGTGTGCGGGCGCTTGGCCGGGCCGGCCACCCAGGCGGGGGGCGGGGCGGAAGCAGAGGCAGGCACGGCCGCGCTCGGGTGCGGCGGCGGGGCGGCCCGGAAGCTGGCGACCCCGCCGTCCGCGCCCGCCGAAAACAGTTCCAGCGGGGCCGACAGGGAGGGCGGCGGGACGGCGACGAGGGCCAGCACGTCCGCGGCGTGCGCGGCCGGGAAGGCCGCCACCTGCGCGCCCGTGGCCCCGCACCACAGGCGGACCGCCCCCGCCGCGTCGCCCGTGGCCAGGGTCCCATCCGCCAGCACGGCCACGCACCAGACGGGCGTCGCCTCAGCGCCGGCGCCGCCAGCGGTCGAGGCGGACCCGCCCGCGTCAATGCGCAGGACCTCCCGCCCACTGCCCACATCCCAGACGTGGACGGCGCCCTCCGACGTGCCGCACGCGAGGGAGGCGCCAGACGGGTGCCAGGCGACGCAGAGCGCGCGGCCGGGCGTGCGAGGGAGGGCGCGCACCAGGGCCGGGCCCTGCCCCGCCCCCGCCGGCCCGGGCGCCAGGATGCGGATGCCGCCGTCATCGCACGCCGCGGCCAGGCGGGTGCCGGCCGGGTCGGGCGCCAAGCCCCAGACCGCGCCGCCGCCAATGTCGGCGGGCGGCGCCGCGGGCGCGCGCGTGGGTGGGCACCACTCTGTCACCCGCCCGTCCAGGCCGGCGCTGAACAGGCGGGCCGTGCCGGCGGGGGTGGACCCGGCCCGGGACGCCTCGTCCGCGTCGGCCGCCCAGGCCAGGGAGGTGATGGCGGCGCCGTCCCGGCCCGGTATGCGCTGTGTGTGTGTGTGCGTGGAAAAAATAAGGAAAAGGGGCGTGAGGAAAAATGAGGTTGCTTGCTGGTGTGTGCCTGCTGGGGTTTTTCCCACCTCCCGTTTCTCTCTCTCGGCTCGGACACGCCGACAACACGCGGGACGTGCGTGCGCGTGCTTGTCTTGTTACTCTCCGTCAGCGGCCCCGGGTCATTACTCCCGGCGTTCGGAATTTGATGGTATAAAATGGTTCCTCACGGCCGGGAGAAAAAAAAAAAAAGGAGAGGGGAGGGGGGAGCGGGGGGCGGCGGGCGGCCCTGGCGGCCGGCGGCCCGCTCTTTCGTCGTCTCTTCGCGCTAGCCCCGCCCCGCCCTCCCGGGGCGATGAAGCTAGCCCGCAACCTTCCCCTCCCCCCCCCCCCCACCCACCACACCCCATCACACTCACCACAATACTGGCCCACGTCCCACCATCCCACAGCTCGATCTCGCCGTCGTCCCGGGCGGCCGCGAGGACCGCGCCGTCGGGGCGGGCGGCCGCCGCGACGACCGGAGTCGGGGACCACGGGACGAAGCGGACGCGGTGGAGGGCGACCAGGCCGGCTTCGTCGTCGGTGGGTGGGCCCTCGGTCGCAGTAGCCCCGGCGCTGCGGGTGGAGGTGGTGGCAGCGCGGCCGCCCGTGCGGGCGGCCTTTGCGGCGCGAAGGGCAGGCATTTGTGTTCGTCGGTTTTTATTGCTCCCTTGCGCGTGATAGTGGCTGCGGGGCTGTGCAGGGCTGTATAGCACGTCAGTCAGACTTGCGCGGGCGTGCGTGATGGTGAGCAAGCAGAGCGCCGGGCCCGGGTGCGCGGGGCCGGTACTAAATAGGTACAGAGAATAGAGAATAGAGAGGTGAGAGCAAACATGCAAACATCGAGCCACTCCATTCCACTCAACCCGCAGACTCCGCCCCTTCCGTCAACCTTTCTTGCGCAAATGTCCGCACTCAAGAAGCTGGCCGGCCCCCTCCTCCGGGTGGCGGGCTCCCGGGCCATGGCCACGGGCGAAGCTCCCGGCCGCAAGGTGGCGGTCATGGGCGCGGCGGGCGGGATCGGCCAGCCCCTGTCCCTGCTGATGAAGGTAAAACGCAAAGCAGGGGAGGCGGCGCGCGGCGCGCTTTGTGCTGCCCTCGCTCCCCACGCGGCGGCTCCTTTTACCCGGTCAGTCAGGGTGGTTGGGCACGCCACCTCCACACACGTGTTGGCTACATTTTAGGCGTGCCCTGTGCGGGTACAGGGCGGGATTGACCCCTTGTTAGGCCGCACGCCAAAGCCTTTCTTCTCTTTTTGGTCGCGCCGGTTCCCTCGCGCCGCCGCCGGCCGCTCGCTGTCTTTCTCGCGGCTGCTCACCCCCCCGGCGCCCCCTCCACTCCTTTCCAGATCAACCCCTACGTCTCCGAGCTTTCCCTGTACGACATTGCGGGCACGCCCGGCGTAGCGACGGACCTGTCCCACATTAACTCCAAGGCGGTCGTCAAGGTGAGCAGAAGGAGAAAGGGCGACGACGACGGCCCGTGAGCGCGAATGGGGGTGCGGCAGGGCGGGCGTGCGCCTGTTTCCTAGTGAGGCTGGTCGACTGGCCAGGCCACTTTTTCCCGCGCCACCTGCCCAGGACAGGACGCGATCGATCAGTGACACGCCAGGCATTGGTGGCGCCGCTGTGGAGGGCTCGGCGGAGCGCAGGCAGCGTGAACGGGGCAGCAAGCGATCTCAACCCTCGCGCTCGCGCGCTCAACCTTTTTTTCTCATTTCCCAGGGCTACGCCGGCCCCGACCAGCTGCACGAGTCCCTCAAGGGCGCGGACCTCATCATCATCCCCGCGGGCGTCCCCCGCAAGCCCGGCATGACCCGGGACGACCTGTTCAAGATCAACGCGGGCATCGTGCGGGACCTGGTCGCGGCCGCGGCCGAGGTCGCGCCCAATGCCATCCTCAACATCATCTCCAACCCGGTCAACTCGACCGTCCCCATCGCCGCCGAGGTCCTCAAGCAGAAGGGCGTGTACGACCCGCGCAAGCTGTTCGGGGTGACCACCCTGGACGTCGTCCGGGCCCGCACCTTTTTCGCGGGCGCGGTCGGCGCGGACGTGGCGGGCGTGGAGGTCCCGGTCGTGGGCGGCCACGCGGGCGTCACGATCCTGCCCCTGTTCTCCCAGGCGACGCCCTCCGCCAACAGCCTGGGCGCCGACAGGCTGGCCGCCCTGACGGTCCGCACCCAGGACGGCGGCACCGAGGTGGTGACCGCCAAGGCCGGCAAGGGGTCCGCCACCCTGTCCATGGCGTATGCGGGCGCCCTGTTTGCGGACGCGTGCATGCGCGGCCTGAACGGCGAGGCGGGCGTCGTCGAGTGCACCTACGTCGAGTCCACCGTCACGGCCGCCCGCTTCTTCGCGTCCAAGGTCCGCCTGGGGCCTGATGGCGTTGCCGAGATCATGGGCCTGGGCAAGCTGACCCCGGCCGAGCAAGCGGGCCTGGACGCCCTGCTGCCGGAGCTGCAGGAGTCGATCGAGAAGGGCGTCGCCTTCGTGCGGGGCGGGTGAGGGAGGCATGAAACGGAGACAGGAGGTGGTGGTGAGTGCGTGGAGTGTTGATGCGCTACTCTTTTTTACTTCTGTGAGCGCACGCACACGGCCTGCACAAGCCAAATGGCGTTCAAAAAAAAAGGCGGAGGGTGAGTGCGTGCGTGGGGCGGCGTGGCCTGTCGAAATTCTCTCTCCTCGTCCATTTTTTCTTGCCCACCCCCACCCCCATCCCCCATTACCGCGCCTTGCGCGCGCGTTCAACCCCGCCCGCCTCCCCGTCTCCCCTGCCGCCAACGCGGCCGTCGACCAGCCCGTTCGCCGCTTCCCCCCCGTCCAGCCACCCGCCCACCACCCGGGCCCCGCCCTCCGCCCACCAGGGCACCACCAGCACTGCGACGCCCACCCCCAGCGCGGCCGCGGCGGCCAGGACGGGGCCGCAGTCGGCCGGCATCAGGCCACCAAACAGGAGCGGCTGGACGGTGATGGCGATGGGCAGGTGGGACGGCGGGCCCAGGCCGGGCGCGTAGAAGCCTTTGGTCGTCGCGGTGATGGTGAGAATGATGGTGGCGGGGGCAGAGGCTGCCCCGCCGCCACCACCCCCCCGCACGGGGGCGCGGGTCGTGTCCAAGAGGGAGCGACGCCCGCCCGCAGCTGTGCGTGGCTGCTGGCTGGCGTGCGTTCCTGCCGGCTGGCCTCCGTGCGCCTCCTCCTCCACGTGAATGCCCACGCTCGCCGGGATGGTGGACGGGTGGGAGACCCGGACCTCGTAGGGCGTGTGGGCGGCGAGGCCAGTGATGGAGTAGCTGGGGTAAGGAATGAGATGTGTGTGGGGGGGGAGGAAAAATGAAAATGAGTTTCTCTAACTTCTCCTCTCTCCTCTCTCATCCCTGCCACACACCGCTTGCCCGCCACGGGCGAGCCCGCCGAACCCAACGGGATCAGCTCCGGCCTCAGCAGGACCCCCACCGGGAGGAGGGTGAGCGGGGAGGGGTGGGAGGCTGTGGTGGAGGCGACGGCGGCAAGCAGGAGGAGGGCCGCCACCATGGGCGGCATGGTTTCTCGGGGAAAAAAATGCTCCTCTAACAACCCCTCGCCCGTCTCCCTCAACTCTCCTTCTTCCCCGCCCCACTGATCAGGGCGACCGCGCCCAGTGTCACGCCCGCCCCCAACACTTGGACGGGGCCCAACCGCTCGCCCAGCACCAGGAACCCTGTCCCCGCCGCAAAGGCGGGCGTTAGGAAGGTGAGGGCAGACAGCCTGGTCAACGACCCGCGTGACGCGTTGTAGAAGAAGACGCCGTACGAGGCGGCCGACCCGAGCAGGGAGACGTATGCCAGCAGGCCCACGTCGCTCGCCGTCAGCTCACCCAGCCGCCCCACCAGCTCCGGCCCCTCCCGCACGGCCGCCAGCAGGGCCAGCGGCACGCCGCCCAGGAGGAGGTGCCAGCCCGTCGCCTGGACCGGGTCGACGAAGCGGGCGACCCAGGGGACGAGGACGGTGCCCACCGCCATCGCCTGGGCCGCGCACAGCATCCACCACTCGCCCGAATCCCAGAGCGACCAGGGGGTGGCCGATGCGGTGGCGGCGGCGGCGGCAGCGGCGGCAGCAGACACAGCCGCCGCAGGCACAGCCGCCGCATCCACTCCGCCACCCTCCGCCATGCCCAGCCAGGGCGCCAGTGCTGGGAACGTCCCCGCCAGCAGGGCCGGCGGGACTTCCAGCAGGCACAGTCCGGCCACGCCCACCCCCAGGCCCACCACCCCGGCCCCCGACAGGGACTCCCCGTACAGGAGGGCAGACAGCGCGGCAACCGTCAGGGGTTGGGAGTCAATGATGACCGACCCCAGGCCCGCGCTGGTGCGCCGCAGGCCCTCCGCCAGGAAGCCCTGGAACATGGCGCCGTCCACCAGGGCAAAGAGCGCGATGGCGCGCCAGGCCTCCAGGGAGGCCGGCCGGGGCCGGCCCTGGCGGTCGGCCCAGGCGATGAGGGCGGCGCCGGCCGGGATCAGGCGGACGGCCGCGACGAACAAGGGCGTGGTGTGCGGCTCCAGCACCTTCATGGCCGTCATGGAGGACCCCCAGAAGAAGAAGGGCGAGATGAGGAGGGCGGTGGCGGCGAGGGAGGCGGCGGTGGTCGTGGCTTGTGGGGGCGGGGCGGGCGAGGAGGAGGTCGCCGGCGGGCCGCCCTCGCGTTCACCATCCTCGTCGCGGACCACGCACGCCGCCTCCACGCCCGTGCCGTAGCAGTCGACAGCAGGGGAGGGAGCCTGCGGGTCGGCCTGGCCTTCCTCGGACGCCCTCAACAGGGTGAGGCGGGCGGGAGGTGGCGGGAGGCGGGGAGGGCGAACGCCGATGGCTACCTGCGCCGGGCGCATGCGGGGGATGAGGGAGGGACGCATGGCGGGCAGATTGGCTGTGCACCGCTCAGGGGTGAAGATGCGCAGGTGTCCTGAGGTTCTGGACGTTCTCAATCAATTCCGACGCCCTGCGGTTGCGTGGGGCGCGGCGGGAAATTAAAAGAATGAAGCGCGAGACAAACGCACGGTTTGGTTCAGAACGAATTCTCTCCTCGCGCGCCCCGCGCCCCCGCGCCCCCACGCCCCCCCCCACACCATGCAGGTTCCGCCCTCGTCGCCTACCCTCCACGAGGATGCGGGACCACCAGGGCAGCCCCACGCGCAGACCCCACCTGCCCCGCACCCCACTGCAAGCGCCCTGGGCGGGTG
>Ga0315284_10015891_pt1 | contig 10693 bp, 8 predicted proteins | sample YL17G09_16_MG_FD_203696 | JGI IMG/M metagenome (GOLD analysis project Ga0315284, IMG submission 203696) | Sediment microbial communities from Yellowstone Lake, YNP, Wyoming, USA - YL17G09_16 | ecosystem: Environmental > Aquatic > Freshwater > Lake > Sediment | place: USA: Wyoming | collected...
TAAAAAATATAATGTCATTGAATTAAGTGTTAATCGTACCAAATTTTCATCTGTTGGGAGGCGGGCCAGAACGGATTTACTCGAATTAGGTGATTTGAGTAATGTAAGTATTCAGAATTCCATGATCGAATCGTGGCTAAAGGCTACACATGGAAAACAGATCAGTACTAAGTTAATAACTAAGATATTGGATATTAATAAAAAGTTAAATGATGAGATTGAGCACGATGATCAATCTCGAAATGTGCATTGGCGTCCTATAGAATTGAAATTTTCAAATATATTTTCGTATGGAGAAGATAACATTATACGATTCGATGGCATGTCTGGTACCTACGGCATTTTTGCGCCCAATGCCAGCGGTAAATCCTCTTCTATGGATGCATTGATATTTGCATTATTTGACAAAACTCCCCGAGCATTCAAGGGGAGCGACATCATGAATAATAGAAAGTCCAAATTTAATGTTCAACTTATATTTGAAGTAGATAATAAACAATATCTTATTCGTAGAGAAGGAATTCGAAAGAAAACTGGGCAAGTGAAAGTAATGGTGGAGTTCCTTTCTATCAATTTAGATGGTTCACTTGTCTCGTTAAACGGGGCCGAGCGATCAGATACCAATAATAACATTCGTTCTCTTATAGGAACATATGATGATTTTGTGTTAACTGCATTGAGTAGTCAAAATGCCAATTCTTTATTTATTGATAAGTCACATTCAGAAAGAAAAGACCTCCTTAATCAGTTTATGGGATTGAACATATTTGATAAATTAGTAACAGTGGCAAATAATGAATCCAAGGAAGTGCAGGGAGCACTACGCAAATTCAAAAATGATGATTTTACACAGATGTTGGCAGACATTCAAACAGAATTGGACACTCTTGTCGGACAAGAAACAATAAATAATATACTGCACGGTTCGGTGTCAAAAGAGTTGGTTCAAGTAGAGCAGTTAATCAATGAATTGTATAATGAAAAACTCCCCGTGATTGGTGGGGAAATAAATTTAGAAGAACAAAATCAAAAACGAGATCAATTGCACAGTAAGATTTTAACACTGGAACCAGAAATTGATAAAATACAAGGCCAAATAGACAAATTGGAAATAGAAATCGCAATTTCTCCGAATATAATTAGAACTGAAGCGGAGGTTATTGCAGTGACGGACACCATTTCCATCATTAACAAAGAAATATCTAAACTGGAACAGAAAATTACCAAAGAACGAACATTATACAATTCCATTAAGGAACGAGTGGGCTGGTTGGATACATATGAATATGATCCCAATTGCACATATTGTGTGAACAATGTATTTTTTAAGGCGGCATTAAAAGACAAAGAAGAAATGGACTCTCATTTTGAACAAGTACGAGAATTAACAGAACAAAGAAATTCTGAACGAGTAAATGTAGAAGATGCCGAGAGTACACTCAAGAAATATAAGGATGAATTGGCTATTAAAGCTGGGGTTGAACAACTCAAAACACGAAAATTAAATGAAACGGTTAAAATACAAGAATTGAAAATGTCTCTTATTGAGATGGAAAAGAAAGTTCTTGAAATAGAAGCAAAAATTGAAAAATACCTCGTGCAAGAGCATGCAATACAACACAATGAAAGTATAGATGCGACGATAGAGACACACAAACAAAATAAAGAACGAGTTCAAGCGAATTTATCCAATATTGATAAAAAACTCCGTGAAATTCATGCCGCAATTGAAGTATGCAAATCTCGCAAAGAAGATTGTATTCGAAAAATGCGGGAAGCTGAAGAACTGGAATTGGAATATGAGGGGTATAAGTGCTATATGGACGCCGTTGGCCGTGATGGGGTTCCGTATGACTTGATTACCAAGATTATTCCCACCATAGAGGCAGAAATAAACAATATATTATCTCAGATCGTGGATTTTACAGTCACCCTGACGGTTGATGACAAAAACATCAACGGGAAGATAGTATACGACTACGAGCGTCTGTGGCCGCTGGAAAATAGCTCAGGAATGGAGCGGTTTATTAGTTCACTCGCCATTAGGGTAGCTTTAATGAAAGCCTCTAATCTGCCCAAACCGAATTTCTTGATCTTAGATGAAGGATTTTCTGTGTTGGACGCCGAAAATATGTCCAGTGTTAGCAATTTATTCAATATTTTAAAGACACAATTTGATTTTGTCATTGTTATTAGTCATTTAGATGTTATACGAGATGTTGTAGATAATATCATAACCATAAAAAAAGAAGATGGTTATTCCATGATAACTGCGTAATTTTCTCAATTTCCACTTTGGTATGTGGTGGATATTCTATTAAAATGATAATGGACGAACTTTTAAAATGTGATGTGGTGTGTTGTAATTGTCACCGAATTAGAACGGCTACTAGAGGGGGGTGGAAGATTTTGGAATTTGTATAATAGTACCTCTAATAACTGTAAGTGTAATATTTATAGTATATTAACACTCTCCTGTGATATACTATGTCTCGTATCCGAAAAGTTGTAACGAAGTTAAATCTTAATGCAATACCCGTTTACATAGAAGATACGAAGTCGTATTCTGATTATTTTTCCCTGTCACAATTTGATCGATACTTTACCAGTGGTAAGAATGGGTTTCTTATCACTGGTACCTCGTATTTATCCCCCAACTCCGAAATTCTGTTGGAACTGCTGGATTCTAACGGAAACCCAGTATTTCTCAACCCCATTACCAATTACTCAGAAGGCGGCGGCAGACTCGTTTCAATTGAAGTATATGAAAATACTCCCGTTGGTCCCGGAACGCTACACATTGTTGGTACGGCTCGTATTAAGTCAACTGGAGAACCAATTCCAACAAAATGGGTGGATAGGTACAATGTTCGATGGAGTGTTCCAGTTAATATAGAACCGGGGAGAAAAAATTCATCTATCATTCGGTTCAAGACCACTCCACAGATATTCGCTACCCAACGGGTTAGTGACAAACAAATTGTTACTCGGTTACTGCAATCTCAGTCTGATATACAAATTCCGTTGCAAAGTAAAATGAAAAGTGCGTTGCCATATGGATATGCTATGTTGCCAACATCTTCGTTGTTTACCAGTGATATGTTGGGCGGGTATGTCACCGGATCAATTTATCGTCGTATGGTTACTGAATCCATTAGTGCTAGTATAAGTTCCATAGTAGAAACTGCTGTCTCATGTTCAGTATTTCTTCCACTTGATGAAGTTTTAAATTCTACTCGGGGGTTTACAAATAGTAATATATACGACACGGACGGAAATTTATTTGATATATCATTATTATATAATCGTGCGTTAGAAAATGGTGTGGTTCACAATATATCAACAATAACCGAATCAGTAGATCTGTACAAAATTTATACCGATTCTATATTGCAAAGTGATCTTCAAATACAGTATCAGTTTGACAGTAATGTGTCGGTTCCAGATATATCTAATGTGTTTGCTGATTTGCGCATCGTTAATTTAAATACATTAAGTGGAGAAGTTGCCCGGATCAAAACATTTGCAAAAGAACCATCGGCACAGGGCGATTATTATCTTATAGCAGATACAAAACCAGAACCACAGGATTTCTTTATTAGTGGAGGGGTGGTTGATACCGGGGTGTTTACTCCTCTGTCACTTCCCAGTAATACATGGTTTGCAGATTTTTCGGGAAGTTCCGCATATTATAGTGGTTCAGTAAGTTCATCAATTACAATGGTGTCTGGTAGTACGGTAAAGTTGTTAGATGGTGTAACATTTAATATCGGAACTCCCGCATTAACAGGTAGTTATTATTTGGGCACTCAACAACCATTGCTGTTTTTTACTGGCAGTGAGTATACCCTGTCATATGATGTATATTATGCCAAACAATACGGTGCACAGTTATATATTGCCGATGCAGAATTGGATGTATATCTGTATGGAAGTGGTTCGGCTAAAAACATCAATATAACAAATTGGGGATTGCCAATAGATACACTTTCGTTGGCAAATAAATCTGTTGCATTGATTCAAAACAGAGAAATTAATTTTACTGTTAAACAAAGTGGATATGCATCTTTACGATTCTTGATGAATGAAGGATACTTTACATTAAGTAACATTAGGCTAAAAACTGCCGAAGAATTTGGGTTTAATTCAGACGAAGTTCGGTTGGTGGTACCAGTAGATGCATATGCAAGTTCTTCATTGATATTCAAGACCGAATTTTATGATATTAACAACAACAATGTCAATATAGAAACTTTATCTGATCCCGTATTACTTCCCCCCACATCTTTATTGTCATTCGGATCGTCATCATTTGCCATCAGCGCATCAAGCGCCATCAGCGCATCATATGCTGACAGTTCATCATATGTACCGGGAGTGGCTACCGTAGCATTTGTTATTAATGGGGGAGCGTATCCAGTGAGTACTGGATTTAAGGGGTCGGTTCGCATGCCAACTGATGTATTGTTGTCTAATGTTGGTATATATACAAGTGGATCGGGGAGTATTAACATTGATATTCGTAAACAAGATCATGCTACATATGAACCCCTCACATCATCGCCCGCTTCTATTGTGGGTACACCACTTTCCATGAGTAATGATACCAAATATCTTGACACAGTATTGTCTGGATGGACAACTATCTTGGCGGTTGATGACATTTTGAATTTCTTTGTATTGGCAGTCGATGGAGCAGAATTAAAAGTAGCAACAGTCGTATTCAATATACAGCGTTAAGGAGTAATGTATGGCAAATGAAATTGTAGCACTGGAACAAAATGGAGACGAAATAAACGCATTGTTTTTGTTTCCTATTGCAGTTCCAAAACAAGTTGGGGGTACAAATGTGGTTCCCACGCCCAGCACAACTCTTCCTGCAATAGCGGCAGCAGTATTGACTGCGCCGGAAAAGGCAGAATTGGATGCAGGAACTCTTGCATTTGGAATTGCATCGTTTAAGAGAAGCGGAATCGCCGCCGGGGCATTATTGGCAAGAGTACAGGCAGTATACGCAGCAGCATTAACAGAATTTACAGCAACTTATAGTACTAGATATGGTTTAGCGGGCAATCGCTATTCTGCATAATGGAGATTTAATATGACATGGGGAACAGAAACAGCAGCAACACAATTAACCAGTATTACTGCCGAACAATTTTTTTCGTTTGGGGGGAGTACATGGGTTTATTTGAATCCCGGAGAAGCAGCGCATGTACAGGTAAAATACAATCCTGTAGGATCTCCTACAGATCATTTGATCGTCGCAGTTTATGGAACACTAGATGATGCGACACAAGTATCGGATGTAACACCATTCATGGAATTTACCGTGGATAAAGGATCTGATCCAAATTATGTAAGTTTTATTGTATCGGGATTATATGGATACCGCATTGGTGTTCGTCGTAGTGGTACAACGGATACAATTACTGATGCCGATTGTTCGTATCGCAAAGATGGTGTCAGTTTATAATGTATGCGAAGAATTTCAACGCATATTCGTCCATACCACCTACCACATGGCGGGTTATTAGCGGCATATTTACCACCTAATTTGTCATGCCCCATCACGGGCCGCGAGTGGAAGATTCAAACACAAGATAAAGCAGGACAAACCAGCAATTATCCATTGGGCAAAGCTGGTGTAGTTGGTCGCGGGGCATATAATGGTCCGTATGCGGCAAATACTCATCAAGGAGTACAATTAACATCGGTAAATAATGTTAATAACTGGATCGGCAGTCCAGTGGCAGGATTGACTGTGTTATGGTATGGAACAGCGTGGGCAACAGATACTACAAAAACCCGAAATTTAATTACTCACGACGATATGGGTGCAGCATCTTCACAATTTTGCCTTCGGTATGAGTCAAATCAGTTTCAATTTGTGTGTAACAACGGAGGTGGTACTTATGTGTGGGAAGATAAAGCGGTGTGGGGGCCAACTGGAACAACTTATGATACGGTTAATTCTCTTTGGTGTGTAGTTGGTGTAATTGATAAACCAACGGCTGGAAGTACGATACGACTCTATGTTAATGGAATATCTCGGGGAACTTCAACTTTATCCAAGGGAACCTTATTTAATCCATCGGGGGGAGCATTTGAACCACCACTGGTCATTGGGGATGTATATCAGCCTTCTGGCGATGTAAATGCTACTCGTCCTGCTCAGGGAATTACCCATCTTGCAGAAGTGTGGCATCGTAGACTTGGCCCCGGAGAAATAGCACAGCGAGCCGCCGACCCGTTTGCCATGTATCGGCAGCAACGTAGAACTCCAAACCGACAACGAGCATATCCATCAAAAGATATAACTCGGGGTGGTGGAAAGCGAGGAGGCTAATGTTACGAAAGGATATGGTGCGATGGGCACAATCTCAGGGGGACGCAGCACCAGAATATGCTCGGTATTGGGACAAATTAGTTTTTTTATGCCCAACCCACGACCCATTCAATTTGATTGATGGGGTACGGCCTACTGTGTATACTTCTACCTTTAGATCTCCTACTCACTATGGTCGGGGGTTTATTCAAAGTACGGGCCAATCTGCGGTAGCAACATTTGCAATTAATACTAAATACGAACCATTGGTTAATAACGCATGTACCTATGTTGCATTTATGGAGTGGACGGGGGACGCTGCAAATTATACATCTCTTATTGGAGTATTTAATTCACATTGTTATGGTATTCAACACACCGATACCGATGTATCTATGCGCTTGCGGTTTGCCACAGCGGGATATGTAACAACATCATGGACTTCATTAAAGAGTTATTATAATACTCCATTGATGTGTGTGGGGAGATGGTCATATGGTAAAGCTCTCACAATTTGGATATTCAATGCCAAAACCGGTGTCTTAATTGCAACCGCAAGTAGTGCGGCTGTTTCCGAAGCACCAATTAATGGTACTGATATTACTTTTGATTTATGGTCCCATGCAGCAGCGTCTACTGCTACGGTTCGACATTTTGGGTATGGTGCTATCTGGACTCGGGCATTAACTAATAATGAAGTGTATGCACTGGCACGATTCCCCGATGCTCCATTTCGTTATGCACGCCGTGATCGTGCTACCCCACTGTATTCTGCAATAGATGAAACTCGGCCATCACAAACAGATCACATTGATTTAGCATCCGGTTCTGCTGCATATAAAACTCAATTGGGTTCCGTAAATACTCCCAACGCAGGGCGGGTTCGAATTGAATTAGACGCCACATGGAGTTAACATGCCATATAGTCCAGTAATTCAACGCCCCGGCGGAACATATGGAGATGCATTGGGATTTGTAGTAACTCCATATTGGTGTTGGCCTACTCTTGCTATCCCATTGCCAGCAGGAGACAGTGCGCATTTTCGTAACGACCGGGAGGGATTGGCATTTTCTGGTACTGGTACTGGTCGTTGGTGGCTCGGTGCACCCAGTTTAAATATGGGTGCACTTGCCAGCGGCGGTGGCATGGCAAAAATTCTAAATACCCCAACTACAGAAATTACATTGGTGATATGGGGCCGAGTGCCCAGAGATCAATCTTCAGTAACAATTGACAGATTTATTGGCAGTTATAATCAGGCATATACATGTAGTCTATATCATGATTCTAGTGCAGTGTTGGGATTTAAAGTTAGAATTAGTGGTGTTGATTATAGTTTGGTGTATGATAATTCGGGGGCAAGTCTCATCAATAAACCGTTTGCTGTTGTAAATACATGGGTCAGTGGTGGTAAATTAACATCACGACTTTATTATGATGGTGCCCTGAAAAAAACTGCACAGTCTGCATCTACCATTACTGGTACATTGGCAACTGGAGGGAATCGTCCAATGATGATGCAGGCATCTTATAATGGAGATACTGTAGTTTTTTCTAATGTCACTTCTACTTCATTATATGGTGCAGCAATGTGGACGCGAACATTTACCGATGATGAAGTAACTCGTATGGGGTTAAATCCTGCCGGTTTCTTTCGTCGTAATTTTGCACAACAAGCAAATCGCCGCAAGAGATTTGTTCCCGGATTCTCAGTTCGTTTATTAGAAGGCGGGACAGAACGTGCAAAACGGCGCGTTCCACTTTCAAAATTAAGTACCACCGTTCGTCGGGTATCATTTGATTTAACCAGTGCAGAACGAAATGCTATTACTAGTTGGTCTGCATTGCAATTAGAAATTGGTGCACCAAGTAAGGGAACCCTATCATTACAACGCACATTTTTAGAATTGCCATTGGGTGGAGGAAATGTAGATATTCCATTTAGTAAAGTATGGTGGTATAATGCTGGTACCGGAACATATGTAGATGAAACTGTTGATGCAGCCAGTTTGGCTACTGGTGATGTGTCCGGCCCATATCGGTCATAGGGGATAATTCATGACATCAGCAACACCAACAGTTTCAGTTACAAAATCAAGAAGTATTACTCCATCACAGAGTATTACTCCATCTATTACTCCATCAAAGAGTATTACTCCATCTATTACTCCATCAATTAGTATTACTCCATCTATTACTCCATCTATTACTCCATCTATTACTCCATCAAAGAGTATTACTCCATCTATTACTCCATCAAAGAGTATTACTCCATCTATTACTCCATCTATTACTCCATCAATTAGTATTACTCCATCTATTACTCCATCTATTACTCCATCAATTAGTATAACACCATCAGTTACACCATCAACGAGTATTACACCATCTATTACACCATCGATTACTCCATCGATTACACCAAGTATAACTCCAACAACTACACCATCTACAACTCCAGCGTGTGGTATACAATATGATACCACTATATCAAGTGGTTCATCTGGTGCTGGATTTATTAGTTCGTTTTCATTTAATGTCACTGTAGGAGATAACCCCAATAGATTATTAGTAGTAGGTGCATCATCTGAAGATTCCGGCTCGGCAGCAGATAATACTATTAGTGGTATTACATATGGTGGAAATGCACTTACTTATATAGCTTCTATAAATTCGGGTCAAAATACACAAAGAGATAGATCTGAATTATGGTATTTATTATCCCCCCCCACAGGAGCAAATTCACTAGTAGTATCATATACTACTGGACCAGATGTGGGGGCGGTTATTGGTGCAACATCACTTTATAATGTTAAACAACAAGCACCAGAAGCAGTAGCAAGTTCATCCAAAGCGCCCGGATCAGCGGGGACAACTATATCTACTGATATAACAACTGTTACTAATAACGCATGGATAGTAGATGTTGTTCACCATGCTCAGAGTACTGCTGCATTTACTCCTTCCACCTCTCAAACAGAACGATATGATGTTACCGCAACTGGTTGCCAACGTGCTGCTGGTGGTACTAAAGAAATAACATCGGCTGGTCTTGTAACTGAAACATGGACATATACTCCAACACTTACTGCAGATCAAGGTATGGGGCACATTATTGCAGCATTTGCTGAAATTTGTGCAACTGGAGCTTCTCCTACACCAACACCAACCAATAGTATCACACCATCGATTACACCATCGATCACTCCGACAACTAGTATTACGCCATCGGTAACTGGTGCGGCGACGAGTTTGACACCAAGCATTACTCCATCTATAACTCCATCGATTACACCATCTATAACACCAACGGTATCCATTACACCATCCATTACACCATCAGTAGACCATATACTATATTTGGGATATACTTCTACCTTTAATGCAGCATTAGTTAAAGTAGATACGGTTGGTGTATTTCCAAGTGGAACTACATGGAAATATTGGAACGGTTCTATTTGGACGGCAGTATCCAATCTACAAGAAACAGTTGCGACATTAAGTGAATTTGAAACAACTACAGAAGGTACTGTATATTGGGATATGCCCGGAGATTGGGCGCAAAGCACTATTAATGGAGAAACATATTATTGGTTGGAAGTAGTAACTAATTCTAGTAGTAGTGGAGTAGATACACAACCAATAATTTCTTATATTGGTGTAGGCTCTCCCCCGTCTCCAACTCCTAGTGTTACTCCCTCTATAACTCCATCAATATCACCATCTAGTGTTGGTGTAAGTCCCACGCCATCAGTAACTCCAAGTATAACACCAAGCATTAGCATTAGTTCTTCTGTAACTCCAAGTATAACACCAAGTATCAGTATCAGTTCTAGTGTGACACCAAGTATAACACCGTCAAAAAGTATTTCTTCCTCTGTAACTCCAAGTATAACACCAAGTATTAGTATTACATCATCTGTAACACCAAGCATTAGTATATCATCATCTGTTACTCCGTCTGTAACACCAAGCATTAGTATATCATCATCTGTTACTCCGTCTGTAACACCATCCATTAGTATATCATCATCTGTTACTCCGTCTGTAACACCAAGCATTAGTATATCATCATCTGTTACTCCGTCTGTAACACCATCAAAGAGCATTTCTCCTTCTGTTACTCCGTCTGTAACACCATCAAAGAGCATTTCTCCTTCTGTTACTCCGTCTGTAACACCATCCATTAGTATATCATCATCTGTTACTCCGTCTGTAACACCATCCATTAGTATATCATCATCTGTTACTCCGTCTGTAACACCATCTATCAGTATCAGTTCATCGGTAACACCAAGTATTACACCAAGTATCAGTATCAGTTCATCGGTAACACCTTCTGTAACACCATCTATCAGAATCAG
>Ga0315284_10015894_pt1 | contig 10692 bp, 8 predicted proteins | sample YL17G09_16_MG_FD_203696 | JGI IMG/M metagenome (GOLD analysis project Ga0315284, IMG submission 203696) | Sediment microbial communities from Yellowstone Lake, YNP, Wyoming, USA - YL17G09_16 | ecosystem: Environmental > Aquatic > Freshwater > Lake > Sediment | place: USA: Wyoming | collected...
AGGTCGTGACTCTGCTGAGCGTCGCCAAGGCCGCGTCGGCCAAGCCATTGATGGAGAAAGCGGCCTAACATGTTGTCATCAGAACACGATGTTGAGGATGAGTAGTACAGCGCGCTAAACAAGCACGCAAACACGAAGGATGTGGCCTGGCTTCCCCGCGTGCAGACCACGAACAGGCGCCGGCAGCCGCAGCGTGGGCAGGCCAGGCCTTTGGGCTCGGGCGGGGCGGAGTTCGTGGCCGTCTCGGTCATGGCTTCCCCTTCTGAATCGCGGACAGCCTGAGGCGTGGCCGTGCCATCTGGTGCTTCTGATCCGTCCCAAACAGCACCGCTCCGTGGATGCTCCCCGCCACCGCGTAATCCACCAAACAGCGGAGCCAGTGGTTGTCGGTACCGGCCGGAACGTGCCAGTTGCCGGGTGGGATTCGCACCCGCTGGAGTTGCATCGCCTTTTCAAGGCGAACAGTACTTTGACGCTATGGGACCGCGTTATGTGGGACTAATGCGATACTATATATTGCTACAGATCGAGTTGACAGGACATCCACATACTGAGTATTCTCTGCCCATAAGTCAGTATGGTGGCGTATTGCTGGCATCGCCAATTGAGTTGAACGGTGAGGGCTGTCAGGCCAACCGAGGCGGTTGCCAGGCTTCGGCCAGTCATCCGATACAGGAGTTGGGCCATGAGGCGCGCGGTAGTCGACGGAAAGAGCCGGGAGCTTCTCGATCGCCTTTGTGCGATTCCCCAGGGGCGGAAAGTCAAGGAATGCCTTCAATGCGGCACGTGCTCGGCGTCGTGCCCGACGAGCCACGCGATGGATTACAGCCCGCGGGAGATCGTCGCGGCCCTGCGAGCGGGCCTGATCGAGCGGGTGCTCGGTTCCAACACCGTCTGGTTGTGCACCTCCTGCTACAGTTGCACGGTCCGCTGTCCGGCGGGCATACCGTTTACCGACGTGATGTATGAGCTGAAGCGGTTGGGCGTGGAACGCGGGCTGAATGGCCGCGACGACAGCACTGCCGCGATGGCCAAAGCGTTCGTGAACTCGATCGATCGCCACGGGCGCAACCACGAGCCTGAGATTATCCGCAACTTCTATCTGCACACCCGGCCGTGGAAGGCCGTCGGGCAGATGGGCCTGGCCTGGCGGCTGCTCCGGCGTGGCCGCCTAGCCCTGCGTGCGCACAACATCCGCGGGCTGGAGGGTCTGCGGAAGATGCTGGCCGCGATCCAGGACAAGGAGGCGTCATGAGCGTTTCGTCTCCGCGACGGTCCCTGTACTTTCCAGGGTGTTCGCTGATGGCGACGAACCGGGCCTACGACGTCTCCACTCGCCAAGTGGCCGCCGCCCTGGGACTAGAACTGGAGGAGTTGGACGACTGGAACTGCTGCGGCGCAACGGCCTACGTCGCCATTAACGAGCGGAAGTCGTTTGTGCTGTCAGCGCGGAACCTGGCGTTGGCCGAGGCCCAGGCGGACGGCAACGGGAGCGAGTTGGTCGTCTCGTGCAATGGGTGCTATATCGCTCTGCACAAGGCCGAGAAGTACTTGGCGGAGGATGCGTCGTTGCGTCAGGAGGTGCGTCGGGCACTTCAAGAAGGAGGCATGGCGTATCGGGGGCAGGCGCACGTGCGGCATTTTCTTGACGTGGTGGTGAACGATTTCGGAGAGGCGGCGATCAAAGGGCGGGTCAGGAGGCCGCTGAACGGGGTGAAGGTGGCGGGATATCCCGGCTGTCAGATCGGCCGGCCCTTCGGCGAGATTGACGACCCGGAGTATCCAAAGCTGATGGAGCGTCTGCTGGGGTGGCTGGGCGCCGAGCCGGTGCCGTTTCCGCTGGCGTCTAAATGCTGCGGCGGGATGATGATGACCACTCAGCCGGCCCTCGGACGGATGCTCACCGGCCGCATTCTGCGTTTTGCGTGCGAAGGGGGCGCCGACTGCCTGGCCACCGCCTGCCCCCTCTGCCAGATCAACCTGGAAGCATACCAGGACCAGGTCAGCGTCGCGGTCGGCGCCGACTGCCATATTCCGGTGCTGTACTTCACGCAGTTGATGGGGTTGGCCTTTGGCCTGGGCGCGGAGCAGGTCGCTCTGGGTGACAATCTTACATCGAGTGACAAGCTTGTGGCGGCCGGCCCGTCGGGAGCGGAGGAATCGCCATGAGCGAGCGCATCGGCGTCTACATCTGCCACTGCGGCACGAACATCTCCCACACGGTGGACACGTCCGCGGTTGCGGAGTTTGCCCGCGCTCTGCCGGACGTGGTGGTGGTCCGCGAATACAAGTACATGTGCTCGGACCCCGGCCAGGAGTTGATCCGCAAAGACATTGCCGCGGAGCGTCTGACCCGCGTGGTCGTCTCATCCTGCTCCCCGCTGATGCACGAGGAGACGTTCCGCACCGTCTGCGAAGACGCGGGACTGAACCGCTTCCTGTTCCAGATGTCCAACATTCGCGAGCAATGCTCGTGGGTGCACGAGGACCGGGCCGCGGCAACGGCCAAAGCCAAGCAACTGGTGGCGGCGGCGGTCCGCCGGGTCGTCCATCACCGCCCGATGACGCGGCGGGAGGTGCCGGTGCGGCCGGAGGCCATCGTCATTGGTGGAGGCATCGCGGGAATCGAGGCGGCGCTGCGCCTGGCCGATTCCGGCAAGAAGGTCTACCTGGTCGAGCGTGAGCCTTCCATTGGCGGGCACATGGCGAGGTTTGACAAGACCTTCCCGACGCTGGACTGCGCCGCCTGCATCCTGACGCCCAAGATGGTCCAGGTTGGGCAGCACCCGAACATCGAGATTCTCAGCTACTCGGAGGTCGAGGAAGTGTCCGGCCACGTCGGCGACTTCAAGGTGAAGGTGCTGCGCAAGGCGCGGTACGTGGATGAAGAGAAGTGCACGGGGTGCGGACAATGCACGGACCAGTGCCACATTGAGAGGCCGAGCGAGTTTGACGAGGGCCTGAGCACGCGGAAGGCCATTTACCGCTCCTTCCCCCAGGCCGTGCCAAATGCCTTCGTCATTGACAAGAAAATGGCCCCGTGTTCGGCGGCCTGTCCGATTCACACCCGCGTCGCGGGATACGTAACGCTGATCGGGCAGTGGAAGTTCGATCAGGCGTTGGAGATCATAAAGGAGCATAATCCTTTCCCGTCCATCTGCGGGCGGGTCTGCCACCGGCCCTGCGAGAAAGAGTGCACCCGCAACCGGCTTGATCAGCCCCTGGCCAACGCCTATCTGAAACGTTTTGCGGGGGACCTGGAGCTGCGGTTGGCGGGAAAGCGCCCCGTGAGGCGCCCCAGCTCCCGTCCGGAGAAGGTGGCGGTGGTGGGTGCCGGTCCGGCGGGCCTGACCTGCGCCTACGATCTGGCGCGCCAGGGGTATCAGGTGCGGATCTTTGAGGCCTTGCCCATCCCCGGCGGGATGATGGCTGTGGGCATCCCCGCCTTCCGGTTGCCGCGCAGCATTCTCAACGTGGAAATCGACGCAGTGCGCGACTTGGGCGTGGAGATCATTCCCAACACGCTGGTGGGAAGGGACGTCAGCATCGAGCAACTGTTCGCCGATGGATACCAGGCGGTCTTCCTGGGGGTTGGCGCGTGGACCAGCAGGAGGCTCAACGTGCCGGGCGAGGACCTTGACGGCGTCGTGCATGCCATCAATTTCCTCAAGGCGGTCAACCTGGGCGTGCCCACGACGGTCGGCAAGAAGGTCATCGTCATCGGCGGGGGCAATGCCGCCCTCGACACGGCTCGAACCGCCGTTCGCCTCGGCGCCGAGGAAGTTTCCATCTTCTATCGCCGGGGCAAAATCGAGATGCCCGCCGAGCCGAAGTGGGAAATCGACGAGACTGTTGCGGAAGGGGTGCGGCTCGAGTTGCTGGTGGCGCCCCGTCGCGTCATCGGGCAGAATGGCCGGGTCACGGCCCTGGAGTGCATCCGAATGGCCCTGGGGCCGCCGGATGCCAGCGGACGCCCGCAGCCTGTGCCCATCCCAAAGTCCGAGTTCACCGTGCCGGTGGACACCATCCTGCCCGCCATCGGACAGGAAGTGAACCGGGAGATGACTCCGGCGGGCCTCGAATACACTTCGTACGGGACCCTGCGGGTCGATCCCGTTACCTTGGAGACCAACCGCCCGGGCGTCTTCTCCGGCGGGGACGCCGTGCTCGGCCCGGCGACGCTCATCGAGGCGATCGCGGCGGGCAAAGAAGCGGCGATATCCATCGACCGATCCATCCGCGGGGTGGACCTGTCGGAGGGCCGACAAACCAGTCCGCGCATGGCGCCGCCCATCTCCGTCGAAGGCATTCCCCCGATTGCGACGGTGGAGATGCCGAAGCGGTCGATGGCCCAACGCAAGGGCAACTTTGACGAGGTGGAACTGGGCTACACCGAAGAGATGGCGGTTCGGGAGGCCCATCGGTGCCTGAGCTGCGGCGGATGCGCGGAATGCAGGGAATGCGAGAGGAAGTGCGATCCCAAGGCCATCAATCATCTCATGACGGACAGCCATCGGGAATTGCAGGTTGGCACGGTGGTCATTGCCACCGGTTTTTCCCTCTTCGACGCCGGTCAGATGCCCCGGTACGGGTACGGGCGTTACAAGAACGTGTTCAGCGCCTTGGAATTCGAGCGGCTCTGCCACGCCGGTGGCCCGACGGGCGGGCGGATCCTCACCCGCGAAGGCAAGCCTCCGGCGTCGGTGGCGATTCTGCACTGCATCGGCAGCCGCGACGAGAACCACCTGCGTTATTGCTCGCGGGTTTGCTGCATGTACTCATTGAAGTTCGCGCACCTGGTCAAAGAGAAGACCGGGGCGGAGGTCTACAACCTCTACATCGACGTCCGCGCCTCCGGCAAAGGCTACGAGGAGTTCTACAAGCGGGTGCTGGGCGAAGATGTCCAGTTCATCCGGGGAAAGGCCGCCGAGGTGACCGACGTTGCCGAGTCACCCGAGGAACGGGGCAAGCTGATGGTCGTGTGTGAGGACACGCTTTTGGGGCTGGTTCGCCGGATCGCCGTGGACATGGTCATCCTCTCGTCGGGACTGCGACCCGCGGAGGGAGCGGAGAAAGTGGCCCACGCTTTTGCCCTATCCTGCGCCCGGGGCGAGTTTTTCCTCGAGCGCCACCCGAAACTGGCACCGGTGGACACGGCCTCGGACGGCATTTTTCTGGCCGGGGCTTGCCAGGGACCCAAAGACATCCCGGACTCGGTCGCCCAGGGCGGTGCGGCCGCGGCTGCCGCGCTGGTGTTGATGGACCGCGGGCGATTCGTCCTCGAACCGGTCACCGCCGAGATCAACGCCGAACTGTGCGCTGGCTGCAAGATGTGCATCGCCAACTGCCCCTATACGGCCATCCGCTATGACCCGGAGCAGAAGGTGTCGGTGGTTACGGTCGAGCTGTGCAAAGGTTGCGGCACCTGCGTAGCCGGCTGCCCCTCGGGAGCCGCGCGGCAGGACAACTTCGAGGATGTCCAGATCTTTGCGGAGATCAAAGGTGCGCTGGCGCCGGCTTAGAAGGGCGGATTTGAATCATGGCCAACAGTGCCAACAACGGCTTTGAGCCCCGGATCGTCGGCTTCCTCTGCCGCTGGTGCTCGTACACGGGCGCTGACCTGGCGGGGACCAGCCGGACACGATACCCCCCGAATCTCACAGGCATCCGGGTGATGTGCTCCGGGCGGGTGGACCCGACTTTCGTGGTCCAGGCCTTGGCCGACGGCGCTGACGGGGTGCTGATCGCGGGCTGCCATCCCGGCGATTGCCACTACGCCGAAGGCAACTACAAGGCCCTGCGGCGTCACCGCATGCTGATGAACCTCCTGGAACAGCTTGGCATCGATCGCCAGCGTGTCCGGCTGGAGTGGGTTTCGGCCTCGGAGGGCAGCCGCTTCGCGGAAATCGTCACCGATATGACCGAGAAGCTGCGGGCGTTGGGCCCGCTTCACCCGCGTCGGCCGGCTCTCTTGGAGACAGCCGTCGCGTCAGGAGCCGACGTCCATGGGTAAGCCCAAAGTAGCTTTCTACTGGTGCGCCTCGTGCGGCGGGTGCGAGGAGGCGGTGGTCGATCTCCATGAGAAGATTCTGGATGTGGTCCAGGCCGTCGACATCGTTCTATGGCCGGTCGCCCTGGATTTCAAGCGCAAGGACATCGAGGCGTTGCCGCCGGGGACGATTGCCGTGTCCTTCATCAATGGCGCCGTGCGCCTCTCCGAACAACTTGAATGGGTGCGTTTGTTGCGCCAGCGCAGCGGATTGGTGGTCGCCTTCGGCTCCTGCGCCCACTTGGGAGGCATCCCTGGCCTGGCGAACTACACGACCCGCAAGCAGATTTTCGAGAACAAGTATCTGCGATCGGTGTCGGTGGACAACCCTGATCGTCTTTTGCCGCAAACTCGCACCGAGGTCAACGGATACGAACTGCACCTGCCGGAAGTCTGGCCGGTAGTCAAGCCCCTGGATGAGGCCATCGAGGTGGACTACTACCTGCCGGGCTGCCCGCCCCCGGTCAACCTGATTGCCTCGGCGTTACAGGCCATTCTTTCCGGGCAACTTCCCCCCAAGGGTTCGGTCCTGGCGCCGGCCAAAGCCCTGTGCGAGTCCTGTCCCCTGAACGACAGCAAGCCGGAGAAGATGTCCATTTCGCAATTCAAGCGTCTGGCCACCACTTCCGCCGATCCGAAGACCTGTTTCCTGGCCCAAGGGTATGTCTGCATGGGTCCAGCCACGCGTTCCGGCTGCGGCGAGCGCTGTATCCGCGGCAACATGCCCTGCCGCGGGTGCTTCGGCCCGCCGCCCCAGGCGCTGGATCAAGGGGCCAAGTTCCTCGGCGCGTTGGCGTCCATGTTTGACTCCCGCACCGAGGCCGACGCCCAGGCGGTCGCCGATTCCATCGCCGACCCCGCGGGGACGTTTTATCGGTTCAGTCTGCCCAAGTCGCTGCTGAGCGGCCGTAGTGCGCCACAACCGGAGAGCTAGCCCATGAGCCGCCGCATCACCATCAATCCGATGACCCGGCTGGAAGGCCACGGCGTGATCGAGATCTTCCTGGATGATCGAGGTAACGTCGAACGCGCGTTCATGCAGATCCCCGAGCTGCGCGGCTTCGAGACTTTCTGCATCGACCGGCCGGCCGAGGAAATGCCGCGGATCACGTCGCGCATCTGCGGCGTCTGTCCAACCGCCCACCACCTGGCATCCACCAAGGCCCTGGATGATCTGTGGAAGGTCCAGCCGCCTCCGGCCGCCCGCAAGCTCCGCGAACTGGCCTATAATGCCTTCTTCGTCGAGGACCACTACCTCCATTTCTTCTTCCTTGGCGGACCCGACTTTGTCGTCGGACCGGACGCTCCGGCGGCGGAGCGCAACATTCTCGGCGTAATCGCTCGGGTGGGGATGGAGATTGCCGGGAAGGTGATCCGCGTTCGCCGCGAAATCCGCCAGATGCTTGAAACCATGATGGGCAAGGTGATCCACCCCGTGTTCGGGTTGCCCGGCGGCGTTTCCCGGGGCATGAGCGAGGAAGAACGGCAGCAGTTCCTCCCTACGGCGCGGCTGGCCGTCGAGTTCGCCCAGTTCGCCCTCCAACTCTTCGATGACGTGGTCCTGAAGAACAAGAAGTACGTCGATCTCGTGCTCAGTCAGGGCTACACCAATCAGACCTACTACATGGGGCTGGTGGATGAGAAGAACCGCGTCAACTTCTACGATGGCCAGGTGAGAGTTGTCGATCCGGCGGGCAAGCCCTTTGCCTTGTTCCCGGCAAGGCAATACACGGAGCACATCGCCGAGCACGTCGAGCCGTGGACCTACATCACGTTCCCCTACCTCAAGAAGGTGGGGTGGAAGGGCTTCGTTGACGGCCCCGACAGCGGCGTGTACCGCGTTGCACCGCTGGCCCGCCTGAACGTGGCGGACGGCATGGCAACACCGCTGGCCGAGGAGGCCCGCGCGAAGATGTTCGCGACCCTGGGCGGAAAACCTGTTCACGCGACGCTCGCCTTTCACTGGGCCCGGCTCATCGAGGCCCTTCAAGGCGCCGAGCGAATGGTCGAACTGCTCCAGGACCCTGAGATCACCAGCCAGGACATTCGCTGTCTGCCGACCGCCACACCCCGGGAAGGTGTTGGCATCATCGAGGCCCCGCGCGGCACGTTGATTCATCACTACTGGACTGACTCCAATGGCATCCTGACCAGGGTGAACCTGATTGTGGCAACTAATCACAACGCCGCCCCGATGGCAATGTCCATCGAGCGCGCTGCCAAGGCGCTGATTCATGATGGCCAGGCGTCTGATGGCCTGCTGAACGCGGTGGAAATGGCCTTCCGCGCCTACGACCCCTGCATGGCCTGCGCCACCCACGCCTTCGGCCAAGCCCCTCTGGAGGTCCACGTACGCGAATCCGATGGGCGCCTTCGACAGGTCATCCGACGATGACCGCGTTTCGCTGAAGCTTGCCCTGCCGCCAACCGACTTCCCGGCCAGGATCCAAGATCCGGTTGGCCATCCCCTGATGATTGCGTTCGCGGTGATAGTGGGCGAGGAATTCAAGCACAGCGTTACGCAGTGAATTCTGGCCAAAGAAGATCATCCGATGCAGGCATTCGTCCTTGATCGTGCGCATGAACCGCTCGATGTGCGGCGTCAGATTGGGCGATCTCCCGGGCCATCCGCAGAATCAGTCGAGTGACTTCATCAGACACCGGCGGCGGAGCTGGATTCGTCTTCCGACGGTTGCTGTAATTCCATTTCGCTGCCACCAGTTGGCGATGCCAGCGAAGAATTGTATCGGGCGTGACGATGGTGGCAATTTCCTGCAGAGCCTTCCGTCCCAGCGCCCTGCCCTTGATTGCCAAACGGCGGCGTTGGTCGTCGCTGAGTCGGATGCGTTTGTCGGAGTAGGTTTCCTTCAGCACGTGAACCTCGGTCAGGAGGAAATCGATGAGGAGTTGCTGCTGGTGGTTGAGCCAGCCGGTCAAGATAACGACGAGGAGTTGCCAAGGCTGGAGGACGAAGTTCATGAGGCCACCGATGTCGGCGTTGGGCAGTGCGATAGGATCGAGGATCTCCGACGGTTGTCAATCGACCCAGATGGGCACTTGCCAGTTGGATTCAGTGGCAGTTGGGGACAGGACTTGCGCTTCGGCCGAGTTTCTTGGCCATACGGGGTTTGGCGGAGAGCCCAAATAACCAATATCAAATACCCCCCCCGGCTAGTCCACGCCCCCACTTTCCCATCATTTTCATTGCCTTGCCCCATCCATCAGGTAAACTGCGTATATCGATCTGTATCTGAGGGCCAGCTCTCACACCCGGAGGAACACCCATGCGATCTCGCCTCCCGTCCGCCTCTCGTTCCACCTCACGCTGTCTCATCGAATCCCTCGAAAAACGCCAACTCCTCGCCTCCACTCCCATCATCAGCGAATTCCTCGCCTGGAACGACAACGGCCTCGCCGACGAAGACGGCCAACACTCCGACTGGATCGAAATCCACAACCCCACCGCCTCCGACATCAACCTCGACGGCTACTACCTCACCGACAACCCCTCGATCCTCACCAAATGGCAATTCCCCGCCACTCCGCTCCCCGCAGGTGGATACCAGCTCGTCTTCGCCTCCAACAAGGACCGCGCCCTCTCAGGCAAACAACTCCATGCCAACTTCAACCTCAACCGCGACGGCGGCTACCTCGCCCTCGTCCTCCCCGACCGCAAAACCATCGTCTCCCAATACGCCCCCGAATACCCCGAACAACTCCGCGATATCTCCTATGGCCTCGCCATCGACACCCAACGCACCACCCTCCTCGGCCCCGATGCCTCCGTCAAAGCCCTCGTCCCCAACGATCCCTCCACCCCATCCACCTGGACCACAACCACCTTCAACGACTCCGCCTGGACCCCCGGCTACACCGGTGTCGGCTTTGAACCCCCCGCCGGCCTGCCCAACGAAATCGAGCCCAACAACTCCCTCCCCACCGCCAACTTTGCCGCCGATAACTTCGCCACCCACTCCGGCAACCTCTACCACCTCGGCCTGAAAGGCTCCTTCGGCACCAGCGAAGATTGGTTCCAAATCGGAACCCTCCAGGTCGGCGACATCATCACCATCACCGCCTCCGGCGCTGCCTCCTTCCGCGGCTCCGCCCCAAGCCTCGTCAACCCCGCCTTCGAACTCTGGCGCGGCAACGCCTCCTCCAACTCCCTCGTCGCCTCCGATCTCGATAGCGGCCCCGGTCAACGCGACGCCCTCAGCTACCGCTACCCAATCACCGACACCGATACCTACTACGTCCACTCCGTAAACCCCGGCGGACAGTCCGGCCAAAATGGCTACGACATCGCCATCTGGCTCGAAGACAACGGCGCTCCCCCCACAACCGGCGGCTCTTTCGTCTACGAAAACGAAGGCGCCGGCAACAACTCCCTCTCCTCCTCCAACGACGCCTCCACAAGCTGGCGCCCCGTCCGGTTCCTCGCCCAAACCCGCGGCTCCATCACCGCCTCCGACACCGACCTCTTCCAATACCAACTCACCGCCGGCGACCTCCTCTCCGTCCAAATCAAGTCCCTCTCCACCCTCAACGCCAAACTCGCCCTGCTCGACTCCACCGGCAAAACCATCGCCCTCGAAGACGGCACCAGCTCCGCCACATCCCTCCCCCTCGGCGACTCATCCTTC
>Ga0315284_10015895_pt1 | contig 10692 bp, 6 predicted proteins | sample YL17G09_16_MG_FD_203696 | JGI IMG/M metagenome (GOLD analysis project Ga0315284, IMG submission 203696) | Sediment microbial communities from Yellowstone Lake, YNP, Wyoming, USA - YL17G09_16 | ecosystem: Environmental > Aquatic > Freshwater > Lake > Sediment | place: USA: Wyoming | collected...
GGAGGCAGTCCGCCGATGGACTCGATGAACCGAGCGCGCATCTCGGACTGGCGCTTCTCCAGGTCGGCGATCGTATGGAGGGCGTCGCGAGCTGCGTCACCGGCGGCGAACGCCTCCTCGGAGCGAGCGTAGACGTGCCTTTGAAGCTGATCGCGCACGTCGTAGTAGTAGCTGTGTGGGGAGCAACTCTCCAGATCCTCGATAGTCATGTCCGCCTCCATGTTCCGGCCGGTCATACGGCCGCGACTCAGTAACCTATCCTCCCGCGGGAGGGCAAGTTCCTTCTGCATTACCTATCCAAAGAGCGATGAGCTTGTTAGGTTTGGCGCTCATATGGGTATAATATTTTGACAGCACAACCAGGGCTTGCTCTGAAACTCAGTGCGCGATCGAGGTAGTCGGACATGACTCGGAAGCGAGAAGAGAATCCGAGGACGGAGGGGCCCCTTCCGGGGATATGCGCGTCGCTCATTCTGCAGAGCCCGGTGAGCACGTGGATCGCGGACCCGGACGGCACGAACATCTTCGAGAATGAGGCGGCGCGGCGTCTCCTCGGCATCGAGCGCGATGAGGAAGTCGTCGGCAAGTACAACATCTTCAAAGACGACGTGCTGATCGCGGGCGGCTTCATGCCTCAGATAAGGAAAGTCTTCGAGGAGGGCGGATCCACTGAGATCGTCGTGGACTACGACTTCTCGCAGGTCAAGCACGTCGAGCCGAGCCACCCTACCCACAGGATTCTCCACGCGTTCCTGTTCGCGATCAAGGACCGAGAGGGCCGGGTGCGGAACGTCATCGTCCAGCATGAGGACTGGACGGAGAGGACCTCCACGGAAGAAGCTCTGAGGAAATCCGAGGAGCGGTATCGTGATCTCGCGGAGGGCATCTCCGACTGGATCTGGGAGATAGACCTGGAGGGCCGGTGCACGTACAGCAACCCGGCCATAGAGAGCATCCTGGGCTACACGCCGGAGGAAGTGATCGGAAAGCCCATCATGGAGTTCATCCCGCCCGAAGACAGGGCGCGACTCGGCCGACAGATGGGACAGGCGGCCGCGGAGGGCAGTGGAATCGTCGGGGCGCTGACCGGAGGAATCCACAAGGACGGCTCGATCCGCTATATCGAGACCAACGCAAAGCCGATGCTCGACGAGAGCGGCAATCTGGTGGGCTACAGGGGCATGAACCGTGATGTGACCGACCGAGTGGAAGCCGAGCGGGCACTGCAGGAGAACGAGGAGCGCTTCCGAGCACTGATCGAGAACGCCCCAGACATCATCACTGTGATGAACGCCGATGGGATTATCACCTACGTGAGCCCGTCGATAGAACGCGTACTGGGCTATGATCCCGAAGAACCGATCGGTCGGAGTGCTTTCGACCGGGTCCATCCGGACGACGTGGCGAAGCGGGCTGAAGATATGTCTTCGCTGTTGCGGCAGGAGGGCGTCGTCTTGACTGCCGAGTTCCGGCTGCGACACCGAGACGGCTCATGGCGCACGTTCGAGTTCGTGGCGCAGAACCTGCTGGGAAACCCCGCCATAAGGGGGCTCGTGATCAATCAGCGCGACATCACGGAGCGCAGGCACGCGGAGGCGGAACTCGAGCGATACCGCGAGCATCTGGAAGAGATCGTCGAGGAGCGGACCGCCGAACTGAAGTCGGCAAACAGACGGCTGCGTAACGAGGTCGCCAGTCGGGAGCAGGCGCAGGAGGCCGTGGGCGAAGCCGAGGCCCGTCTAAGTCACCTTGTCTCATCCAGCCCGGCGGTGATCTATACCTCCAAGGCATACGGGGACTACGCCGCCACATTCGTCAGCGAAAACGTGGAATGGCAGCTCGGTTACCAGCCCAGGGAGTTCACGGATGATCCCGGTTTCTGGGCGGCGCACATTCACCCGGATGACCTTGGGCGGGTGCTCGAGGAGCTTACGGCGGGCCTCGCCGCGGCCCACTATGTGCACGAGTATCGGTTCAGACGCAAGGACGGGAGCTACCGATGGATGCGCGACGAAGTGCGGCTGATCCATGACGCCGACGGGAATCCGACGGAGGTGATCGGCTCCTGGATTGACATCACCCCGCGACGCGAAGCCGAGGATGAGCTTCAGCGGCACAAGGAACACCTCGAGGAGTTGGTCCGGGAACGCACGACAGAGCTGACGCAGGCCTACGAGCGGCTCCACACCATCGTAGACACCTCCCCTCTCGCCGTCGTCACGCTGGACCTCGACGGCAAGGTGACGAGCTGGAATCCCGCGGCCGAGAACATGTTCGGCTGGGCGGCGCAGGAAGTGATCGGCAAGCCCATGCCGAACTTGCCGGATGACCAGCTTCCGGTGTTCCGTGAGTTCACCCAGCGCTTGCTCAGAGGCGAGGTCGTAAGCGGACTGGAGGCGCCGCACGTAAGGAAAGACGGGGCGCGGGTCGAGATCAGCGTCTCCATAGCCGCTCTCCACGACTCGACAGGCGCGATAGTCGGCTTCATGGGCGTGCTGGCCGACATCACCGAGCGCAAGCGGGCCGAGGAGGCACTGCGGGAGAGCGAGGAGAAATACCGTGCCCTTATCTCAAACATACCGGATGTCGCCTGGACTACGAGCGCCGATGGCGACACCACATTTGTAGCTCCCAATGTCGCGCAGGTTTACGGATACACCCCGGAAGAGATCTACGAGGCAGGCCCCGACCTCTGGTTTGGCAGGATCCATCCCGATGACGTCGAAACAGTCAGTACGGCCTTCAGGAGACTCTTCGAGGCAGGCATACAGCTCGATGTCGAGTATAGGGTACGGCGGAAAGATGGGGAATGGATCTGGCTCCAGGATCGTTCCATCGGCACATACGAGAAAGACGGCAAGCTCTACGCTGACGGCGTGTTCTCTGACATCACGAAGCGCAGGCAGACGGAGGAGGCGCTGCGCGAGAGCGAAGCCCAATACCGGCAGCTCATCGAGATGATGAACGAGGGTCTCGCGCGCTCCGACAAGGACTACGTACTCACCTACGTGAACGATACTTTCGCCGATATGCTGGGATACCGCCCCGAGGAGATGATCGGTCGTTTCATGCCTGACTTCGTTCACGAAGATGCGCGTTCGGTTTTCGAGGATCAGATGGCGCGGAGGAAACGAGGAGAAGCCGAGAGCTTCGAGCTGGCCTGGAAATCGAAGGACGGTAGCGCGGTGTACACCATCGTGTCTCCAAGACCGATGTTCGACCAGGCGGGGAACTTCGCCGGCAGCATAGCGGCAATGACGGACATTACCGAGCGCAAGCAGGCGGAGGAGGAACTCGAAGCAAGCGAGGAGCGCTTCCGAGCACTCACGGAGAATTCCTCCGACATCGTCATGGTGGTCAACGCCGAAGGAAACATCATGTATATCAGTCCTGCCGTAGAGCGCATACTCGGATACAGGCCGGAGGAGATGATCGGCACACCTATATTCGACCTCGGTCCTCCGGAGGACGCGGCGAGGGCCCGTACCACCTTCCGCGCGCTGGCGGAACACGAGGGCATGATCGAATCCGGGCGGGAGTTTCGGCTTCGGCATCGAGACGGCTCGTGGCACATCATGGAGGTGACGGCCAAGAACATGCTGAACGATCCCGCGGTGGGCGGCATCATCATCAATCACCGCGATATCACCGAGCGCGTGGAGGCCGAGCGCAGGACGATGGAGCTCGAGGAGCACAGGACGGAGTTCTACCGCAAGACGATCGAGGCCGCGACGGAAGGCAAGCTGGTGATCACCGAGGCGGATGAGATAGAGAAGATCGCCGGGCGGCCCATCGCGCAGTGGGAGATCAAGAGCGGCCAGGACCTGAGCTCTGTCCGTCAGGCGATCGCGGACGAGGCTCGCGTTCAAGGAATGGATGAGGACCGAGTGTGCGATTTCATCCTCGCGGTGGGCGAGCTTACGACGAACGCGTACAAACACGCCGGCGGCGGGAAGACGTCGCTTCACCGCCCGAATGACAGTCTGATGGTGGACGTCTCGGATCACGGGAAAGGCATGGAGGCGCTCTCTCTGCCGGAGGTCGCGCTTGTGAGAGGATATTCGACCGCCGGCACCTTGGGGATGGGCTACAAAGCCGTACTGTCCATATCAGACATAGCGTTCCTGGCAACCGGCCCGACCGGCACGACGGTTGCCATCCAGATGAGTCTTCACAAATCGGAGGTCCCAGTCGAGTTTGCCGGCCTTCCGGACACGTGGAAGAGCTGAGCGATTCGAGACTCGGTCACTCCACACGGCTATCGGAGGCAGTGCGTTTGCGGAGGATGAGTATCGCGGCGGCTACGACGAGAACCTGAGTCCCGAGCCCGATCACCCACTGGGAGTTCGGAAGGCTTCGTCCGGCGATCCTGTGCAGATAGCAGATGGCGGAAACGCCGGGAATCCCGTGCGGAAAAGGAAGGCTTAGGCTGAGGACCACGCAGCCGTCCACAGCCATCGCGGCGAGCGCGCCGAGGAACATCCAGATCGCCCGCTTCTGGCGCGAGATGAGCAGGGCGAGAACTGCGAATCCGACGAACAGATCTGCGAGTGTGAGCGCACTTGTCTTCAACAGCCCGAAACCGAACGCGGATATCGTGTCCACGTGAGGTATCGCGTCAAGGACATAATGGCTCGCAAAGGCGACCGGCAGAGCCACGTACGGCCGCTCGATCTGTTTCCCAATCGCCCCGCCGACCAGTATATGAGGAACAGCCAGCATTCCGAAAAGATACCCCTTTCTCCACAGGCTATTTCTGCATAGACGCCCATATTGTCCTCCGCATGCCGGTCGGGCGCATACCGGCTGTTTGTCACCGAGCAGGGCCGGGTAACATCCTATGAAGGCGATCCACATGCGGCACGGAGAACATGCTCACCCCGAATCCACGGCGGCGAATTGTCATGCCGGGCACGAGATAAGCGACATCAGGCGGCGCTTCTGGGTCGTCCTGCTGCTCACCGTCCCGGTCGTCTTCTACTCCAAGAGCATCCAGGAGATACTGAGCTTCACTCCGCCGAAGCTGCCCGGCTCGGCGTACTACCCGTCCGTGCTGGGTACGCTGATCTTCATCTACGGCGGGAGCTTCTTCCTGAAAGGCGCGTTTCGGGAGCTTTGTGAGAGGCGTCCCGGCATGATGACGCTCGTCTCCCTCGCGATCATGGTCGCGTTCGTGTACAGCGCGGCAGTTACGTTCACACGCCGCGGAGAGGCGCTGTTCTGGGAGCTCTCGACGCTGATCGCGGTGATGCTGCTCGGCCACTGGATCGAGATGAGCGCGATCGGGAGGGCATCCGGCGCGCTTTGGGAGCTTGCGAGATTGATGCCGGATGAGGCCGAGCGCATCACGGACGGAGACACGGAGATAATCCCGGTCGGGGAGCTTCGTCCCGGCGACCTCGTGCTCATCCGGCCCGGCGCGAAGATACCCGCTGACGGCGACATCGTGTCGGGAGAATCCGACGTGAACGAGGCGATGATCACGGGCGAATCGCGCCCGGTGGAGAAGTCGCCCGGCTCGCAAGTGATCGCAGGAACCGTCAACGGCGCGGGATCGCTCCGAGTTCGAGTGACGAAGGTCGGCGAGGAAACCGCTCTCGCGGGGATCATGCGACTGGTCGCCGAAGCTCAATCCTCGCGCTCGATGGCCCAGAATCTCGCCGACCGCGCGGCATATCAGCTCACACTCATGGCTATCCTCGCAGGGATGATCACCTTCGTCGCGTGGATTCTGCTGAGCGGCTCGCTCGAGTTTGCCGTCGGGAGAACCGTCACGGTGCTGGTGATCGCATGCCCTCACGCTCTGGGATTGGCCATTCCGCTGGTGATCGCGATCTCGACGACCCTGGCCGCGAGGAACGGGCTTCTCGTGCGCGACCGCATGGCGCTGGAAACCGCGAAGGACGTGGACGTCGTCGTGTTCGACAAGACGGGGACTCTCACGGAGGGGCGGCTCAGCGTAGTCGGCGTATTCACAGCTTCGGGCATGGATGAGAATGAGGCGCTCTCACTGGCTGCGTCGGTCGAGAGGGATTCCGAGCACGCGATGGCGAGGGCTATTCTGCGCACGGCGGATGATCGCGGGCTGAGTCTTCGGGAAGCGCGGGACTTCAGGGCGCTCCCCGGAATCGGGGCCGAAGCGGTGGTTGGTGCCAGGGCGATTAGCGTCGGAGGACCCCGGTTGCTCGAATCGCTCGGCTGGTCACTTCCGCCGGAGTTGGACGCTCCGGTGAGGCGGGCGCGCCTGCTGGGTCAGACGCTCGTGTACCTTGTTGACGAGGGCTCAGTTCGGGCGGCGATCGCCCTCGCAGACACGATTCGCCCGGAGTCGAGGGAGGCGGTCGCTCGCTTAAGGGCGATGGGCGTGGAGGTCGCGATGATGACCGGCGACAGCGAGGACGTCGCGCGCTGGGCCGCGGATGAGCTTGGGATCACGGAGTACTCCGCGAGCGTGCTGCCGGCGGATAAGGCTAAGGTAGTGCGCACGATGCGCCTGCGGGGGAGGCGTGTTGCCATGGTCGGCGACGGCGTGAACGATGCTCCGGCGCTCGTTTCGGCGGATGTCGGCATCGCGATCGGCGCGGGAACGGACGTCGCGATCGAGTCCGGCGGGATCATCCTGGTGCGGAACGATCCTCGCGATGTGGCGAAGGTCATCCGCTTGAGCCGGGCGAGCTACCGGAAGATGGTCGAGAATCTCGTTTGGGCGACGGGGTACAACGTGGCGGCGATTCCGCTGGCGGCGGGAGTGCTCGCGGGGTATGGGATCATCCTGCCGCCCGCGCTGGGCGCGCTCCTGATGTCCGCGAGCACGGTGATCGTGGCGTTGAACGCGCAGCTTCTGCGCAGGTTGAGGCTGTAGCCGCAGGTTTCATGCCTGCGTAGCGCCGGACGCAGGCATAAAGCCTGCGGCTACCCTATTCTCGATGCCGAATCAGGTCAACGAGTACGAACGAGCGGGCGGTCAGTACGGAATCGCGCCTTCCCTCTCGGCGACTTCCATCACCTGCTCCCTCGGCACGCAACACGTGCCGCGGGAGCTTCGCCCTCCACAAAGCGGTTTTTCAGCAATCCAACGTCCCGATATGGACAAGTGCGCCGGTTTACGCTAAACTAACGTGGTCTGCGTCGGGAGACTATGCTGGACCCCGCGTGGACGGAACAAAGCCAACTGAGGAGGTACTCTCGAATGGCTGAACGAAAGAAGGCGCCCAAGTCCGCAGAACCGGAACGCATCAGCGCGGAAACAAGGACATCCGAGCGAACGATCTTGCGTATGCGCTGGTATCTGAGCGCACTGGAGGACTTCGCAAGCCGCGGGATCACGGTCGTGGCCTCGCACCACATCTCCGAGAAGGTCGGGGTAAAGCCCGGGCTGATCCGCAAGGATCTGTGCTCGTTCGGCGACTTCGGCCGGCCGTCCATGGGCTATAACGTCGCCTATCTCCAGAAGAAGATTAGGGAGATACTGCGCGTTGAGGAACCGAACAAGGTGGCCTGGATTGGGGTTGACCACTTCGCGTGCGACCCGAACCGGACGAAGAAGTACGCTGCGCGCAGCTGCCTCATAACGGCTATCTTCGACAGCAACCCGGCCTGGATCGGCAAACGCCTCGGCGACCTTCAGGTGCTCAGCACAGATGAGATCGAGCCGACGGTGCGCGCTCTTGGCATCGAGGGCGCGATCATCACGTCCTCGCAGGAGAATGCGCAGGAACTGATAGCATCACTCGCTGCCGGGGGAGTAAGAGCGATACTGAATTTGTCCCCAGTCCTGGCGGCGGCGCCGCCTGGAGTGTTCCTGCGAAACATGGACGCGGCCAACGAACTCCTGACGCTCTGCTTCCTCGCGAGAGATAGGCAGGAGAAGGCCGAAAATGATATAATATCGCGGGACAAAACGAAGTCCTAGCCCGCATTATTCACGAGAAGCGTGAATAATGCTCTGAATGCCCCGTATTATGCGGGAAGCGCATAATACGGGCTAGGAGCGTTAGAGGATGGCCAAGGCCTCCGTTTGCGACAGGCTTACCATACCGGAAGACAACAGTTTCAAGGACGAGATTAAGAAGCTCAGCGGGCAGAGCGTCATGGAGTGCTACCAGTGCGGCGAGTGCACCGCGGGATGCCCGGTGGCATACGCCGCCGACATGATGCCGAACCAGGTCACGCGCCTGGTGCAGCTCGGTCAGGAAAACGAAGCGCTGAACTCCTCCATGATCTGGCTCTGCGTGGGATGCGAAACCTGCACGACTCGATGCCCGCGCAAGGTCGAGCTCGCGAAGGTGATGGACGCGCTTCGGGAGACCGCGGTCAAGCGCGGGATCAAGCCGAAGGAGCCGGCGATCCGCACATTCCACGAGACGTTCTTGAACTCGGTCGAACGAGGCGGACGGGTACACGAGATCAGCATGATCGGTGAGTTCAAACTCCGCAGTCTGAATCTCTTCTCCGATATCTTCCTCGCCGTCAAGATGTTCCTGAAGGGGAAGCTCGCCCTGATGCCGCGGTTTATCAAGGGACGGGGCGAGATCAAGCGAATCTTTCGGATAAGGCGCAAAGCCTAATGCGTAATGCGTAATGCGTAAGGGGAGAGGTCCGGTTACGAATTACGGATTACGCATTACGTCTGGAGTTCTCTCATGAAATACGCCTATTTCCCGGGATGCTCGCTGCATTCCACAGCGAAAGAATTCGATATGTCCGCGCGCGCGGTCTGCCGGGAGCTCGGCATCGAGCTCGAGGAAATCCCGGACTGGAACTGCTGCGGGGCGACTTCGGCGCACAGCCTGAACCGCGATCTGAGCATCGCGCTCCCTCTGCGGAATCTGGCAAAGGCCGAGGAGATGGGACTGGATGTCATCGCTCCGTGCGCCGCGTGCTTCAACAGGATGAAGTCCGCCGACGGGATCGCGAAGGACCACCCGGAGATGCTGACGGAGATCGCGGAGAAGTCCGGGATCAACTACCGAGGCACGATCAACGTGATATCGCTCCTCGAGGCGATCACGCTGCTCGGCGAGGAAGCGATCAAGTCGCACGTGAAGCGCGAACTCTCCGAGCTGAAGGTTGCGTGCTATTACGGCTGCCTGCTTCTGAGGCCGCCGGACATCACGCGGTTCGATGACCCGGAGAACCCGAAGTCGCTCGATAACCTCGTGACGGCGCTCGGCGCGGAGGCGGTCAACTGGCCGTACAAAACCGAGTGCTGTGGGGCGAGTCTCTCGCTCTCGAAGGTGGAGGTCGTGGAGAAGCTGACGCACGACATACTCTCGATGGCGAAGCGAGCCGGGGCGAACTGCGTGGCGGCTGCATGCCCGCTGTGTCAAGGGAATCTCGACCTCCGCCAGGCGCAGATCGAGACGGCATACGGCGAGCGGTTCGGGCTGCCGGTTTTCTATTTCACGCAGTTGATGGGCCTCGCGTTCGGGCTCCCCGAAAGCGAGCTTGGTCTGAAGAGGCACATGGTCAGCGCTGACCGGGTGCTGGCAGCATCCGGGTCGAGATGAATCTTATGAGGAAGCCAGGAAACCAAGAGAGTTCAACGTTCAGAGTTCAAGGTCGTTGTGTTCGGTGTCCTCAACTTTGAACCTTGAACCTGTGACTTTGAACTCCTTTCCTGAATTCCTGGTTTCCTTATAATGCTTTGAAAGGTTTTACGAATGGCGCGAGTCGGAGTTTTCGTCTGCTGGTGCGGATCGAATATAGCGAAGACAGTTGACGTGGAGAAGGTCACGGAGGCGGCGTCGAAGATGCCGTCGGTCGTGTACTCCACGCACTACAAATACATGTGCTCCGAGCCTGGGCAGAATCTCATCAAGCAGGCCATCGAGGAGCACAAGCTCGACCGCATCGTGGTGGCCTCGTGCTCGCCGAGACTACACGAGCCGACGTTCCAGCGGTGCATCAGCGAAGCGGGCCTGAACCCGTATATGCTCGAGATGGCGAATATCCGCGAGCAGTGCTCCTGGGTTCACGAGGACAAGGAAGCCGCCACGGAGAAGGCGATTGACCTCACGGCGATGGCGGTCGCCAAAGCCGTGCGGAACGAGGCGCTCTCACGCCAGGAGATCCCGCTCACGAAGAGGGCGCTCGTGATCGGCGGCGGCGTCGCGGGAATCCAGGCGGCGCTCGACATCGCGGATGCGGGCTATCCGGTCACGCTCGTGGAGCGGACTCCATCCATCGGCGGGCGCATGGCCCAGTACGACAAGACGTTCCCCACGCTCGACTGCGCGGCGTGCATCCTGACCCCGAAGATGGTGGACGCGGCCTCGCACCCGAATATCAAGATCATCACCTACGCCGAGGTGGAGACCGTCTCCGGCTTCGTCGGCAATTTCGACGTGACGATCCGTCGCCGTGCGCGCAGCGTGGACATGGTGAAATGCACCGGCTGCGGAATCTGCTGGGATAAATGCCCCGTGAAGCTGCCGTCCGAGTTCGAATGCGGACTCGGTCAGCGGCGGGCGATCTACGTCCCGTTCCCACAGGCGGTTCCGAACGTACCGGTCATTGACCGCGAGCACTGCCGATTCTTCACCGAGGGGAAGTGCAAGGTCTGCGAGAAGCTCTGTCCGGCGGAGGCGATCGTCTACGATCAGGAAGACGAGATCATCACCGACAAGTTCGGCGCGATCGTGGTGGCGACCGGCTTCAACGTATGGGATCCATCGGAGTACGGCAATCTCG
>Ga0315284_10015896_pt1 | contig 10691 bp, 9 predicted proteins | sample YL17G09_16_MG_FD_203696 | JGI IMG/M metagenome (GOLD analysis project Ga0315284, IMG submission 203696) | Sediment microbial communities from Yellowstone Lake, YNP, Wyoming, USA - YL17G09_16 | ecosystem: Environmental > Aquatic > Freshwater > Lake > Sediment | place: USA: Wyoming | collected...
GGAGACACCTAACCCCTCGGCCCCCTTCCCTACGAAGGAAGGGGGAGTAGGCTTGCATCTCAAATAATTCCGATATCGTCATATCCATCCGTTGCTCCCCCTTCCTTCGTAGGGAAGGGGGCTGGGGGGTTAGGTGTCTCCGGGCATGGGCGTTTATTCCGCCACCACCACCTCCACCCCCGCCTCGCGCAGGGGGGCGAGCTGCTCCACGCCGGCGCCGGCGTCGGTGATCAGGAGATCCAGCGCGGAAAGGGGCGCCACGCGGTAGAGGGCTTCCACGCCGAGTTTGCTGTGGTCGGCCAGGCCGATGCGCCGGCGGGCGGAGGCGATCATCGCACTGCGGCTCTCCGCGGTGAAGGGATTGGGCGCGGAGAGGCCGAAGTCGGCGGACAGGCCGTTGATGCCGATGAAGGCCTTATCCACCCGCATATCCTGCAGGATCTTCGACACCCATGGGCCGACCAGGCTGGCGCTCTGCCGGCGCAGCATTCCCCCCAGGATGTGCACCTCGATCTCCTCATGGGTGGACAACTCGCGGGCGATGGCCAGCGAATTGGTGAGCACAGTCAACCGCCGCACCTCCCCCAGGCTGCGGGCGAATTCCAGCGTGGTGGAGCCGGACTCGATAATGATGGCATCGCCCTCCTGCACCAGCGACGCCGCCCGTCGCCCGATGGCGCACTTCTCCGCCAGCGCCCGCGTCCGGCTCTCGTCGAAGGAGATCTCGAACGCCGCCGGCGACGGCACCGCCCCGCCGTGCGTGCGCTGCAGCAGTCCGCGCGCCTGCATCGCCTCCAAGTCCCGTCGCACCGTGGCCTCGGAGACGTTCAGACGCTCCGCCAGGTGGTGCACCCGGATGCGTCCCTGTTCGGCCAGGATCGCCAGGATGGCCTGCCAGCGTTCTTCTTTGAAGGTCTCGGTGGTTACAGATGACATAGCTCTACCGCAGAAGCTCGCTCGTTATTGTTGATCGGCCTGTCTCAACTCCGCCTCAGTCTCCTGACATGTTTTCATGATTAACTCCAGTACGCCAGATAAGTTATGGTGGACATCCTCGTTTCGCACTCGGATAATGCGGAATCCACCAGCACTCAGGATGGCATCACGCTCGACATCAGATGCAACCTTTTGCTGATGAATGCCGCCATCGACTTCCACGATAACGCCGGCGCGATGGCAATAAAAGTCAACGATGAATGATTCGATTACCTGCTGTCGCCGAAAATGGTATCCGGCCAAACGATTTTTCCGGAGATCAGACCACAGGATCTTCTCCGCCGGCGTCATCTCCCGCCGCAATGCCAGGGCTTGCTCATGAATGTTATTACTGATACTCGCTCCGCGAACGATACCATGTCGGCGCATAGTCTTCCTCCTGAACGACCAATAATCCGGTCACAGCGCGCTTGCCCGGGGGCACCTAACCCCCCCGCCCCCTTCCCTACGAAGGAAGGGGGAGTAACGGGTGGATATTATGAAACCGGCATTTGTTAACCAAGTCCTACTCGCCCTTTCTTTGATCCTACTCGCCTTTTCTTTGCCGGGAAAGGGAGAGACGGGTAGGTATAATAATACCGCCGTTCATTAACACGAAAGCCTGCCCCCCCTTCCTTCGTAGGGAAGGGGGCTGGGGGGGTTAGGTGCCCCCGGGCGAGAGCGCCACCCCGAAATCCCTACCCGGTACCCCCCCTTCCTTCGTCTAAGTATTGCCCATAAGTCGGAAACAGGGGGGCCAGACAACGGTTCGAAAAAATCTTTTTTTAAAATATTCGCGGTTCCGGCAGGAATTCCTGCTGCTGATCAAGAATAAGTTAAGTAAACTACTTATCTTTAAGGAGGCAGCAATGACCGAAGTACTTGACTGGGTGAAAGAAGAGACGGTGGGGCTCTCGTTCGGGGATGTCCGGTTGGTGAAGCGCCAGGAGAAACTATTGTCGGCGCTCTTCCTACAAGCGAGCCAGTCGATTCCGGCGGCATGCCAGGGGGCGGCGGAGATCAAGGGGGCGTACCGGTGGCTGGATCAGGAGAAAGTCACGGAGGCGCAGGTCCTGGCGCCGCACTTCCGCGCAACCCGGCAGCGGGTGGCGCAGCATCCGGTGGTGCTGACGATCCAGGACACCAGCGAGATAGACTTCACCGGCAAGCAGGTGGCGGCGGAGTTGGGACCCTTGACCAGCAAGCACTGTCGCGGTCTGTTTTTACATCCGACGCTGGCGGTGACCCCGGAGAAGGTGTGCCTGGGGGTGGTGGCGGCGGAATTGCGCATCCGCCCCGAGGAGACCGCCCCGGATCAACATACCCGTCCGATTTGGGAGAAGGAGAGTGTGCGCTGGCTCACCGGCTATCAGACCGCGTGCGCGCTGGCGGCGGAGACGCCGGACACGCAGATCATCAGTGTGGCCGACCGCGAAGGGGACATCTTCGAGCTCTACGCGGAGGCCGAACGGACGGATGCCGGGCGGCGGGCGGATTTCGTCATTCGGGCGGCGCAGAATCGGCGGGTGACGGTGGAGGACGCGGACGGCGTGACGCTCACCAAGCTGTGGGACGCGGCGGCGGCGGCGGCGGTGCTCGGGGAGGTGAGCTATCATCTGGTGGGCACGGCAGGGCGCAAGGCACGCGATCTGACGCAGACGGTGCAGGCGGTGACGGTGACAGTGCAGCCCCCCAAGCGTCCTGCCGGGTCGGAGCCGCTGGGACCGGTCACGCTGCACGCCGTGCTGGTGCGGGAGGTGGCCCCGCCGGCGGGGGAGAAGCCGGTGGAGTGGCTGTTGCTCACCAGCCTGCCGGTGGATACCCTGGAAGCAGCAATGCGGGTGGTGGGCGACTACCTCTGCCGTTGGCAAGTGGAATTGTATTTCAAGGTGCTCAAGAGCGGCTGCCGAGTGGAGAAATTGTACCTGACCACGCGGGACCGGCTGAAGAACGTGCTCGCGCTCTACCTGATCATCGCCTGGCGGGTGCTGTATCTGGCGCAGGTGGGGCGGGCCTGTCCGGAGTTGCCCTGCACGGCGCTGTTCAGCGAGGCCGAGTGGCAGGCGGTTGTGATGGTCGTGACAAAAAAGCCCCCGCCCGCCACGCCGCCGTCGTTAGATACGGTGGTGCGGATGATTGCCGGCTTTGGCGGCTTCGTAGGCCGGCGGGGGGACGGCTCCCCGGGGATCACCAGCCTGTGGATCGGCCTGCAGCGCGCCATGGATTATGCGCGGGCATATGAAGCTTTTGGACCTGGCGGAGCGATTTACCAGTAACCGGCCGCTCCCCCGGACCGGATGCTTGAAGTCGGCAAATGGAACTTATGGGTAATACCAAGTACGAAGGGAGGGGAGCACCGGGTGGGCTTTATCAACACGTTTGCCCTTGCGTGTCAGGCCTGCATGCAGGTGTTGAAAGGGAACAGGTGGTAAAGAATCCTAGCCCTAAACATCGAAGATGAAAGCTGACTCCCCTCCCTTCGTAGGGGAGGGGTTGGGGGGAGAGGTGTCTCCGCACGAGGCAACCGGTTTTGGAATTACCTCTTAGGTGAGAGGGATTATAAACTGTTGCTGCGGGGTTCGCGCCAATTGTTTCCGCACGTCCTCCATCGCCAGGCGCAGCAGCTCCGCCCACAGCCGATCCCCCTTCTCCCTGCTCGCTCTCGACGGCCACCCCATCGAGCCGGAGGGGGAGGTTTGGCGCAATTCATAACGCGGGCGGCGAAATCAGCGTTACCGTGGGGAAATAGGTGCGGTAGCGTCCGGCATCGCGCGTCAGTAACCGCAGGCCGGAAACGGCGGCATGGGCGCCGATGAAGAAATCCGGCAGCGTGGACAGGCGCGTGCCCCTCTGCTTGCGATACTTCACAAAGGCCTTTCCAGCGAGAAACGCGGCCTCCAGGGGAAGGTGCAGCCGGCGGAAGAATTCTCCAGGCAGCGCTTCCTCCAATTCCTCGATCTTCGCAAACCCGATCGATACCTCCGCGTAGATGATCGGGTTGATATACAGCATAGCCTGATTCGCGCACTGTTCGAGGGCCGACGACGACCAGGCAAACCAGGCGGGATTTTCCGTCAGCACGTCGAGCAGCACATTGCTGTCTACCAGGACGCCGCTCATCACTCCCCCCGCGTCAGGGTCATGATTTCATCCGTCGTCAACCGGATGGTCGCCTGACCACGCAGGCGCTCGACTACGCGCCGGCCCTGACGGCCGGCTTTCCGGACGGGGATCAGCTTGGCGATATTACCCTCCACCGCGAAATCCACCTCCGCCCCCGGCTGCAGACCGAGCTGCTCGCGAATCTCCAGCGGTATCGTCACCTGACCTTTCGTGCTCACTCTCATCGTAAACCTCCGATTCTTACCGGTAAGAGTATGACATGGTGCCGGCAGTGTGTCAATATAACCGGTAAGAGTTGATGGGCCATTTCATGCTCCGCGCAGGAGCACGAGCACGAAGGACTTCTCTATCAAAGAGCGAAATGAATAACTATCTCCATCAGGAGGTTCCATCGATGAACAGTCGCGAACGCGTCCTTGCCGCCGCCAAACGACGGCGCCCCGACCGCCCGGCCACCTCGCTGCGCTGCACGCCGGAAGTCTGGGATGCCTTGCAGGCCGCCCTGGGCGTGGAGACGGTCAACGACGTGCTGGATGTGCTGGATATCGACCTGCGCTGGATTCCCCTCCCCTTCATTGGACCCGAGGAGCGGTCGGCCATCCCGCTGGGCAGCGAAGGCACCGACTTCTGGGGCTGCCACATCAAGAAGATGGAAAACGAGTTCAACACCTACTTCGACTTTTACGATTTCCCGCTGGCCGATTGCCGAACGGTGGAGGATATCGACAATTACGACTGGCCGCAGCTCGACTGGTGGGATTATTCAGCCATCCCCCAGATGATCGCGGAGGCGAATAAGAAGGAGCCGCGCGCGCTGATGTTCTTCGCCGGCGGCGCCTTCGAGACACCGTGGTACATGCGCGGCCTCGAGCGCTTTATGATGGACCTGTATGACAATCCGGAGATCGTGGATGCCCTCTGCGACCACGTCGAGCAGTATTATCACCAGCGGGCGCTGCGTGTGCTGGAGGTGGCGGGCGGGCGGATCGACATCATCGGCTCCGGCGGCGACATCGGCGGCGAGCGCGGAATGCTGCTCAGTCCCGACATCTGGCGCGAGTGCATCAAGCCCTACACCGGCCGCCTGATCGCCGACTTCAAGGCGATGGGCCTGAAGACATTTTACCACTCTTGCGGCTCGCTGGTGCCGGTCATCGACGATTTCATCGAGCTGGGCCTGGACATTCTGGAACCGATTCAGGTGACCGCCGCCGGCATGACCCCGGAGGAGCTGTTCCCACAGTTCGGCGCCCACCTGTCCTTCCATGGCGCCATCGATGAAGTGCACCTGCTCCCACATGCCACGCCGAAGCAGGTCTACGACGAAACCACCCGCATCATCGACATCCTCGGCGCCAACGGCGGTTTCATCGTCGCCCCCTCCCACCAGGTGCAGGGCGACACCCCGGTGGACAACATCCTCGCCATCTACGACGCGGCGCGGGATTATCGGTGGTAGGAACGAAAACCATCTGTGGTGTTACGCAATGAACACCGTCATGCAGGATCGTAATGCCGGCGACCGACCGCTCGTTCCGCGGACCTGGAACGAGCGAGTCCAGCGGGTGTTGATCATACGCCTCCGCGCGATTGGCGACACGGTACTCTGCACGCCCTGCCTGGAAGTCCTGAAGCGATGGCGCCCGGAGCTGGAGATCGACGTGCTCATCGAACCGCTCAGCGCGCCCATCCTGCACGGCAACCCGCACATCACGAACCTCTACGTGCTTCCCCGCTCCGCGCTGAGCTGGCGGCGCTTCACCGAGCGCGCATCCGTCATCGCCGCGCTGCGCCGGCGCCGCTACGACCTGGCGATCGATCTGCGGGGCTGGCGATCCTCCATGATCGCCATGCGCCTGGCCGGCCCCGTGGAATGTGCCGTGTTCGCCCATCTTCCCCTCTCGCGCGTTGCCTCGATCCGCGTGCCCGATTCGCGCATGATCTGGGGGAAGGCGCACGTCCACAATGTGGAGCATCAACTCGCCATGCTGAAATGGCTCGGCGTGCCGGTCGAGGAGATCCCCTGGCCGCGGATCATTGTCGATCCGCGCGCGGATGAGCGCGTCGCCCGGCGCCTGGCGGAGATGGAGATCGGCGGGAGATACGCGATACTGCACGTCGGCGCCTCCAACCCGTCGAAGATCTGGGCGCCGGCTCGATTTGCGCGGGTGGCCGAGTACCTGTGGGAACGATACCGATTGCCATCCGTGGTGATCGCCGTCCCGTCCGAAGGTCACATCGCCGCCGCCGTATCCGCTGCCGCCCGGTGCCGCCCGCGCGTTTGCACCGACCTCCCGCTGGCGGAAACTATCACGCTGATCGCGCGGGCGACGCTGCTGCTGGGGAACGACAGCGGGCCGGCGCACATCGCCGGGGCGGTCGGTACCCCTGTCGCCGTCATCTTCGGTCCTACCAACCCGCGTTTCTGGGGACCGTGGACCCCCACGCCACACCGGATCGTCACGCCGGAGATCCCCGAAGAAGCACGGTGCCCCCGCTGTCTGTTCAATGCCTGCCGGACGGTGCCGCGCTGCCTGGACCGGATTCCTGTCGCGCAGGTGACGGACGCTCTCGATGGGCTGCTTGCCGACATAATGGAACCCGGCGCGCCGGGATAAAGGCGACCTTGCCTCTACTTTACGCGCATCCCCTTCCGGTGAAGGCAGGAATACCAGGCCCGATCAGGAACATAATCCCTGGCTTTAATTCTGACGTAATGGGGCTGACCGCTCGGTGCCCGAGGAGAACACGATGGCCACAACGTTGACGTATCGCGGGGTGATCGAAGGCTTTTACGGGCCGATGTGGTCGCACGAGGAGCGGCTGCACCTCATCCGCCACCTCCGCGGCTGGAACATGAACCTGTATATCTACGCGCCCAAGGACGATCCGTTCCACCGGTTCCGCTGGGACGCGCCGTATCCGCCGGCGGAGGCGCAGCGCTTTGCCGAGCTCGCCGGGGAAGCACAGCGCCAGGGCGTGCAGTTCGCCTATGCCATCTCGCCGGGCAACTCCTTCGACCCGACGAACAAGGCGCACCGGCAGGCGCTGCTGAACAAGCTGGACGCCTTCATCAAGCTGGGCTGCACCTTCTTCCCGATCCTCTATGACGACCTGGGCGAGCAGTTCCCGGCCGATGGCGAGGAAGGCATCCGCCATGCCGAGAAGCAGGCCACGCTGATGAACGACCTGGCGGAGGCGATCACCGCCCGCTGCCCGCCCGCCCGCTTCCTCTTCTGCCCGACGCATTACGCGACCGCGGAGAAGACCCCCTACCTTTGCCGTCTTCACGAGCTGCTGGATGCGCGCATCGACACCATCGTCACCGGCGTCGATCCCGACTGCGGCGGTATCTGCCCCCGCACGTTCTCCGATGCCGGCGCCCGCCGCTATTTCGAGCACTTTGGCCGACGCCCCTTCCTCTGGGATAACTTCAACGTGCACGACTGGTCGCTCAATGCGCTCCACTGGACGCCCTACAGCGGTCGCGGCGCCCACCTCGACGAGCTCTGCGCCGGCATCGTGCTGAACCCGCAGAACATTTACCTGTTCAACCTGCCCATCTTCGGTTGCCTGGGGGACTACTTTGCCGATCCGCGCGCCTACGATCCGCAGGCGTCGTTCCGCCGGCACATCAACGCCTTGCTGGGCAAGGAGGGCGCGCCGTTCGGCCTGACGCTGGCGCAATGGTTCCCCGCCGAGTGGGTCGATCACCTGTCGAGCGAGGAGAACCTGCCGCCGCTGGACGAAACGGCGACGGCTACGCCGGCCACGAGGGATCAGCTCCTCGCCATCCTGCGGGACACCTTCGCCCCCCTCCTCGACTTCGCCGAGCGCTTCAAGATGGTCGCCATGGACCCGCAAACCTCCGCGCGACTGCTCCCCTTCGCCACCATCCTCCAGTGGCACGCCTACAACATGGTGAAATTCTGCCAGGCCACGCTGGGGAAGCCGTCCGCGCCGCCGGAAGCGCTCACCGAGCTGGCAAAGAATCTCGACAGTCTGGAGAAGTATTATTTCCGGCTGCCGGCGTCATTGATCGACTATACAAAGCGGTTGATGCGCGGACTGAACGCCGGGAATCGGCAGCCAAGCAATTAAGGAGTGAGTAATGATCGAGCTCGGGAGATTCCGAATTATGATAAAGATGAAGTATGGTATGCTTGCGCTGGCAACGCTCTTCGTGGGCATGATCTGCTGTCTTCCGCTGCGGGCAGTAGGACAGTCAGCGGTGATGACCGAGTACCGGCATCGCCTGGAGCTCGTCCGCCGGCAGATCCCGCAAATCACGGCCTCCGCCGAAGCGGTGGCCAAGCGGTGGGTGGAGAAGAAACAAGTGCTGCTGCACTATCCGTTCGGCGGGGATACCAGCGACTTCACCATGGAGAATATCGCGCGGGCGGGCGGGATGGATAACGCGCAGCCGAACACCGTGCGTGTCGAGATGCGCTCGGCCAACGACGTGATCGTGGTGGGTCCACGCTCGTGGGAGAAGGGAGCAGCCTTCCTGCAGAAGGAGTTGCCGAAGGCGCGCGAGCAGGGCTGGCTGATCGTGGTATTCGGCTCCAAGCAAGGCCTGCCGGACGGCCTGCCGGTCGATTTCCTCATCGACAACGGCGCCGCCGGAGGGGGCGAGGATGAAGCGGCCGTCAACCAGATCGTCAATATGACGAACGGCTGGATCTGGCAATGCGAACTGACGGCGGCGCTGACGAGGCTGGGCCGGCGCCCCGGCATCCTGCGCGGCATGCCGCTGCCGGGCGCCCAGACGCATAACCAGGAATATCAGGTGGTGGTGCCAAAGCTGTACCCCTGCGACACGCCCATCCCGGCGGGCAGCCTGGCAAATAGTTACCTGCAGCAGATCGAGCGCGAGCTGGACAACCTGGAAGGCAAATCGACGCAGGATCAACTGGATCGCGCCGCCGACATCGCCGTTGCCCACGTCAAGGCCGGCAAGACGCTGTGGGCGACGAGTTTCACTCATGTCCTCGACGGCGAGGTTTTCTGCGACAATCTCAGCCCGATCAAGGCCTTCCGCGGTATCAGTTGCGGCGAGCACGGCGAGACCTTCACCCAGAACCTTAAGCCGGGCGACCTGCTGCTCTTCTTCGGCGAATGGACGCTCAACATCCCCTGGCGCGATTACCTGAAGCTCATCCGCTCGACCGGCGCCGACTATATTGTCAGCTACCGCGTGGGCACCGAGCCGACGGAACCGTACGAAGGCGTGGCGGACTTTTACGATCAAAAGGTGAACGACGCGCAGATGGTGCTGGAGCAGCAGTGGCCTTTCGACAACGCCGCGGTGCCCATCCCCTTCCCGCCCGGCAACATGGCGCCGGTCAGCGGGGTGTATGTGTGCCTGCAATATCGCATGCTGGACGAGAAGATCGCCGGGAAACTGGCGGCAGTGGCAAAGCAGTAGGTGGGGTGGGTCGTCAGTACGAGGCGCGATGCAATCCGTGATCGCGGTGCTCATGTTCATATATATACTGGCGACTGCCGTCGCAGTGGAATAGTGCAGGAATCTACACGTTCGTAGTGGAATGAGATCACAATCGCTTAGAAAGGAAAATTGACCGGGAAATGAACGGACCACAGCAGTTTGAACTGGCTTTCCCCGCCCATTACAACCAGCAGTTGTTCGCCGATCATTATCTCAATGAAGTGCTGCCGGATCGACCGGCCTGGCAGGCGCTTGCCGCGGAAGCACAGCCGGTGATGGACCAGATCGCGGTCATACTGTCTTCCTATGTTCCCAGCACGAATGAGCGGCAGACGGAAGACGATTTGATCTGCCCTGTCCTTCGGCTTCTCGGTCATGACTTCGAGCTGCAGGCGCCGTTGAGGACACCCGAAAACGTCAAAAGCCCCGACTACGTCTTTTATCGCGACGCCGCCGCGAAAGCCGCCAATCGCGGCCAGGTGCTGACAGATAGCCTGCCTCGCCAGGGTGGGATTGCCGTTGGTGACGCCAAATACTGGAACCGCCCGCTCGATATCGCTATCCGCCAGCATGGCGGTGACGCGCTGTCCAATAAAAACCCCGCCTTTCAAATTCATTATTATCTGCTGCACAGCGGCGTTACCTGGGGAATCCTCACTAATGGCAAGCGCTGGCGACTGGTATATCGCGAATCCGCGCATAAACTCGATGTCTACTACGAAGTCGATCTGGAAGAATTAATAAATAGTCACGATACCGATAGATTCCTGTACTTCTATGCCTTCTTCCGCCGCGCCGCATTCGATCCCGGCCCGCTGGGATTGGCGGAAATGCTGCGCGAAAGCGCCGATTACGCACATAAGATCGGCGACAGCCTTAAAGAACAAGTCTACGATGCCCTGTTGCATATTGCACAGGGATTTCTCGATTATCCCCCCAACAGGTTGCGGACAGATGAGGAATCGCTGGCTAACATTTATTATTACTCGTTGATTCTCCTTTACCGGCTGCTCTTCATTCTCTACGCGGAAGCACGGGAGCTCCTCCCGGTGAGAGAAAGCCGTCAATATCGTGAGAGTTATAGCCTTCACGCCGTCAAGCAGACGGTGGCGAATGATCTGAATTTCGGTCGTAAGCTTCTTCC
>Ga0315284_10015897_pt1 | contig 10691 bp, 9 predicted proteins | sample YL17G09_16_MG_FD_203696 | JGI IMG/M metagenome (GOLD analysis project Ga0315284, IMG submission 203696) | Sediment microbial communities from Yellowstone Lake, YNP, Wyoming, USA - YL17G09_16 | ecosystem: Environmental > Aquatic > Freshwater > Lake > Sediment | place: USA: Wyoming | collected...
AAGTTTTATTCTATATTAAAGGATTCTTATGAAAAACTTCCAGACATTACATTTATTGACAAAGAAGAATTGCAAAAAATTATCGATAATTTAATTAACGCTAAAACATACATGAAATGAAAACATTATGATAATGGAATTGCACCTTAAAAATAAATAAATATGGAATTAGTAAAAGACATGAAACGTGAACCATGCAATGATTGTGCATGTAAAGTTGGAGAACATCATGAACCAGGTTGTGACCATGAACGTTGCCCTAAATGTAAAGGGCAATTGATTTCTTGTGGATGTTTTGTTAAGTTTGACGAAGAGGAGTTTGCAAAATATCCTCAAGAAAAATGGTCAGGCATTTACTTTGAAGAAGCAATGCTGTTGTGTGAGAAAGAAAACCTTTATGTTTATTGGGGACCAGGCTGGATCACATGTAACAAAGACCATCCTCAAGCAAGACATGATCTTAATAGTGCTATTGTTTTAATGATGACTACTTAACGTCTTGTGGTAGATAGAAAATAGATTCTGAATAATCTTTCATCTCTTGTACGGCTGAGCTTAATAGTTCGGCCGTTTTACTTGGTTCATCTCTTAGGTGAGAATTAATTTCAAGCTGAATAGAATAACAATCTATTCCTTTGCTTTGTAAATACTGAGTTCCGTTCTGTCCATCCCATGCAGAGAATACATCCCCTGTTCCAACTTTCAATCCTTTCTTTTTCAGAACTTCTCTGAATTCTTCTACGAATTTAATTGGTGCGGTAATCTCACCCGTGTTGTCTTTAGACTGTGCGTGTTGTTCTGCATTGATAACCATGTTAGGTGCAGATCTTGCTCCAGCTCCTAAGTCTATATCATACTTGTCATGCTTCAATCCATGAATAAAAAGAACAAGGCATCTTTTGTTATTGTCTTTCGACAACTTGGATGCCTTGTTCGCATATTCTTCTATTGTGTCATAGAATGTTTTCATCTCTGGAACTCTTTTGCTCCAGTCTAATTTTCCATCTACGACAGGTGGTAAGTGATTAAAGTCTTCATCATACTCACATTTCTTTTCACATGGTTTATGGAATGTATCATTGATTGCAAGAAATGCATTCAACCTCATCGCAAGTTCCTTAGCAATCTCTAATGTATTTTTGTCATCAGCATCAACTGCGTGAGGAGCAACTATTACAATAGGAGTAGAACCTTCGGAAAAAATTCCAAAAGTAGTCTTCTCGCTTTCGAAAAGGAAATCAGTAAAGTTTAATAGACCCATTGATTATGCACCCATTGCACCAAGTTCAGTAGCTCTTTTAAAGAAGATGTCAGCTAAATCTTTTTGACCTTCTCTCTCAGCAGCTCTTGCTCTTCTTAAAGCTTTGAATCTATCTTTGATAAGTTTACACATTGTTAAAGCAAGTGCTTTAGCTTTATATGCATTACCTTCAGATTTTCTAACGATGTCTTGAATTCTCATTGTATCTTTAGAAGTAACCAAAAGAGGATCTGCTGCTTCTTCAAGCTCTTCATCATCTTCAGATTCCATGTCTTGGATCTCTTCAGGAGTCAATTCAACAGTAATATCTTCATCACCGCTGATCTGTTGAATTTCTTCTTTCTCATTCTTCTTATTAAAGAAGTCTTCGAATCTTGTAATTTTGCTCATTGTAGTTAAGTTTTTTTATGTTCTATAACTATATATCTTATCGCTTTAAGATAAATAAGCGGTCTGAAGCTCGAGAGTATGCAGTATATTTAATTCTATTGCGTTCATATATGTCAGGATTCATGTCAATATCATCCTCTATTATGAATACGTTCTTATAAGTTGAGCCTTGAGCCTTGTGGATTGTGGAGCAATAGTTATAACCAACATCTGCAAACATTCTTAAGAACTCATAGTATACAGGCCAAGCACGTTGAGCTCCTTTGGTTTTTACTGCATTCGCTTTTAATGCTTCAGCAGTTGTATCAAAGTCATGTTTACTGTCTTCATGTAAGATCTTAATAGTTCTTTGATATTCCTTACCTTCAATATCGATTGCATTTACTATTGTGTCATAGTATTTAAGACGAACAGTTCCAGTTGAGGTCTTATATAAGTCAGTTGCTACATCAAATTCATCAACGGTTAATTCTTCACTTGTGGTAAACAGAATAACATTAAGTCCTTCTACAATTGGTTTTCGTACAACTAGTTTTTCTCCAATTACAATCTTCTGTTTTGCTCCTTCACCATATATGATATTTCTAATTATGTTATTAGTCTTGTCTACGGTTTTATTTCTCCATGCGATTACTTTTGCATAGTCTGCATCCTTTTCAAACTCAGCGCATTTAAAATATTGTCTAAATAAATCCATAGCTAAATCACGCTCTGTTTGTTTATTTGGATCTATTCTTACGATGCCATGATTCTTGTCAGTTAGTTTAGTCTGTACGTCTTCTATGGGATAGCGCTTAGTTAAATTATTTCTGATTTGAAATGACGTTTCAATAATTGGATTATCGACACTCTGTCTCATTATCTCCGTTAGTTTGTATTCTTTAAAATCAAAGAATATTTTCTTCTCTTCATTGAATGGAATACAATCAGGTTTATTTACTGGTGGAATTTGTGCTGGATCACCCATGTAAATTATCTTAACTTTGTTTACATACGGTTGTAACATTGTAAATAAAGAATCATCAAGCATGGAAACTTCGTCAACTATTAATACTTTGAAGTTATTGATTTCATTCTTAATGTTAAATTCAGATTCAAACGTAATTTTTCCATCTGTATGGATTACTTCTTTTAATCCTAATAATTTATGTATAGTTTGATATGTAACTCTTAAGTCTGTTATTGATGTACTTGCTTTGGATAAAACTCTAACAGCTTTATTCGTAGGTGCAGTTACAGCAATTTTATATCCAGGATATTTTGTATGGATATAGTTGATAAGCTTTTTGACAAGATAAGATTTACCTGTTCCGGCAAATCCCATTAAGCAAAATTGCGTTGAGTTATGTTTTACCAAGAACTCTTTGAAGAGTTCAAAAGCTTCTTTCTGTCCCTTGTTGAGATCTGATATGTTAAATTGCATCTTTGTATTCACCTCTCTTTTACTCAAATCTTTAAAGAAGGTTCCTCATTAAGGATTTTCAAGGATGCCACCACCCTTTTTGCCCTGAACACAGAACTGATCGAGGAATACAACAAATAAGAAATTGTCTAATGTTAGTCTCTTCCAAGGTGGCAAGTCATCAGAAGATAATATAGGGTGTAACTGCTTAAAGATCTGTGGTGCAAATGCAACAGCAGGATAAGGTACAAGTGCTAAACCCTTTAGAACAACTATTGCTGCATCCATAGCAGGTTTAGGAACTACTGTTACCATTGTATGATCACTTATAACCGGCTTCAATTTAAGAAGAGATGGGAATGTCTTATTCTTAGAATCTTTAAATTGAGCAATGATATTTAAGAAAGGATTTAAGAATGTTTCAATTGGTTTAAAAGAAGATTCAACAAATCCAACCATAAGCTGTTTTACATCTATCGCACCAAGCTTTGTAAAATCTATATCACTAATTGGAATATTATCAAGTGTTTGCATGAGTGATGCAGTTAATGCAGTTTTTAAGGCTTCACCAGGAATTGGTATTTGTATTTGAGGTGGCTTTGTAGGATCTGGCAAAGAAGGTAATTGCATTTTAGCAAGCTTCAATACAGAATCTTTCATCATGTCTTTTATACTTATCTTAGAAGGATTTGGTATTTCTATATTTGGAAGTGCAGCTAAAACTCCAGTTAACATATTAGGAAGAACTGCTGCTGTCATTGCACCACCGGTTTTTAATGTCATTTGTTTTAATTGATCAATTGTCAAGCCATCTATGAAAGCATCTGATACTACTTTTAATGCACCAATAGCAATTAGTGCTGGACCTGGAATAGGTGGAACAGCAAGTCCTTTAGAACCTGGTTTACATTTATATGGATTTATAAATACCATACCTTGACCTGTTACACTTACAACAAGACCTAATTCTTTAGGAGTTATTTTAAGATGCCCAACTGCTATTCCATCTTTTAATCCTTTCTTAATTTTTTTTGCCCAATTATTTTTGTCTGTTGGTGAAGCTGTTTCATGATCAATAGGGGGAACATTTATAGGTGGAAGTTCTGGGGTTTTTATTTCTCCAATTTTTGAAATGAGTTTAGTCTTCAAGTTTATTTTTTCAGTACTTGGTATTGCTATATTTGGGAGACGCATCTTGCTAAGTGAAACAAGTTGATTGACTATTTCAATAGGACCAGGTGGTTTTGGATTTACCTTGCTAGCATTCTTTGGAATTTTTATAGTAGGAAAATTGACTTTATCCATCTGTTTCTGTATTATTTCCTTTAATGCATTTCTCTTATCTTGTATCGTAGAACCCGTAGTTAACTTGCTTGTTATAGGAGTTATATCTGGTGGATTTAATTTTAAAATACTTTTTAGTATTTTATCTTTAACATCATCTAGTATTGTTTCTTTTGCATCAGGATTTAATATAGCTTTGAAATCAGGAACTTTAATATCATTTAGCATTTTGGACATTGGAACTTTTATTGCAATTCCTCCTTTGTCTAATGTCTTAATTATACTTTCACTTGCATTAGCACCAAAGTCTTGTGTTGGTCTTAATGATATAATAAATTTCTTTTCTCCATCAGGTCCAATATAAAAAACAAATGGGCATGGATAAATTCCACATTGTCCAATGAATATAACAAAGATTCCTGCTGTGAGAACTATCGCAGCAACAGGTATCCATATAATAGGAAGAGGTATATTTAAAATACCAGATGGATTTGGTATTTGTAATCCAATTGGCCAATATCTAAAACCGCCAGCTCCTGGAATTGGAAGTATATTAACTGCAGTTGCCATTGCAGCAAATTTAAGCCAATAGCAAAATTTAGTTGGATCAGGATCTTCTGGATAAACATTTTGTATTGTGTTTGCTCCTAATGGATCTGCTCCTGGCAATGGTGGTTCTTTCTCAGGTGGTGTTTGCACATTCTCAGCGCAAGGAACCTTTAAGTAATCTTGTTTCTTAAGTTCTATTGCAGTTAAAATATCTGCATGTGCTTGTTCTACAAATGCTAAATCATTTCTTAATTCAGCAACAGCAGCAATATAAATTTCAGAAGATTGTCTTATGTTTGTTATAATATTACTAAGTCTAGTTGATTCAGCTGGAAGAACTTCAAACGCTTTTCCATAAGCAAAAAGATATTCTACTTCTTTTATTGCAAGAGCTTCTAAATCCCCAACTAACAATTGCAAGGCAGGTTCTATTCTAGTCAGCTTAACAAATGTTACTTTGTCTCTATGTCTAGCAATAAAGTTTTCATAGAAATCTCTGAATGCAGATGTATCCTGTATATAATTTGATTTGAATACTTCTCCACCAGTTCCTTTTAATCCAGGTGCAGCAAAATTACTATCGGCAGTTAAACCTCTTTCCTCTCTAGAAAAAAATAATTCTGTATCACCCCATATATTATATAAATCGGTATATAGAGTTCCTTGTGGAGTAACATTTTCTTCATAAGGATCTATAGTCATTGCACTATTATTTGAAGCATATACTTTAGGTCTTCCTATTAATATATTTCCAGGATCATCTATAGTATGTTGTATTGTCAAAGCAAAAGATTGATTAGGTACACCTGAAGAATTTTCTTCGGTTAGTTTTGTTCTTGTAGAGAACGCTAAAATTCCGCCGAACGCAGTTGAACCTCCACTAAAAAGATTCTGTAGATTATTTTGTAACCATTGTAATCTTGCTTGTTCTTTTTCTTCAACAGTCTTATTTAAGAAATCATTCGTCTTCTCGAAATTTATTTCATTTAAGAATGGCGATATTTTTCCTTCGTTAAATGTAATAAGGTCTTTTACATCTTCTAACTTCTTTTGTAAGTCTAATAATTTAGCATGTACTGAATCATAATATGCTTTAAGCTCATTAACATGTGCTTGAGTTTCGACAGCAGGTGGAACACCTGGAGCATTTGATACTCCTCCACCAGCATAAGATATGCTTGCTGCTGATATTTTTCTTTTAGGAGCAGGAGCAACATTCGAAGAACCACCTGACGAACCAGATCCTGAACCACCTGTTCCATTTTGGGATGCTAATTTAGCTTTAGCAGTTTCCCAATCTGTTTTTGCTTTAGCATCAATAGGAGTTGTTATGTCTATTTGTGCTTCATAATCTTTTCGTTGTATAATAAGTGGATCAAATATTCCTAATATTTGATCCATAGTTTGAACTCTCTTTTTATAATATGATTCCATTATCCTGTAGTTATACAGGAACTCTTCGAGATTAACCATTGTTCTTTTGATTAATATCTCTCTGTCATTTAATTTTACAAGTTCATTTGTAATATCTTCCATCTTGCCAACACATTCTAAAATATCTTTGGCATCATCCTTACCAGTAGAGTTTGGATCTTCTATTGAACCATACTGTTTCTTTTGTATGTCTGCTAATTGTGCAAGTAAGTCTGCTATATCTCCTTCAGGAATATCTATTGGATCAGGAAATTCAGGTGGTGAATCACATAAATCTTCTTTTAAATCTTCTTCTGTAAATTCAGGTGGTGGGATAGGACAATAGAAGTTAGCAACGTTTTCATCAATAACTTCCTTTAAAGCTTTTTCATTTGCTAAAGCAATGTTAAGAGCTTTATCCGTATCTATTTCTACGTATAATGTTTGCTCTAATGTATTAATTTTAATCTCAAGTTCTTCTAATGTTTTTATTCCATTGAAGTCTTCGTTTGGAAAAGAAGATTTCGCCGCATTGAGTGCGGAGTTTAGATCAATGTCTGTAGAGGAATTAAAAGATACTATCTGCTTCATTGAGTTATATATTTGAAATAAAAAAGGGGCTAAAAAAGCCCCTAAAATTATACATCTTGACTATAGCCGGGATTCTGTTCGAACTTGCGTTCGTGTTCCACATTTATCTATGCCATAACCCGTTCTCGTAAACCTGCTCACCGTCTCGAACTGTTTATGTTGCATCCTCGATAGTATTAACGAATTCAGAATGCTGATTAGTTTATGTCAAGCGTTTGCATGTTATCGAGGTTTTATACTCTTAGTCTGTCTGAAGCTTCATCCAATCATAATGAACCAAACCATGCATTCGTAAACCTGTCCTGAAAGTATTCTCTTCCAGTTAGACTGCCAACCGTTCCGGACTAAACGTCCACTTCAACGCGCATGTTCATCGTTCACCAGTTTGTTCCATCCTCCAAATGCCTTTGGGATCAAGGTGCCATAAAAACTAAATAACGTTAGAACAATCTAAACGAAAATTGGCACTTGATTAGTTCATCAATCTTGCGAAAGAATCCCTGATCTGAATAAGAAGGTTTAACCCTTCCTAAGTTGTTTTGCTGCACGCATTCTACTAATTCTCCTATCTTAAGCAGTGATGTCCTGAACTTCCTCTGCAAGTATAATATAATGTGCATAACTTTGTAGCCGAGCCAAGTTTCTGTTATAAATTATATTACCTTACAGCGTGGAACCGTCAAGATGTTTAATTCTTTAAATCTTTTTTCTTATCTGCAACTTTCTTAGTGCGAGAACTTATTAATTTTGGAATGCTCGCAACCATAATTATTGTTGGTTTTTGTTCATTGATATATTTTGGATCATTCCATGTTTCTTTTATTAGCTTTCCTAATTGATCATTTTGTAAAAACAATGTGTCTTTTTTAACTGTGACATAAGAGATAGGACCTCCATCAAATGAAAAATCATTTACTGATATTACTGTGTATGTTTTTCCATCTGCAGAAGTTACAGTTCCAGTTTTAGAACCATTAAAATAAGATCCTGGTAAAGTTCCTGGCTTTACATAAGAACCTTGTTTAGCTTGTATTTCTTTAGGTTTAGCATTTGCATTTGCATAAGTTCCACCCATACTTGGTATTACTGTCCCGGCATTTTTTTGTGCTGTTGCTAATGATGTGGAGCAAATCAGAATGCTCGACATTAATAATGTGTAAATTGTTTTCATTGATTGTTTTTAATTGTTTAATGTTAATTTTCAGTTTAATTTGACGCAGAGTTAAAAGTACGTAATTTATTGTAAGTAAAAAAATTATTTTGTAAAATGTTAATCTCGTTTATCTAGTTGATGTTATCTATACAGTATTCTAGCATAAATGTTTCTATCAGTTAGTATTCTTACGTCTTTTAATCCAATCAATAATACTAACAGTACCCATTATTCTGGTGGCATGTCATTAATTGAATATGGTCCTAATCCTTCCATCTTAAATAATACCCGGATTAAGTCTGATAATCCCGGATTAAGTCTGATAATACTAGCTCTAGTTTGTTCCATAGCAGATATATTCTTTTCTAAGGTCCGTCTAAAATCAGGGCTTATATTCATGGCTAAATAACGTTTAGATACATTTATATTATCATCCATCAATTTAACTGCTATTTCAATCCTAGTTAATCCATCAACTTTAACAGTGAGAAACCGTTTCCTCTTCAACCGTTTTAGTATTATAGTATGAACAGCATCAACGAAATTTATCGTTGGCTTCTTCATTTCATGATGACATCTGTCTGCCATTATGTTCTTGCTAAATCACGTTTAACATCTCTATCCTTTATGGTTTGACGCTTATCATAAAGCTTCTTACCTTTTCCAATTGCAATTTGCACTTTGATTAGTTTATCAACTTCAAGTCTCAATGGAATTATAGCAAGTCCCTTGTCGATCATCTTGTTACTAATTTTCTTTAATTCTTTTTTAGTCAACAAGAGTTTTCTATCTCTTCTAACATCATGCGGTGTTTGTGCCTTCTCATAAGGATCAACATGCATGTTGCGAATAAACAATTCACCACCAATTAAAAGGCAATACGCTTCAGCAATGCTTGTTTTAGCATCGCGAATACTTTTTATTTCTGAACCAACAAGAACTATACCTGCTTTATACTCTTCAAGTATTTCATATTCATGTCGGGCTTTTCTATTCTCTATCATAACTAATTATTTCTACATCATTTACATTGATGAATCCTTTTACATTTGGACCAGCAACATCTGTTACAGTTCTATAAAATCCATGTTCACTTAAAGTAGGTTCTATATCATAGAACTTTAAAACTACTTTTTCGTCTTCATCTTTTATTTTTGCAATTTCCGCATACCACGAAAATTGATTTGAACTTTTAATTATTTTTATTTGTTTAGGTATTAATTTTTCATCTGCTATTTCTTCCTTTGTTGTTGCAGTAAATGGATAAATTCCCAATTCCTTAAACATAATTAAAAAAACAACAATACAAACTAATACCAAATATAATATCATAAAATTACTCATAACACAAATATAAATAAAAAAGAGGACATTAAAAAATGTCCTCTTTATTGAGCACCTGATCAGATTCGAACTGATGATTGTACGGTTTTGCAGACCGTTGCTTTGGACCGCTCAGCCACAGGTGCGGTTGTTTTGTGGAGACTTCGGAATTCGAATCCGAAACAGCAGAGTGCAAGTCTACGATGATAGCCAGTTTCACCAAGCCCCCAAATTATTTGTACAGCCAACAGGATTCGAACCTGCATTTCATCCCTGAGTGGGACGCGTACTTGCCCTTATCGCGATAAACTTTCCAACTCACAACAGTTGTGTCGTCTATTCTCGTATTGGACGTTATGGTCCTTTCCGATAGTACTCCCGACGGGATTCGAACCCGCAATCTCCGCAGTGAAAGTGCGACGAGTTAACCAGTTACTCTACAGGAGCATTTTATAATTTTTGGAGAAGCCAATAATGTTGACTAGACATTATCGTTTGGTTGTCAACCACTTCCCACTTGTGGAGCCTATCGGAGTCGAACCGATGACCTCCTGCGTGCAAGGCAGGCGCTCTAGCCAGCTGAGCTAAGGCCCCATTTAATTTCCATTCGCAGTCATGACTGGATTCGAACCAGCAATCCCCGATCTCATACCGGAATGTTTATCCAAAAACACCTCATAACTTCATCAAAATAATCTTCCAACTATTTCAACGAATAAAACTTGCGCAGTGATCAAGTGCGTTTATTTTATTGTAGTCCCAACGGGGATCGAACCCGTAATCTTCAGTTTGAGAAACTGATGTGTTAACCAATTCCACCATAGGACCATTCCATTTCAGCGATGACGACGGGACTCGAACCCGTGACCACTTCCGTGACAGGGAAGCATTCTAACCAACTGAACTACGCCATCTTTTTCCAATCTCAGGGAAGCGTCCTATCCACTAAACGACGGCTTGAGTATTAAATCGCGCCGATGGGATTCGAACCCATGTTTCCTCCAGCGGTCTCGACGGGATTCGAACCCGCAATCTCCTCCGTGACAGGGAGGCATCATACACCAATATGCTGCGTGACCGTATTTTACAAAATAAAAAAACCCAAGATTATTAGTCTTGGGTTTGTTATTCAAAGTGATAAATATATTTTATCGCATCGGAAACAAACCCAACGTACGTTCATCACAATCCGCCGCGGCAGAAGTGTTGAAAGAGCTGTATGTGTTTGTTGTTCTCATTGCGTTTTGTTATTCTATTAGTCTATATATCTTTTTGTTTCAATTTTCTTTTACAAATGTAAAAACTTTATTTGAAATAAAAAAATT
>Ga0315284_10015898_pt1 | contig 10690 bp, 9 predicted proteins | sample YL17G09_16_MG_FD_203696 | JGI IMG/M metagenome (GOLD analysis project Ga0315284, IMG submission 203696) | Sediment microbial communities from Yellowstone Lake, YNP, Wyoming, USA - YL17G09_16 | ecosystem: Environmental > Aquatic > Freshwater > Lake > Sediment | place: USA: Wyoming | collected...
TTGTAAAATGAACCACCGCATTCGCTCCGAACTGGGCGACAAGGGCTGGATAATCGGGGACACTAATTACCATAGGGGTTGCGATTTGTAGCACGGAGTTAATAATAAGGCACTCGTTTATCTGATTTGCAGGAATCGTAAGGAATGTCCCACCCGCAAAGTCAAAGACCGTTCCAGAGGTAGGCGGTGAATAAGAAGCAGACACAATTGGGTTCTGTGCCGTTCCAGTGAGAACCACGCCAGACCCAGCAGTAAGGGAAAGAACACCAGTGTTTCCTACAGTAATTGCAGTTGTTCCGCTCACAGAGATTCCCGTTCCCGCCGATACACTCTGAACGCCCGTCGCATTTATGATAGGAACGGTAGGCGTCCCACCGATTGTAATATTCGTTCCCGCAGTGATACTGCTTACACCACCAGCAGTAGAATTAATCGTCGGATTCTGTGCCGTCCCCGTAAGTGAGATATTCGTCCCCGCTGTGATGCTCTGAACGCCACTTGTCGCACTGGTAATTTGTGATTCTAAGTTGTTTATTTCCAGAGGGACAGACCAAGTGTTCGCACCCGAGGAAGTCATTTCTTAGACGGCAGATTTTTCTTCACTTAAAACCCCAGTGTTCTTTTTAACTTAAAATGTCATACTACCAGCGAAATCGTGCGATAATTATTGCTCGTCAGACGGAATACCATAACAAGAACAGAGAACGCTACTTAGCGTATATGAAAGAGTATAACAAGAAATACTATCTGGCTCACCGACCACCTCCCAAGCCGAAGAAGGAGAAGCCAGTGAAAGTAAAGCGAGAGCCGAAACCGAAGAAAGCACCTAAAGAGAAAAAAGTGAAAAAGGAGTATTTGTTCGTTCCGCCTCCGAACGGAGGGGTTGTCGTAGAGCGGGGGCAGTTCGTGCTGGATTTCCCTTAAGGCACGATATTCAACACTCCCGCATTACTCCACACCGCACCAGTAGGAAGACCCGCAGAAGAAGTTGGAACATTCGTAAGAAGTAATGCTCTCAGTATTTTTACTCTATTGTCGCTTCCGTTAAGGTCTATGAAAGTTGTCATAGCGTCGCCTACTGGAACGGCGAGTAGGAGTTGTCCGTCCGCTCCCGTTGGTGCGGAAGAACTGTCTCTTATTTGACAAGTGATGCGTCCATACTCTTCCTTCGTATTACCAGAGTTCTTACCAAAGATAGAAAGACGGGCTACTTCATCACCCGCAACACCCGCACTACCATTCTTAAACAGTTCTACCGCCACGGAACTATTCCCCGCATTCGTATTTATTACTTTTACTGCGGGGACGGTCGCACCACCAGATGCGGATTGGGTAATACGCAATGCACCATTCGCATTTCCTACTGCTTGTGTGATATGAACCGCACCCGTTCCGTTTGTGGTAAGGTCTAAGTCGGTATTTACTGGAACGGCAGTGATACTATTTCCAGAGATAGAAAGACTCGCTACTACTATAGAACCACTGGAGGAGGCTAAATTCATATTTCCCGTGCTGGTAATACCGAGTGTTCCGTCCGTGTTGAGAATCGCCCCACCACTCGTCGCACTGGTGGCGAGGGTGGTGGTGATGGAAGAACCAGCGATATTCTTTGATTGTTGTTCGTAATAGGTAGAAACGGGAGAACAATACAAATCGTTCTGGTTAAGAATGGGGTTAAGACCACTCGTATCCCCGTTCTTGATACGGATTCTTGCTCTTGTTGAGTCAAACTGTTGTTCGTTAGAGGCAGTAAGCGACCCACTATTCCCAATAGCAGTCATAGTGAAGTATGCAGAAGTAGGTTGAAGGGTTATGTTGGAACTACCCACATTACCAGTATTATTCAGACTTTTAGAACTGACAATGCTGGAAGGATTTATCGTTTCGCTGATGCTGTTAGAAATGGAAGTTGTTGGATTAATGAATTGGTTGTCTTCTTGAATGATTGAACCATTTACTATCTTTGTGGAGGTGGTGGTTTGTGTGTTGAGTGTATCTACCAAAGAGAGAGAGTCATTAAACCCGCTGATATTCGTTATATCGGTTCGTGTTGCGGTTGTTCCTTGGACTGTTCCAGTTGCTACAACTTGAAGGGCATTATCACTTGCTGATGTAGCATTAACATAAGTATGCGTTGTTCCAAGGGGTGTATCCGTCCAAGTAGCAGATTGATTTGCCGTTGAACTGGATAAAATACTTGACAAATTACCCGCTTGTTGTGAAACGGCATTACTGTAATTAAAATCCGAACTGACTGACACACCATTCTGAGCGACAATTGTGATAGAGTTCGTGTCATCTCCAACGGTAGAAGCACCAGAGATTGTTTGTTCGCCAATATTTAGAACAGAAGTGAGCGGTGCTAAAACCCCCACGATAGGGACATTTGCCGTTCCAGTAATGCCGATATTTAGCCCAGCGGTGATAGAGGCGACATTTCCAGAAGAAGCAAGAGCCGACTGAACGAACGCAGTGGTGGCGACTTGCGTATCACTGGTCGTAGGAGGGACAACCGTGGGGGCGGTAATCTTGTAGCCACCATAACCAGAGGGAAGACCCAGTTGAACGCCACCACTCACACCACCACTTACAAGAATATGCGGAGTGAGGTCTGATGTAATGACTTTGAACTCTTCCGTTCCACTAAGAACGAATGACGGATTTCCCGCCGTGTTGCCCGATAAAGCAAAGTTAGAAGTGGCTACATTGCCCGTGAGATTCACGAGAGTTCCCGAAAGCACCACATTGGTTGCCGTTCCACCAATGGTTATATTTGGATTACCCGCCGTGATGGTATTCACTATGCCTCCACCGCCACTGCCACCCGTGAGCGTCCAAATGACAGTAGTGGGTTGGGGTGGAACATTAAGATTCGTAGCCGTAGCACTGTAGATGAATCCAGCATACTCTACAATGTCATTAAGGACATATGTAGTGTAAGGACTCCACTGGGCATATGTCATCTTTATCTATTATACCCATAGAAAAAAAACATAAACATATAGAGAATGTCTTCGGGCGGAATTGCTAAAGTCAAATCATATCCGCTTGGTGATGATGATATACGGAAACTATTGGGTAATGACATCAAAATATGGAACTACCCACAATTAAAAGACTTAGATAATGCGGACGAACTCTTTGATGAGAAAGGCAGAGCGATAGTGCTATTTCCTAATAGCAGTCCCACTTCGGGGCATTGGACGTGTCTAATGAATAGACCCAATGCGATAGAGTTCTTTGACCCCTATGGTGATGCCCCGGACACTGCTCAGAAAGACGGTATGTCAAGAAGTCGTTTGGAAATGCTGGACATTGAGCGACCCGACTTAACTCGTCTATTGAGAGCGTCGGGCAAACCCGTTTTTTACAACCATCATCAGTTTCAACGTGAATCGCCGAATGTAGCGACTTGTGGTAGGCATTGTGTAGTTAGGTTGCTATACTCCCCATATACACTGGACAAGTATGCTTCTATTATTAAGAAGAGCAAGATGACTCCCGATGACTTCGTATCGGGAATAACGTATGATAAGTTAAGAAAATAATCTCTCTATGTGATATAGAAGATGGCTTACAATGCTGGGAGATTTGAGCGAGTAGGCGGAACGAGCAGTAATCCCGACTTGTTGTATTACAACTGCGACATCATTAATAACAACTCTAAAGACCTTGGTGTGCTTCAGAACAGTGTTAGTAATCTCACCCTCACTGCCGACCCGCAGATTCGGTTCAATGAAACCCGTGATACGGCACTCATCAAAGACGTGTCCCAGTATGAGTTCTCTATTATTCGTTTTACAATGAACGGTGCGAACCGTGATTTGCCTTTGTTTATCCCCAACATTCTACTGGGTCAAACGAATGTCAATCTAACTACGTATTCCGTTGCGTTGTCCTATCAACAGACGTGGAACACGAACTTGGGAGTCATATCATTCGGGATTACCCCACTACCAACGTTTATTATCTATGTTCCCGAAGTCAAGAATGACTACCTTGCTCCCTTGCCCCGCACACCGCTCATCACACAAGACCTTAGCAGTCGGTATTACTGGGTATTCACCTATCAACATTGGATTGACCTTGTAAATCAAACCCTTCTTACGGCACATCAGACACTTTACACCACGTTTCAAGCACAATGGGTGGGGTTTGTTGGTCTAACTGACCCATTTCCTTTTCCAACGTTTGCGTCCTTTCAAGCAACGGTTCAGACTCCACGAATTGTGTTTGATGAGAACAATCGCCTCTTCACACTGTTTGGCGATTCTGATGGCTTTGGTCAGCGTTTAACCACTTTCACACCCATTCCGTATGTGCCGGGAACGGCATCTCCGCAGACTCAGCCCCGTGAGCGTCTGTTCTTCAACACGAATATGGCGGGTATGTTTGCCAACTTTAACACCATCTATTGGAACGTAGCCACTATTCCCTCTAACACCATTGATGGTGTGGTCTATCCAGCATTCCCAGTGAATAACGTTCCGGAAGGTTATGTCTATGAACTTATCTTTAGCAACAAGTTCTACAAGAATGTAGCGGATTATCGTTTGCCTCCCACGTCCGGCATTCCACCGCTCGGCTTTGTCCCGCTCTCGGCTCAGAAAGTCTATTGGGAACTCACTCAAGACTTCAAGAGTGTAGATACACTATGGTCGCCCATTTCATCTCTTGTATTCACTACATCTCTCCTTCCGATTAAGACGGAATCTGCTTCCGCTCCCAACATTTTGGGTGCTGGAAACTTGGGTATATCCGCTCCCACCACGCTCAGTGCTTTTGACCCTATCATTACGGACATTGCTTTGGATTTGGCTGCGGGTGGTGCTGACCTCTATCGCCAGTTTATCTACTACACTCCCGTCGCAGAGTATCGTATGTCGGATATGTCCCCCAGCAAACAAGAACTCCGCAACGTGGATATTCAAGTCTTCTGGAAGAACCGATTGGATTCGCAGTTGTATCCGGTCTATATGTATAACCTTTCCAGTGTATCCATCAAGATTCTATTCCGAAAGAAGAATATGTAGGGTATGATGGGTTTGACACATAAAAAAAAGTTTTAGAAAAAGCCCGGACTAAAAAATATTTTTCGTGAAGACCATTCTCTAAAAATATTTCATACCCCAAACCCGACATACCCATCATCACTCTACGGGGATTAATTCCGCCAGTTTTATTTCTATAGACTGAATATAAGAAGATGAGTGCCGACATTGAGAAACTTGCCGTTTTGGATTCACGTATCGTTCAATCCCGCCCTAAGTTCGCAGTGGAGAAGGGTGCGTTGTCGCTTACCAATGCTCCGTTCAATGCCATTGCTGCGACCTCGTCCCAGCATACGTATAACGTGTATGTCCCGTCAGAAAATGTTTTTGTTGATAGAAAGTTGCTATGGAGTTCCACTGCTTTTATGTCTATGACGCTCACCCAAGCCTCGCTTCCGACAGATGGCGATTCCCTCGTTGTTCCCGGTCGTGATTTTGCCCTTGCTATGCTCCCGTTGAACTCTCTCTGCTCCACTATTTCTGCCACGATTAACGACACAACTTCTGTAATAAATTCACAAGATGTTATGTATCCCATTCTGCGTCTGACGGACTACAAGAAGAACCGTTTGGTTCGCACGGCTCAGACAATGATGGACAAGTATGCCAACTACAACGACGCATACGGCACACTGAACAACCCCATTGGTGGCTATGACCAATCAACGGACTACGACAATGTCCCCAACGGTGCTTCCCCCAACGTCATCTTCACTGACCCGGCTGGTAATGCTCTCCCCAACGTCCCCGCTGGTGGTGCTGGAACGGCTGCGTATGTTGCTGCGACTTATTCGTGCGTCAATGGTGTCCCCACATTTCAAACTGCCCTTGCGGGTGCCACCCCCCTTGTTTCCGTCATCTACTTCAAGTTCCGCTCCACTGAGCCGATTGTGTTGTCGCCCTTCGTGTTCGCCGACGAGTATGAGTGGGACACTGGTCTGTTCGGCTTGAACAACATTCAGTTGATTATGAATCTCCAAGGTGCTTCGGGTGTGAGCCGTGTGGTGCGTCAGTGTGCTCGTGCTGGTCGTTCCCTTACCAACGTTGCGTTTAACACCCTTGCCAATGCTGGTCAAGTGTTTCAGCAGAGCGTATTGAATGTCCAATTTTTGACCCCAAGTTTAGATGTTCCACTACCTCCGAAGAGTGTAGTGCCTTATATGGAGTTTCCCCGCTACATCACTCAGTTTTCAGCGGGAACTATCAATCCGGGTGCGACGGGTCAGATTCAGTCGCAGACCATCACTCTCCCTTGTATCCCGGACTTGCTCCTCATCTACTGCCGTCCTTCCGCCGTCGGTAAGAATGATGCCGATTGGTATTTGCCACTCGCCACTCAGTTGGACGGTGTAGCGAATCCACTCTCCGTCAATTTTGACAACTTTAGTGGTCTTTTGAGCAGTGTAAGCACGGAGCAACTCTACAATATGTCCGTTAAAAACGGCTTGGATATGGATTATGCTGCGTTCATTGGTCAAGGCAAGAGTGCTGGTGGTTCATACCCCGCCCTTGCTGGTGGCAGTGTTCAGACACCCGCCTACGGCAACTATGCGGTTCGTCAGCAAGGTCAGACCGTTCCTCTGGTGGGTTCAGTGCTTGTCCTAAAGCCGTCGCAAGACATCACTCTCCAGTCCGGTCAAGCCCCTTCGCTCGTCGGCAACTTTACGCTCCAGTTCAATATCACTGTTAAGAACACGTCAGATGTTGCTCAGACTCCCCAACTTTTTGTAATTACTGCTAATAGCGGATTCTTTGAGTCAATTCGTGGTTCGTCCCGTATTATTAAGGGTGTTCTGTCAGAGCAAGACATCATCTCCGCTCCTCTCGCCCCGATGGGTGTCCGTGCGGAACTTGACCGAATGGTTGGTGGTTTCTCGTTCTCGGCACTGGGCAACATCTTGTCCAAGGCTCGGGACATCTACTCTTCCACGAAGCCCATTGTGTCTGCCGTGAAAGGCTTTCTTCCCGACTCGGGCTTCCTCGGCTCAGTGAAGTCCGGTCTGAATACCGTTGGTTATGGTGGTGCTTCGGGTGGTGCTTCTGGCGGTAAGAAGTCATTGGCATCTCGTCTGATGTAATCTATGCCAAATTAATTTCCGTAGATAGATTATAAGATGTCCGCTCAATTTCGTTCCGGTGCTCCCGCGTCTAACACTCTACTTCGTCAAGGCACTGCTACTATTGCTCTCGGTCAGATTCGCACTGCTCAGATTGCCGATACTGCCATTACTGCTTCTTCCGTTATTCTCTGCTGGGGTATTGGTGCTGGTGAGGTTGCGGGTGGTGCTACTGTATTTTCCGCTGATGTTCTTGCTCCGGGTGCTGGTTTTACAGTTGGCACAGATGCCATTGCCATTGCTGCCAAAGATGTCGGCTGGGCAATTCTGAAGTATTAAATATGTAGGGTATGTAGGGTTTCCCTCTCCAAGAATCCGGTTTCAGAAATCTTCCGGTCAAAAAGACGTTTATCCCCCCCATCTTTCTAAAAATATTTTTAAGGCGACCAACCCGTCATACCCGTCATTGGGATTGAGTAAGTGGTGTGAGTTTAATCCCTTTATAGTTATATCAATATAGAACAGAAGATGTCCTATCTTGATGTAGTTGCTACAATCAAAGGTTGTATTCATTATCCTTCCATTACTTTAACGGGTTCTACCTCCTTTACCACAATACTCCAATCGCAAGAGAGTTTGCTGAGTAGGGGTCATTTGCCCAATCACCCTTTATCTTTGTCGCTCGTTTGCGGTAGTTGCTACGGTGCTGGTCTGCTTTCTTGTCCCCAGTCATTGAATAAAGAAGATAATCTCCTAATCCTACCGCTCCGAAACGAATCATTTTGCCGTCGTTGTTAGGAATCTGTAGTTTGTGCTTCTCGTCCGTGCTGAAACTCAACATATTATCGGCAAGACCCAAGTCGTGTGCCTTCTTCTTTGCCATCGCAAGATAGTCTATTGGCTTCACTCCCCACTCTTCCAGTTGCTTCGCAAACTTCGGCATTGGCATTGACTTGCCTTGTCCTTGTATCACCGTGTCCGCTACACCACCAATATCCGTTAAAGCACGAGCAACTTTACCCGTCCAAGACGGCACTTCTTGAATTAGTTGGTCAATGGGTTGTTTGGCAAAGTCATAAACGGCTTGACTACCTAATCCACTGCCCGTGAGCATAGCCATTACAAAGTCTTGGCAGTTGTTCTGAAACGCATCATACTGGAAGAAGCGATTTCCCATTACGGCTTTCGCTCCTTCCAGTAGTCCATTCATTGTTAAACCAACACCATTAAGTGGAACATTAATCATCTCCGTGTCTTGCGTGGGTTGCGAAGCGGTATGAATTTCAATGACGGCATTCTTTTCAATGGTAAAACGCTTCTTCAGATTGTCTTGGTCGCTTACTTGAACGATACATTCTAACTGGAGATGGAAAAACTTATCGTATTGATACTTCTGTCGGACACTATTCCACGCCCCGAAACTAATAACGTTAAGTGCGGTGTTGAGTGCGGATTGGATTGGGTCTCGCCGAACATAGAGTTCCACAATGGGCTTATCACCCGCATAAGCCAACAAACCACGAACTGAAGGAGATAAGCCTTCACGAGGTGCTCTACCAGCCAATACATTTCCTACTGCGGACACCGCATTTGAAATGCCCGTTTTAACCGCACTGACACCACGCTTTGCCGAATCCCACAAGTCCCCAAAGAATCCAGCACCTTTCATTGCGGGTTCAGAGCCATATGCCTCTTTTGCCCGAGTTAAGATTGCTTTCACTAACTTGGACGGGATAGAGTATCGTTGCTCCAATGTGGTTTTATTGTCTTTGCTCAATTGAACACCCACCACCTTTGATTTGTCATACTTATCGGTAGTAGGTTTCAGATTCATTTTGAAGTTGCTCCAAAAGTCCGTTGCTTTCCGTTTGAAGTCGCCATACAACACGTAGAGGGTTGTTTCACGGTTGGGGAGTTTCTTAATCTCCGCATCATTACGCATCATACCACGGGGATTCTCCACCGTGTAAAGCAGTTTGGGATTCTTCTTCTGAAAGTATTTAATGATTTCAAGGGTCTTATGTAAAACCGCAGTGCCTTCCTTGGCACGTTCTGACTTGGGCTTGGCAGTGTGTGGGTCTCGTTCGTGTAGGCGATAGACCATTGGGCTGAATGTATTACACGGGGGCGAAGCCCATATGTAATCTGGCACAAAGTCATTTTCTTCTGCCCACTTCTTGTAATCCCAATCCAGTAGATTCGCTTCAATGTCGGGAGTGTATTTTGACTCTAAGTCCAATGACACTACGTTGAAGCCGAGTCGCTTCGCTACTTTGCCGATTGACCCAGTGCCTTTAAAGAACTCAAACATATTCAAGTGCTTTGGGTCGGGTTGGGGTTTGCCCGAGCCGTGTAGCACGGACAACTTCATTCCCTTTGGAATGCCCTTACCTACAAACAAGTTCTTGTCTAAGCCGACGGTGTCTTCTGCTATGTTTTTTCCACGAATCCCAGCATAGCCTAATGCGGAAGCCCACGGATTCGCTTTCCAATTATCACGAATGTTCTTCAAGAAGCGTTCATCACTTTCTCTAATGAGTTTATCAATGGCTTCGGGTGATGCTCCCTCTTCACGCATCTTCGCAATGGCAGAGTAATCCAAATCGTGCTTCATCGCACCTTCGTCAATAATATCGGTAGGTGGGTGGGTTCTAATGTATTCATCATCTAAGCGATTCCAAGGTCCTACATAATTCGTGCGGGTAAGGACGGCTGCCCCCTTGTCTTTGAACTCATCACGAATGGCATTCACTTTGTTTTTTCCCCAGTCCCACGCATCATCTAATATACCAGCACCGTCCATACCTTCACGATTCACCATATCACGCATAGCCATACGCTTTGCTTCTGCCTCTTTGTAGTAGGGTTGGTCTTGTGGGCGACCCTTCATAATGATTCCACCCTCTTCGGACTCGTTCGCATATAATGCTCTCATCTGTGCCTTCGCACGTTCCATTGGTAATGGGTCTTTGCTATGCTTTTCACCCGTAGCCTTCGTTATGACCCAATATAGGTCTTTCCCACGAGCCTTCCGCAGTTTATATGGCATATCTATCTATGAATATGAAATTAATTATGACCGGAATATGACGGGTATGTTGGGTTTTGGACGAAAAAAAAAAGTTATGGAAAAAACGGAAATGAAAATTATTTTTTGCGAAGACCATTCTCTAAAAATAATTTGATGTCTAAACCCGTCATACCCTACATTACGTCAAAGTAGCAAATGTGCCTACAATATCATACGCCAAAAATAAAGCAGTCATAGTAGTTGTTGTAGGTGGAATGGAATTAACATAAGAAGCAACATTGATGTATATCTTGTTGCCCGTTAGACCACCAACGGGACTCCAATTCCATATTTGATTAGACAATGTATTAACCGTTGTGCTACTCGGATTTGCCGTGGAAACAGAGTAATCCATCGCACCTTGTGTGAAGTCCCAACCACCGTCCAATGTAGCACTTGGATAAATAAGAAAGTCCAGTGCCACTGAAGCAGAAGTAGATGCCGTGGTAGAGAGCGACCCTATGTAGAAAGTGAAATTGCTACAACCCGTGTAGGCAGATGGAAGGGTAATA
>Ga0315284_10015900_pt1 | contig 10689 bp, 7 predicted proteins | sample YL17G09_16_MG_FD_203696 | JGI IMG/M metagenome (GOLD analysis project Ga0315284, IMG submission 203696) | Sediment microbial communities from Yellowstone Lake, YNP, Wyoming, USA - YL17G09_16 | ecosystem: Environmental > Aquatic > Freshwater > Lake > Sediment | place: USA: Wyoming | collected...
CCGAATCCGAGGACCCCGTCGAACCACCCGAGCCCGTCGTATCCGCCAACGCCACCGGCACCGCCACCACCGCAGAGCCCACACCCAACGCCACCGCCAACGCGCCCACCCGACCCACATGGGCGGCATAGCCACGAGACGCGGACTCCGTCACCGCGCGACGGCCGTACTCGATCGACCGCACCCAACTCCGGCGCCGTTTGGTGGTATCCGCGGCGGTCGCGTCGGCAGAATTACGGGTCGAATCGGCGGCATTCATCAGTGAAGGATCCTTTGACGGGTTTTCGGGCATGCGGGCGTGCACCTTGCAAATCGTTGCCAGTGTGTCTTCTAGCAAATCTTTCGTCAAGCGCCTGCGGGGTGATTCCTCGATCCACTTTCCTGGCGTAGCTTCACGCCCACCGCCTGAGCGGAAAACCGCAGCTTATCGGTGGTCGGGCCGCGTGGTGAGGTTGACGAGGGAGTTGCTGCGTCGATAGGTTGGGAGTTCAAGGCTTTCACCGGCAGATATCGAGGGGGTGCGGTGATGTCGAAGTTTGCTTTCGCGGCGCCACTGGGCGCCGTCGCCCTGGCAACGGGACTGGCCCTGGCGACCCCCGCCGTGGCGGCGGCGGAGGCTGACGCTGCCGGAGCCTCGGCCGCCGCGGCAGCGGACGGTACTGACAGCACTACAAGCAACGGTCCACGCCAGGCGGCCCCCACCACGCGTAAGCCGGCCCAGACGTCCCGGGCAGCTAAGAGCCTCACCGCACCTGAGGTGGCCGCACCCGCAACCGCCCCGGCGGAGCCGAGTAGGCCCACTGCGGCGAGCATCGCGGCCGGCATCGGGTCAATCCCGAAGTTGGACCGCGTTGCCCCACAGCCCAGCCGCGGCCAATCGCGGGCGACGCGATCGCCCGCCGATAGCAGCGCCCCGCGGGCCGCCCTGAAGCCCAACACCCCAAGCCCCAACACCCCAAGCCCCAACACCCCAAGCCCCAGAACCCCAAGCCCCAGAACCCCGAACGCCGGGGAATCCAGCGCCGTAGAGACGGAGGCACCCGCACCCGCGGCCCCGGCAGCGTCATCCGGCGACGTGAGCCCCTCGCCACCAGCGGCTCACGCACCCGCGACCCGGGTAACAGCCAACGCCACCTTGGCGCGCGCTCCACGCGCCGCCGCGACGGCGACTGACCCGCTGTCGGGACTTCTCTCTCCCATCCAGGGGTTGATCGAGGGCATTGCGCTACTGGTCCGGCGCACATTCTTCAACCAGGCCCCGTCCGTCAGCCCGGTGCAGCTCACGGGACAAAGCGAAGGGCCGATCACCGGCAGCATCGGCGCCTCCGATCCCGAGGGCGACCGGATCGTCTACAGCCTTACCGGCGATGCGCGGTACGGCAGCGTCGCGATCGATTCCTTCGGCGGCTACACCTACACGCCCGGCCCGGATTTCACCGGCATCGACACCTTCACCGTCGCGGCCGCCGATCCCGGCTTCCACATCAACCTGCTCGACCTCTTCCGCCCGCCCAGCACCACCGCGAGCGTGGCAGTGCGACAGGGCGTCGGCGGCGGGTCGCTGCTGCAGTTCCAGTTCGTCTACGGCAGCGGAAGCCAGCTCTGGTCCACAGCCGCCAAACGTTCGCTGGCATCGGCGGCGGCCGCACTTGCGTCCTACATCGTGGTGGATTCCCCCGTGGTGATCACCTTCGATGTCACCGGGGAGTTCAATCCGCTGTCATCGACGCTCGCGACGGCGGGAAGCGATTTCACCAGCGCCGGCCCCGGCTTCCTACCGACGGTGGTCCAGCACAAGATCCTCACCGGCGTGGACTCCAACGGGTCGACCGCCGACGGCGAGATCAACTGGAACTTCGCCCAGAACTGGGCCACCGGCGATTCCGTGGTCTATGGCCAGTACGACCTCGAGTCGGTAGCAATGCACGAACTGACGCACACCCTGGGCTTCTTGTCCTATACCGACCAACCGGGATCGAACACCGGCACCACCTGGACGGTGTTCGACAGCTTCCTGGTTGACTCCGCCGGCACGAAGGTGATCGGCAGCAACTACATCTGGAGGAACGCTTACACGCCGAACCTGACCGGCGGCAACGGCGGACTCTACGTCGGCGGGGCAGATGCAGTCGCCGCCTACGGCGGACTTGTTCCGATCTATACCCCGGGCTCATGGGAATCCGGCAGTTCGGTGTCGCACCTCAACGACCGCGTCTTCAGCGGCGCTAATCGCAAGCTGATGAACGCCCAGGTGTTTTCGGGCCTGGGCATCAGAGTGCTCAGCCCGGTTGAACTCGCGATCCTCGCCGACCTCGGCTACACCATTGCGCCGCAACCGGGCAGTGCCGCATTGGCTTTCATCGGCGTGTTCTTCCTTCGCCGCACCAGACGGCGCTGACGACCCGAACCCGGGGCCCCGTGGGTGACGCGGACTGACCGTCACCTAAAGACGGGCGAGGCAATCTCGGCGCTGCGTGCGGTGGTCGACCGGCAGCACCGGCCGCACAACCAGATCAGGCTCAACTCCACGACTCCGACGAGCAGTGCCGGCCACAGCATTCCGGTGAGAACAGCAGTCAGGACGGGATGTTCGGAGGCACCCACCCGATCAGCCTGGAACCGGAACGCGGTGAGGTACACGAAGAGTGCCACCGCAGTAGCCGCGCTGACGTAGACACCGAACCAGAACATTCGTGGCTCCTGCCCGCAGGGGTGCGAACTGCACCGTCATCGTCACACGGGTTCCGGCGTTCGCCGCGCAGGCGGTCAGGCCATTCGCCGAATCGTTACCCGGGGTCCCCGTGGGAACTTCCGCCCCCGATCAGACGACTAGGACGGTGCGAACAGATCAGCGCGGGAAACTGTCGAAACGTGGAGGTAGATCGTGGTCACGGTCGAGCGTGAGCAGCGACGTGGTGGGGCGGCGACCCCGCGCCGCATCTGGCGGTTGCACTTCTGGGTTGGCCTGTTCGCGGCGCCGGCGTTGCTCACGCTGGCCTGCACCGGGCTGATCATCCTTTACTCGCAGCCGCTGGATCTGATGCTCAACCGCGACCTGAGGGTGGTGGCCGAGGGCCCGTCACAGGTCTCGCTCGACGACCAGGTGGCCACCGCGCGGGCTCAGGTCGGCCCGGAGATGGTGCTCGACGGCGTCACCCCGCCCAGTGCCCTCGACCGCTCGACCCGAGTCGATTTCGCCCCGCCCGAGACCGTCGGGGAGAGCCCCGAACGGGATATCAATCCCAACATCACTCAGGTCTCCATCGACCCCTACACCGGCCGCTATCTCGGCCAGCAGCAGTCCCTGTCCGGGTTGGTGGGGTGGGCCAATCGCTTGCACGCGATGTTCGGCAACGACGGGCCGACGGTGTCGCTGCCGTCGGTGGGGCACCTGATCGCGCCGTCGGCCTATCCCGACGCGACCGTGAAGGTCGGCATCGGCGGCCTGCTGATCGAGGTGACGGCGGTCTGGATCCTGGTGCTGGCGGCCACCGGCATCTATCTGTGGTGGCCGCGCGCCATCGAGTCAGGCAAGCCACGGTTAGCGATCCGCTGGCGCAAGGGCGGCCGGGTGCGCTGGCGCGATCTGCACGCCACCACCGGAATCCTGCTCTCGGTGGTGTTGATCGGTTACATCGTGTCCGGACTGACGTGGTCGCGGTACTGGGGCGAAAACTGGCGCGCGGTGGCATCGACGGTGACTCCCGGCACGGCCGTGGACGCGCCCTCCACCCCGGCGAAGGTCGGTGACTTCGACCGCCTCGGCAGGCGCATCGCGTGGGCGGATAAGGACGACCCGGTCTATGCCTCAGACCCGGGCCCCGGAGTGCCGATGACATTGGGGTTCAACGAGATTGATGAGATCGCCAAGTCCGAAAACATGCTGCCCGGCTACTCCATCGTTGCGCCCTCGGATTACCCCGGCAGCACAGCGGACGACGAGACGGTCTACGGCAGCTACACCGTCGTCAACCACTGGCCGCAGCGACTCTCCGAACAGCGCACCCTCTACCTCAACCAGTTCACCGGCCAGACGATCGCCAACTCCACCGCCGACCAGGACGGCGCACTGGCACGGATCACCAGTTGGAGTGTGGCCATGCACATGGGCAACCAGTACGGGGTGCTTACCCGCATCCTGGCCACCCTGGCGTGCCTGGGTCTGCTGACGAGCATCACCACGGCGATGCTCATGTGGTGGAAGCGCCGACCGACCGGCGGAACCGGGTTGCCGGGCCGAACCAGCGACGCCCAACGCGGCGACACCCCGCGGGGGGCGGTGGCCGCGATCGCCGTCATCGCAACCGCGTTGGCCGTGCTGTATCCGTCGTTCGGCGTGACGCTGATCGTGGTGCTGGTCGCCGAAGGAATTCTGTCGGCTGTCCGCGGTCGGGGCAGCGCGGTGGGGGCCGATTCCGGCGGCTAAGCGAATTTCCCCGGCCCGGTCACCTGAGTCGGCCGCGCGGATTAGCATCAGCGCCTATGACCGAGCAGGCGGCCCTATGACCGAGCAGGCGGCCGCGTGACGGACCAGGGAGCCCAGCCGTACGAGGACCTCGGCGCGTGGCTGACCGACGACCTCTTCCCTGGCTGGGCCCGCTACTGGAACGACACTGACGCCGTTCCAGCCGCATTCGAAACCCCGAAGCCGCCGTGGTTCCGCAACACCCGCGTGCTCGCCGGGGTCATCGCCGCCGCAGCCTCGGCGCTGGTGGTAGCTGGCGCGGCCCTGGTGGCACTCAATAGTTCCGCGTTTCCCCAGACCAGCCCCCTTCGCAGCATCAGCACCGCGACGACCGAGCCCGTGCCGAACTCCGCGGTCAGCGTCCCGGCACCGGTAGTCGAACCGGCACCCGCCGAAGCGGTGACCGAACCCGCCATCGGTCCCGACTCTGCCCCCGAACTACCGCCGTCGGCCGCCGACGACGCGCCCGCGCCGCGATTGACGGTTCCAGACCGCTCCGACGGGCCGCGGATCAATGTCACCCGAACACCGATGAGCTTCGCCCCGGTACCCGGAAACTGACCGGATCGGCCTCAGTCCGTCTCGAAGGCCGCCGCCGCTTCCTTCTGTAGATCGATGTAGGCCTTCTCGCTGACGTCGACCGCGACACCCAAGATCTCACCGCCGGTGAACGTTCCGGGATTCTTGTACTGATCGGAGACGTTGTCGCCGCTGTCGTAGCCCACACACAGTCCGTCACCGGAAAGGGTGAACTTGCCGATCTGGGCTCGCATCGGCCCGGTCGCCACCGCTTTCTCGTTCACGTACAACGTTGTCGTTCCGAGGGACTCGCCGTACTCGCCGGCTTTCTCGCGTTTGAACTCCATGCCGAGCACGTGCTTGCCCGGCGGCAGCGGTTCGGAGGTAAACACCTGCTCGGGCTTGATGCCCAGGAAGTTGTAGACATAGTTCAGTCGGCCGTCCTTGATGAACAGCGAGTGCCCACCGAAGCGCGACCCGTGCGCGATGATCACGCCCTCTGCCTCAGCGGTGATATCGACGTCGGCGACGATCTTGTAGGACTTGCCCCGAATGTTGACCGCCACTCCCTCGGGCACCGGGGCGGTCTCGGGGTAGTAGATGTAGCGGTTGCGCGGCGGCTCGGACTGCGGCCGCTCGTTGGCGAGTTGCTCGACCGCGACACGATCGTCGAGGGGAAGGACAAAGTTGTTCTTGGCCTCCTCGTCCCAGACCGCGATCAGCTCCTTGAGTTTGTCGGGGTACTGATCGGCGACGTTGGTGGATTCCGAACGATCCTCATCGACGTGATATAGCTCCCAGGGATCAGCGTCGAAGTTGCCTTTACCGCTGATCGCCGCGTGCACCGCAGCGGCCTTCCAGCCGTCCTGCCAGATCCCGCGAGTGCCCAGCATCGCGTAGTACTGGCGCTTCTTCGTAGTGGGAGCTTCCTGGGCATCGAAGCTGTAGCGCATCGAGACACCGTTGATCGGGTACTGCTTAGCCCCCCTGTACTCCTCGGGCATCGAGATACCTGCCACGTCAAGGATGGTCGGCGCGATATCGGTGGCGTGGTGATACTGCTGGCGCACTTCACCTTTGGCCTTGATGCCCTTCGGCCACGAGATCACCAGCGGATCGCAGGTGCCACCGGAATACTGCGAGTAGCGCTTGAACATCTGGAACGGCGTGGAGAAGGCGACCGCCCAGCCGGTCGGGTAGTGGTTGTAGGTGTCTGGACCACCGAGGGTTTCCAGATACTTCAGGTTCTCCGACAGTTCGTCGGGGTAGCCGTTGAAGAACTTGTTCTCGTTGACTGAACCGTTCGGTGAACCCTCGCCGGAGGCGCCGTTGTCGGCGCAGTAGAACACGATCGTGTTGTCGAGCTGGCCGGTCTTCTCGAGGTAGTCGACGATCCGACCGACCTGGGCATCGGTGTACTCCGAGAATCCCGCGTACACCTCCGCCATCCGGGAGAACAGTTTCTTCTCGTCGGCGTTGAGCGACGCCCACGGCCGTACCGCGTCGGCCGGCATCGCGACGTCCTCGGGCAGTGGGTTGATCGGCGTCATCTTGGTGTCCTTGGGGAACACACCTTTGTCGATCATCCGGGCCAAGACCCAGTCACGGTAGGCCTCGTAGCCATCGTCGAACTTGCCCTTGTACTTGTCGGCGTATTCCTGCGGGCTGTGATGCGGGGCGTGGTTGGCGCCCGGGCAGAACCACAGGTACCACGGCTTGGATGGGTTCGAGGACTTCTGGTCGCGCAGCATCCGGATCGCCTGGTCGGCAAGGTCTTTGGATAGGTGATAGCCCTCTTCGGGGCTGTAGGGCTGCTCGATGAACCGGTTGTCCTCGGTCAGGTCGGGATACCAGTTGTTGGTCTCCCCGCCGAGGAAACCGTAGAACCGGTCGAAGCCCTGCTGCAGCGGCCACGACGACTTGTTGCCGCCGCTGGCGACGTCCTCCTCGGGCACGTTGTGGTTCTTGCCGATCCAGAAGGTGCTGTAGCCGTTGTCCTGCAACACCTGACCGATGGTGGCGCACTGCGCGGGCAGTCGCGCGGCGGCACCCGGAAAACCGTTGGAGCCCTCGGTGATCGCCGCGAACCGGTTGACATGGTGATTGCGTCCGGTAAGGAAGCAGGACCGGGTGGGTGAGCACAGTGCGGTGGTGTGCCACTGGGAGTACATCACCCCGTTGTCGGCCAGACGCTGCATCACCGGCATCTCGATGCGACCGCCGTACGGCGACCAGGCCGCCAAACCGGTGTCGTCGTAGAGCACCACCAGAACATTCGGCGCACCCTCGGGTGCGCGTTTGAGTTCGAACGGCTTCCAGTCCGGCGTGGAGTTGCGGACGTCGAGTTCGATCTTGCCGTCGAAGCCCTCATTGATGCCGGTGCCGTAGCCCGGAGGACCCGCGTCGGCAGAGCCCCCGCCACCCTCGCCGGTACTGCACCCGGCAGCGAATGCCGAGGCCGCGGCGGCGCCCGCGCCGGCGACGGCTATGCCGCCGAGAACCTTGCGCCTCGACACCTTGCCGCCGGTGCCCTCAGAGCGATCGGTGGCCGGGTCAGTGTGGTCGCGGTCATCCATAGTGGTTCCACCTCAATAGGGAGTCGGTTGATTTCCGTCGAAATCTAACAGATGAACCAGCCCCTCCCTAGCGTTGTCGACGTCTTCGCCAGAGTGTCGGAGATACCGGCAATACGCTGTACGGCGAGCAGCTGTGCCGCCGCTGGCGTGTTGCTAAATACGCGCTACTAGATGTACTGGTCCAGAATGTTGTAGTGCTGGCTGAGGTAGTAGGCCAGCGTTAGGCCCAGGATCGCCAGATAGGCCACCAGCGAGATGATGCCGACCCGCCGATCCAGTGCCCCCGAGAGTGCCTCGGCCATCTCTTTGCGGTTGCGGCGACTGGCCAGCACCGTGTAAACCATGGCCGCCAGGATGTAGACCATCGACACCAGGTACACCAGATCCAGCATCGTCAGGTACTCCACCGAGGGCAGGCTGGCGTCGGTGGTCCACTGCAGGGCCACGATCGTCAACATCGCGGTGATTCCGATACCGGCGCGGGCGTCCTCCAGTCGGGCCGGCAGCAGGTAGATCAGCGAGGTGATGAGAATGACGATGAAGATCGGCAGCACCAACTTCACCAGGTAGGGCAGCACGTCCCGGGTCACCGGAAGCGCGATGACGATTCGCGAATACGGCACGTCCGCCCGGGCGGAGATATCACCGAAGTTCGTCGGGTACTTGTGCGGCACCACGACCAGGATCGGCTTTCCCGCCTTGTATCCCGGGATTGTCAGTGACGGCCCCTCGTTCTTGGTGACCGGCGGTGTGTCTGGAACGAACTCCAATTGTGTGACGTTGCTGCGTTGATCCTCGAACACCATCTCCAGGACCTGGGTGTCGAACGGGTACTTCTCCAGATTCATCTTTCTGCTGAACACGCCCTGAAAGCGCAACGCCTGGTACTTAGTCCCGTCCGGCATGTCCAGTGGCTCGTCGTAGATCGGTTTGCCCACCACACCGCCCGTCGAGGACGACGTGGAGTTCTGGGTGCCCTCGGAGTTCATCGATTCCAGCGTGAGCGAGGGGTCGATCTCCGGATTGGACCACCGCATCCACAGATAGAAGTCGACGGTGAAGTTCTCCGACACCAGGTCGATGTCCTGCAGATCGTTGATGAACGCGCCGACGGTGACTTTGTCGGGACCGGGCCCGGGGCCGGGGCCGGGATCCGGAGCGGCTCCGACCGAGGCAGTCAGCCCGAGCGGGATGGCGCACAGCGCGACCAACACGAGCAACACCCGGATCAGGGCAACGGAAACATGGCGCAGGCGGCGCGCCACCTCCCACTGTTTCACGGGTTCCCCTCCGAGGCTGACTACTGCGCCGATGTTAGCCCAATCCGCGTTTTGCCTGGTTATTCGACGCGGTGGGTGGGTCTTTGCCATGCTGGTCCGATGGCCAGCCTCCCCCGCCGGATCGCATCGGAGTTGAACGCGAAGCTGCGCAGCCCCGAAACTGCGGCCGTGGTGGCCGGGATCGAGAGCACGCTGACCAAACGCCGCCGTGAATCCAAGCTCAAGTCCGGCGCGTTCCGGGGCATGCACGTGGTCGTCTACCGCGGTTTCGTCGCCGACGGTGTGGCCAAGGTCCGGGTCCGCGTCGTCGAGACACCGGAACTTCCAGGCGACAGTCGCATCCCGTACTGGGACATCGCTCAGAGCAACCTGCGCCGCCACGCCGCACTGGCCATCGTCGGGGTGGAGGTCGAACTCCGCATCGGCAAGCATGCAACAACGGCGGTGACCGATGACCACGGATTCGCGAACTTCGCCCTGCCGGTGCCGAATTTGCGGGTCGGCTGGCACGAGGCCCGCGCGACCACCACGCCCATTGAGAGCGGAGAGTCGGCTTCGGGCACCGGACGGGTTGTCAAGCCCTCGTTGAAGGCACCGTTCCTGGTGATCTCCGACATCGACGACACCATCCTCATCACCGGACTCACCGAGGGCGTGACCATGGTGACCCGCACCGTGCTGCGCGAGGCCGACAAACGCCGGGCGATCCCGGGCATGTCCTCGCTCTACCGCGGACTGGCCCGCGGGGTCGCCAACGCCGCGGGCAACCGCAAGCCGGAACCGACCTTCTTCTACGTCTCGACCGGCAGTTGGTCGTTCTATCCACTGCTGGCGCAGTTCGCGCAACTGCGCGCCTTCCCGCAAGGCCCGATGTTTCTCACCGACTGGGGGCCGACCGAGCGATACCTTCGCCGCAGCGGGGCCGAACACAAGCGAACGGCCATCCGCCGGTTGTTGGAGGCCTACCCGAAAATGCCGTTCGTGTTGATCGGTGACAGTGGCCAGCGTGACGCGCTGACATACGAGGAGATGGCCCGGGAGTTCAGCGGTCGGGTGAAGCTGATCATCATCCGGCAGGTCGGCGGCGACAACGAGGACCGCAACGTTGCGGTGCGCGAGCGCGCCGAAACCCTGCGCGCCGAAGGCATCCCGTTACATCTGGTGCCCGACGGAACACGGGCCGCGGAACTGTGCCAGCGGGCCGGCCTCTGCGACGAGGAGACCCTGGCAGAGGTAGCGGCGGAACTGGATCCGCAGTAGCGCGACGCGTCACACCGGTTGCGTCACAAAGTCGATCAGTTCTTCGACCCGGCCGATGAGTTCAGGTTCCAAGTCGGTCCAGTCCCGGACTGAACCTCGGATTCGCTGCCACGCCCTGGCAATGTCGGTCTGATCGCGGTGCGGCCAGCCCAGCGCCGCACAGACGCCGTACTTCCACTCGATGGTGCGCGGCACCGTCGGCCACTCCGACAGGCCCACCCGCGCGGGCTTCACCGCCTGCCAGATGTCGACGTAGGGGTGTCCGACCACCAAGGTGTGCTCGCCCCCGGGCCCGCGGCGCACCACGTCGGCGATCCGCGACTCCTTGGAGCCGGGCACCAGGTGATCCACCAGCACGCCGAGGCGGCGGGTGGGCGCGGGACCGAAGTCGTCGACGATGCTCCCAAGGTCATCGATGCCACCGAGGTACTCGACGACGACACCTTCGACCCGAAGGTCATCGCCCCAGACCTGTTCGACGAGTTCGGCATCGTGGCGGCCTTCGACATAGATCCGTCCCGCCGCGGCCACCCGCGCCCGCCCGCCGGGAACCTTCACCGAACCCGATGCCGTACGGGTAGCAGCCGAA
>Ga0315284_10015902_pt1 | contig 10688 bp, 10 predicted proteins | sample YL17G09_16_MG_FD_203696 | JGI IMG/M metagenome (GOLD analysis project Ga0315284, IMG submission 203696) | Sediment microbial communities from Yellowstone Lake, YNP, Wyoming, USA - YL17G09_16 | ecosystem: Environmental > Aquatic > Freshwater > Lake > Sediment | place: USA: Wyoming | collected...
TCACCGCCTCCCGGCTCATGGCGTGCAGCGCGTGGTAACGGTCTTCAACGTTCCAGGCCTGCTTGCTCAGGAAGGGTTCTCCGGCGGCAGACCCCCACAAGACGTTCCGGTCGGTGTTCATGAGCAGCAGAATCCAGCCATCCGCCAGCGCCTGCGAAGGATAAGTAGAATCGGCTTTGAGGCTTCCCGCGGTGGCCAGCATTTCTGCAGCAAGCAGGAGTTGTTCGTGCTCCCGGTGAGCCCGCTTGATGGACGGGATATTTACCCAGAAGGCGTTCCAGGAATAAAGAGTCCCGCCCCGGTACTCTTCCAATCGCGTCTCGCCGCTCTGGATCTCTCGCTGCAAAGCATTAACGTAATCACTTGGAGTGCTAAAGCGGATGTCGATGCTGGGATAACGGCGCCGCCACTCGGCAAGGAACTCGGTGGGGTACTGCTTGCGCCGGGGAGCCGTGCTGTAGTCCTCAGCACCGGCCAGTGAGAGCGCGATATGCGGGCTGGCGCTATCCTGCTTCTTCAGGGCAATCTGCTTGGCCATGTCCTCGAAATATGCGGAAGTCAACGGCGCTTCGGTCGTAAAGAGCACGGGGAAATCTACGTAGATGGGTGAATTGCAGATTGCCAGTGCGCGCGTGCCGTCAGGCGCCACCCACCAGAAGGCATTCTTGGAAGCAGGATTATGGCGGGTGAAAAACACTCCGTCCAAGCCGAGACCGGCCACGAATTGCGGCAATTGCTGATGCGCGCCCACGATATCGATCATCCAGGCGTAGCGCGGCCGAATCTTGAGCACCTGCTCGTACCAGCGAAGTCCCTGCACCATGAGCTGAACCAGAGTCTCTCCGCCGCTCAGACTGATTGTGGACTCCAGGAAACAAGCATTGCAAAGCTCCACGCGGCCCTCGGCGATCCGCTGTTTGAGCTCTCCCAGGCGCTCAGGGGCGAATTGAATCAAGGACAGAAGATTTGGCACCTCAGAAAAAGCAAACTTGTAGTTCGGGTCGTCGCGAACGCGATCGAGGTGGTCGAGGTAGTTGTTGAGCGAGGTGTTACGTTCTACCTGAAAGTCTGTCAGCCATCCTGAGACGACATCGTGGGTGTTGGGAATGAGATAAAGCGTGGTCTCGGGAGCCGAACTGGCTGGAGGATTCTCCAGGGCGCAGGTCATTGGAACGGAGCCGGCAAGCGCGGCCCCAGCCACCATATTGTTGAGAAATTCGCGGCGTTTCATCAGGATGTTCTCCAATCGACGTGATTTTAGCTTTCGTCCTGGAAGGCGGCTGGCATTACACGGAATTTCCATTATTCAATTCCCGCCGACCCAAAGTATACTCCCGACCGCCGCCGAACGCAATTGTCAGTCGGGTTTGCAGTGCAAGGTGCTTCCACGGGCCACGGAAAGGGCCATTCGTGCCTGTCGCGAGAACCCCAAAGGCCGCAACCGCCCCTCTATCGACCCGTGTTTCCGACACTTTGCCGCCCCCCTGCCTCTCTCGTCGCTGAAATCCGATCCGGTCGTCGGCTCGCCTACCCGGCTGGCAAGGGCAACGCTGCGATCCTGCCCAGCATGGCTCCAAACAGTCGCCGCGGCAGGTATGCGCCAGCCGACGATTTCTGTTGACCCGGAGGCGGGCAAGAGGTAGAACTGTCGCGCGGAGGTATTGTCGGCGGTTGCAACCAAGCAAGGCCACTTCCGCGGGCTCAGCACCCGAGATTGTCTGAGAAGGAGCAATCAAGAATGCCCTCATATTCACGGCGTGATTTCTTGCGTCGGACCGTAGCCGGTGCGGCCGCGACCGAGTTGATGATGAACGGCGCGTGCGTGCCCTTGGAGGCAACCCCCATGCCCAAACCCGCCGAGCCTGCCGACCGGGTCAACGTGGGTTTTATCGGCATCGGCATCCGCGGCAGCTATTTGATGGAGCAAACGAAGAAGACCGGCCAAGCCAACCTCGTGGCGGCCTGCGACTGCTATCAAGGTTATCTCGACCGCGCCAAGGAGCGCACGGGCGGCAAAATTGACACCGTCTTTGCCCAGTACAAGAAGCTGCTGGAGCGCAAGGACCTTGACGCGGTAGTCATCGCCACCCCGGACCACTGGCACGTGCCGATGGTGCTTGACGCGCTCGCCGCCGGCAAAGACGTCTATATCGAAAAGCCCATGACTCACGTCATCGCGGAAGGCCCCAAGCTCATCGAAGCGGCGAAGCGGTCGAAGCAGATTATCCAAGTCGGCAGCCAGTGGATCTCCGGGACGCAGAACCAGAAGGCCAAAGAGCTCGTCGCCACGGGCAGGCTCGGCCAGATCACCAAGATTGCGGTGGCTTACAACCGGAATGATTCCAGCGGGGCGTGGAATTATCCCATCCCACCGGACCTGAAGAACGGCGTGAACTTCAACTGGGAGGAGTGGCTGGGACCCGCGCCGCCGCGGTCGTTTGACGCCGAGCGCGCTTTCCGCTACCGGAAGTATTGGGACTACTCCGGCGGCATCGCCACGGACTTGTTCGTCCACCTCATTAACTCCATCCACTACATCATGGACGTGAAAATGCCCGCCAGCGTCGTGGCCACGGGCGGCATCCTGCGCTGGAAGGACGGGCGCGAGGTGCCGGACACGCTCGACGCGCTCTTCGCATATGCTGAGGGCTTCTTTGTGGCGATGGGTTGTACCATGAATAACGCCGGCGGCCAGACCCAGGGCTTCCAGTTCCTCGGCACCGAGGGCACGCTGAACCTGGCGCTCGGCGGCGACATGAGCTTTCTCGCCGAGGAACACCGGGAAGGCTATCCCGTAGACCACCTGCCCTTGCGGCTGCAAGACGAGTTCATGAGCGTCGGCACGCGGCGGCAGGAGAAGGACATCTCCCTGCGGCCCCCGCGGACTTACGAAGCCGGGACCACCTACCGCAACGACGGACCGGACCCGGTCGTCCTGCACCTGAGCAACTTTTTCGAAGGTGTCCGCTCCCGCCGGCCGCCCCTGGAAGGCCCCGAAATGGGACACCGCTCCGCCGCCGCCGGACACATGGTGAACCTCGCCTACCAGTCCGGAAAGAAAGTGCACTGGGACTCCGTCACCGGTACGGTCAGGAGTTGAGACTTGTAGGGACGGATTTCAAGCCCGCCCGCGGTAGCTTGGTAACGCAACTTCCGCTTTCTGAAGTTGCGGCTCTTCGAACGGGTAGCCACGGTCAATTCGTCGTGTGAATTGACCGTGGGTTCTTTACATCGGAAACCCCAAAAGCCCACGGTCAGAAGAGCCCTGACCGTGGCTACCCGCTGTAACGCATTTCCTGTAGAATGTGTTCAAGCAACCTGCCAGCCATGGAGGTGATCTCCCCGGCACTTCTGTTCGTAAGAAGTTCCTTTAGGACCTCGCGTTCATCCTCAGGCTCGCGCAGATCGGGCCCCTCTTCTATCGTCCATTTGTGAATAACCTTGTTGTTGTAATTTGCCGAAACGCGACATCGCGCCTGTATGTCTTGAAAATGTTCGTACCAAATCCTATCGTGGGTGGTCAGTAGAACTTGATAGTCGCTGAAATCATTTAGCAGCAGTTCGGAGAACCGGACGGCATGCGCGGTGTCGTTGCTCGTCAACACATCGTCGAGCACCAGCAAACTGAACTCAGGATGCCGTTCCCTATGCAATCGTCGAAGGGCAAGAAATATGCTGATACCGAGGGTGTCAAGATGTGCGTCGCTATAATATGCGCGTGGGTCTTCGTTAGTGCGTTCGTAAAAAGAAGCCCGCAAGTTAGCGCTGGCTTGTCCAGCCTCTCGGACTTCCAATCGAATTCCGCCATGGCTTTCGTCTGGATGGAGACGATTATACAAACGACCAATCTCGGCTGATAGCTTGTCGAAGAGTTCTTGAACCACCTCCTTTCGTGCCTCCAGAGTCCGTAGGTACACAGTCTCTGCCTGACTCGCCTTTGCGGTGGCGGCCCTGTATGAGACCTTGGCAGACCGAATCTGATTCCAGCCTTCTGCAACTCTTGTAATTCTCTGCCGCGTTGAAAGTAATTGTCTTGCCTTATCGGGGGAAGGCAATGCGTTAACAGTCCGCTGCAAACTACTTACCCTTTCGGCCAAAGAGGACTTCTCACGTGAGCCATCCCGAAGAAAGATTAAGGAACTTTCCACGGCCTCGAGCTGGAGTGATGTCAACCCCTTGATGATTTCCCTCTCCAAAGAAAAGAGCTTGGTTGAGAATTCCTCGACAGGGAGGGTTGAAATATTCAAGTCTGCAAGTCCGAGTGCCGCTAAGGCCTTCATCGCTCGGGCAGCAGAGTCCTTCATCGTACGCACGGCAGCGATCGCTTCACTAAGACTTGCCGAGGCGTCAAGTCGCAACTCGATCAGTTCCCGCATAGAATCTAGTCGAGCTTGCGCGCTGGCTATTGTGGCAGACGCATCGATAGGTTGTTCACAAAGTGGGCAGGCCCTCCGGTTCTCTGCTCTTATCCATTTAATGCCATCATCCAGAACACGGTCATAGAAGACCTTCCCCTCTGCGGCCTCCTTATCGCGAAGCGCTTTACAGGTTGCGAGGAGGCGAGTGATGCTCCCAGGGGAGATGTGGTCAAGCAGTTCACGCAACGAACTGATCGCACTAAGCAGCCTACCTGGAATTGCTGTATCGCCGAATCTTGCTAATTCCTGATCCAGCAAGCCCACGGCGCCACTTATCTCCTCTAATGCGGAGATCGGAGGATGCCCCACCTCACCTAGAGAATCCGATATCGCCTTCACCAAGCTGGCCTCGGTGAGTTCCCCGGCGATGCCGAGCGACTTGTTCATGTCATCGTCAAGCTGCCTGAGGCGCGCGCTTGCTATCTCGACCTCTCTGGTCGCACTCTCCTTAGCTTGTTTAAGCGAATTCTCAACTTCTTGGACTCCAGTGAGAGGCAAGAAAGGGCGCAGGAAGGCGTACCGATCGCGGGGTTGGGTCTCAATGAAATTCAGGACGTCCCGGCGGCGCAGGATGAAAAGATTCTCTTTTGCAGCCTTCAGATACGGAGCCAGGGGGCTTGGGATCCCTGAAGTCTCATCCCCCATGCTGTAAGTAAACTCAGGATTTGCGAATACGATCGAAATTGAAGGACGGTTCACTCCGGCGCGGATATGCGGTCCGTGGCGGTCTGAAGAGAGGCCCTGTGCACGGCCATCCAAGGTAGCAACACGGCCGCAGAGTAACCTTTCAAACGCATCGACGAAAGAACTTTTCCCCGTTCCGTTTTCGCCGAACAGTAAGACCGACTTCTTGTCAAAGATTAGACCTACGCCCGACTGCGGGATTCCACGAAAGCCCGCGACATCCAGTCGCCTAATCCGAACCATCTTCCATCACCTCTTGACGATAGGCTTGGAGTACCTTTTCTGGCTGGCTGAGGGTTCCACTTCTCCGCAATTCCTCCAGGCGAGAGACAAGGTTGGGGGAAACGCTCTGATCCGCTCTTAGTTTTTCCATCAACCTATCCAAAACCTCGTCTTCTATTGATTTCACAGCGTCCACCTAACTCACCTCCAGAAGTGGTTTTCAAAGCACGTCATTCCACGCTTAACACATGGCCTCATACACAGTGTGCATCAAGGGTGGGGAGGAAACAACTGCAGAGTGTGATTTCTGGAGAAGCCGCGACTCCCACCGTTGGCGCATACATCGTTTTGTGATGTGTGCGGGCCGATAAGCGCAGAGCAAAACCCCCGGCACACAATCTTTACCAGGGCGTTAGCTGCTAACCTCTATATACTCTATTAATTAGGTTGTCAAGGGGCGGAAAGTGGCGAATGGCGGCGTAAAGCCGCCGCTACAACTGCCAGCCTGAAGGCTGGCGCTACATGGCGGGGTAAACCCGCCGCTACATGCTGGGCGGGTCAGTGCCCCGCCCCTACAAACGCTTTCCCATGTCCCCCGGCCGAGTGCCGCAGACTTCCAGAACAAGTCTTCGCTACCCACCCCCAGACTTAGGGACGTTCCACCGGAACGTCTCTACGAACGCGGGCGGGCGAGGCAAGCCTCGCCCCTACGGAGGCCACCGGAGGGCGTACCGCCGTGCGCCCCTACCCACGATGGTGAAATCGCCAATCCAAAATCACCAGTCCAAAATCGTAGCGCCGGCCTCCCGGCCTGGCGGGAGAGGGAGCGGAAGAATTGAGTGATTGAGTGATCGGGTGATTGAGCCACGGGAGAATTGAGCCATTGGTGATTGAGTCATTGGCGGAATGGCTGATGGCTGACCACTAGCGAGTGACGAGGAGGAAAAGTTAGGGCACTTTGTCCGAAAAGAGGGTTGCGGAAATGTGCGCAAAATGGGCGATTCTTGGGGGCTTTGGGCAGGAAAAGAGGGGTAAAAAGGGCGTATTTTGGCCTCCGGAAGCCGGGAAAAAGGCCAGTTTTTGCGTACCGGAGGGCTGTTTGGCGTGCAGAGAGAGGTTTCCTGACCAAAAGCGGACATTATGTCTTGGCGAGCCCCCGCCCGAAAATCACCCCCGGGGGCAGTTGGAAAGGTGAGACAGTCGCGAGTCCCAGCTTGCGACGTCAATCAGACTAGTCCTCGACCGGCGCGGCTGGGGTCTGGGCTAGGCGGAGAGGGCTTGCACTTCCCTGCGGCTGGACGCGTTCTCTGCCGCGCACCGCACGACGTGACTGAGTTCAAAACCCGTGAGGGGAGGCACAATGAAGTCAAACGCGCCAGTGACAATAGTCTCGAGGTAGAACCTGACGTCCGTCAGGCGCGAGACGACGATGACGTTCACGGCCTTTTGTGCTTTGCCCGCCAGCTTCACGATGTCCGCCCAGGTGCCGTCCGGCAGGTTAATCTCAGTGAAAACCAGATGCGGTGGATTGGCCCCCCGAAGCAGGGTCGAAGCCTCTTGGCCGTTCCGCATCCAGCCGACCTCCATCGCTTGGCCTTCCAGCGCCTGTTTCAGCGGCGCCAAAGAGTCTCCGAGTTTATGCAGCAGGAGCGCCGTGATTTGCTCCTTCATGAGGGTTCCTTTCAGCCCTGCCGGCTAACGCCCGGGGTGCTGGTAACCATGAAGACGCCTGCCTGGTGGCGATGATTCAAGAGAGGGGTCGGGCGCCGTTGGCGTAGCGCTCGAAAGTCTTCTTGCGCGGATAGTGCCGTGCTCGGTATTCCTGGATGTCCATTTCTCCGATATGCAGGAGGGCCTCAGCGCGCGACTCTTGTGTTTCCATTTCCAGTTCCCGCTGTAGCCGCTCGAAACAGATGCCGGGGCCATCCTGGAGTTTCAAGGAGTCCGCGCCAAACGCCTCGGCTTGAACTTTGACGGTGAATTCGCGCGTTTCTATGGGCGAGTCGATTACATGAAAAGCATAAGTGCGAGACCTGCCGGCATTGTTGAAACCTACGTATTGTATATACAATCGGCCAACCTTTCCGGTCCCCTTGCGAGCGCTGATCATTGGGGTCCTCCTGCAGGGGACTTGATGCCTTACAATTCGCAGACTTTGTTCCACTCGATGTGGGTCAACTTCACTGCCCCCGGCCAATCGCCACGGCCCTCAACGATACGACGCTGTTCTCTTCCTGCTTGGGTCGGTCGACCACTGTTCCTGACGTCTTGCCTTCCAGTGTCTTCCGCAGTTCTCGAATCCCCTTACGCCGGCGAATGTTCTGCTTTCGTTCTCGGCCGAATCGCGCTTTGTCACCATTCATTTCTGACATACTTCCTCCCTCATTTCCTAACTTGCCGACGGGCGCCGAAGCAACGCCGTGAGCAACGCCGTAATCGAGACCCACATATCATCTTCGTAAGCATTTAAAACCTCGTTTCTTTCTGTCCTCCTGTAAGACGATTCCTCTTCGCCGGACAATACAGCGGGTGCACTTGGCCGCTTCAGGTGACCAACCCCGCGGCGATCTTGTGGAAGGTCGAATTGGAAACCTTGAAGAACCCAATGTGATGAGCTTCCTCAATCACGTTCGCCAGGGCCTCCAGCACTTCTGGACGCGCGTTGCGGTCGTAAGTATCCGCGTTCTCCTTCTGAGCCCACAGGCTGAATCCCATCGCGATTAACTCACTTGGGGCAACCAAGGTGATCTGATCCCTAAAGCCCTCCCGTCTTCGCAGCAAGGGAATGATTACGTCCTCAAAGGTCCGTGCAAAACTCGCAACGCTACCGGGCTTCAGGTGCATGAAGAGTGCTCGGGCATACATCTCAACCTCCTCTGCCGTCGACCAAACAGCGGAGATTTCAGATAACCTGAATTAGCTCAGATGACCTGAAAGGCGAGGATAATCTGGCTCATCTTCTTAACCATCATAAGTAAAGTAACTTGACTTGTCAAGTTAAATATGGCATCTTGGCGCATAGATTAACCAGATCAAGTTAGGCGAAGGGGGAACCCAATGGATGTAGCTTTGGTAATCAGGCAGCGCCTTGAACAGTTGGAGCTGGAGCAGCGGGATCTGGCCAATGCCGCGCAAGTCACCGAATCCTATGTTTCGCAGTTGCTGACCGGGAAAAAATCGCCTCCGGCACCTAGCCGCACAGATATTTATGACAAGATGGAACAGTTGCTGAGGCTCCCGGATGGCGAGCTCGCGAGGATGGCCGACCTCCAGCGTGCGGAAGAATTCAAGCGAAAATTGGGAGACTCGCCGACGCCGCTATTCAAAGAAGTTCGACAATTGATTCTCCGGAAATGCACTCCCGAAAAAGAAGAACAGGTGCGCGCGATTTTCGAAAAGCAACCGTTCGGGGAACTCGAACGCCTGATCACCCATAAGGTCCTGGATGTGGTCAAGGGAGTCGCCGAACAAGAACTGGAGAATGAAAGCTGGCTCCGCACGGTGGCTCGACTCAGCAACCTAAGCTACGAACAAATGGGTCACCACGCTTGAGTTTCTGGAAGCGGATGTTTTCAGCCTCTCGGTTGAGAACTGTACGGCCTTCCTGGATCCCCTGCTTGAATCCTGGGATATCGATCTCGCGACCTTCAGTGTGGAAATTGCCCTCAACCACAGAGTGGCCCCAGGGGAGCCCAGGAAATTTGAATTTGTGGAAACGAAGCCCGAGCAAGCTTACGAGGAAGAACCGGGGCTCGCAGCATTCCTTCAAGATGCGTCCCTCCGCGGCGAGGCGACGGAGGAAGAAATCGAGTTCCTCACGAAGCTGAAATTCACGGGCAAACGGCCTACTCCGCTCTATTATTACCGTGAGCTGCAAAACCTCAGAGACCCTCTCCATTTTCGCGCCGCATAGGTCGTATCCCGCACGTACTGAAACCCTGCGGTTTTCGCACGTCTTCAAAAGGCCTCCCGCGAATGTCAGAGCCTACGACCTACGACAACTAATGTGGCTGTGTGTTTGGGAGAGGTAGCCACAATTGGTGCTTTCCCAACCGTGGGCTTCTTCTTTATATATCCACGGTTAACTCAGACTGCGAGTTAACCATGACTACCCGCTGTGGGGTCTTTTGTGGGGACCTCATCCGAATCTGCCAATCGACAGTTTCGAGTGAACGCGTTCCGGATCACCCTCTTAGCGCGGATTCACCCGTTGCTGCTATACATATCGACGACGAGCTTCCAGTCGCCGGCCGGCTGGCGGCGGTAGACACCCACGTACTTGCCCTTCTCCTCCACGCGCGCTCCGTCCGCCGCCTTCAGCGTTATCGTGTTGTTGCCGACACCATAGGCCAGGTCACCCGAAACCTCGATGTGCGTGGTATCGAGCCAGATAGCTTCCACAGGCCCGGCGAGCGCTGCTTTCCAGAAATCCAGGATTGCGGGCTTACCGCTGATCACCGGCTGGCCCGGCATCAGAATGCGGGCGTCGTCCGCGTAGAGCGCATCCACCAGTCGCGCGGCGTTCTTCGCCGCCACGTTATCCATGAATTCACGATCCATCGCCCGGATTGTGCGGATGTCATCCTCCATCGCAACTCCTGTCGTTGCCATGTTCCCTCCTTCGCCTTCCCGAGGAAAGCCGAAGCGAGTGTAGCGCCGGGCAGGAACGGTGTAAAGCAGGTAGCCACAGTTGGCGTTCTCCCAACCGTGGCTTTTCGCTTGGGTAGAAGGGCCATTTCGGCTTTGGTCGTCGGGAGGGTAGGACTTTCCCGAGAACGCTCATAACGTCGGCAATCAATTGGCGGCGGCCTATGGCAGTGCGTCGGCAAGTTGAAGCGGACCATGGATTTCATCTACAATGGCGGCTGGGCCTAGATGCGGCAGTCCATCAGCGGACACGATCAAGTTCGGGGACGACACCGACGCGCCTCGGTTCCAGGAGTAAAGATTGCTTTTTTCAGCGGATCGGCCATGCTCGCCGAATCCCTATTCCATCGGTTCACGTGAGATTATGAAAAAGATCCTGATTTACGACACGACGTTGCGGGACGGTTCGCAGGGCGAGAACATCTCGTTTTCCGTGGAAGACAAGCTCCACATTGCGAAGAAACTGGATGAGTTGGGGGTGGACTACGTAGAAGGCGGCTGGCCCGGCTCGAATAGCAAAGATATCGCCTTCTTCGCGCGAGCCCGGGAACTGAAGCTGAAGCACGCCAAGGTGGCGGCGTTTGGCAGCACTCGTCACCCGCGCAACAGCGCCGCCCGCGACCGCAATCTTCAGGCGTTGATCGAAGCCAACACTCCGGTGGTGACCATCTTTGGCAAGAGTTGGGATCTGCATGTGAAGGTGGCTCTGGGCATTTC
>Ga0315284_10015903_pt1 | contig 10688 bp, 10 predicted proteins | sample YL17G09_16_MG_FD_203696 | JGI IMG/M metagenome (GOLD analysis project Ga0315284, IMG submission 203696) | Sediment microbial communities from Yellowstone Lake, YNP, Wyoming, USA - YL17G09_16 | ecosystem: Environmental > Aquatic > Freshwater > Lake > Sediment | place: USA: Wyoming | collected...
CCCATTTCGGATTAGCGCAGCGACTCCAATCCGCAATCCACATCAGCCGTTCAGGCCTCGACCTCTGCCGGCTCTTCCGATCCCGCCGGCGCGTGGGCGAGGTCCTTGCCGGCGAGGACCTTGGCCTTGATCTCCTCGCACAGCTCGGGGTTCTCCACCAGGTACTTCTTGGCGTTCTCACGGCCCTGGCCGAGCCGGGCGCCGCCGTAGTTGATCCATGCGCCGCTTCGCTCGACGACCCCGTGGGCCACCGCCAGGTCCAGCAGGTCGCCCTCGTAGCTGATCCCGCTATCGAACATGATGTCGAACTCGGTCTCGCGGAACGGCGGCGCGATCTTGTTCTTGACGACGCGGGCCTTGACGCGAGAGCCGATCGCGCCGGTGTTGTCCTTCAGCGTGTTCAGCCTTCGCAGATCGAGACGGACGGAGCAGTAGAACTTCAGGGCCTTTCCGCCCGTGGTCGTCTCCGGATTGCCGAACATGACGCCGATCTTCATACGAATCTGGTTGATGAAGACCAGGGCCGTCTTGCTCTTGCTGATGATGCCGGTGAGCTTGCGCATCGCCTGACTCATCAGCCGGGCCTGCAGACCCATGTGACTGTCGCCCATCTCGCCTTCGAGCTCCGCCCTCGGAGTCAGCGCCGCCACGGAGTCGATGACGATCACGTCCACGGAATTGGACGCGATGAGCATCTCGGTGATCTCGAGGGCCTGCTCGCCGGTATCGGGCTGGCTGACCAGCAGGCTGCTGACATCGACGCCCAGCTTCTTGGCCCAGGTGGTGTCCAGCGCGTGCTCGGCGTCGATGAACGCGGCGACGCCGCCGGCCTTCTGGGCGCTGGCGATGATATGCAGGGCGAGCGTGGTCTTGCCGGACGATTCCGGCCCGAAAACCTCCGTGACGCGGCCCCGCGGGATCCCCACGCCGCCGAGCGCGATGTCGAGGGACAGCGCCCCGGTGCTGATGCCCTGGATATGGGCGTACAAATGCTCGTCCATCTGCATGATGGCGCCCTGGCCGTACTGCTTCTCGATCTGCGCGATCACTCGATGCAGCGCGGCCTGCTTGCCGTCGGCGGCGGTTTCTACGGTTGTCGATTTCTTCGTTTTTGCCATGGAACTACCTCCGGCGGCTCTCTCGCCCTTCCATTGTTTCAGTTACTGTAATTTATAGTTTCCCAAACGGGTATAGCTGGGCCCTTCCGGCCTCAACTGGCTTTCATACACGCAGAGCGAGTCGCCCCGAACCGTGCCAAGATCGAAGTCCTTGTACCGGCTGGTGAGCTGGCCGAGCTTCTCGCCAGCCTTGCTGTTGCGGATTCGGCACAGGGTCAGGTGGGCCGAGAACTGCCGGCCCTCTTTCGGCCAGCCCGCCTGCTCCAACTGCTCTTCGAGGTCTTCCTGCAACCGGAGCAGCTCGGGGCTATGGAGCCCGGCCCCGACCCACAGGACGCGGGCGCTTTGGCCGCCGAACGAGCCGACCTCCTTGACATCGAAGTCAAACGCCGGATGCTGGGCCGCCACGTCTTTGACGACGTTACAGACTTCGGCGACCTGGTTGTCCGGTACTTCGCCGAGGAACTTCAGCGTCAGGTGCATGCCCTCCGGCTCGACCCACTTGACGTCGCCCTTGCGGATGTCCACCCGGCCCGCGATCTCCTTCTGCAGGTCCACCAGATCGGCCCGGATGTCCTCGGGAATATCGATGGCTATGAAACAACGCATGGCGTATCGCTCCGAGTCAGATGGAACAAGTACACTCCCGGCATCATCCCGTATATGTCACCCCCGCGCAGGCGGGGGTCCACAACCGTACAGCGAGCTTCTGGATTCCCGCCTTCGCGGGAATGACATCGACACACACACTCTTGCATCGGGAACAGGTTCATATCATCATGCTACCCTAGTGCTCTTATCAAAAGCTCGTAAATGTCCGAAGCATTTCCAGTCTATTGTCGATGTCTTGCCGTGCGATCTTCTTCAGGCTGTCGAGAGAGAAGTCCGCGATCGTGAACGAGGCGACGACCGTGCCGTACGCCACGGCGGTTTTGAGGGTATCGAAATCCGTCTTGTCAGCCTGGGCGAGATAGCCCATGAGCCCGCCGGCGAAACTGTCCCCGGCCCCGGTCGGGTCGATGACCTCGGTAGCCGGGTAGGCCGGCAGGACGAACTTGCTCCCATCCTTCAGGCACATCAGCGAGCCCGACTCGCCCTTCTTGATGATGACGGTGGCCGGTCCCATCGTCAGGATCTGCTCGGCGGCCCGGACCAGGTTGAGCTGCCTGGCCAGCAGCTTGGCCTCGTCGGCGTTGATGATGAGACAATCGACTTGCTTCATCAACTCGCGCAGGTCCGCTGAGCAGTCCCTGATCCAGCAGTCCATTGTATCGGCGGCCACGAAGATCGGCGACTTGATCTGACTGAGCAGCTCGATTTGCAGCCGCGGGGCGGTATTGGCGAGAAAGACGAACTTGCTGTCGGCGAACGCCTTGGGCACGACGGGCGGACGCTCGGCCAGGACGTTGAGCTCCATGTGGTCGGTCACGCGGTCGTCCATCGTCTCCATGTAGGTCCCGGCCCAGCGGAAGGTCTTGCTCGTCCGCCGGATTTCCAAACCTCTCAGATCCACGTCCTTGCCGGTGAAAACTTCCGGGATGTTGAACGGGCAGTCCGAGCCGACGACGCCGACGAAGCGGACGCGTGAGAAGAAGCTCGCCGCCATCGTGAAATAGATCGCCGAGCCCCCGATACAGTTCTCACTGAGACCGTGGGGCGTCCTGACCGTGTCTATCCCGATGGACCCCGTAACCAGTAGCGGCATCGTTACCCCGTCTGCACCTGTGCCCGCGAGCGGAATTTCTCGAGCGTCAGGTCGATTCGCCGGAGCGTACGCTCCTTGCCCAGCATGCTCACGGAATCGAAAATGGGAAGGCTGATCGTCGTGCCGCACAGGGCCACGCGCAGAGGCTGCGCCACTTTGCCCAGGCCAACCTGCTTTTCCTCGGCCAGCCCGCGAAGCATCTCCTCGACGGCCTGCTCGGTGAACTGGTCCATCCTCGCCAGCTCCTCCCGCACCCGGTGCAGAATGTCCAGAGCATGGTCCTTCAGAAGCACCTTGCCGACCGCCTTCTCGTCGAATTCGATCCGGTCGTCGTCAACAAATATGAAAACACTTTTGCGCTCGATATCGTCAAACGTTCGCGCCCCATCGCAGAGCTTGATGATCCGCACAAGCGTCTCGTCGTCGGCGGCAAGCAGGGGCGAATCAGCCTCTTTCAGGTACGCCTTGAAGTGCGCCAGGACCTTCTCCCGAGGCTCGATGCGAAGGTGCTCCATGTTGAAGGCCAGAAGCTTCTTGTGGTCGAACAGGCTGTTGCTTTTCGTCAGGCGCGAGGGGTCAAACGAGCGGATCAATTCCTCGACCGCCATGATCTCCCGCTGGTCGCCGGGGTTCCAGCCGAGCAGAGCCAAGAAGTTGACCATCGTCTCGGGCAGATAGCCGCTGCGGAAGAAGTCGATGATGTTGATCTCCGGCAGCGGGACTTCAAGGTACTCCGCCACCCTCTCCACGTCGGGCATGTCCGGCATCTTCTTGCCGTCGAGGAAATCATGCACGTCTTCCACGCTCAACGCGCTATTGGCGGCGATGATGCTGACGATCTCTGGCTCAATCTTGGCCTTCTCCTGGATCACTTTTCTAAGCGTCTCCGGGCGCTCCCGCTTGGAGAGCTTGCCGCCGGTGTCGCTGACGGTCACGGACATGTGGGCGTACTGCGGCGGCGAGTTGCCCGGAAACAGGGCCTGCCACAGGGCCTGCTGGCTCGGCGTATTCATCAGGTGTTCCTGCCCGCGGATCACGTGCGTGATCTGCATGTGGTAATCGTCCACGACGCAGGCGAAGTTGTACGTGGGGAAGCCGTCGCTCTTGAGAATGATGAAATCGCCCAGCTCGGCCGGATCGAACGAGATCCTGCCGCGAATGATGTCGCTCACGACAATCGGCTTGCCCAACGGCATGGCGAAGCGAACCGTCACGGATCGGCCTTCCGCCCGTGCCCGCTCCGCATCCGCTTCGGACGGAAACTGCTGTGGCCGCGAATAGACGAAGCCCTTCTTCCGGACCTCGGCCTGGGCCCGCATCGCGTCGAGCTCCTCGGTGGTCTCAAAGGTATAGTACGCCCTGCCCTCTTCGAGCAACTGCCGGACATACTTGTTGTAGATATCGACACGCTGCGACTGGAAGTACGGCCCGTTCGGCCCCCCGACCTCCGGACCCTCATCCCACTCGATGCCCAGCCAGCGCAGGTCCTGCATCACCTGCGCGGCGGCGGTCGGCGTATTGCGCTTCAGATCGGTATCCTCGATGCGCAGCAGGAACGTCCCGCCCGACCGGCGGGCCCATAGCCAGTTGAATAGGGCGGTCCGCGCCCCGCCCACGTGCAGATACCCCGTCGGCGACGGCGCAAATCGCGTTACCACTCTCTCTGACACTGCTTGGCACTCCTCGTCTGTAAATCTATGGAAATCGTTAGATTAGGTCATGTACCCGCGATTGTCAAGCACGATAAGCCCCGGTTTGCCAGTCCTGCCTGTGGAGGTTTTGGGGCATTCTGAGGATGGGTGGCTTCTTGCATCGCGGCAAGCAGTAGTACGCTGTTCCGCGTTGCCGTGTAGGGACAATGGGCCGTGTCTTGAAGACCAACTGTCAAGTAAACAGCCCTATCTTGAACTGAGTATGGAGTCGCCAGATAAGTTCCGTCCTTCACTTGGGCCATAGGCCGGAACCTGCAAGTTATAGGTCGCTCACGCCTCTTTGGCCTTCTTGCGCTTTTTGGGAAGAGAAAATCTAAAGGTCGAAGCGAAAACAAACGAGATAAGTGCAATTAAAAGCCCATGGATTGTCCGGTATTACCCATGGGTGCGGCGTGATTGGGGATACACTACGTGTGGGAAAGGACAGAGAATGGCGGATGACAGACAGACTACGATTACACTGGACTCCCACCTGCCGCCGGAAGTGGCAATACGAGCGGAAGATATCGGGGCCAGAAAGGGCAATCTTGATTTTCTATCTATGTTCATGCTCGCGGCCCTGGCCGGTGCCTTCATTGCCCTGGGGGCTATTTTCTACACGACCGTGGTTACCGGAATTACGGATAATACGGATTCGGAAAAATTCTTGCGCGCCTGTTAAAATAGGGTAGCGCCAGCATCTAGCATCTGACGTCCGAACAATAATGTTCGATCCGTCGCACAGAATGGATGCCGCGCACGAATTAATCAGAATCCGTATAAGGTGGGATTTGGCGTCGCAAAGCTCCTCGGTGGGTTGGCTTTCAGTCTGGGGCTGATTCTGGTGGTTGTCGCGGGGGCTGAGCTGTTCACCGGCAACAATCTCTTGGTAATGGCAACCGTCAGTGGCAAGCTGCCTGTCTCCAAGCTGGCGTGGAACTGGCTGGTCCTCTACGCCGGCAACTTCGTTGGGGCCATCCTGACGGCACTGATGGTCTTTCAGACGCTCCAGTACATGATGTCTGACGGTGAGGTAGGGATAACCGCGCTCAAGATCGCCGACGCCAAATGCGCTTTGGACTTTGGCACGGCAATGGTCCGCGGGATCTACTGCAACGTCCTGGTTTGTCTTGCCGTTTGGCTGACGTTCAGTTGTCGCACGACCGGGGACAAGATATTGGCGATCCTGTTTCCGATTACGGCATTTGTCGCTTGCGGTTTCGAACACTCTGTGGCCAACATGTATTTCATTCCCATCGGTCTGCTCATCAAGGCTTTGGCGCCGGCACAGTTTTGGGCGATGGCACACCAGACGGCCGGCAATTTCGGGAATCTTTCCTGGCTGAACTTCCTCAAGAACCTGGTGCCGGTGACGCTCGGCAACATCATCGGAGGCACGGTGTTTGTCGGCATCATCTACTGGGTGATTCACCTGCGAAAGGAACGTAGCACTTGGGGACAATCAGAGGACACCACATCAATGCTCGACCAGAATAGGTGAGGCATCCCCGGTTGACAGACTGGGCGAGCAATGTCTCTGAAAGCTCTTCTCTGAGGGGGAGTTGGTAGCAGGCGATAATATCGCATCTGAACACCATGAAACGGCCGATCCCACATTCATTCCACCCCTCCCGAAGACCGGTCTGCAACAGAATTCTCGCAGAATTCGGCTGGAACAACCGCTCATGGCACCCCCCGAGAATGCCGACAGAGAGAGTCAGATGAGCCTCGTGCGCTCTGACGCACGATCCCAGACTGTGGAGGCATAACAGATGGTTACAGCCAAAGCGATTATGAGCACGAATGTGATCACGGTGGCCCGGGATGAGGACATCTACAAGGCCATCCACACGATGGTTCTGAACAATGTCACCGGCCTGCCGGTGGTCAACAAGGACGGCACTCTCGCAGGCATCCTTACAGAGAAGGATGTCCTGGACCTGCTGTACCAGATCAAGGACCGGCCTGGGAAGGCGGAGCACTACATGACGCGCGACATCGTCTGCTTCAACTGCGAGGACAGTGTGGCGGACATCGCCGCGAGCTTCCGCGACAACCACTTCCGCCGCGTCCCGATCCTGGAGAACGGCAGGCTTGTCGGGATCGTCAGTCGTAAGGATATCATCCGATACCTCCGAGATCAGCAGCGTGAGGGCCAGGTCCCCCAAGACAGCACCATCGAAATCCTCTATTGAGGTATGATGCCATGTACGAGATCCGCACGATCATGTCAACCGACGTCGTCTGGGTCCGACGAAACACGCCGGTCCACGAGGTGATCGAGTTGCTCGTGGCCCACGATGTCACAGGTATGCCCGTCGTGAACGATAATGGGACGCTCGCGGGCATCGTCACGGAAAAGGACATCATGGGTCTGCTGGCGGACGGGCACGGCACCGGTGGCCAGGCAGAGGACTACATGACCCGCGACGTCGTTTGCTTCCATGAAGACGATGACCTCATCGCCGTCTGTGAGTGTCTGGTCGCCAACCACTTCCGACGCGTGCCGATCCTCCGCCAGGGCAAGCTGGTTGGCATTATCAGCCGGCGGGACATCATCAAGTACATCCTCGATCCCATCAGCCAGGACGTTGCGCATTGATGCGGCGGCAACCCGAGGTCACCCCCATCGGGTCCTCGTCGAGTACAGCGCCATCCCCCCCGGCGAAGAGACTCCTTCTTTTTCGCGATCCTGTTCCGTATTGCCACTGGGCATCGACCATTCGACGCGCCCCATTGCGGCAATGAGCAGGTCTCGCCAACCGCCGGAAGGTAAGCCTGGACCGTGATCGACGCCAACGATGCCTACAAGGCGAGGCCGGACACGTCGCCGCCCTTCTTCTTCAAGGTATCGTAGTACACCTGGAAGCGATCCTTCAGGGCCTTCAAAGACGTATCAAGATTCCCGAGGTCGGTCTTGAGCGTCTTCGCCTCCTGGCCCAGGGCTTCGGTGATCGGGATCTCCTTGATCTTGGCGGCCAGTTTCCCTATCTCGCCCTGCTTCGCGAGGATGGCCTCTTTGTACTTGATCGCCGTGGCCTTGAGGCTATCGACGGTCATGGTTTCCGCCTGTGCCTGGACTTCAGCGACGGGTTTCTGCGTGTCCACGCCGGCCGGCTGGGCCGCCGTCTTGGGTGCGGGCGGAGGCGTCGCCTCGCCGCTCTTCTTGCCGCACCCGAGGGTGATCGACAGGAAAACAACCAGAACGCATGACATGATATCTCGCTTTTCGAGTCTCACTGCAAGCTCCTTTCAAATGAACTCACGCTATCGTCAACACGACAGCCAGACTATACCGCAGATAGCCGATGGGTCAAGAGAAACCTCTCCCCCCAGCACGGCGTGCAAGCGCAAACTGTGCCGTTCATGGAAGAAGAGTATCGGCCCGAACAGCGGTAATGTACAGTTGAAACCCGGCCCCCTCAGACATACAGGTTTGACCGTCTCTCCCCGTCACTTCAGGTCCATGACAACCCGAAACCCGATGAGGCCGCACTCATAGTCGGGAGCCGTACAACTGCGGAACGCAGACCGGCAGGCCTGCGGACCGTTGCGAAAACACCCGCCGCGCGCAACGCGATAGCTCCCGCTATCCGGGCCCTGCGGGTCCACCTCGGGACTGTCGGCGTAGTAGTTCTCGCCGTACCAGTCTTGGCACCACTCAAATACGTTGCCATGCATGTCATATAGACCGAAGGCATTGGGCCGGAAGTTGCCCACCGTCACAGTCCTCTCCCTGTACTGCCCTTTGCTGCCGCTACCGTATGTCTGGTTCCCATCGTAGTTGGCGTGGTCCGTGCTGATCGTCTCACCGAACGCAAACGCCGTGGTCGTCCCCACACGGCAGGCGTACTCCCATTCGGCCTCTGTGGGCAATCGATACGTCTTTCCCTCCTTCTGGCTGAGCTTGCGGCAGAATTCCTGCGCATCGTCCCACGATACCATCTCCACGGGGAGATCGAAGATACTGGGATTGCCACTCGTCACCGCCAGATACTCCCGCTGAGTAACCTCATAGACCCCGATCCAGAACCCCTTGGTGATCCGGACATGATGCTGCGGACCTTCGTCAGGTCCCCTCTCCAGCTCTGATATGGGACTACCCATGATGAACTCACCTGGAGGAATCCACACCAGCTTCATCCCAATCGAGTTGGTCATCACATCGCTGGCCTTGGGCGCTGAGCCAACGGCCCTGTTGGGCTCGGCCGCCGGGGGCTTGTCAATCTCTGGTAGATTCCGCCGTCGCTGTTGTGCGGCGATAAGCGCCTCCGGCGTCAACGGCTCGCCTTGGCCTTGGAGCTCGGGTTCACCAGCCAGGGGCCTTGCCAAGCCTGTGGTTCCGTATTCATCGGCGCCGAGATCGAAGCCGGTGCCGACGGGTCTCTGCCTGCCATCAATGTCATCGCTGACCAGGCCGGAGACTCCGCGATCAATGCAGACCGCACCAGCGACAAGGTGCAGGTTCTTGTCCAATCCAGGACCACCAAGGGTGTAGCCGTTGCCCGTATTCTTCTTCGAAGCGGCGTTCCATGAGTAAGTGGTCATGTCGAAGCCGTTCCACAGCCCGACCGCCTCCGTGTTCTCGGTCGTGCTGAAGGCAGACCCGGAAGGATATCCGTCGTTGTTCCAGTCCGTGAAGAAAGCGTTGTTGGCAGAAACCAGATTCTCCGTGCAGCCGGGTTGCACATCGATGCAGTAGTTGCCGGGCGTCGGCCAGAAGATATTGTTCTTGATCTCCACACCCTCCGTGGAGCCCGCGGTGACAAGAACCTCCGAGCGCGTATGGTTGTTGACGAAGGTATTATGATACACCCTGGTATTGCTCGAATTCCAGATCAAGAGGCTGGCACCTGATGTGTTGTGCGAGAAGACGTTGTTCCGGATGCTGTTTGAGAAGGGACTATCCGTAATCGCCACCACGTTATGTGGGTTGCTGTAATTGCCGCTAAGAGTGTTTCGTTCGAAGACCACTTTGTAGTACCTCTTGTTAGCCGCATCGTTGAAGGCCTCGAAAACACAGCCTTTATTATTCCCGTAGAATGTGTTGTCGGCCACGGTGATATGTGGCTGTCCTACGACGGTTGATACCGGCATGTACGTCAGGAAAACGATGCCTTGGCCCTTCCTGGAATCGTCGTTGATTGTGAAGTCCCGGAAGACATTCCGACGAAAAACCGTGTTGATGCAGGTACCGTGGATGAGAATAGGAACGCGAGAGTCATAGACCTGGTTCTGGCCGTCGAAGTGACAGTCTTCGATGATGTGCAGACCCCCGGTGAGATAGGATTGATTGTCGGAAAACACATTCAGTTCAGTCGTTTTGTCGGTACCTGCCGCGTTATTCTTCAGTGTGAACCCCCGAACGGTAACATAGGTCACCCGACGGGAGGTTTGGCCTGGCTGGCCCGGAAGCGGGTCGCCAGCTCCGGGCCATCGCCCGTTGATGTCCAGGGCCGACCGACAAGGTTGACTCGGGTAGATCGTCGGTCTTCCCGCCAGCCAAGGGGCTTTGGTCAGCGTAAGCGTTTCCGTTGACGACGTCTGGAGGTCAAAAAGAGCCACGGCTTCGTCATACGTTGCCTCATCGTCGACCTGAATGATCCATGGACCCGGTGTCGTACGGTTCTTCACCGCTGCAAACGCCGCGTTGATGCTGTTCCAGCAAGAGGACAGGCCCGGATCGGCTTCGGTTTGCACCGGCTGTCCACCCCTTCCGCCGATCTTCACGTGGTAGTACCAGAGGCTCTGCCCAGCCGCGGTCACGTTCAACAGGCCGGCCAGAACAAGACTAACGCCTAAAAGCTGAGTTGTGGTTCTCATGGAGTGACTCCTTTCTCCGTTTCAAAGAGCGTAGTAGTCCGAAGTCTGTCGGAGTATTGTATGGACCAGCGGGCGGAAAGCAAATGGGAATCGCGTAGGGATCGGTAGTCGGTTGTTGGTTGTGAATCCCTCTTTCACAAGAGTTTATCAGCGTCCATCGTCGTTCATCCTTCGGCTCTGCTCAGGACGGCGTCTGCGGTTCCGGTTCATTTCTTTGCAGCTTGCCACCACAGACGCGGATAGTCCTTCCCTTCGAGAATCCACCAGATGTCCTCCGTCCCGTTGGCCGTCTCGCCCACGAAGTCCCACCCGGCATCCAGGAACGTCTTGGCTGTCTGCATCTCGGCCGTC
>Ga0315284_10015904_pt1 | contig 10687 bp, 8 predicted proteins | sample YL17G09_16_MG_FD_203696 | JGI IMG/M metagenome (GOLD analysis project Ga0315284, IMG submission 203696) | Sediment microbial communities from Yellowstone Lake, YNP, Wyoming, USA - YL17G09_16 | ecosystem: Environmental > Aquatic > Freshwater > Lake > Sediment | place: USA: Wyoming | collected...
GTGACGCGGAAGACACCTCCCTCTTTTCCAACATCCTCGCCCAAAACCACGATTCGATTGTCCCTTTCCATCTCTTCTCGAAGAGCTAAATTGATCGCTTCTACCATATTCAGTTTGGCCATAAGTTCTTTCCTTTCCTATCTTTCAACCTATGGAAGTGTATTTACCAATTAATCATAATGTAATAGGTTAAATCCCAATAACCAAATCCCAAATCCCAAGTAAATTCCAATTACCCAAACACCCCTCACCTTAATCCTCTCCCCTGAGAGACTGTGTCGTAATCCCATTTTGATGGTAGCCGCAGGCTTTAGCCTGCGTGCAACTCATTGATTTTATTGAAACTGACCGCAACCTAAAGGTTGCGACTACCAATTACGACACAGTCTCTGAGGGGAGAGGGGCGGGGTGAGGGGTTTCGAATTTCGCCTGCCTGCCGCAGGCAGGGATTTCGTACTTCGAATTTTAATTTTGCTCTATGCCCTCTGCTCTCTGCTCTCTGCGAGCTCTTATGTCAACGTCGATTTTAAATATTCCAACTGTTCTTTTAATGGCGGCGTCATCTCGGCAAAAACATAATTAAAGATTTCCTCTACTTCGGGTGTTGGAATGGCCTCAGCTTCTTTCACTGCCTGATCAATCTCCTTCTGGGCCTCTTTGGTCAGTTTATTCTCGACCTCTTCGTTCCATAGCCCTTTCTCTTTAAGATAAAGTCTCAACCGGATCAATGGATCCAATGGCTTCCAGGGCTCCATCTCTTCTTCGGTCCGATATTTGGTGGGATCATCCGCGGTCGTGTGAGGTCCGAAACGGTAAGTCACACCTTCAATCAATGTTGGGCCTCCGCCAGAACGAGCCTTATCCACTGCTTCCTTGGTTGCAGCGAAGACGGCAAAGAGGTCGTTCCCATCTACCTGAATCCCATCGAATCCATAAGCGATCGCCTTTTGGGCAATCGTCTTCGAAGCGGTCTGAAGAGATCTTGGGACAGAGATGGCGAATTGATTGTTCTGACAGAAGAAGATGGTTGGGGTTTTGAAGACGCCTGCAAAATTCATTGCTTCATGGAAATCGCCTTTGGAGGTAGCCCCATCTCCAAAGAATGCCAAAGTGATAATCTTATCACCCTTCATTTTAGCTGCCCAGGCAGCTCCAACCGCATGGAGCGTTTGACTCCCTACCGGAACAGAAACCGGCATCACATTGATTCCTTCCGGTGCTCGGCTTCCCATTTCATTTCCCATCCAGTAGAGATAAAAATTTTTCAAAGAAATTCCCATCATCAAGGTTGCCGCTATCTCTCTAAATGCCGGAAACACCCAATCGCCTTTTTGAAGGGCATAAGCACTTCCGATCTGACACGCCTCCTGTCCCCAGATGGGAGCATAAGTCCCAAATCTTCCCTGCCGTTGAAGCATCAGGGCTCTCTGATCCGCCAATCGAATGAAGACAATTTTCTGATAAAGAGTGAATGTCTCCTGGTCGCTGAGTGGGGATTTCTCACCGGCCTGAAACGTCCCATCTGGCTTGAGAATTTGAAACATCTTTCCCTTTAATGGGTAGTAATCTTCAAAAAGACTCATTAGAACCTCCTAATGAAATGATGGAATATTGGAATGTTGGAATAATGGGTAAAAGAGAGAGATCACAATCGTATCATTTTAGTTAACCCATCATTCCATTCTTCCATTATTCCATCGTTCTAGTGTTATTCAAGGGCCCACTTCTTCAATCGTTCATAATCGGCCGAGCCACAGATCCATTCCCCTGTCTTTTTATTGAAAAAGAATGGAACCCCTCCGCAATAGCCCTTATCATAATCTCTCATTAGTTTGGCATTGGCTTCGTTATGCCATACCTCAAGTTTTGCTATCTTTGCCCCTTCTTCATCCTCTAACCTCTCCACGAGAGGATCCATCTTGTGGCAGTGGGGTCACTCCGTTCCAGTGAATTCTAAAAGATAAAATTCTTCTTTTGTCATGCTTTCTCCTCCTTTTAAGTAACTCAGCTCTTAAGAGCTGACCGTATCAGGGCTAAAGCCCTGAGCTACATAGATGACAATTTAACTTCTGTGAAAATAAAGCTCTTCCAACCAGTTTGGCAATGGGAGTATAAAGAATGATTAAAAGAATGAATGGTAGAAACGTTGCGATCAGGTTCTCTGACCTAAACCCTTCGATAAAGTAAACGAGAATAAGTAAAATGGCAGTAAAATTATGAATGCAAATCATCCCCAAATTGGCAGGAACCATCTTGAGGGGTTCTCGATAGTGAGTCCGTAAAATGGAAACCGTCTTCCAGGCAATCGGAAGTGTCAGCAAAGAGATCAATCCCAGAAAGGGAATCCTCTTCAATATCACCCCTGCCAAAATTGCTCCATAAGCAGCGCAGAGACTTAGGACAAATAACCAAACTCCTTTCTCTCTACCGAAGCGGGCCACCAAGTTCAATTTTCCCGCTCCTCGGTCTTCAAGATAATCGGGGATCTCGTTGATGGTAATCATTGAAAAAAGCATGATCCCAACAGGAAGCGTTCCCCAGAAGGCTTCCCATGAAACCCTCTGGGCCTGGACATAGTAGGCACCGAGACCAATCCCTGGGCCAAAGCAGAGAAGTTGCGCAGTTTCGCCAAGCCCTCTGTAACCAAATTTAATGGGCGGGGCGGTGTAAAAAAAGGCACAGAAAAAACCAATGGCTAAAAGAAAAAGGACGAACCCCCCTCTCAGGATTCCCAGAAAAACACCGATTCCAATAGCAAGGATATAGAAAGTGATAAAAACCTGATGCATCTTATGAGGTTGAATGAGACCCGCAGAAAGGAGTCCGCTTCCTCCTGTATAAGGATTCCCTCCGTCCTTGGCATAGACATCGACCAGGTGGTGAAAATCATAGTAGTCGTCGGTCATATTCAAAGCCAGATGATTGAGTATCAGGCCAAGCATGACCAGAAGAAAATATCCTGGATGGAACTCACCATCCGTAGTCCAAGCAATCATTCCACCCAATATCCCCGGCATGAAGCTGGCTGAGGCATAGTGGAAGCGGAAGGCCCTCCACCAGATCCCCGATCGTCCAAAATTCGTCAACCTTTTTTTCTCCCTCTTAAAAGGTGATCTAAACTAAATTGGCCTCCTCCTGCTGAAAGAAGAATGAGACACCCTCCCAACATGCTCACATTCTTCATAAAATGAATCTTCTGCATCGGATCAGTAAAATGGGTGTGAAAGATAAGCGTGGTGGGAATCAGAAAGATGATGAGCAGGAGCGCGCCAAACCGGGTAAAATATCCTAAAACCACGCTAATACTTCCTACCAGCTCAAGGAAGATGGCGCCGAGAAGAAAGAAAGTCGCAAAAGGCATCCCAAATTGGGCCATGTACTGAGCTGTCCCTTCAAAATTTCCAATCTTACCCATCCCTGAACTGAGGAAGATCAGAACGAGAAGAATTCTCCCAGTCAAACTGAATATAGCCTTTAACCACCCCATTGTCTCACCCCTACTGTTGTCAATTACTCCAAAAACGGTGTCTTGGGGTCACCCATTAAAAGAATTGCATCTTTCCACTTAGTCTCCCTATCCCCCCATCACCCTATCTCCCAATCATCTTTATAGATTTAATTTTAGGTCTTTATATTTCTTCACATGTTCCACCAGACCACCATCACTTAAAATTCTCTTCATCACAGGCGGCAGGGCAGTGAAAAAAAATAATTCATTTCGTGTGTAGTTTATAATCTTCCCTTCATTAACGAAGAGCGCTATCTCATCCCCTTCACTCAATTTCTCAGTATCACAGATAATGGCTGGCAGGCCATTATTAAAACAGTTTCGATAAAAAATCCGAGCAAAGCTTTTTGCCAAAACAGCCTGGATGCCATTCATCTTGATCACGATGGCGGCATGTTCCCTACTGGAACCCAGACCGAAGTTTTGGCCTGCTACAATGAAGTCACCGGGAGAAACCATTTCCGAAAATCCGGGGCGTTCATATTCCAAAATATGCTTTGAAAGTTCAGGCAAGTTCGATCTCAAGTAAAAATAACGGCCTGGGATGATATGATCCGTACTAATCGCATCGCCAAACTTCCACACCTTTCCCTTCATACCCCTCCTCCTATAGATATTTTCGCGGGTCGGTAATTTTGCCCTCGATGGCCGTGGCTGCGGCAACCGCTGGAGAACCTAAATAAATGAATGACTTTGGGCTTCCCATCCTTCCTTGAAAATTCCTGGGCTGAGTGGCTAAACAGACTTCCCCATCTCCAAGAACGCCTTCATGAAGCCCTACGCAAGCCCCGCACCCAGGAGGCAGAGCAACGCCACCCGATTCGATAAGAGTTTCCAGGGTTCCATCCTTCAAGGCTTCTAAATAAACCAAACGAGATCCAGGTGTGATAATCATACGAGTTTTTGGATGAACCTTTTTCCCTTTTAATATCTTGGCTGCAATTTGAAAGTCTTCCAGCCTACCATTACAAGAGGTTCCGAGATAGACCTGATCCACTTTAATATCCCCGACTTCATCAATGGTCTTGATGTTGTCTACCTGATGGGGACAGGCGATCGTGGGTTTGAGTTCTTTCGCATTAATCCTCACTGTGTTTTCATAAACTGCATCAGGATCCGGGGAGATCTTTCTAAAATCTTGAGACCTTCCCATTCGATCCAGCCATTCTCGGGTGATTTCATCAGAAGGAAAGAGCCCCACTTTCGCCCCAGCCTCCACAGCCATGTTGGCAATGGTCATCCTGCCAGACATTTCGAGTTTTTCTGTGGTATCGCCCATAAACTCCAAGGCTTTATAGGTCGCTCCAGCAGCACCAATTTTTCCGATCAAATGGAGAATGATATCCTTTCCAAAAATACCTACAGGAAGCCTACCCTCAACAACGACCCGGATGGTCTCTGGAACCCTCAACCAGATCTTGCCAAGGGTGATAGCAACTGCAGCATCTGTTGAACCGACCCCGGTGGCAAATGCTCCCAGAGCACCTCCTGTGCAGGTGTGGGAATCGGCTCCAATCACGACATCTCCAGGCCGAACGTAGCTCTCGGCAACTACTTGATGGGAGATACCAAGGCCCACATCGGAAACCCGGATTCCTGTCTTTTGAGCAAAATCCCTAAGAAAGGAATGGTCATTGCTCAGCTCTGTCCTTGGACTGGGAGCTGCGTGATCTAAAAAGAAGATCGTTCTCTGAGGATTATAGACCTTCTCTAAACCCATCTCTTCGATCTTCCTTACGGCCAGAGGCCCTGTTCCATCCTGGGCATAAGCGAGATCCACCTTCACCACGGCAATCTCACCCACTCGGACCTCCTTGCCAGCATGCTCACTCAATATCTTTTCAGCCAATGTCATTCCCATATCATCTCCTCTGTTTCTTTAAGGGAAGTTTGGGGTTCATTATTTATACCACACATTTTGTTCAGCTTCACCTTGAATTTTAAGAATCGGAATCTTCCTTTTTTATTTCTAAATAGATTCAAAAATTGATTGACCTCCTCCCCAAAGGGTTTTCTCCATCTCCTGAACCAATTGCCGAGCGATGATCATCCTCATGATCTGGGCAGACCCTTCATAGATCTGGATGACTTTTGCATCCCTCATCAACTTCTCAACAGGATGCCACTTGGTATAGCCCATCCCCCCGTAGATTTGAACGGCATTCGTTGTCACCTGCATGGCCACATCGGCGGAAAAGGCTTTGGCTATGGCTGCTTCTTTCGAATTTCAAATCCCTTGATCCGCAAGCCAAGCTGCTTTATAGACGAGGAGTCTTGCCGCCTCAATATCCTTAATCATATCGGCCAGCATGAATTGCACTGCCTGATGCTGGGCAATCGGAACCCCAAATTGAACTCTTTTTTTGGCGTATTGCGTGGCCAGCTCCATGGCGGTTCGTGCAATACCTACCGCCCCTATGGCGATCATTGGTCGAGTGATATCGAGGGCAGCCATCGCTTTTTTGAAACCCTCACCTTCCCCTGCCAAGAGATTTTCTTTGGGAACCCTCACATCCTTAAACGTCACGGCTGTGGTGTTCGATGCCCTCTGTCCCATTTTATCGATAGGCTCCCCATGGCTCACCCCTTCTAAACCGGAAGGAACGATAAGGCTGATGATCCCTTTATGTCTCTTCTGAGGATCGGTGTTTGCAAAAACGAGATAGAAATCGGCATATCCTCCATTGGTGATCCACATCTTCGTCCCATTGAGAAGGTAATGGTCCCCATTGAGGATAGCTGTCGTCTGCATGGATGCAGGATCTGATCCAACGGATAATTCACTTAAACAGTAGGAAGCGATGCTAAACTTTGAACAGAAGGGTCTGAGAAATCGTTCCTTCTGATCTTCTGTCCCAAACTTGATAATGGGGTAGAGAGCCAAGGTGCTCACAAAGATGGAGACATAGATTCCCATGCAACCTGCTGCCAACTCTTCTGAGATGATGCAATTGTCCAATACTCCTAAGCCCTGGCCTCCATATTTCTTCGAAACCAATGGGGTGAAGAAGCCCTCCTGATGAGCTTTTTCCATTACGTCCAAAGGAAAAGTCCCCTCCCGATCATGCTTTGCTGCAACCGGTAGAATCACCTCTTTAGAAAATCGTCTTGCCCTTTCCTGAAGGGCTTTCTGTTCTGGTATTAAGTCAAATCCGATCATATCAAGTACCTCCCAAATTCAGTAATCAGTAACCAGTGACCAGTAATCAGTTACTGATAACTGATGACTGATTACTATGTCTTACTTCAACTTAGGGTACTGATAGAACCCTCTGCCCGTCTTCAGCCCCAAGTATCCAGCACCGACATATTTTATGAGGAGTGGGCAGGGTCGGTATTTATCCCCAAATCCATCTTGAAGTACCTTCATCACTGACAAGACCGTATCCAGTCCCACAAAATCGGCCAGTTCCAGAGGTCCCATGGGATGATTGGCCCCCATCTTCATGATCAAATCGATCTCTTCTGCTTTTCCCACCCCTTCATAAAGAGCACCGATCGCCTCATTCATATAGCTGAAGATCAAGCGACTCGACACAAAACCGGGAAAATCATTGGCTTCCAAAGGTGTCTTGCCCAATTTCAAACTGAGTTCTTTTGTGATGCGAAAAGTTTCATCTGAGGTAGCTAAACCTCGAACGATCTCGATCAATTTCATTACAGGCGCTGGATTGAAAAAATGCATTCCAATCACACGCTCCTCCCTCTTCGTGAAAGAAGCGATTTGTGTAATAGATATGGACGAGGTATTACTTGCGAGAATGATCCCTTTTCGAGTGATATGATCGAGCATCTTGAAGATCTCTCCCTTCAGAGGAATGTTCTCGAGAGCTGCCTCGATAACAAAATCACAATTTCCAAAGTCCTCTATCCGTGTGGTTATGGAGAGTCTTTTGAGGGTGGCTTCTTTCTCACCTGACGACATCTTCCCCTTTTCAACCCGTCTTTCAAGATCGGTCTCAATCCTCTTCCTGCCTCTCTCTAACGCTTCTTGAGTAACATCTCTCATTAAGACATGAAATCCCGAGGTCAGGGCTACTTCGGTAATGCCACTACCCATCTGCCCTGCCCCAACCACGCCAATCATTTTAATCTCCATCTCAACACCCCCTTTCTCAAATCGAGAAAAGGCATTTCCCCAAGTCTTTCAGACCTCATAGCAATCCCACCTTCTCTTTTCGCCTCTTAGGTTAACCTCGGAGAGCCCGAAAGATAAATAAGGTGAAAACTGTAGTTTTAGGCTGGAATGACTGTATTTTTAAACTCGAATGATGAAAATGAGAAATGTTGCCTACAGAGTTATCTTATAAGTCATGGCTCTATTTTTTGCTGGTGTTTTTGAATGGGTCGGGTGACCATTTTTAAAAACTGATCCACATTGAAAGCTGATTTTCCCCTGTAAGAATAAAATTCTCATCGAGCTATTGAATTAGCCGGAAGCAGCATCTTTAAAAACCTCTCCACGTTGAAATCTAATTTTTCTGCCAAGAGAATCAGATTAGATGGAAACGGTTTTTCAGCGCCCTCTCCCCACCAACTCTTCTCAAGACCACCAATATATTCCTTTAGCATCTCCCCCATCAAGTCCTGTACCTCTTCTATCTGAAGTTTAAAACCCCATTTTTCAATCAAATCCAAGAGCTTTATGACCTCCTCCACCTTTCCTGTTTTCAACTTGCCTTCCTCAGGTAAGGTCGAGTGATATCGCACCATCGTTTCCTGAAGAATCTCCATCTTTTCTTTTAACAATCCACTCAGAATCAAAATGGGTTCTTCCATTCTTAGCTGAAAACTGTATTCCCTTGCCTCATCAATAATCTTATCGATCTCCCCTCTTTCCATTGTCGTCTTAAAATCTCTCTTCAAATCTTCGATCTCACGTAATAATCGATCGCTGAGCGTCACCTCCGCAGCCACACGAATCTCGTAGGGTATCTCAAAACCCTCTCTGATCAGGGCCGCAATGGTCTTTTTCGTCTTATCAAAAAGCTCTGCATAGATGCGCCGGTGCTCATTCAATTCTTCCTGAATCAGTTTCTGAAAGATGACTGGTGTCTCCTCCTTCAATATATCTCGAATCGTGAAGATACGATTTCCGAGAAGTGAAGTAAGAACCTTGGCTGTTTCTTCCTCACCTTTTCCAGGGCTCTCAAGGCTCCTTTTTATTAAGGCTTCAAATTCAAAAACATCTTTACACTCCCTGACCCAAGTCCGCGAAATACCTTTCATAGAAGAGAGCAATCCGAAGAGATACTCCTTTGGCTCTGGGATGATTTCTGAAGTTACCCTCACCTGTCCCAAGACCAATAGGCTATTGTCTCTCTCCGTTCTTTTATAATTCATTCTCTCCATTCGATAAGAGTAAATTTTCCTCTCCCTTTCTCCATCATCAAATAGGGAGGAGATTGCATAATGGTTCACTAATCTATCGAATGTGATAGATCTTGGCTTTACGAGTCGCTGGTAGACCTGGCGGCCATCTCCCATCTCAGGGAGGTTGCTTTTTGCATTGGATAGATAACCCAAAAAAATCTCCTCGTCATCTTTGTTCGCCACATCTTGGGCCAACTCCTTGGCTCTTGCGGCATGTTGAAGAATGATAATCGTCTCGAGGCCTGCGAGATCAGCAAAAAACCAGCCACAACTGGTATACATCTGTAAGGCATGCCTCTCCATCTCCAAGAGCTTAAGCCCTCTGATCCTTCTTTGCTCATCGAGGTTTTTGAGGCCATATCGATCAAAAAATCGATTGAGGCTATCGGACGAGCGATCCAAAATTACATCGATATAACCATTTCTCGCATCCCAAACATCTTTAAATATCTCTCCCCCTTCTCTTTTGAAAATCGTGTTGAGTTCGTCCCTCAAGAGGTCAAGGGCCTCCCTGAGTGGTTTTCTCCATTTTTGATTCCAACCCTCCTTTCCTCCTGTGCTGCAACCACAATCCTCCTTCCACCGACCCACCCCATGGCTACAACTCCAGGACGTCCCTTCTCCTTTCGGCCCTTCGTCAATCTCTACCTCATAGATTGGAGGAAATCGTTTTAGAAAGGCTCCGTAATTAATGATCTCAAACCCATGCGAAGGAATTCCCTCTTGCAATGCGTAGGCCAGAGCCATCTCGCCGAATTTTTTGTGATGACCGTAGGTCTCTCCATCCGTGGCAATATGGAGCAGTTGAGGCCTTTTCTTCGATGGTTGGTAAGCTTGGGCAAATCTTTCGCAGAAGCCCTCTCCATCCTTTAAGAGATCCCCAAATGCAACTTCCTTTGAGATTCCTCCATCGTAGAAAAAGATATCGATAAACTGGTCGGAAAGCTTCTTTCCCGATCCATCCTTGATAAAACAGCGGTAAGGTTGAGTGGAATCGATTCTTCCTTGAGAGACATCAATCCACTTCTTCCCTCCAAAGGGTCTTATCCTTAGGGCTTGAAAGGGACTTAGAATGAGAAACTGCATTCCATATTTGACCAATACCCGAAGGGTGGGATAGTTCACAGCGGTCTCAGGAAGCCACATCGCATCCGGTCTTCGGTGGAATCGCTTCTCAAAATCAGCCATTCCCCAAAGAACTTCTGTCTCTTTGTCCTTCTCGTTGGCCAAAGGCATGATGATATGGTTATAGGCTTGTGCTATGGCATTCCCGTGGCCAAATCTTCTTAGACCCTCGTGATCGGCCTCAATGATCTTCTGATAGAGCGAAGGAAATTTCAACTCCAGCCACCGAATGAGGGTAGGGCCGAAATTGAAACTGAGGGAGGAGTAATTGTTGAGGAGATCTAAAATCTTTCCTTTGCCGTCTACGATCCTGGCATAAGCATTTGGCCGATAACATTCGAAAGCAATCCGTTCATTCCAATCATGGAAGGGATGGGCACTTGCCTCGGTCTCAATCGCTTCATGCCAAGGATTCTCCCGAGGAGGCTGATAAAAATGGCCGTGAATGGCGATATATGCGTCTTTTATCTTGGGATGATTTGTCATGGCTTTAAACTTCGTTTATTATCTTACATAAATCCTTCGATTTCAAAATAATTTTTTTTTCGAAGATTTAGTAAACTACCCCGCAGCAGAGCTGCGGGGCATTAAAATTCAAAACCTATTCCCATGTTGTCATTCCTGCGGAAGCAGGAATCCAGGGTTTCCTGTGTAAACAGGAACCCAGTTCCTTTCTAGTGG
>Ga0315284_10015907_pt1 | contig 10687 bp, 6 predicted proteins | sample YL17G09_16_MG_FD_203696 | JGI IMG/M metagenome (GOLD analysis project Ga0315284, IMG submission 203696) | Sediment microbial communities from Yellowstone Lake, YNP, Wyoming, USA - YL17G09_16 | ecosystem: Environmental > Aquatic > Freshwater > Lake > Sediment | place: USA: Wyoming | collected...
CACGACATCCTTCGTCCGGACGGCACGCCGATCTACCCGCAGGATGTCGAGATTCTCCGCCAGTTGACCGGCGCCAAGGACGGACCCCGCTAAGAAACACGACACTGCGACGGAGTCAGTGGTCCCTGGTCGGAGCAGGGACACGGGTTAACCCGGCGCACGAAAGAGCAACCCATGAAACCACTGCTGAAAACTGTAGTCCTGCTGACCGCGCTGGCCGTCCTGAACGGCGCCCAGGCACAGGACGCCGTCATTCACATTCAAGCCGATCAGGTGATTCATCCCGTGTCGCGCTTTCTAACGGGTGCGTGCATCGAGGACGTGAACCACGAAATCTATGGTGGGATTTACAGCCAGATGATTTTCGGCGAAAGTTTCCAGGAGCCTGCGAAATCGCCGGAGATCAGCGGCATGTGGCGCGGGCTCAGCCGGGGCGACGCGAAGGGCAAGTTCGCAATCATTGCCGACAACTCTTTCGCAGAAACTCAGTCGCAGCAAGTGACTTTCGAATCAGGCAACGGCGAATGGGGTGTGGAAAACCAGGGACTCAATCGTTGGGGCATGAACTTCCTCGCCGGCAAGACCTACGAAGGCTATGTGTGGGTACGCGCCAGGAAACCCGTGACATTGTTCGCGGCGCTGGAAAGCCGTGATGGTTCGCGGGTCTATGCCGAGACACCGCTGCTCGTCGCCGACAATGAGTGGCAGCGGCTGGACTTCACGTTGACCCCCAATGCCGCCGACAAGGCCGGCCGGTTTGCGCTGAAGCTGAAGCAAGCCGGTTCGGTCACGCTGGGCCACGCGTTTCTCCAGACCGGCGAGTGGGGCCGGTTCAAGGGCCTGCCCGTGCGCCGGGATGTCGCCGAGGGGCTGATAGACCAAGGTGTCACCGTGTTGCGCTACGGCGGCTCAATGGTCAACAACGCCGGGTATAGATGGAAGAAGATGATCGGCCCGCGCGACCGCCGTCCACCCTATGCAGGCCAATGGTACCGATATTCCTCCAACGGCTGGGGCATTCCCGACTTCATGAGTTTCTGCGAGGCGGCGGGCTTTGAATACATCCCCGCGTTCAACATGGACGAGACACCGCAGGACATGGCCGACTTCATCGAATACGCCAAAGGCCCAGCCGACAGCGATTGGGGCCGCCGCCGTGTGGCCGATGGACATCCGCAGGCGTATCGGCTCCGCTACATCGAACTCGGCAACGAGGAGCGGGTGGATGAAAAATACGCCGGCAAGTTTGAGGCGTTGGCCAAGGCCGTTTGGGCCAAGGATCGGGACATTATTCTCGTCGTCGGCGACTTCGTTTACGGCGAGCCGATCCGCGACCCGTTCAAATTCAGAGGCGCATTCTCCGGCATTACCACCCTGGCCGCCCAACAGAAGATTCTGCGCTTGGCCAAACAGCATGATCGCGAGGTCTGGTTCGATCTGCACGTGGGTACGGATGGCCCGCGGCCCGATGCCACCTTCGCCGGCATGTTCTCTTTCATCAATGCCCTGGAGCGGATTGCCGATGGGGCCCGCTTCAAGGTGGCCGTCTTCGAGTTCAACGCCGGCAACCATGCGCAGAAGCGCGCGCTGGCCAACGCGCTGGCGATCAACGCCATCGAACGCGACGGGCGCATCCCCATCGCCGCTTCCGCCAACTGCCTTCAGCCTGATGGACAGAATGACAACGGCTGGGACCAGGGCCTTCTGTTCCTTAATCCATCCCAAGTCTGGCTCCAGCCGCCCGGCTACGTGACGCAGATGATCTCCCGCAATTACCAGCCAAAGTTGGTCAAGTGTGAGGTGACCGGCGCAAAGAACAAGCTGGATGCGAATGCGAAGCGCAGCGACGACGGCAAGGCACTGGTTTTGCAGGTGGTGAATCCGGACGACACGGCAGTTACGGTGCAGATTCAGATTGCGGGGTTCGTACCGGTCAGGCCGGAGGCGCAGGTGACAGAGTTGTCCGGACTATTGGATGCCGTCAACCCCGCCGACAAAACCGATGCCATCGTTCCGCAACAACGCGAATGGAAACACCCTATCAAGGAAGGAAGTGCCAGCCACACCTTCCCACCGCATTCTTTCACGGTACTGCGCTTTGAATGACATGCAACCGGGAAATGCGGCCATGAAACTCCAAAGGAGAATCCAAATGAAAGGCCACGCCACACGCCGCTTTACGGCCTGTCTCATTGCTGTAGTTGTGATGCTTTCTTGCCTCCCGGCCACGGCCGCCGAAGCAAAACAACCCCTCACTGCGCAAGCGAACTGTGTCACCGAAGTCACTTTGACGACGGAGATATCCTACCCGGACCCCTTCAAGGAGATGACGCTGGATGCGCTGGTGACCGCGCCGGACGGCCGGCAGTTCAAGGTACCGGTGTTCTGGGCGGGCGGCAATGAATGGCGATTCCGCTATGCTTCGGGCAGCATAGGTACGCACACCTATCGCACCGAGTGTTCCGATCCCACGAATCCGAAACTGCATGGCGTCGAAGGGAAGATCGAAGTCGTCCCCTACCGCGGCGAAAACCCGCTCTACCGCCACGGTCCGATTCGAGTAGCCAAAGACCAACGGCACTTCGAACATGCCGACGGCACGCCATTTTTCTGGCTGGGCGACACGTGGTGGAAGGGCCTGTGCAAACGGATTCCCTTTGAGGGCTTTCAGAAGCTCACCGCGGACCGCAAGGCCAAGGGGTTTACGGTCGTGCAGATTATCGCCGGGCCTTTGCCGGACGAACCGCCGTTTGATCCACGCTGGGAAAACGAAGGCGGGATGCCCTATGAGAAGGATTACGTGCGGGTCAACCCGGCGTATTTCGACCATGCCGACCGGCGGATCGAGCACCTCGTCGCGTCGGGCATCGTGCCGGCCATTGTCGGCGGCTGGGGCTGGCACATGCCGTCCGTCGGCGTCGAGAAGATGAACCGGCATTGGCGATACCTGATCGCTCGCTACGGAGCGTATCCGGTGGTCTGGATCGTCGGGGGCGAAGCGGGCGGGCCGCAATGGACGGAAGTGGCCGAATACGTGCGAGCCACCGATCCCTATCGCCGCGCAACGACCGCGCATCCCCACATCTCCGGCCGAAGGTCTCTCACCGACGACACGGTGCTCGACTTCGACATGCTCCAGACCGGCCACGGCGGCGGTTGGGGTGCCCCCTGTGGCGATTGGGGCGGCGCGGCCGCCAATACCGTCTCAAAAGTGACAGCGCACTATTCCAAAACGCCGACGATGCCCGTGCTGGTCGGCGAGGTGGTTTACGAAGGGCACATGATGACCAATGGGCCGGAGAGGCAGCGGTTCATGTTTTGGTCCTCGATGCTCAACGGCGCGGCGGGACACACCTACGGCGCGGGCGGCATCTGGCAGATGAACTCGGAAACGGAGCGCGGCGCGGAGTATGAGTTCACGCCCTGGTTCGAGGCCATGCAGTTGCCCGGCTCCACGCAACTTGGCTTGGCCAAGAAGTTGCTGGAGGAGTATCCTTGGTGGCGCTTCGAGCCGCACCCCGAGTGGGTCGAGCCGCACAGCACGACCCTTTTTGAGCCGCATGCGCAGTGGTACGACGACAACCAACAGTTTGCGGCACACGGCGGCAAGTGGGACCTTCCATACGCGGCCGGCATCCCGGGCGAGGTGCGGATCATCTACATTCCCGGCCACTACTACAACTGGTCGGCTCCCACGGTGAAACACCTGGAACGCGACGTGCCGTATCACGCCTTCTACTTCAATCCGGCCAGCGGGAAACGGTACAAACTGGGGACCGTGATTAGTGCCGGCCCGCCACCCAAGCCCTTTGAAGGTCATACGCAGCCCAGGCTCTTTGAAGATCGTTTCGAGGGGGCCGATGCCTCGGCCTGGAAGGACTACGGCACGCCGACCCATCGCAAGGACGGCCGCCTGGTCGGCACCAAGAACATGGTGACCATTCTGGAGAAGATCCGCGATACCGATTTGATGGTCAGCGCCGACGCCAACAGCAATGCCGAGGCGGGCATCATCCTGCGGTTTCACGACCCGCAACACTATCTTGTTGCACTGTACACTCCCTCGCTCAAGGCGATCTACATCCATGACCGAAAGGACGGACAGTGGGGAGACCCACTCGGGAAAGTCGATGTACCCGAAATCGGCCCCCAAATCCACATTACTGCGGCGGCTTGCGGGGACCATGCGGCGATGGTCCTGACCGATGGAACAAGAAGCTACCACACGCCCATCGTCAAGGTGGGCAACACCACGGAGGGAAAGACCGGCGTGTGGCTTTACCAGATTGGCGAACGTCAGGAGTACGACAACTTCGAGGTGTCCCGGGCGCAATTTGCTCCCAAGGGACTCCCCCCCAGCCCCGGCAAGAACGAAGGGAAGGGACTGCCCCTGGTCCTGCACGAAAATCCCGGCATCGTGCCGGCCGTGCGAGTTCCCGAGATATCGCTGTTGCCGGCCGACGAGTACAAGCCGCCTCGATTGCCGGCGCCACAGGATTGGGTGCTAGTTCTTGAACGGGTGAAACCATAACTGAAGGATGACAACATGACCACGCATCTTTGTATTCGCCCATTCGCTTGCATTCGGTTCTTCGCCATCGCCGGCTTGGCATAGTGCGTGTTCTCGGCCATCGCTCGATCGGCCGAACCGCCTCCTCGCCCAACTTTAAGCGCGCCTGCCCCTCACGCCCGCCGCCCGAACGCCGTGCTCTGCGTCCTTTGGGTGGTTTGCGATTCGTGCCGCGCCCTTTGCCGCCTGCCACGGCGTAGCCCAAAGGGCGAAGCCGGGTTCCCAATTCTCCCTTTGCGTACTTTGCGTTCTTTGCGGTTAACTCACGCCCGGAAAAGGCGTTACGCGTTGCCGCGGCTGTTTCTTTGTCAAATGCGAGATTTTCCCGCCCAATGCGACTTACGTGTGTCCGCGGGAAGTTATGCACATAAAGGTATGCACATGGCATGGATGGAAAAAGTGCGAAATAGGGCCCAAAAACCGGTAAAAACCGGTCCAAAAACGTGAAAAAACCCCTAAAAAAGTCAAAATTCGCGCTAGCCCATCTTACCAATGGTACCCCGTCCGCCGAAAAATCCCCCCGGACGCCAGCGCCAGGGCCTATGGGTTCCCAAAAATCGCCCAAAAATACCCCCCAAAACCTCCTCCCAAAAGTTATCCACAATCGCCCGCGTTCGTAAGTTGGGTATGGCAAAAAGGACGCGGTGGGCGGAGTCGCCCACCGCGCGACGATCGGAGCGGTTCACCACCTCGTGATGAGGTGATTGTGCCCGTACGCCTGCTATTTCTTGCTGCCCTTCGGCGGCTTGGGGGGCGACGGCTTGGGGGGCTCGATGACCCGAATCGTGTCGGAGCCCTCGAACGTCAGGTCGCCGAGCATGCCGGTCACCGTCAGAGTGACGTTGGTCGGCAACGTGAGGCCTTTACCCTTGAGGTAGGCGATGACGGCCTCGCGGTCGAACTTGACCATGAGCGCGTCGTCCTCGAAGTCATCTCCCCAGTCGGCGGCGATGATGCCGTCCAGTTGGACAGTGCTGATATCGATGTCGCCGACGTCGTAGCCCTCGGGCAGCGTGACGTAAGCGGTGATCCATTTGCCTTGGCTCTTAAGGTCGAGGGTGTTGGGATCGATGTCCACCGTGGCCGGGATGGTCAGGTTGAGGTCATCGAAGAAGACCTCGAAGGTGTCCTGGTGCATAAAGCAGGAATTGACGACCAGTTGGACCTGGACGGACGCGACGCTGTTCCAATCGACGAGCATGTCCTCGGCAGGGGCCACGTCGAGCGTTCGCCAGCCAGGCCCCGGTTCGTATTCGCCGCCCGCGTTGGGGGTCCCGATGTACGTAATGTTGCCGGTTTGGTGGCAGGGCGAGCCGTCATAGCCGCCCATGTGGTCGTAGCAGCCGGGATTCTCGTGGAGGTCGCTGCAGGCGAGCCGATACGTCCAGGAGCCGAGCGGCGTGCCGGTCGTGTCCAGGGCGGACACGATCACGTCGGCCGAGCCGTGCATCCCGCCCCAAGCATCGGCAACATCGGTCTGCTGGGCGATGTTGTACTTGACCTGGAGGCGCTGGCCCAGAAGGTTTCCGGCGAACTCGCGGACGGCAAACGCGGTGTCACCGTCCAGGCCGATGGTTCCGCCGCCGGACAGAGACAGACGGATGGAGCGGGTAGGCGACACGGCATCGGCGATCGAATACTCCGCCGCCCAGACGCCGTCATACGCCGGATGCACGTGCCCCAGGGTCCAGAGGTTCTGCTCCATGTCATCGGTCACGGCAAAGGCTCGGGTCCCGATGCCCCCCAAGACGATGCAACCTACGAAAAGCCACAACATTGTTCTTGCTCTCATACCTAAGTCTCCTTTCTGGTGTTCCCCCCCCCTCGCTTTAACCTTTTACCGGGTGTCCCGGTTTACGCGTACGGTGCTGCAGGATCTCCCGCGCAGAAGAAAAGCCCCCTTACGGATTGGGACTTTTTCCGGCCGGCACAGGCGACGCTCGATATACAGTTTGACACCGCGGAGCCGCGCCTCGCACGCGGCCCCTGCGAAGGTAGGTTTGCCCCCGCGAAGGGCGGCAATTTAAAGCGTTTTCTACGGGATAGTATACCGCGCTTTTAGAGAAAGTCAAATCGGCCCGAAAAGCGGCTGGGCGATAATAGAAAGGAGCCGGCGAGCGGGACGTAAGCCGAATCCTGTTTCCGCCTTCGCCGAAGCGACGGCAGACGCGGCCATGTGTCTGGGTCGGCCGTTGCCGGCCGACTCGAGCGGCCAACCCGGGGCTCGAGCGGTGCGGGCCGCACCATCGCCCCCTATTTGGCCTTGCTCCCGGTGGGGTTTGCCGTGCCCCCCGTGTCACCACGGGGGCGGTGCGCTCTTACCGCACCGTTTCACCCTTGCCTGAGACCCGCTTGTGGCGAGTCCATCGGCGGTTTATTTTCTGTGGCACTTTCCCTGGGCTTTCGCCCGGTGGGCGTTACCCACCACCGTACCCTTTGGAGTTCGGACTTTCCTCCCGCCCCGACGTATCGGGACAGGCGGCCGCATTGCCCGCTCGCCGGACTCCATGGGCATTATACCACAATCCGGCGCAGGGGAGCAGCACTACTTCGCCTCTTTCTTCGTCAGGCTCTGCTTGGCCTGGTGATGGGCGATGAACTGCTCGATCTCGCCGCCCGACTGCACTTCGATCTCCAGGGGAACCTCCAGGTCCTTCAGGTCGATGTTGCCGCCCAGATAGAGGTCCACCGTGATGTCATAACCCTTCTGAGTGGGCTTCTTGCCCGTTTCGGCGATCTCGTGCCAAGCCCTGCTCCAAACGGTGAGGGACCAGTCGATGGGCTCCCCCTTGGAGTCCCCGGGCTTCGTGCTCATGCCGCGACCCGGGTGGAGGACGAGCCGCAGGGGCGTGTCCTTGAGTTTGGCGTACTGGTCGAGGAACTTGGCCAGCGCCTTGGCGTCTCCGCGGAAGTAGAAGACGTCGTCGGAGTAGGAGGGGTACCCGCCAAGAGTGTCGGAGTCGATGGCGTATCCGCCAACGCGGTCATCAATGTTGACGAGTTCCTTGAGGCCCTCCGGCCAATCTGAAACTCCGCCGACGGGCTCGCCCTTGGGATAAAGACTGATTTCGTTAAGTGCGAGCGCCGCGCAGCCCCACAGGGCGACGACCGCGGCAAGAACGGCCGGCATCTTTCTGATCATGACATATCCTCTCAATTCTGTGGGCGTCAAGTGTTCGGCCCCGTGTTGAAATAGACGCTTGGGGGGCGTGAAAGTTCCGGAAATCAGTCGCCGTGGCGCGGGGGGTTACTTCAACTTGAACGTCTTGGCCAATGGTTTCTTTCGGGCGTCGGGGGGGAGTTCGGCGTCCACCTTGCGTGCCTTTTCGAGGGCCTTGCGTGCGAGTTTGTCGGCCTCGGTGTTCCGGGTGCGCGGAATGTGCTCGATCTCGACCGTCTCGAAAGGCGCGAGGAGTCGCCGGGCCTCGCGGAGAAGCGGTTTCAGGTGGGGCGCGCGGACCTTGTACTGGCCGGCGACCTGACGGACGAGGAGTTCGGAGTCGCTACGGATGGTGAGGATATTGGGTTTCAGTTGGGCGGCCAGTTCCAGGCCCAGGAGGAGCCCCTGGTACTCGGCGACGTTGTTGGTGGCGGGTCCGAAGGCGCGGGCTTTTTCGAGGAGCGTCGTGCCCTCTTCATCCTTGACGATGGCCGAGGCACCGGCGGGTCCGGGGTTGCCGGAGGCGGCGCCGTCGACGTAGAGGAACAGGTGCCGGGTTTTTTTCGGTGGCTGTTGCGGCGGGTCGGCTGGGGTCGGCGAATCGGCGGGCATCAGGAGTCTTCCACGTACAGAATGCGCGTGCAGTTGGGGCAGGTGACGAGTTTTTCGATCCGGCCACGCAGTTGGACGTAGGTGTTCTGGGTGACGGACATGTTGCATCCGGTGCAGACGTAGGTTCCCTCGATTTCGTCCAGGACGACGGCGGCGAGGGCTTCGCCGTCGAGGCGGTCGGCGATGCGGTCGAACTGGCGGACGACGTCGGGGGGGAGGGTGGCGGCGATTTCATTTCGTCTGGCGCGGCAGGTCTGGATTTCGGCGTCGACGGTATCCTTCTTGGCCTCGCATTTGCGGCGAAGGGTTTCGAGTTCCTGCTGGTGCTGCTTCAGTTCCTCTCGGGCCTGGGCGAGTTCGCGGTCGATGGTCTCGATGTCCTCGTAATCGTTGAGGATATCGTCCTCGAGTTTGCCGATCGCGAGTTCCGCGAACTTGATTTCGTTCTGGAGGATCTGGTACTGGCGGTTGTCCTTGATCTGGAGTTGCTGGCCTTTGAGGCGTTCGATGTCAGCGCGTTTCTGGCGGACTTCGAGTTCCTTGAGGTCGGCCTTGACGCGGACGTCATGGCGTTTTTTGCGGATGGCTTCGATGTGCTGCTGGTGGGACTCGATCTGCTCGGCACGAATGCGGACGGACCTATCCTGGGCGGCCTTGCGGCCCTGGAGTCGGCGGAGTTCCTGGTCGGCCTCCTGAAGTTCGCGCAATCTATCCAGGACCAGTTCCGCCACGGCACCTCCCGGATGACAAAGGACCGGGGAATCTTATACTCTCCGCGCCGGGGGGGAATCAAGAAGAATCGGGCGGAGGCGGACGCCGACCGCGAATGATGAATATCGAATAACCAACCGCAGAATGGCGAAGGCCGCGGCGAGGGGCGGACGACGCGGGGGGCGGCGGTGGGCGGGACGACAAAAACCTTGAGGGTGCGGAGACTGTCTGGTAACAATGGGTGCGTGAAATCGCTGTGCTGCGCCGCCGGCCGGTGGGATCGGAAGACGGGAGAAAGAGCGGCACAAGCCAACCGCATGAGGGTTATTAGAAAAAGGGAGGGGGTCGTTTTGTAGGCCCCCGGGAACAGGCAAACAAGGGTCCTGGGACCTTTTGGGGAAGGAGACGGCGGATGAGGATCAAACGCAGGGAGTTCCTGGCGGGGTCGATAGCCGCGGGGGTGGTGCTCTTCGGCCGGCCGTATGCCCGAGTCCTCGGGGCGAACGAGGATATCCGCGTGGCGATTGTGGGATTCAACAGTCGCGGCAAAGCGCACATTTCGGCGTTCGCCGACATGAAAGGGGTGCGGGTCACGGCCCTGTGCGATTGCGACAAGCGGGTTCTGGACGCGGAGGTGGCTCGGCTCGGTAAGCGGGACATCAAGGTGGCGGCCTACCAGGATGTGCGGCAGGTGTTCGACGACAAGAACGTGGACTGCGTGGCGACGGCGACGCCGAACCACTGGCACTCGCTCATCGTCGTCTGGGGCTGCCAAGCGGGCAAGGACGTGTACGTTGAGAAGCCGATCTCGCACGATATCTGGGTGGGCCGCCAGGCGGTGGAGGCGGCGCGGAAATACAATCGGATCGTGCAGTGCGGGTCGCAGCACCGGTCGGACGCGGGCCTCGGGGAGGCGTTCGAATGGATCCGTGCGGGAAACCTGGGGAAGATGGTGTGCCTCCGCGGGTTCTGTTACAAGCCGCGCGGGAACATCGGCAAGGCGACGGAGCCGACGCCTATCCCGCCGGAAGTGGATTACGATCTCTGGTGCGGCCCGGCGCCGAAGAAACCGCTGATGCGCAAGAAACTGCATTACGATTGGCACTGGTTCTGGGACACGGGAAACGGGGACATCGGGAACCAGGGCATTCACGAGGTGGATTTTTGCCGGTGGGCGGGCGGCTACACGGCCCCGGCGGCGCGGGCGATGAGCATCGGCGGGCGGTTCGTTCACGACGACGACGCCGAGACCCCGAACACGCAGATTGCGTTCATCGACTACAAGCCGGTGCCGATCCTCTTCGAGGTGCGCGGCCTGCCGCGAAAGACGGGCGACTCGGCGATGGATAACTACCGGGGAACGCGGATCGGCGTCGTGGTGGATTGCGAAGGCGGATACTACGTCGGGGGCGCCGGCGGCGGGTGGACGTACGACAAGAACGGCGAGAAGGTGAAGCAGTTCCCCGGCCGCGAGCCGCGGGACGCCCACCAGTCCAACTTCATCAAGGCCGTCCGCAGCCGAAAGAAAGAGGACCTGAACGCCGACATCCTCGAGGGACACTTGTCGGCTACGGCGTTTCATCTGGCCAACGTTTCGTACCTCCTGGGCCAGGAGCGCCCGGCGGGCGAGATCG
>Ga0315284_10015908_pt1 | contig 10687 bp, 5 predicted proteins | sample YL17G09_16_MG_FD_203696 | JGI IMG/M metagenome (GOLD analysis project Ga0315284, IMG submission 203696) | Sediment microbial communities from Yellowstone Lake, YNP, Wyoming, USA - YL17G09_16 | ecosystem: Environmental > Aquatic > Freshwater > Lake > Sediment | place: USA: Wyoming | collected...
CATACAAGATCGGCCTCGAACCCACCCAACTCCTGATCGACCCGCTGGCACTCGCCTGCGCAACGAGCCCTGAGGGCGGACGAGCATCCCTCGACACGATCGGGTATATCCGGAACACCCTGAAGCTCAACACCTCGATCGGCCTGAGCAACATCTCCTTCGGCATGCCAGAAAGGCCGAGGCTCAACGCGGCCTTCCTTCTGCTCTGCGTCGGCCAGGGAATGACCTCGTTCATCGGCAACCCGATGGACAAGGACATCCAATTCGCCGTGAAATCCGTCGGATTGATGTGGGGCGAGGACAAGTACGGCATGAATTACGTGAGATATTGTAAAGCGAACTTCCCCGCACCGGAGCAACCGAAGAAAGTAGCCTGATAAGAACGCAAGGAGGAGTCACTTCCTCCTTTGCACCTTTGTTTTCACAGATTTTGAGGATTCCGGGTACTTCGATAGATCCTGGTGAGGGAAGTCCAGCGCCGCTATGAACCTCTTCTGGAAATCCTTCTCCGATGAGAGCTCGACGTGGTCGGTCTTCCTGACTATGTCCAAGACCCGATGCCTCGCGTCTTTATCAGAGACGAGCTGTATTGCTCCGGTTCCAGCCGCGTTTCCTACTGGAATGATCTGATTCAGCGGGATCTCCGGTAGCATGCCGATGAACCTGCCGTTACGAATCGACATGTTCGCGCCGAAAGCACCCGCGAGCAGGAGCTTATCCAAGCTCTTCACGCCCTTCTTCTCCATCATGATCTCCAACCCGGTGTGAATGGCCGCCTTCCCGAGCTGGAGCTGCCTTATATCCGCCTGGCTGGCGGACACCTCCTTCCTTCCGTTCGAGTAAAGGATGTACCGTGCATTTCCGTGCTTGCCAAGGAGCTTGTCCCCGCAGCAATCGAAATCGAAACCTCCCGCCGAATCGATCATACCCAGCCTCAACCCTTCAGCGACAAAGTCAATCAATCCTGATCCGCAGAAGCCGACTGGCTCGGACTTGCCGATTGTCTCATACTTCAATACGCCCGACTCTGACCAGACCTTGTGAATCGCTCCCTCTGCCGCTCTCATCCCGAATGAGATGTTCCCCCCCTCGAACGCCGGCCCTGCGGCTGCCGAGCAGCTCAGGACCTTCCCGCCCACTGCGAGAGCTATCTCGGCATTTGTGCCGATGTCTATCGCTGCAGTAGGCGCGGTGGATTCGGTGAGCCGAGTTGCCAAAAGCACAGCCACCAGATCGGCCCCCACATATCCCGCGATCAGCGGCGGCGCGTTCACCTTCGCTCTCTCAAGCCCCTCCAGGTTGATGTCCGAACCTTCGACCTCTATCGCGGTCTTCTTCTCCGGCTGGAAGGGCACCTTGCCCAATCTAGTCACGTCCAGCCCTAGGAAGAAGTGATGCATCGCCGTGTTACCGACGAAGGTGAGCCTGATTATATCTGAAGTGCTGACGCCGCATTTCGCAGCAAGTTTCCTGATCAGCTCTGAGACCCCTTTTCTCAGGACGCTTTCGAGAAGCTTCTTCTGGTCGGGGCTCTTCATCGCGAAATCGATCCTGGTCATGATGTCCTCGCCGTACTGGCGCTGCGGGTTCGTCATGGCCTCCGCTGAGACGATTCTCTGCTCAAGGATATCGAACGCATATGCTACCATGGTCGTTGATCCGATGTCCAGCGCAACGGCGATTTTCCTCCCGCCCTCCGGCGTGACCGCCGCGACTCTTTCATCGTCGTGCCAGACAACTCCCTTTTCGATGGCTGAACCTGCAGCGGTCCTCTCGGAGGCCGAGAGCTTCCTTGTCTCCGTTGTCAACGCCGCTTCGACGATGGGGTTGATCGTCGCATGTTTGAGTAGCAGCTCGAGGGTCATCTCTCTGCTCTCCTCTGGGATTTCAACGTCGATGTCGTGCTCAGGGAATGCCTGACAAGCGAGCCTGTACCCCTGCTCGACATCCTCCTTGTCCAGCAACTTTTTCTCCGCGACGGTCAAATCCCCCTCATTCGTCTTCTTCGAGAGTCTGATCAAGCACTTCCCGCAAGTCCCCTTTCCCCCACAAGGCGACGTGACCATGATTCCCGCGGATCTGATCGCCTCGAGCAGACTGCGCCCCCTGTCGATTTCAACGGTCTCCCCCTCGATTCTGACCTTGACTTTCATTCTTACGCACCCTTCATGCACGCCAGTCACTGGCGTACACTCTTTTGGAATCCCTTATATACTCGCATTATTTCCTTTTCCCTATCCCGCTCCATCTGGGCCGGATGATGGTTCGACAGAGTCTCGACGACGATCTCATGAGCCGATTCCTCTATCGTCTTTGAACCGCCTGCATTCCATGCAGTGCGATTCTGTCTGATCGGCAAGCGCGGTTGCCATATCTCCTTACGGAACCTCTTCGCGGTCTCCATGTCGTCATGGTAATTGTGGTCGGGGCTCAAACGTTTGATCAGATCAAAGGAGATTGTGTCGGCATTGGCTTCGAATCCTCTTGCGATCCTCATTATCGATCCCCAGATGTCGCAATCGATCACGAGCTGCTCCAGGGAAGCGACATTGTCTTCCTCTATTCCCCCTACGCCACAGATTATCGACGATCCGGCCAAAGCCGGGATCAGACCTGTCTGCAATTTTTCAAAGCCCGACTGTTGAGACTGGTAATGCGCGTCAGTGATCATCCCAGCCACAAGTGACGGCAAGCCATACGATGTCGCCATCTGGGCGGCAGCCGCTGAGATCAGTGCTAGCTCCGGGGCGCCATTGAGAAAGCCCCCCTCGACAATATCTACGGGAGCCGATGAGACGCCGTATATGAAAGGGGCTCCCTCGCACGCGGCCTGCGACAGAACGAGCGAGCCGATAGTCTCCGTATTCGATACTGTCAATGCTCCTGCGAGGGTGGCCGGGGCCGTCACTCCGGACAACGCCATTGACATGCCGACGACCGGAATCCCCGCTCTTGAGAATTCAATCGCTGCCTCCACCGATCCTCTTTCAAGGGTCATAGGGCTCACCGGGCATTGCACCGCCGAGAATATCGGCTTTCGCCTGAGTTCCTCCTCCCCTCCGACGGCCGCAGATGCTATCGCGATTTCCGTCCTTGCTTCCTGTTCTCCGGATGCCTCATGCTGTATGTGCTTGCCGGTCCCTAGCAGGCTTATTGCGAATTCCTTCAACGTATGCTCCGATTCGGGAACGTCGCCCGCAATAACCATGGGCCAGAATAATTCAATCTCTCGGAGGAAATCCGACATGACAGCGAGCCTAAACAAGTCCTTCGAAGTACTTCTTCGGAATTCATTGACCCCGTAGTCAAGTATCTGGAACGAAGCTCCGTCTGTCGCCAAAGCGGGCGTCTCTCTATCGTAGAGCCTGCAATCATGTTTCATATCTCTGGAGGAAAGGGTCACCCTCTTCTGCGCAGAGCCGATTGCCCCTTCGATCATTTCCCTCGGAAATCTTACGTACCCGGTGTCTTTATTGACACTGGCGTCGGCTCGACATAGCAGCTCAACTGCTCTCTCGCTGGTCACCTTGAGGCCTATCTCGGAGAGGATCCTCATCGACGCCTCATGCACATCAGACCGTTCGTTGTCCGAAAGCACGTTCAACCTGATCCTCAACCACTCCCCTCCGAGATCTCCTGTTTCACGAATGTCCATGGTTGTATATGTACGGTTTCGTCCTCCGAGCGATTCTTCAGAATCCTGGCATTGTTCAGAACGAGGGAGCATCTCTAACCCATGATTGTCACTGCTTCACCACTCGTCCCGCTCATGGGAATCATCGCATCGGTCAACTCACACTCTGCTGACTCCTTAAAATGAATGAAAGGAAATCGAGCATCCTCCCGAGCAGCATTTCAGTCCCAAATCCATATATATGGCTCTAGCGATTAAGAGGTCTTAATCATGATTAATAATCATGAAGCCCGACCGTTAGTCACGGGGATAGTGAGAGGGGAATAAGGTTATGTCACCGGAACAACAGGTAAAGACAGAAGACGCCGTGCAAGCTACCGCTCCGATAGCCGATGTTGCAGGACAACCGCCATTGGGCCCGAAGAAAAGCCCTATGATCGCCATTATCGCAATAATCGTGGTCGTTGCACTAACCGCGACTGCATTTTCGGTTTTGATGATGGGCGGACAGCCGAGCCATCCAGAACTTGATGTCAGGGTCGTACCTATGTCGGTGTCGATTGCCAACGGCTCGCAGATCAGACTCACCCCTTATGCGATTTTCAAGAACAGCTCTAGCGCTGCAGGTACTAACGTGTCGGACTCCGTCTCGCTGAGCGTCAATTGCAAATGGTCCGCCGGGAGCGCACAGATCGGCACCCTGACAAGGGGAAAGACCACAGACGGTCTTGCTTATTACATGCTTAAATCCAACAAGGTGGGGACGTCCTCACTTAACTGGAGCTTCAAGTATGTCGATGAGAATCTCGTCTCCTACGATGTCTATAAGAGAGTCAATATCACGGTCAGCATCGCTGTCCTAAGCTACATCGAAATCAACCCGGCCGAGAAGGTCATTTTCAAAGGGCAGAGCCAACTGTTCACAGCGCGAGCGTTATTGACTAATGATACGGAGATGCCAGCAAACCTCACATGGTATCTGAACGATCCGAATGTGGGAAACATCACACCATTATACGGATACAACACCACTCTCAAGGCCGGCCTTGTCAAAGCTTCAGGTAACCTTGTATGTAACGGCACTTATCTCGGAAGAACGGTCTCTTCAACGGCCAAGATAACAATCATTACGGTTATGCCACCGCCTTCAACTAAGGCTAGGGTGTACAATTTGCTCAGTGTACCTCTCGGTGGCTGGTGGGTCGACCGGTATCAGGAGAAGGTCGTCCAAGCCACCTACCCCGTCGCATATGAGTGGTTCGGAACCCCAGCTGGAAACACTTGGCTGTACAGCAGCTGCAGCTTGAACGTGGTTGCGAAGAACATCTCGAAAGCCAATACCTCCGTGAACCCCTGGTACGTTCCAGTCCTCAACCCCACTGTTCGGGGTGGCAACATCGAGATAGATTGGGTCGGGTCCTATCTTACAAAAGCACAGGCCAATCATGACTATCAGGCGACCATCGCGAGTTGGTACGACAGCTGGTTCTGGAGATTAAATGGAACCGTAACGATGGATAAGACCGCGGCAAAAATGGTCATGAACATGACCGACGTGGATTTCAACGATTTCTCCACTTGGAAGACGAATAAATTCTCAGCTTTTAAGCAGGAATTCAGCACGTTCATCCAAACTCAGATGAATACCGTCTGGGCGATAAAATACGCTTATGAGTTTGAAGGAAACACTCTTTTCGAGTCATACGATATCGAGAAAGTCGGGAACAAAATCGTTTTCAAGATATTGGATCACCTGTCTTGGGGCGCAGAATCCCTATTGGGCAGATGGTGGAGGGAGACCTTCCTCCAGTACGAGGGTTGGCCTGACGACATGCACTTCGTCGCTCAGATCGGTCCGCTGGTCTCAAACTTCACCCTCGATATGACCGCCCAGTACTTTATCACGGCCATGACCAGCACCCGAGACGGAAGGACATCATGGGTTCTCGAACTCCAACGTGCGGATTCCCAGCCTGGCACCAGCGGTACCTATGCTTCCGAGTTCAATCCGTATTACGGGCAGAAGAGCTGGTCAAAGTTGATAGCAAACTCCGCTTACATGACCTGGCGTGACTTTGACTACACACCGACGGCTTGGAGCTTGCCGAGTTCAAACGATACCATCACTGTCGAGTGGCCCAGCGCCTCCTCGACTGTAATGGGATACAACTACGGCGGCAGCAACGATTACAACCACACTGCTTCCGGCAAGATTACTCCGCTATGGATTGAACCAATTCCAGGAGAAGTCCCATCAAATCTGTTCATCAACAATACGGCAAGGACCATTACAATAAAGGGTCCGTTCGATGCCACTGAATGGAGCAAGACCACGCTCGCGGGTCGCGAACTCCGCGAGAACTGGAGCAAACTCGATATACTCCCGCAAGGAGTCCCGAGGATCGAGTTCGTTGTGAACAATGACGTAGACCAGAAACCTATAGCCGCGTTGGCGGTCCCGAAGATTTGGCGTACGAATTCCTCGCACACCCTCGGATCTGGATCGTTTGACGTTGACGGATCGATCGTGTCCTATGACTGGGACTTCGGCGATGGATCTCCGCATGTCATCACTAACGGTACCACCCCGACCACCGCCCACACATGGACCGTCGAGGCGAACTGCATGGTTGTCCTGAATGTGACCGATGATGATGGATTGTGGGCGACGGATTCCACGATGGTTGAAATCGTGGACAACCTGCCCCCGATCGCGCATTTGAACAAATCCAATGTCTGGGGGGACGTCCAGACTCCGACGTTTTTCAACGGCGATAAATCCTACGACTTTAATGCGTTGAATGACAATTCGACCATAGTGTCCTATGAGTGGGATTTCGGAGACGGTAATCATAGCGTTACGACCAAATCGAGAACATCGTACCTCTACCCCAACATGGGCATCTACAATGTGACCTTGAATGTTGTCGATGATTTCGGTGCGCGGAGTCAAGTCGGTTCCATCGCCCAACGCATCATCACGACCGATCTCTGCGCCAAGATCGTCATGCCGAGAGGTGCAACCGTCGGCGATAGCGTCGTCATAAAGGGCAACAGGTCGTTCACCTTCTCTGCGCCGCAAGGAAGGACCCTCGCCAACTGGACATGGGACTTCGGCGATAACTCGAGCGCCTACACGCAGAATGTGACCCACGCATGGTCATCTGCCGGAATATTCACCGTGAACCTTTCCGTGAGGGACAACCTAGGTCTGCAGAGCAAGAACGCCACCGCCAAGATCGTAATAGCCTCGGCAAACATAACAGGACTCGGATTATCTCTGGCCAGACACTCTCTGTTGCCTGGAGAGAACACGACCCTGACGATCAAGGCTGTGAACGATGCCGGCAAGGTCTTCAAGGCCTTCACCGGCAATGTTGTTCTTTCAGCGAACGGTTCTGGTTGGACTTTGCCGACCCCGGTTACCTTCGTAGGTGGAGATCAAGGTGTCAAGACTGTGAATGTGTCCTGCGCGACGCCCGGTTCGTATAATATTACCGCATCTGTACAGGGGACCCCGTCACAGAACGGCTCGATATTCGCCACGGTCAACAACAGGACCGTTGAAACAAAGGTCTACAGCATCTTTGAGCCGGGCCTGCCGGACTATTGGCTGAAGCGATCCCAGTATTATCTGTTGGCCGACGAGGGATTCCGCAACTTTACTCCGTCCATTGAGATATACAGGACCGGGATCAACACGAACGGCCAGCTCTCGACGACCTATGTGATGAACGTCGAGGCTAGGAACATCCCTGAGTACAACATGAGCAGCCCGACCTTCACGGCCCTGAAGAATCCGACGACCGGCAAGGGCAACGCGACAGTGGATTTGGACTTCTACATGCTGACCCAGGCCCAAGTACTCGCCCTTGACGGCATCTATATTGCTCCCGGGCAGTCAGCTAATTGGGACGGCTGGGAATACTTCCTGACCTGCAGTATCACCATGGATCGTGCGGCCGCATCGCAGATCATCGGCCTCCCGCTCCCGACGACCCTCGTGACCCAATCGGACATGACCACAAAGTTCCATCTGGACAACGCGGTGAATTTGGCCTACTGGTGGGACGTGGACTACTGTGACGGTTCGTGGATGCCTGGCAACTTCACCACCCAGGACTATTGGGATGCCGTCTATCTCGGCGGCGAGGGCGGCTTCTTAGTCACTTGCGGGAGGCTTGACCTGAAGTCCTGTGAGGACTACTACAACTTCGGTCAGGGAATGTGGTCCAGCAGCTGCATGAGGCTGGTCTACATCGATGCCGACCATGTGAGCCTCTCCTACTGGCAGGTAGGATACGGCTACGATGCCCTGATCTCGAGGTGGCTGTACTGGGGCGGTCCTGGATCGGGCGCAAACTACCCGAACGGCGCTCCGAACGGAATCGTGACATTCGAACCATGGTACGACAACATGAGCCTGAGGGTCGACATCAGTGATGATCACGCGAACGTGTCAATGTACGCAGTCGTCGTCTACGGGTTCCGCGCCTGGGAATCCGATGCCGCTCCGGCTGGAACCGCGACGTTCAGGTGGGAGGTCATACGGATCGACTATCTCGTCTCGAACCCTGGATTCCTGTCCGAGTTGGACATCTATCTGCCGTATAGGAATGCATCAGATCCCAGGTACGAGCTGAGGGATCCGGGATCGACTCGACTGGCTCCTGACGGCGACAAATTTGGTTCGACGGTCAAATACGACTACGTACCCGTCATAATGACCCTGAAACCAGGCGAGAGCATATTCATGCAGTCTCCGAGAACGATGGCGGTCGGCTACCTGCCGCAGAGGATGATCGGCGACTACAAAGATGCATCGAATTACCTCGGCGGATACTACGACTTCTTGAAGATAATCGAGGTATTCGGCAATGCGACGATCCATCCGGTAGGCTGTTACCCAGGCACGTACACGATCGACAAGGAGATGGGCGACCTGACGATAGTCGGGCCGTTCGTGCCGATCATCAAATACCGCACGGACATCACATGGCTCGCGTATGAATCTGCTCCGAGGATCGAGCTTTGGATACAGTAGCCAAAAACCTTTGAGCGAGTTGCGCGCTCTTTTGCGCGCAACTCACAAATACATTTTTCTTTTTCTTTTCGGGACAGGCAGTCTATTCCATTTTGAAAAGACGACATTTCACGTATGCTTAAATATCGAGATTGCGAATGAATTCAATTAGGATGGGATACAGTAATGCAGTCAGGCGACTCCTCAGACATAACTATCTCGGCCGGTGATGAAACACCGGCCGGATGCGCTTACCTCGTCGAGGAAAGAAGGCCGAAGCAAAGCCTTGAGCTATGCGAGAAATTCTCATCCGGGGGAGCCGAATTGTTGATCGTGTCAAGAGACCCCCCGTCGCAACTGATCTCCAGGACGATACTGGTTCCAAAAAAGACCATCTGGCTGACGAACCTAGTGGGCGCGGACAGGATGAACCCCACTTCGATCGGCATACTGATGAGCGAGATCAGGAAGTTCGTTGAGCAGTCAGACCGCCGCCCGATCGTCCTCATTGACGGTCTGGAATACCTAATATCGCTCAACACCTACGACAGAATGCTCCAGTTCGTTCATCAGCTGAGGGACATGTTCGTGATAGCCGGAGCCGTGCTGATAATGCCGATAGACATGAGAACCCTCACCGTCCGAGAGCAGGCCTTGTTGGAAAGGAATCTCAATGTAATATCGCCGCCTATCATGATGCCCGGCGACATGGAATCCTCGGAGCACCTATTCCACGTGCCTTCCGGGGAAGGAATCGGGACCTGATCCTCAGAGGCCGACTCTCATTCTGAACTCATCGAGGCTTGACAGAATCTCCTTGCATCCAGCCTCGCTCAGACTTCTCCGCGACTCACTATCGGACGCGATCCCATAGAACCTGATCCCCGCATCTCTTGCACAGACGAAATCGATTGAATAGTCTCCGACCATTATCGCATCTTCGATTGGCACCCCGAGCCTCTCTGCGAGCGCGAACGCCGATTCCGGGCTGGGTTTGGGCTTTATTCCCGACTTCCTATCTCTTGCTACCATAGCGTCGACGAAGCGATCCAGACCTGCGATCTTAAGCGCCCGTTCCGCATATCCCGGACCCCCCCTTGTCAATATCCCTATCTTCACGTTTTTTCCCTTGAGGGACCCAAGAAGCTCCTTCGCTCCGGGCACAGATACGGTCTTCTCGATGTTCTCCAATTCGATTTCATTGAGAAACGCATCTATGTCATCTAAATACGAGCCAATAGTGCGCTCATCGACCCCTTTCGCCTTCATCTCCTCCTCGAACCTAGCAATCATCGTGACGGTCGTTTCCCTGGTGCTGTAGCCTGACAGGTCCGTCACTTTGTCCCTTATGTATGAAAGGAGCCTCGTCCGGAATTTCATGAACCCGATTGTGGATATCACTAATGTGCCATCGAGGTCGAACATAATGCCCCTCGGAGGAGCCGCTCTTCGCCCTGCTTCCTTGATCATATTCGCCATATCACGCAACTTGAAGCGGGTATTTGATGGTTTATCGGCTCAGCTGGCAATTCCCATCGCGAAGGCATCCGAAACCTCTATATGAATCCGGTCTGATATGACAGGCGCGCTCGGACATTGGGTCTGGCCTTTCAATATCTTGGGAGTCGGAGAAGAGAGCTAGGCCATTCGTTCAATGATTAAGCGTCTTGCGGTGAGCATCATGCCAAAGAAGAAAGTGAAAGAGGACCAGGCGAATCTCAAGCAGCAGATTCTGACGCTAGTCAAGCAAGTGCCTGGCAGCATGGGCGTATACATCAAACACATCGAGCGCAACGAGGAAATCACGATCGAGGCCGACAAGGTGTTTCCCCTCGGGACCGTCTTTCAAATAGCGGTCATGGTCGAGGTTTTCCGTCAAGCCGAGAAGCAGATGCTCTCCCTCGAAGACAGAATTGAGCTAACTGACAGCGTCAAGACGGTCAGCTCCGGAATCCTCCAGTACCTTTCACCCGGCATTAAGCTCTCAATGAAGGATCTTCTTGTCCTGATGATGACGATCTCGGATAACA
>Ga0315284_10015909_pt1 | contig 10687 bp, 11 predicted proteins | sample YL17G09_16_MG_FD_203696 | JGI IMG/M metagenome (GOLD analysis project Ga0315284, IMG submission 203696) | Sediment microbial communities from Yellowstone Lake, YNP, Wyoming, USA - YL17G09_16 | ecosystem: Environmental > Aquatic > Freshwater > Lake > Sediment | place: USA: Wyoming | collected...
GCCCTTAGCAATCCTAACCCTTTTACATATGTGTCGCTAACGCGACGTGAGTTATCGATTATATTTGGCCAAAGTTTATGTTGAAGGACGACGGGGCGAGAACCCGAGCCCCTCGTCCCCGCCATAGCTCTATAAATGATGGAAAAATCGCTTGCATAACCGCTAGGATATGATATAATTCATTATGAACATATGTTCATAACAGGTGAGTAAATGAGACCGAAAAAAACAAGATGGATTAAATGCTTGCCGGGCGAGAGATGTTTTAGGCCCATATGCAAACCCTTAAATAAGGTTAAATGTGTATGCTTGACCCTGGATGAATTCGAGGCTGTCAGATTAGCTGATCTGGACGGTTTAAAGCAGGTCGACGCTGCTAAACGGCTTAAAATATCAAGGCCTACCTTCTCAAGAATAGTATCTTCGGCTCGAAATAAGATAGCTGATGGATTAGTCAATATCAAAGCTATCAGGATTGAGGGCGGCTGTTGTAAAATTGCGAAGAAGGGAAAGTAGCTATGGATAGAAGAACAATATTTGCCATAGGTATTCTAGTCTTGATCTTTGCCGTGATATTCATTTATGAGTGGAGTGGGTCATTGGCAGGCGTTAAGGTTACAATGGCCGAGAACAAAGTCATTACTGCAAAGCTCTTGGAAGAAAACAAGATACCGGTACATATGTTTATAGTCGTTACTATAATCGACTATGTAAAACATTCCTGGCTCTGCCTTCTTTTGGCATTTATAGCAGCCGGCGCACTCCAGGAGTTCGCGCCCAGAGACAAAGTCATTAAACTTATGGGATCCGGCAGAGGCTTTACTCCGTATGCGGTAGCAGGGTGCGGGGGACCGCTACTATCCATGTGCTCGTGCAGTATAATACCTCTTTTTGGTGGACTGTACAAAAGAGGCGCAGGGCTAGGTCCAGCTATTACCTTTCTTCTGGCATCGCCAGCATTTAATCCTGCGGCAATCCTTCTTACGCTTGGGCTCTTGGGCTGGAAGTTTGCTATAGCAAGGATTGTGGTTGCTATAACAGCCGGGATTCTTGTAGGGTATACTACGGACAGGTTTTTCAAAAATAGACTACCTGAGCCAGAGCCCATACGCATAGATACAGAGGCTCAAGGAGTGCCACAAGAAAATCAGAGTTTTGGTAAGAGGCTAATTAATATGGCCCTGTATTCATGGGAATTCGTGAAAATGGTGCTTCCTTTAATATTTTTAGGCGTTATCTGTGCAGGTCTTGTAAAGGCCTTTCTGCCTCCCTCTGTCATTATCAAATACCTTGGCAATGGCATTCTGCCAATCATGTTATCATCAGCTATCGGTGTATTTATGTATACACCGACTTTAGTTGAGGTGCCACTCGTCAGAGGATTGTTGGAATCTGGTATGGGCACAGGCGCCGCAATGGCCTTTCTATTAACCGGCCCGGCATTAAGTTTGCCTTCAATACTCGGAGTTTGTAAGATAGTTAAGCCAAGGGTGCCGGCGTTCTATGCAACATTGATGTGGATATGCGGAACTATAGCAGGTCTTATATTTTGGTTTTTTGTACCAAAATTTTAATCAATATAGGAGAATGCTATGAAAATAGAGATATTTGGGCCTGGATGCCATCGATGCGGAGAGCTCGAAAAGGGTGTAAAAAGCGTTCTTTCGGAACTAAATATAGTTGCGGATGTTGAAAAAGTCAAAGATATAGCCAAGATAGTGGATGCGGGTATTATGCAGACTCCCGGGTTGCGTATTAATGGCAAGATCAAATGCTTTGGGCGTATTCCCAAGGTGGAAGAAATTAAGAAATGGATCGCTGAGGAGAAATAATGCGCATAAAACTCCTATTGTTTACGACATTGGTTACCGCTTCGTTTATGTGGGGTCGTGCCATAGGCGCTGAGACCTCGCCTACTAATTTCGTTGCGGCCTACTACTTTCACGGAAATTTTCGCTGCGTCAATTGCCATAATATTGAACGATATACTAAAGAAGCGGTTGAGAAATATTTCCAAAAAGAATTAGATGCGGGCAAGGTTGTCTTTAAAGTAATTAATGTGGAAACAAAAGGCAATGAACATTTCGCGAATGATTATAAGCTTTATACAAAATCTGTTGTATTGTCTCTAGTAAAAAACGGAAAAGAAGTTAAATTTGATAACCTTAACAAAGTATGGAAATACTTAAGAAATAAAGATGCTTTTCATCAATACATTAAAAGCGAAGTAGAAAGATATCTTAAGGAACTTTAATAGATGATCGTCCTAACGGCTTTTTGGCTCGGCATTCTCACCTCTATAAGCCCCTGCCCCTTAGCTACAAATATAGCGGCAGTCTCGTTTTTATCCAAAAAGATAGGTCATCCTAATATGGTATTCTTATCGGGAATTTCATATACCATCGGCAGGATGTTGGCATATGCGATATTGGGTTTTCTTATTGTAAAATCCCTATTGAGCATGCCATTAGTCGCAAATTTTCTGCAAAAATATATGAACAAAGCTTTAGGGCCGATTCTGATTATCACAGGCCTTTTTTTGTTTGATGTGTTGAAATTTAATATTCCGAATTTAGTCATCTCAGAAAAACATCAAAATAAACTTGTTGGATCCGGAATATTTGGCGCATGTGCTTTAGGTTTTATATTTGCGTTGTCTTTCTGCCCCATATCGGCTGCATTATTTTTTGGAAGCCTTATACCGCTTGCAGTAAACAGTAAAATAGGGTTAAGCCTGCCCTTTATATATGGGATCGGAACAGCCCTTCCCGTATTTATTTTTGCCCTAGGCATTGCGCTAGGAATTACTTCTTTAAGCCGCTGGTTTCATAAAATAGCCAAACTCGAAATATACGCAAGAAAAATTACAGGAGCTATTTTTATAGCGGTGGGGGCATATTATATAGCCGCTTATATAATAAACATCCTCTAAATCAAATAGATCTTGAGGTGATTTATGAAGGAAGAAAAAGAAGTGATCGTGTTAGGTAAAGAACAGGTCTTTGAACTTGTCCAGATAGTTTTTGATAACGACAAGGACGCTGCCCTGAAGTTTTTAGAACATAATATATACAGGCCTATTCAAAAGCGCAAAGAATCTAAATGTAAAAAAGAAATTTAAAGAATAGACACAAAAACAAGATCCGTCAAAATATATAGGATGATACACTTTTAGCACAATCCAGTTTTTGATTTCTGTAACTCATTGATATACAACAAGGTAGGGATTAGGGTAATATTTCCCCGTCGTCCCCGCCATGAAAATTTGGCCTGCACAAAATAGATATCCAAATTTCTCAAAGGGGGAAACGTTGTTTCCCCCTTATGACGTTCGCTAACTCACCTGTTGTTATATAGTCTCGCTCACTGTATCCCCCTTCCTTAAATGTATTTGATTCTTTAAACACCGGTCATCTTGATTAAGGGAAGGGGAATATTTCCCCTTCCCTTAGCAATCCTAACCCTTTTACATATGTGTCGCTAACGCGACGTGAGTTATCGATTATATTTGGCCAAAGTTTATGTTGAAGGACGACGGGGCGAGAACCCATACCTTTAGGCAAAATTTGGGCACAAGGTTTTGAGGTTGCCGAGGCTCCTTAAGCAGAGTATAATATTCCTTATCACAACGGAGTGGAAAATAAACTTAGGGACGGTTCTCGGTGTAAGCAGCGAGAACCTTAAAAAAATTATTATCCAATGAAAATTGCTATTCTCTCGTGGGAGTCTCTTCACTCAATCAGCGCAGGGGGCGTCGGCGCGCATGTTACAGAACTAGCTGCTGCCTTACAGAGGAGGGGGCATGAGGTCCATCTTTTTACGCGCATGGGGAAATGGGACCACCCTCAATATGAACTCATTCAAGGCGTTCATTATCATAGAGTTCCATACATCGGTCATTCGGATTTCATTGAAGACGTTAATAATATGTGTCGTTCCTTCGTGAATGCGGTTTTTCGTCTTGAAGGCTATATGGGAGCTCATTTTGATATTGTTCATGCCCACGATTGGCTGGCTTCAAACGCTATGGCCTGGATTAAGCAAGGAAGAGGCAGAAAGGGAATACTTACGATGCATTCTACGGAATATGGCCGATGCGGGAATAATTTTTATGGAGGCCGTTCTGCCAGGATACGGGACCATGAACGGCATGGCACATTTTGCGCGGATAGGGTTATTGCGGTTTCCAACGCTCTCAAGAAGGAGATCATGTGGATGTACAATACTCCTGATTGGAAAGTAAGCGCTATTTATAATGGGGTCAATTACCATCACTTTGATATCGAAATAGATCCGGGTAGCGTTAAAATGCGTTACAACATTGGGCCCACGGATCCTGTGGTGCTGTTTGCCGGAAGGTTGACATATCAAAAAGGGCCCGATCTATTGATGGAGGCGATTCCGTATGTTCTCAGATATTATCCTAATGCGAAATTCGTCTTTGCGGGAGACGGGGATTTACGCGGCTCTCTCGAACATAGGGCGCATCAACTTGGCGTAAGTCATGCAACGAGATTTCTGGGATATCAGAATCAATGGGGCTTAAGGGACCTTTATAAAGCATGTGATTGTGTCTGTGTCCCGAGCAGAAACGAACCTTTTGGGATTGTCATTCTGGAAGCGTGGAGCGCCCAGAAACCGGTAGTGGCAAGTGAAAGCGGCGGACCGTATGAACTCATATGGCATGATGTTACCGGTTACAAGGTCTATCCGAATCCAAATTCAATAGCTTGGGGCATAGGTTATCTATTCAGTAATTTTGAACACGCACGATGGATGGGCAAAAAAGGAAGGGAGGCAGTTGAGAAGTCTTTTTCCTGGGATATTATAGCCGGCCACACATTAGGCGTTTACAATAGTTGACGAAAAATTTTGCCCCTCATAATAGCCTGCAAAATTTCCATATGGGGAAACTGCGTTTCCCCCTCTTGGCGCTCGTTCATCGGTTCTTAGTATCTAATGAATTCGCTCGCTGTCACCCCTTTCCTTTAGAACCGCAAGTCTAAGTAGCAAGTCTTCTTTATCATAAGAGAAGGAAAAATGCTTTCCTTCTCTTATGTATCTTATCCTTTTAAATATGTGTCCCTTCGGGACATGAGTCGATAGCAGCTGCCACCTATCATAGACAACGGGGTTCGAACCCCAGCCCCGTCGTCGTCAATTTGCCTTGACTAAACCCCCGGCCAGATGTAGCATACCTGTAACTGGTTTTACAGCCTCCGCCTAAACTTGACATAAAACTATTCATGGCGGATCCGCTATGTGTTGCTTTTCTGTGTAGTATAAGCGGAAGTTACACAGTCCGTAATTGGTTGAGAATGCAACTGGTTACGGATTTTGTTATGCGGGGTGTCCCTTTTTGGGATGGCCCCCGAAATTCGGGATTGTAAATGAAAAAGAGTAGATCCGGTCTAGCACCTATAATCAAAAAGATATCTTTTCTGTCGCTTCTATTTCTCTTGTACCTGACATACGCGGACATCCCTCTTTACTCTGCCGATTTAGACGATATATATAAGCCCCTCATAAAAAAGAACAAAATTCTCTATAAGGGTGAATTCGATTATTTTCAACTCGAAGAAGACGGGGTTCATGGAAACGCTCTATACGATGAATTTTACTCGACGCCGCGCATCTTTACTTTTGCGAACGCGCTGAGGTTTGCCTTATTTCCATTCATCGATGTAACGCTGGGGTTAAGCGAGACTTTCCCTTCCTCTTATAAGCGCTTCACCTATGACCCCGGCGGCGTCCTGGAATCCGTCCAGAGATACCACATAGACTCATTCGAAGACTATAACGTCGATGTGCGCATGAGGGGCAAACCCATAGAGCTCCGCGTGGCTTTCTCGGAGAAGAGGCAGAAAGCGGATTGGAGATGGGGTCCGGACCCGAATATGCCACCGACATATTTTAGTTATATCAGGACGCATTATGAAGAGATAGATGCGGAGGCGAGGTACTTGTCCGAACCTGAACCGTCAAAGGATAAGTCCGCCCTGTCCCAGATAGACAGGCCCCTTATGGACAAAGGCCAGGTTAACCTCGAGGTGGGGCTTGGTTATCGAAATGGGAAATTGACGAGAAATTCGCCATACTACACTTACAATAGATACTATACTTTTTTCCACGCGTTAAAACCCCACCTTATCCCTAAGGTCGTTATACGCTATGGAGCCTGTGAGGATCTGGAACTTGAGGGAGGGCTCGTTTACACAACGCCTATCGTATATGAGTATGACTATAAGCAGTTCTTTTCTAACGGGACGAATTCTATAACTTCCGGCGTGTACACCATAGACAATAACTTTTACGTCCCCTTAGCGGTCCGGGCAAGGATTTACGACGACTTCGAAGCTATGCTATCTTCGGACTTTCGTTTCACTAACCAGAGCATCGATTATTTAAAAAAGAACCCGAACAACACCAATACCGTATATCCCTCGCTCGGTATGGCCTATTTCAATATACAGCCGGCCTTGAAACTGACCTACGTTTACGACGCGAAGAGACAGATACAAAAAGACGAGCTCTCGTCTATTTCTAAAACCCTGCTCCTTAAAAATCAATTCCTGCTAGAGGGCAAGTACCAACGGGACATCACGTATCTCAATAAGTTTCTGGGCGACGGCTGTCAGAACATCTCCGATCCTTATAATGTGTTTTTATACCCTCTAGATTATTTCGTTTCCGGAACGGAGTATGCTACCTTTTACGCGGGGAACACCTCAAACTTTGAGGCGAACGTCGTTGCGCAGAATTACCATCGTGTCAACTTTAAGTTCGTTTACGGATTGTCAGATGCCGTTAATGTGGGGTTGGGATATGGTTTTCAGTCACACAGCACTCTTCACCATTTTACATTATACGATATGACCAATAGGTTTTATAAGTTCAATGCCTATCACTCTTTTGATCCCGCCGTTGATTGGAAGATTACGAAGGATAGCCTGCTTTCTTTTAAAGCGCATATAGTTCCGAGGTATTTGACATACATGGAGAACAACGGGAATCCGAAGGAATTCAGGGAGAAGACAAGATATATAAATATGTCCGTTGCCTTAAAGATGCTATTCTAAAGCAGCCGCGCCCCAAAATAAAATCCGGAGACAAAGTATTCCCTCCTTTCTCTCCATTGCTCTCCTTATCCTGAGGATCAGGGCAGAATTAAAACGGAGGCTCAGGCACCGGGTCTGTTGGATCCGGAGAAGGTGTGGGGTCCGGCGTTGGTGTCGGTGTTGGTGTCGGAGTCGGTTCAGGCGTTGGCGTTGGTTCCGGTGTTGGCTCCGGTGGAGGCGTAGGCTCTGCTGCTCTTATCACCCTGCCTCTATTGCCGTAAAGCTCTTTTCTATCGGAATCCTTATCCTGTCCGTATGGCGCAATCATATCAACCTTACCCATATTACCTTGGCCCCTATCGTCATTAGGGTTATACGCCCATCTGGACACTTCACGCGCTTCCTTTACCTCCTTCACCTGTTCAATATCCCCTCTCATCTCTCTTAATTCTCGACCGGTATCATTCTGTCGAAAATCGCGAGCCTCTCTTGCCTCCTCGGCCTTTGCGGCGTGTTCATTCCGCGGGTTCTCACGAACCACTTTTTCATGATCACGCCCTTTGCCCTGTCCCCCATCTTCTTTGGGGTCGCAATAGGAGAGGGTCGGCATTATCAACACCATTAGCGCGATAATGACAAGCGTTAGCAATGTCTTCATGGCAACCCCCTTCCTAAAAAAAATAGACCTACTCGTAAGAAGTAGGTCCTTCTGTTAGACTTCGGCAGCTTGGCGGTCCCTGCTTTCAGCCGGGATCCATAGCTTTGCGTCCTCTCCTTACGAAGAGTTTGCTATTATCGTTTTCTAACTTCAATATAAGTATATCATAATTTTAATATAAAAGCAATGCTTGTTAGGAATATATTTCTCAATAGTTAGGTCCTACTTAAATCAAGGTAAAAGGGATAATGGCGGTATGATTAGTAAGAAGTTCGGTCTAAAGACGAGGTGCCGTTACGAACCAATGCTAAAAAAGCCGGCTCTCAGACCTTGCTTAACTATGCTGGTAAAAATACAAGGGTAGCCCCCTATAATCGAATCTTGTTATTTCTCTTGCCTCTAGAAAATGTATCGGGTAAAATAATCGCAAGTCACGGGGCCATCCTGGAAAGGGACACCCTAAAACCACAGGCTGTCCCCCAGGCCATAATTACCCCCAAGCAGTTTCCGGTGAAAAAAGTCAATCAAAAGCGGTGCCAGGCCATTAATATATTATTGAGTAGACTTGGGGACGTGTCAAAAAGGGACACACAACTGTGCGAAGTGTCCCCAAGCGACGCGTCCCGCAATATGCCCTGAGGTACTATGACGAAAAACTCGGGTAAGTTTGTTTTAGAACGTGCCTTGTCGAAGTTGGGCCTGGCTTCTCGTAGTCAGACCCGGGCATGGATCCTGGAGGGGCGGCTGAAGGTTAATGGGAAGACGGTTAAAAACCCTCTTCATATGGTTCTTCCCAGGAAAGATAAACTTACTTTAGACGGAAAGGAAGTGCGGAAAAAGAGCTGGAAGACGATCTTGCTGTATAAGCCGAGATCTGTTGTAACGACCAGGTCCGATGAACATGGCCGCCGCACGGTTTTTCATCTGTTGCCCAAAGAGCTACAATCTCTTCATCCGGTGGGTCGTCTAGATATGGCAACTACCGGGTTATTGCTGTTAACCAATGATACGAGCCTTTCTGCTTATTTGACCGACCCCGTTAATGCTATCACACGCATCTATGTGGTGTCTGTTAAGGGTAAGGTCACGGGCGAAGAAGTCCAGCAACTTATCCTGGGTGTTTGGGACCGGGGCGAATTTTTAAAGCCGTCAAAACTAATCCTGCGTAAATTCAGCAATAAAGAGTCCTGCTTGATCGTGGAATTAACCGAAGGGAAAAACCGGGAAATCCGCAGGATATTTGAATCTATAGGCCATCAGGTAACGAGCCTTAAACGCATTGCTTTCGGCCCCCTGACGCTTGGAGATATGCAGCCCGGCCAGTTTCGTTATCTGACGCCAGAGGAGATCGAAACGATATAAGGGACGCGTCAAAAAGGGACACACAGCGGTGCGGAGTGTCCCCAAGCGACACGTTCCGAAAAAGCTAACAAAGAATCGGATTAGTTTGAAAAATGCGGATAATTTATGAATAAAAGTTTTAACAGAATGAATAGCAGTGCTGCGCTAGTAGAAAAACTAGCAAAATCACCATGGTGGGATGGCGTCCTGAAGATTATAGAATCCGATCATGACATGAATGTGCAAATAAGAGGAAACTACCTTAATATCTACTATAAGATGAACAATGCGCTTAAGATAGTTTTAAAAAATCGGGACGCAGTGGCGTGCCAGACACACTACAAATTTAATCCATTCGCAGGAAGAAGGAGAGGATTGAAAAATAATTATATCACCCTGATAGTCCAAGATGGTTATCTGGTCGGCCCTAGGAGCAACAACAGGTATCAATACACGATCGATATATTTTCTAAAAATAACCTAAGATTATTAAAACGAAAAATTCGTCCATTCGTAGGAAATGAAAAGAGCTACCAATCGCAGCTTGTCTATGATAACAGAAAAACAATATTAGACGCCGAGATAGCCTTTAATGAAAAAGGCGAAAAAGATTTTCCGGGAGAGAAGAAAAAACAGCGGACAAGAATAGACCTCTTAAACTACGATAAACGGAACAAGAAGATTGTAGCCGTTGAGCTTAAAATGGTTGAAAATAAAGAATTGTATAATGGCAGTATTCAAAAGCAGTTGGAAAAATATACACTATTTCTGACCAATCATGAAGAAAAAATAAAAACGGCATATGAAGATTCAACAAAAACAAAAATGGCTCTAGGACTCTTGCCAAAGGACTCTGTTTTATGGAATGCCGACTTTAAGAATGTCGAAATCGTTAAAAAGCCGCTTTTGGTGGTTGTTTGTCATAGTCAGAAGGGGATCAATGAGGTTAAAGAAAAAATAATAAAGGCAGTAGAAGATCATGCGTTGGGGGTATTTTTCTTCGGCAAGACAGGAGATTTGAACATTCCTTCCAAAAAGTGTAGAAATAAAACAATTTTTAATCAATGCAACTCATAATCCACCGTGGCACAAAAGAGATCGGCGGGAGTTGCGTTGAGCTACAGGCCGCAAAGACCCGTATCCTCATCGACTTTGGCATGCCGCTTGTGGACGAGAAACGTGAGCCGTTTGACGCAAGTCTCCTTCGCGGCAAATCCATAGCCCAGCTTAAAGAAACAAAGATCCTCCCCGACATCAAAGGCCTCTACCAAGACGAGCCAAAAGGAATCAACGCAATCCTTATCTCCCACTCCCATCAGGACCACTACGGTTTACTTGATTACGCAAACCCCGACATTCCCCTTTATATGAGCCAAGGCGTTAAGGCGCTAATAGAAGTTTCCAATATATTCATTCATAATAAACCGGGTAAGCTTAATGCCAATGTGGTAAAACCATGGAAACACTTCAAGATAGGCGACTTCACCATAATGCCCTACCTTGTGGATCATTCCGGTCCTGACGCGCTCGCTTTTCTTATTGAGGCCAACGGTAAGCGCGTCTTTTACTCCGGAGATTTCAGAGCCCATGGCAGAAAAAGAATTCTATTTGAAAACATGCTCAAGGAACC
>Ga0315284_10015910_pt1 | contig 10686 bp, 10 predicted proteins | sample YL17G09_16_MG_FD_203696 | JGI IMG/M metagenome (GOLD analysis project Ga0315284, IMG submission 203696) | Sediment microbial communities from Yellowstone Lake, YNP, Wyoming, USA - YL17G09_16 | ecosystem: Environmental > Aquatic > Freshwater > Lake > Sediment | place: USA: Wyoming | collected...
CCAAGGCGCAAAGGACGCAAAGAGGGTCTCGCCGAAAATCCCTTTATTGTTTTCCTAATCGAGTACGATGGGGTCAATAAGATATCGAGAGAGGACAAGAGAAGTCTAAATATTTCGCTTGGCGCTCTTTGCGCCTTTGCGTGATACCTCAGGTATAGGGCTTCCAGGTCGCGATAGATCGTGCGTATCCCAGTTTCTTCCCGCTGCGCGATCTCTGTTACGGTCAACCCGTTAGGGCTGGCTTCGATTGCCCGGATATCGCGCCATTGCCCGGCTAACTGATCACCCCGCATTCTTGTCCCCCATTCTTGGACTGGCAACCTGGCTTTCAATCCAGGAAAAAGGTTATAGGGGAAATCTGGAATTTACCGCATCATAGCAGAAATTATTGACTAGGTCAAAACCTTAAAATCTTAAACAGTGTGTTAGCAAAGGGGAAATGGAGCGCCAACGGGGCGAATCCCCGTTCCCCATTATGCCAAGAAGGCAGAGGATTAGACTTTCACGGGCCCGGAGAGGTACCGGCTCAACGGAAGGGTGATCAAAACCATCAGGGCTGTGCTTATAATCGTGAAAGAGAGGCCCAGAGAGTCGGTAATGAGGCCGTAGATCATCGGCGAGATCGCCCCGCAGCCCAGGGTGATGGCGTAATAGAGCCCATAGCCCCGCGAACGGCCGGTGGGCGAGATGATCTCGGCAACCGTCGCATAAAGGACGGAAGAAGTTCCATTGAGCACGATCCCCAGAAGGGGGAGAATGAACCAAACGATCGATGGTGCAGACCAGTACAAAGATAGAATCCCCGCGGTGGTCAGAATCTCTGTGCCCACCACCATGGGAATGATTCCGAACCATTCCGCCAGCACCCCGCAGGAAAATTTTCCCACTGCCCCGCCGGCGAAAAGAAGGGTCAGGGCGAAACCGACCTGGGCAACTGGAATTCCTTTTTGGAGAAGAACAAAAGGAAGGAAAGTGAGCAAGGCATTGCGGGCCGCAATATCGATAATCCCGATGGTCAGGAGGGATGAGAAGCTCTTGCGGTCTTGGATTCCCCACCCCCTGGTCTTTAGCACCGGTCTCTCTTCGGCCGGAGGCGGTGAGGGATCGACCCGCTTTCGATCAGCCAGAGTCCAGAGGGTGGCACCGGCAACCATCCCGCCGATGGCTAGAATAAGAACGGCTGGCCTCCAGCCCCAGAGGTTGATCATCAAAGTCAATAGGAAAGGCAGGCACACTTTCCCCATATCCCCGGAAAAATTATAAGTCCCCATCGCGGCCCGGCGCCCGGATGCTTCGAAGACCCTGGAGAGGATCGAAGAGGACAAGCCGTGCTGGCCGCCCGCAGTCCCTTTGGCAAAAATGAGCGAGAGAAGAATTGTCGGAAAAGTATAAGACAGGCTCAATAATAAGAAACCGACGGCCAGACCAAAAGTCCCGGCCGTAATGACGGGAAGCTCTCCAATCCTCTCCCCCAGAAGACTCAGGGGAAACTGAAAAAGACTCATGGATGCAGAGAAGACTCCCTTGAGAAACCCGACCTGGCTGAAGGAGAGGTGGAACTCGGCTGCGATGAATGGCAGGAGCAAGTAGATGGAATCTGCAAAGCCGTCGTCAACAAAATGGAAGGAGCAGAACGAAAAAAGGGATCGGGCTCTTGTCGGTTTGGCCAATTTATTCAAACTCTCCTTCTTTGATGATCTCGTAAAAAATCGTCACTCCGGTGGAAACCGGAGTCCAGAGAATTTTTAAGCATTTGAAATAACTGGATTCCGGCGCCTGCCCCGGACCCGATCCGGGGTTCGCCGGAATGACGGAAATACGTCTTTTCAGACTTTTTACGAGAACATCTTCTTTGGGACTGCGCCAAGCCCGGGCCCTCTCGGGGGACGTCGAGGGGTTTCATGGGATTCAGGTAATGGTAAAATCCTCCCCGCGGCGCTTCAAAGAAAGGCCTTCTGCAGCAGAGTGACATCCCGTCGGCGGTAGGCGGAGACCATCTCGGCGCAGAAAAGCAGGACGCTCATCGAATAAAAGGCCGACACGACCAGGATGACGATCGCCTCCAAAGATCCGTAAACCACGCTGTATTGGTGGGACCGTTGGAAATACCAGGTTAAGATATGCTTGGCCACCTCAAAAAGGAACGCACAGCTAGCCCCCCCGGCCAGGGCGTGGCGAAAAGAAATAGAGGTGTTTGGGATAATCTTGTAAATCGCCGTGAACGCCGCTGCCAGAATCAGATACGGAAAGAGATAGCCTACGAGGAATTCCAAGAACTCGGAACGGGCCAAGGCCACTGCGAAAAGACTGAGATAAAACTTCTCCGCGGCCCCCGCGAAGGCGGTCACAAGAAAGGACAGGAAGACGATACCCGCCGATGCTGGGACCATCAACAGGGCCAGAAGTTTAGACCGCAAGAAATTTCTCCTTTTCTCCACCCGGAAGACGACCCCCATGGCATACTCCAGGGAGGAGAAGATTACGCTGGCCGTCCAGATCATGGAGAGAAAACCGACGAATCCCAGCACCTCCGCGCGGTGCGAGATGGCCCGCACCTCCCGCAAAATCAAAGAGCTGGCCTGGGGAAACAGGCGGTCAAAAAAAACTACCGCGATTCGGTGGCCCTCTTCCGAAGAGCCCAAAAGGTACCCGGCGGCGAAGACCAGCAGAAAGAGATAAGGGATCAGGGAGAGGATCGTGTAAAAGGCCAGGGCGGCCGAAAGGTTCATGCATCCGTCCTGGGAGAATGCCCGGCGGGCTTCCCACAGGATGTCCCAAACGGTCTTTAGTTCGAAGCGGGATCGCCGGGCCCAAAAAGCGTCCACTCTTTTCTTCAAACGCCGCATCAAAAATCCTTCTTCCGGGTGTCCGGATGGATGGACTTCAGGTGACAAGTGTCATTGATCAGGGAGGTTACGAAAAATCCCCGGTTATACTCAATGCAGTTGACCGCCGTGGTGTCCTGCTTGATATGCCAGAAATGCGAGTCATCCAGACCCAGAACTGTGCAGATGAGGACTTTGGTGACCACCCGATGGGAAAGAATCAAGGCGGTCTTATCCGGGTTCTCCCGGACGACTTTTTGCAGACCTTCCCAGGCCCGGGCTCTCACCCGGGCGAGGTTTTCTCCTCCAGGAAAATGGATAGCTTCGGGCCGCTCCCGCCAAAGCCGGTAGAGTTCTGAATATTTCTCCCGTACTTCTTTCAAGGGCAGGCCCTGCCATTCGCCAAAGTCGACGTCGATAAATTCTGGATGGGGGACCACCTGGAGGGCTTTGGCCTCGGCAACCGCCTGGGCAGTTTCCATCGCCCGCGATAGAGGGCTGCTGTAAATGGCCTGGAGGGGAATATCCCTAAAATATTCTGCCAGAGCGCGGGCTTCAGCCTGACCGGTCTCGTTGAGCTTGCAGTCAAGGCGACCGCGGAAGATCTCCTCTTTGTTCCAATCTGTCGTTCCGTGACGCACGAGATATACCCGGGTCATTGCCGGCCGCCTTCTATGGTTCCTCTAGGGGTGAAGTCACAAGCCACCGGATCTTTGGCCTTCTCCGTCAATGCATTATTACGTAAGCCGTGCGGCAAGTCAACCCTAAGAACCGTGTCAGTGTGAGTGTCAGGGATTATGCTCATTTATTCGAGCGATTCCTTTTTCAAGAACTGGCCCTGACCCTCACACTGTTTTTTTCATTGGATGACAATTCTCCCGTCCCGGTGTTATAATTTTTATAGGTCGCCTATGTACCCCTGATGCTTTAAAAAGGAGGATTTGTATGAGCAAGATCCCCGTGGTCGATCCGGATGAATGTATCTCTTGCGGACTTTGCGTCGAAACCTGCCCGGAAGTCTTCCGTCTGAATGATAAAGACCTCTCGGAAGTCTACAACCCCACCGGAGCCTCCGAGGAGAAGATCCAGGAAGCCATCGATAGCTGCCCGGTCCAGTGCATCCATTGGGAAGAGTGAAGTGCAAGGGCTGCCCAAAATCATCGAGCATCGCCTGGCCAATGGTCTCTGCGTCCTCGTGGGTGAGGTTCACTCCTTGCCCATTGTCTCCTACCAGGTCCATTTCGCTGCCGGTTCTCGATATGAAAGGCCGGGGATTACCGGGATTACCCATCTTTTCGAGCACATGATGTTCAAGGGGACCCAGCAAGTGGGTCCCGAAGAGTTTTCCAGGATCATCCAGGCCAATGGGGGGACGCTGAACGCTTTTACGACCACGGACAACACCTCGTACTATGAAAACCTTCCGGCGGATAAGCTGGAGCTGGCCGTCCGCCTGGAGGCCGACCGTCTGGCAAACCTCCGGCTGACCCCGGAGACCCTTGAGCCGGAACGGGAAGTGGTGCGCAGCGAGCGCAAGCTGCGCGCGGTGAATAGCCCCTTCGGACTTTTGATCGAACAACTCTTTGCCCTGGCTTACGAGCAGCATCCGTACCGCTGGCCGGTCATCGGCTGGGACCAGGACCTGAAGAACCTGACCCTGGAAGATTGCCGGGAGTATTACCGGGTTCATTATTCTCCCGCGAATGGTGTCGTCGTCGTCGCGGGAGATATCGCTGCCGATGAGGTCTTCCGGATGGTGGAAAAATATTATGGCCCCATTCCGTCTCAGACTCACCTGCGATCGGCCATTCCCAAGGAGAAGCCTCAACGGGGGGAGAAACGTGCGGTCTTCAAGAAAGTCTCCCAAGTCGCCGCTTTTTTCGCCGGGTTCCACATTCCGGAGATTACTCACCCGGACCTCTTCCCTCTCCAGAACCTCTGCACCGCCTTATCCGCGGGTCGATCCTCCCGGTTTTTTGAAAAGTTTGAAAAACCCGGGAAGGCCGTGGAAGCCCGAGCGGAAGTCGGGTATCCTCCCTTCTTGACCATGGACCCGGGTCTTTTACAGATTTATGCCATTGCCTCACCGGGTATTTCCCTGGATATTCTGGAAAAGGAGGTCTGGGAGGAAGTGGAAAAACTTCGGCAAGAACCCCTCCCCGCGGAAGAATTGACCAAGGTAAAAAAACAAGCCCGGGCCTACTTTCTCCAAGCCCAGGAGACGCTTTTCTTCAAGGGACTGCTGGCCGGAATCTACCAGGTGCGAGCCGGGGATTTTCGCCGGATCGACGCCATCCTCCCCAATTACGAGGCCGTGAAGGCAGAGGATCTTCTCCGGGTTGCCCGGAAATATCTTCGTCCGGAAAACCGGACGGTGATTACTCTTCAGCCGGTGAGCCAGAGCGAGCATGAAGAGCTGGGGGAGGTGGAATGAGCGCCGGGTCCCCATCCAGATTTTTCTCACTCCCGCCCGTCTCTTCTTCGGTCCTGAAAAACGGCCTGAAGGTCTATGTCGTTCAGCGCCGGGAGCTTCCCTTAGTCAGCATCCACCTGGTCATTCCCTGCGGGGCAGAGGCCGACCCTTCCGGGCGAGCCGGCCTGGCCCATCTAACCGCCGAGATGCTTACCTTGGGTACGCAGAAGCGATCTGCCAGCCAGTTAGCTGCGGAGGTAGACGGTTTAGGAGCGAGCCTATCGGCCTCCTCCGGGTGGAACTCCACTTCCCTGCATCTCTTCGGGATGAGTGAAGATTGCCAACGTCTGATCGACCTGCTCCTGGAAATCTACACCGAATCCACCTTCTCCCCGGAAGAGTTCGAACAGCTAAAGCAGCGTCGCCTCGCTGCCCTCGTGCAACAGAAGGATGAATCCCAGATTATCGCCGATGAACGGTTCCAGGAACTCCTTTTCCAGGGGACTCCCTTTGATCATCCCGTTTATGGAACCTTGAAGTCGCTTCCGCTGCTTCTCTGCGGGGAATCCCGGGATTTTTACCGGCGTACCTTTTTGCCCCCTGGAAGTCTGTTAGTTATGGCCGGAGATCTGGATGCTGAGGTCTGCTTTCGCTGGGCGGAAGACCATTTCCCCTCCGCTGTGCAGGGCTCCCAGGGCCTCGGGCCGGAGGAAGCTCCCCTTCCTTCTCTTTCCGGGGTCCGGACCATTTTGGTCGACCGTCCGGATTTAACCCAGAGCCAGATTCGCCTGGGGCATATCGGGATACCCCATGCCCACCCGGATTACCTGGCTTTCGAGGTCATGAATTACATCCTGGGAGCGGGTGGGTTCGCCTCCCGGCTGATGCGCAGGATCCGCTCGGATCTGGGTTATACCTATGGCATCCGCGGGTCGCTGGAGCCCCGAAAAAACTCCGGGCCGTTCATTATCTCCACTTTTACTCCTACAGAAACCACCTTCCCCTGCGTGCAGGAGATTTTTTCAGTCATCCGTTCCTTTATGGCTCAGGGGGCCATAGATCAGGAAAAGGAGGAAGCCGTCAGCTTTCTCACCGGAAGCTACCCCATGAAATTTGAGACCCTCTCCCAGGTGGCCTACAGAATCATCCAGGCCGAGCTTCATGGCCTGGGGTTGGAATACCTGGCGCGTTACCCGGAGCGCATCTCGACGGTATCGATCGAAGACCTCCTCCGGGTTGCGCGCACGCACATTCATCCGGAGAGGATGCTTATCGTTGTGGTTGGCCGGGTCGAAAAGTTCCGCCGGGAGTTCGAGCAATTAGGTCCGGTGGAAATAATGGGGTGAACCCCAGGGTTCACTCAGGCAAAAAATAAATAAAAGGAGGGCAGGAAGATGGCAGTGAAGAAAGCGGTTGCCAAGAAGACAGCAAAGAAGGCCGTGGCCAGGGGAAAAACAAAAGAGGGCGATGCGTACGTCTGCGGAGTTTGCGGCCTGGCGGTAACCGTCGATGAGGTATGCGGGTGCGTCGATGCCTGCGACATCATCTGCTGCGAGAAACCCATGAAAAGGAAACGAGCCAAGAAGTAATTCAGGTTCCCCGCTCCCCGGGGCTTTCTCCGGAATTCTTTCCGGGGAGCAGGCTTTCTTCCCGGGTTCGATCTTTGACTTTCCTCTTCACCCGTAAACTTTCTCTGTAGACTTCCTTTTTGGAGACTCCCAGCTCCTCCGCCACCCGATCGATGGCCTCTTTCATAGATAGGCCCATCTCCCGGTAGTAGAGCTCCAGCGCTTCTTCGATCGCCGGGCCCTCCATCTTGGCTGAAAGGGTGGAGCCCTGAAGGACAATCGTTACCTCCCCTTTGATTTCCTCTTCCCCGAGCTCCTGGAGTACCTCGGAGACCGTCCCCCGGTAAACCTCCTCGTAAAGCTTGGTCATCTCCCGGGCCACCATCACCTGCCGGTCCCCCAGAATCCGAAAAGTATCTTCCAGGAAGGAGCGCAGGCGCCTGGGAGATTCATAGAAGATGAGCGTCTCCGGGCAGTCCTTCAGGGACAGCAGAAATTTCTGTCTGGCCGGGGGCTTCGAAGGCAGAAACCCATAAAAAAGGAAGCTTTGGGTGGGCAGACCCGATACGCTCAGGGCGGCCACCAGAGCGGAAGGACCGGGGATGGGAACTAAAGGAATGGACTCCTGTACCGCCCTTCGCACCAGATTTTCCCCCGGGTCGGAAATCCCCGGAGTGCCGGCATCCGTCACGAGGGCGATATTCCTGCCCCCGCGAAGTTCCTCCAGGAGAGACTCCTCCCGCATCCGCCGGTTGTGCTCATGGTAGCTGAGCAATGGTTTGTGAATTCCGTAGTGACTGAGGAGTTGCCGCGTCCGCCGGGTGTCTTCGGCGGCGATCCGGTCCACTTCCTTGAGCACGCGCAGGGCTCGCAGGGTGATGTCTTCCAGGTTCCCGATGGGCGTGGAGACAATGTATAGAATGCCCGAAGATTTTTCTTGGGACTTCAAGATCGTCTCTCCAGAAAGGATTTGAGTCCGCTCTTACCGCGTTTAAAATAGCATACTTTTTACCGCAAGGCATGGGCGAATTGACAAAGGCCATCACCCCTGTTAATATTTTTTGGCCGCTACCCTCGAACCATAGGAGTTGGAGCCCATGAACAGAGATACCGCCCGGGTAAAAATCAAGACTCCTCCCCCAGGCCCGAACGCCCGGAAATGGGGCGAGTTCCACCGGCGCTATGCGGCCCGCTCAACCTACCATGAAGGGTTCATCTGGGATCGCTCCCAGCCGGCCATCGGCCCATTCTGTGCCGACGTGGATGGAAATGTCATCCTGGACTTCGTCTCCCACGTGGGCAGCTCGGCCCTGGGCTACAACCACCCCGCCCTGGTACGCATTGCCGCTAAGCTCCAGTCCATCGACCCGGACCGGTATGCCGGATGCGATTTCATCGGCGCCTGGGGCGAAGACCCGGACAAATCCGAGGTCCCAACGCCGTCTCATCTTCATTATAAGCTCATGGAGCTCACTTCCCAGTTCGGGTTTGGCTCCGCTTTTTTCACTAACTCCGGGGCCGAGGCGGTGGAGAACGCGATCAAAATTTGCTATGACCACAAGAAGAATTACGGTTATGGCCTTTGCTTCTACGGAGCTTTCCATGGCCGCACGTTGGGCGCTCTCTCCCTCAACCGCAGCAAGAAGATCCAGCGGGACTGGTTTCCCCAGATTCCCAACATCGTGGACTTCCCCTATTGCACCTGCCGGGCTCATCCCTGCAGCTGCGGGTGGACGGTCTGCTGTACGGGAAAGGAAGGGCTACGCAGCCGGTTGGATCATTACTTGGACCCGGATATCGGGCTGGTGGACCCGGAAGAAGTCGCCTTTATCATCCTGGAGCCGATTCAGGGGGAAGGTGGATACAACATTCCCAGCGTGGATTTCATGAAAGAGGTGGGCCGCCTGGCCAAAAAATACTCCATTCCCCTGATCTGCGATGAGGTGCAGACGGGGATCGGGCGAACCGGGAAATGGTGGGCCAGCGAGCACTTCGGCATCCAGCCGGACATCATCACCGTTGCCAAGCCTCTGCGCGTGGGCGCGACCCTGGGAAAAAAAGAGCTTTTCCCCCAGGAGGAGTACCGGATCTCCAGCACCTGGGGTGAGGGAAACGCTTCCAGTTCAGCCATCGGATACACCATTATTGAGACCATCCAGAAAGAAAACTTGCTGGACAACGCCGTTTCCCTCGGAAATTACTTTTTGGGGCAATTGCGGGGATTGCAGAAAAAATACCCCTCCATCCTGGAGGTGCGGGGGATCGGCCTCATGGATGCCGTCGAAATCGATTCCCGGGAAAGGCGGGACGAGATCATCCGCAGCGCCTTCAAAAGTGGCCTTTTACTTCTGGGCTGTGGCTACAAGGTCATCCGTTTCTTGCCGCCTCTGGATGTGCGCCAGCGGGAGATCGACATGGCCTTGGAGATTCTGGAAACGGCCTTAAAAAAATCCTGAATGCTGTTTTTTACGGCATTCTTTCCTCCTTTGAAAAAGGGATCTCCCATCTGATTCTGCCCACGTTCTACACCCAACGGCACTCGGGTTTTGGGAATGCGATAATCGCGGAATTATTTTAAGAGGATTCATTTCTTGATTCTGGTTATAATAATAAATAGATGGAAACGTAAGATTGCCAAAACTGAAAATAAAGGGGGGAAAAATGAGGATCGGTGCTTTTGGATTGAATGAACCCATTCCGGAATTAAAGGAGCCTCATGTTCTAGCAATTCTTCGCCCCTGGATAGACGTAAATAATGTTGGCAGCTTAACTCTGGATGGATTAGAAGCACAGTTCGGAGCCAGGGAGTTGGCTAAGCTGGCCAAACCCGGTAATTTTTTTGATTTTACCCGCTATCGCCCCACCGTTTACTTTGAGGGGGATATCCGCCGGCTAAAAATACCCAACACCATTCTCAGCTACGCCAAAAGGGAAAAGGGGAATGACTTCGTTTTTCTTCGTATGCTTGAACCCCATTCTCTTTCCGAAGTTTATGTTGATTCCGTCTCACAGTTTCTTAAGGCCCTCAAGGTGAAGAGATATTGCCTTCTCGGCAGCATGTATGATGCGGTTCCTCACACGAAACCGTTACTCGTCAGCGGGAGAGCAACCGGAAAGGTGGCCGAGCAGGATCTGAAGAAAGCGGGAGTCCAGACCAGCAATTACCAGGGCCCAACGACTATCCTTAATTTGATTTACCAGAAGGCCCAGGAGCAGGGCATCGAAACGATCACCTTTATCGTTTCATTGCCTCAATACGTAAACGTAGACGAAGACTACCTGGGAAAGGTGCGGTTAATGGAAATTTTGAATCTGCTCTATGACATCCCGATCGACAAGAAAGATTTTGAGAAGGCGGCCCGGCAACGCAGTTTAATAAGCCAAAAAGTGGAGACCACCCCGGAACTGAAAAAAATCCTTCCTCATCTGGAAGGCATCTATGCGACTCGGGTTGCGAAAAAAGAAGGAGAGGGGGTGGTAGGGCTTTCACCCGAGATGGAAGAAATTTTCTGGGAGACGGACGAAAAATATTTTGGAAAAGCGTAAATTTGAAACGGTTTAGCCGTCGAGTAGAGAGCAGGCGCGCATAGGAGCAGATCAATGACTTCCAGTGTATCTGTCGTTTCCGACTTCGTGGCAAATGGCCATCAGATCATGCCTAACGATTCCTGCTCCCCCTCTAAAATTCCGTACAGTGGGTTTTCCCCAGTACGGCTTCAAACGGGAATTCAACCGAGACCTTCGTCCGCTCCCCCCGAGCTTAAGCGCAAGACCCGCATCCCCTCAGGCAAAACGAACTTATACGCGGCTAAAGTCCAGGTCTCACCTCCTATAGTCTTGGATCCCCCAAGACAATTCAGCGGAGCTGTTAACCGTGAAC
>Ga0315284_10015911_pt1 | contig 10686 bp, 14 predicted proteins | sample YL17G09_16_MG_FD_203696 | JGI IMG/M metagenome (GOLD analysis project Ga0315284, IMG submission 203696) | Sediment microbial communities from Yellowstone Lake, YNP, Wyoming, USA - YL17G09_16 | ecosystem: Environmental > Aquatic > Freshwater > Lake > Sediment | place: USA: Wyoming | collected...
AACGGCTGGCCCGGCTGGTGAAAGCGCAGCACCAGCGGCTGCACCGGCGTGGCGGTAGCGATCGCCGCCTGCAGCAGGTTGGCGTGGAACGGCAGCAGCGTAGGCCCGGCGCCGGTGGTGCCCTCGGGGAACACCGCCACGCTGTCACCCGCGCGCAAGGTCTCGGCCATGCGGTGCACCACGCGCAGTGCGTCGCGCTTGCTTTCGCGTTCGATGAACAGCGTGCCGGCACCGGCCACCAGCCAGCCGACCAGCGGCCAGTGCCTGACGTCCGCCTTGGACACGAAACGCGCCTGCGGGGCCACGGCATGGATGACCGCGATGTCGAGCCACGAGACATGGTTGGCCACCAGCAGCGTGGCGCCGCTGCGCGGCGCGCCGCTGACCGTGAGGCCGATGCCGAACACCCGCAGCACCTTGGCCGACCACCACTGGATGCGGGCGTGGCGGCCGGCCGCATCGAGGGACGGAAAGCGCAGCGCCATCACGGCCATGCCGTGCAGCAGGTGCACCAGCACGCGCGCCAGGCGCCACGCGGCCAGGGCGCGGCGCATCAGCGGCGGCTGCGCTCGAAAGCCACACGGCCGGCGACCAGGGTGGTCTGGACGCGACCGGCCAGCTCGAAGCCGCTGATCTCGAAGGCGAACGGCGTGTGCTTGCCCTGGCTGACCAGTGCGTCGGCCCGCACGGCCCAGCGTGCGGCCGGGTCGAACAGGCAGACATCGGCAACACCGCCTTCAATCAGTCGCCCGGCGCTGCTGCCGAGCGAGCCGATCGAGGGGCCCAGCACACGCACCGGATCGCTGGTGATGCGGGCCAGCGTCTGCGCCAGAGTCAGCTGGCGCTGTTCGCCCCAGGCCAGGGCCAGGCCGAGCAACAGTTCGAGCCCGGTGGCACCGGGCGTGGCTTCGCCGAACGGCAGCGTCTTCTCGTCGCTGCTGACCGGCATGTGGTCGGACACCAGCGCGTCGATCGTGCCCTCGGCCAGCGCGGCCTGCAGCGCGTCGCGGTCGCGTTGCTGGCGCAACGGGGGGGTGAGCCGCATCGCGGCATTGAAGAATCCGACATCGATGTCGGTGAGGTGCAGCGAGTTGATGCTGACATCGGCCGTGACCGGCAGGCCCTCGGCCTTGGCCCGGCGCAGCAGTTCGACGCCGGCAGCGCTCGACAGGCGGGCCAGGTGCACGCGCGCTCCGGTGCTGCGCACCAGCTCGAAGATCGTGCCCAAGGCGATCGTCTCCGCCGCCACCGGCACCCCCGACAGACCCAGCCGGGTCGCGACTGCGCCGCTGGCCGCCACGCCGCCGCCGAGCCACGGATCCTGCGGCCGCAGCCACACCGAGTAGCCGTAGGTCGCGGCATATTGCAGCGCACGCTGCAAGGTCAGCGTGTTGACGATCGGGGTGTCGGCCTGCGAAAAGCCGACGCAGCCGGCCTCGGTGAGCTCGGCCATCTCGGTCAGCGTTTCGCCGGCCAGCCCGCGCGTCAGCGCGCCAAGCGGAAACAGCCGGCAGCGGCTCAACTTGCGGGCGCGGAACTTCAGCATCTCGACCAGCCCCGGCTCGTCCAGCGGTGGGTCGGTGTCGGGTGGGCAGACCAGGCTGGTGACCCCGCCGGCGGCCGCCGCGGCGAGTTCGCTCTCGAGCATGCCCTCGTGCTCGTGCCCAGGCTCGCGCAGACGGGCCGCGAGGTCGACCAGACCCGGTGCAACGACCAGGCCGGCCGCGTCGATCGTGCGCTCGGGCGTGAAGTCGGGGCTGACGGCACCGAGGGCGATGACGCGGTCACCGGCGATGGCCAGGTCGCCGATACGGTCCAGGCCGCTGGCGGGGTCGATCAGGCGGCCGCCCTTGATCAGCAATTTCATGGAGCCCCCTTGGCGCTGCGCGCCGTCCCCCCAGGGGGGAGCGAGCGCCTTGGGAACGGCCCAGCGGCGCTCATGCCTCGTTCCCCGCAATCGTGCTCATCACGGCCATCCGCACCGCGATGCCGAAGGTCACCTGCGGCAGGATCACGCTGTGCGTGCCGTCGGCGACCGCCGAATCGATCTCGACGCCGCGGTTGATCGGGCCCGGGTGCATCACGATCGCATCGGGTTGAGCCAGCGCGAGCTTGTCGGGCGTGAGGCCGAAATGCTTGAAGAACTCGCCGGCGCTGGGCAACATGGCCCCGCTCATGCGCTCGTTCTGCAGACGCAGCATGATGATCACGTCGGCACCCTTGATGCCCTCGGCCATGTCGTGGCAGACGCGCACACCCATCTCGCGCAGGTCGGCGGGAACCAGGGTCTTCGGCCCGACGGCGCGGATCTCGGGCACGCCCAGCGTGGTCAGCGCATGGATGTCGGAGCGCGCCACGCGCGAGTGCACGATGTCACCGACGATGGCCACCGTGAGCTGCGTGAAGTCGCCCTTGAAGTGGCGGATCGTGTACATGTCCAGCAAGGCCTGCGTCGGGTGCGCATGGCGGCCGTCGCCGGCATTGATGACGTGCACATGCGGCGCGCAATGTTCGGCGATCAGGTACGGCGCGCCGCTCTCGCCGTGGCGCACGATGAACATGTCGGCGTGCATCGCCGACAGGTTGGCGATGGTGTCGAGCAGGCTCTCGCCCTTCGCGGTGGAGGACCGCGCGATGTCGAGGTTGATGACATCGGCCGACAGGCGCTTGGCGGCGATCTCGAAGGTGGTGCGGGTGCGCGTGCTGTTCTCGAAGAACAGGTTGAACACGCTCTTGCCGCGCAACAACGGCACCTTCTTCACGTCACGGTCGTTGACCGACAGGAAGGTGCCGGCGGTGTCGAGCATCTGGGTCAGCACCGTCTTGGGTAGCCCCTCGATCGATAGCAGGTGGATCAGCTCGCCGTGGCGGTTGAGTTGCGGGTTGCGTCTGGAGAGCATCAGCTGCCTTCCTCTTCGCAGGCGAACGAGAAGCGCCCGTCGTCAGCACGCGCCAACGACAGGCGCTGCGCAGGCGCCAGCGTGATGCGCGCGGCCGCGAACGCCGGCTCGATCGGCAGCTCGCGCCCGCCGCGGTCGACCAGCACCGCCAGCGCCACACTGGCCGGGCGGCCGAAGTCGTACAACTCGTTGATCGCGGCGCGAATGGTGCGACCGGTGTAGAGCACGTCGTCGATCAGCAGGATGCGCTGGCCGTCGATCGCGAATGGCAGTTTGGTCGTACCGCCGCCGGCGGCCAGGCCGCGCTCGCTGAAGTCGTCGCGGTGCAGCGCGCTCGAGATCACGCCCGGCTCGCCGGGCAACGCCAGGTCGGCGTGCAGGCGCGCCGCCAGCCACGCGCCGCCGGACCAGATCCCGACCAGGGCCGTGCCGGGCGCAGCGGCCAGCAGGCTGCGCACGCCCTGGCGCAAGGCGCCGTAGAGCGCCTGGGCGTCGAGGTTCAGGGTCGTCGGCGAGCTCATCAGGCAAGTTGGTTGAAATACTGTTCCAGGATCAGCGCCGCCGACGCGGCATCGACATCGGCCGCCCCCGCGGCGATCGCCGCCACGGTGGTGTAGCGCTCATCGACTTCATGCACCGGCAGGCCGAAGCGGCCGTGGAGCTGGCGCGCGAAACGCTCGGCGCGACGCGTATTGTCGTGCGGCTCGCCTTCGGGGTGGCGCGGCACACCGACCACCAGTGCCGCAGGCTGCCATTCGGCAACCAGTGCGGCAATGGCGGCAAAGCGCGCGTCGCTGCCTTCGTGCGCCAGCGTCGTCAAGGGTGTCGCACTGTGCGTGACACTGTTGCCACTGGCCACCCCGACGCGCTTGGTGCCGAAATCGAAGGCCAAGAACAACGACGGCGCGGCAGCCCCTGCGCGCGCAACGCCATTCATGCTTGCAGCACGCGCGTTGCGAGACGCAACGCCCGCTGGCAGGCGCGCGCCCGTACGCAGGTACGGTCGCTGGTCCTGCTCACGCGTGCCCCGCCTCCTGGCTGAGCATGCGCGGGTCGAAGCCGAGCAGCGACAGCGCGCGGTCGTAGCGTTGCTCGATGGGGGTGTCGAAGATCACCTCGGGCTGCGCGTCGACGGTCAGCCAGCCGTTGCGGCCGAGTTCGTCTTCGAGCTGGCCGGCGCCCCAGCCGCTGTAGCCCAGTGTGACCAGGATCCTCTTCGGCCCGGCGCCGCTGGACAGGGCTTCGAGCACATCCTTGCTGGTGGTCATGTCCAGACCACCGCCAGGAATCGCCAGTGTCGAGCTGTAGGGGCTGGCGTCAGCGGACTGCCGCTCGTGCAGCACGAAACCGCGCTCGGTCTGCACTGGGCCGCCGAAGTACACCGGCGCCTCGGCCAGGTCGTCGCGCGTCAGGCTCAGCTCGACCTTCTCGAAAAGGTTCTTCAGCTTGATGTCGATGGGCTTGTTGATCACCAGCCCGAGCGCGCCCTTCTCGGTGTGCTCACACAGGTAGACCACCGCGCCGGCAAACGTCTGGTCGGCCATGCCGGGCATGGCGATCAGGAACTGATTCGTCAGGTTGATGCGGCTCGCCTGGGCCATGGTGCCCCGATTCTATCGACTGCGTCGACAATTGCCGGATGGTTGATGAAACCGCCAACCCAATGGTCGAGCGCTTCTTCGCCCGCCTGACCCACCACCTGGCGCACGGCAGCCTGGTCAAGCTGGTGCTGGCCAAGCACCAGGGGGCCGAGGCCGACCTGGTGCGGGTCACGGTGCGGCCGCTGCTGCTGCGCGACCAGCCCCAGTTGAGCTTCCTGTACACCTACACCTCGCGCGACGTCACCCGCAACCACCCGGTGGCCGAGGGCCAGACCCAGCTGCGCGCGCTGATCGGCCCGAACTTCCGCCATGCCCACCTGCTGGCGATGGGCGAGGACCTTGAGCTGCGCTTCACCAGGAAGGGCAAGGCCAGCCTGCACCAGCAGGCCAACACGCGCGACGCGAGCGCCCCGCAGGCCCATGACCGCGAGAAGCAGCGCCACCTGACGCTCGACACGCCCTTCCTCGCCGCACTCGGCATCGCCACGCCTCAGGGCCAGCTGGTGCCGACGATGGCGCGCAAGTTCAAGCAGATCAACAAGTTCGTCGAGGTGCTGGATCACGCACTGCGGGCCTCGCCGCTGGCTGTGCAGGCGCAACTGCGCGTCGCCGACTTCGGCAGCGGCAAGGGCTACCTGACCTTTGCCGTGCATCACCACCTGCGCCACACGCTGGGCCGCGACGCGGAGGTGACCGGGGTGGAACTGCGGCCCGACCTGGTGCAGCTAGGCAACAAGGCGGCCGCGCGGCTCGGCCTGACCGGCCTGCACTTCGAGCAGGGCGACGTGCAGGCGCGGCCGGTGGAGCCGCTGGACATCATGATCGCGCTGCATGCCTGCGACACCGCAACCGACGTGGCGATCCACCGCGGCATCCGCTCGGGTGCCTCGCTGATCATCTGCTCACCCTGCTGCCACAAGCAGTTGCGGCCGCAGCTCAAGAGCCCGGCCGTGATGGCACCGATGCTGCAGCACGGCATCCATCTCGGCCAGCAGGCCGAGATGCTGACCGACAGCCTGCGCGCGCTGCTGCTGCAAGCCCACGGCTACGACACCCAGGTGTTCGAGTTCGTCAGCCTCGAACACACCAGCAAGAACAAGATGATCCTGGCGGTCAAACGCGCGCAGCCACTGCCCGCCGAGCCGGTGCTGGCGCAGATCCGCGCCATCAAGGACTTCTACGCCGTGCGCGAGCAGTGCCTGGAAACGTTGCTGGCCACCGAGCCATGAAGTCGCTCGACAGCGCGCTGGTCTGGTTGCGACGCGACCTGCGCGCCGACGACAACGCGGCGCTCTACCACGCGCTGCGCGCGGCACGGCGAGTCTGGTGCGGGTTCATCTTCGACCGCGCGATCCTCGACGCGCTGCCGCGCGCCGACCGCCGCGTCGAGTTCATTCGCGACAGCCTGGTCGGGCTGAATTCGCAGTTGCGGGCGCTGGCAGCATCCCACGGCATCGAGCGGGTTTCGCTGCTGGTGCGCCATGGCCACGCCGCACAGGCCTTGCCGCAACTGGCCGCCGAGTTGCAGGTGCAGGCGGTGTATGCCAACCACGACGACGAGCCCGACGACCTGGCGCGCGATGCCCAGGTACGCGGCACGCTGGCCGCCGCCGGCATCGCGCTGCACACCAGCAAGGACCATGTGGTGTTCGAGCGCAGCGAGTTGCTGACGCAGTCTGGCGGCCCTTACGGCGTGTTCACGCCATACAAGAGTGCCTGGCTGAAGAAGCTCGAACCGTACTTCGTCAAGGCCTACCCGGTGGCCCACCATGCGGCTGCGTTGGCCGCCGTGCCCGAGGCCGTGCCCTGCGGCGTGCCGACGCTTGCCGAGATCGGCTTCGAGCCGACCGACCTGCACACGCTCAAGCTGCCCAGCGGCGCAGCCGGCGCCCAGGAGATGCTGGCCGACTTCCTGCAGCGCATCGACCGCTATGACGAGACGCGCAATTTCCCAGCCGTCAAGGGCCCCAGCTATCTGTCCACGCACCTGCGCTTCGGCACGGTCTCGATCCGCCAGTTGGCGCGCGAGGCCTGGCAGCGTGCGCAAGGGGGTTCGCCCGGCGCCGAGGTCTGGCTGTCGGAGCTGATCTGGCGCGATTTCTACCACCAGGTGCTGCACCACCACCCGCATGTCGTCGGCCACGCCTTCAAGCCCGAGTACGACGCGATCCACTGGGAACATGGCAAGCATGCCGAGACACTGTTTGCCGCCTGGTGCGCGGGCCGCACGGGTTACCCGCTGGTCGACGCCGCGATGCACCAGATCAACCACACGGGCTACATGCACAACCGGCTGCGGATGGTCACCGCCAGCTTCCTGTCCAAGGATCTGGGCATCGACTGGCGTTGGGGCGAACGTTACTTCGCCGAGAAACTCAACGACTTCGACCTCGCGGCCAACAACGGCGGCTGGCAGTGGGCAGCCTCGACCGGCTGCGACGCCCAGCCCTATTTCCGCATCTTCAATCCGGTAAGCCAAAGCGAGAAATTCGACGCCGAGGGCAAGTTCATCCGTCGCTACCTGCCGGCGCTGGCCAGGTTGCCGGCCAGGCTGATCCATGCACCATGGTTGACCAGTCCGATCGAACTGGCCGCCGCGGGCATCGAACTCGGCCGCGACTACCCGGCACCGATCGTGCAGCACGACGAGGCGCGGGCCCGGACCTTGGCGCGCTACGCGGCGGTCCGCAGCGACAAGGCCTGATCAGGTCGCCTTTTCGCCTTCGGCGCCAGGGGCCTGGGTGTGCTTGATGAACAGCTGCGCGGCCCAGATGCCCACTTCGTAAAGCAGGCACATCGGAATTGCCAGCGCCAATTGCGAGACCACGTCCGGCGGCGTGATCACCGCCGCGACGATGAAGGCCAGCACGACGAAATAGCCGCGGAAGTCCTTCAGCTTCTGGATGCTGACCAGCCCCATGCGCGCCAGCACGACGACGACGATCGGCACTTCGAAGGCGGCGCCGAAGGCGACGAACATCGTCAGCACGAAGCCGAGGTAGGCCTCGATGTCCGGCGCGGCGGTGATGCTCTTGGGCGCAAAGCTCTGGATGAACTTGAAGACCTGGCCGAAGACGAAGAAATAGCAGAAGCCCACGCCGATGAAAAACAGCAGCGTGCTCGACACCACCAGCGGCATCACCAGCCGCTTTTCGTGGCTGTACAGGCCCGGGGCGACGAAGGCCCACAGCTGGTACAGCACGATCGGCAGCGCGACCATGAAGGCGGCCATCAGGGTGATCTTCAGCGGCACGAGGAAGGGTGAGATGACGTTGGTGGCGATCAGCGTCGTGCCCTTGGGCAGCGCGGCCACCAGCGGCGCGGCCAGCAGGTCGTACATCCCGGCCGGCCCCGGCCAGATGCACAGCACGGCAAACGCGACGCCGACGGCGATGACGACGCGGATCAGGCGGTCGCGCAGCTCGACGAGGTGTGAGACGAACGGCTGCTCGGTGCCGGCGAGTTCGTCTTCCTTGTCGGTGCTCATGTCCGCCGCCGGGCCGCCCCGAGGCGGACGCGCCCCATGGGCCACTCGCGGCCCGCCACCGGGCCAAGGGGGTCGATGCGAAGCATCCTGGGGGCTCTCATCGGTTCAGCGGCCGCGGCCTGAATCGCGCCACCCGCGCCGCACCCGACAGTGCCTGTGTGCGGATGCCTTGCCGCTGCTTGTACCAAGCCGGCATCGCGCCGCGTTTCAGGCGCCAGTTCTTCTTCGGATGCTTGTAGTCGGGTGGTGGCGGCGGGGTCAATGCGCTGTCGTCGGTGCCGGTCGAGGTTGACAGCTCGGGCGCCGACGGGCTCCAGCTGCGCTCGAGCTCAGCCGTGGTGGCGCTCATCTCGCGGTTGACCGTCTGTTCGACGTCGCGCGCGGCGCCCTCGAACTGGCTCTTCATCTTCTGCAACTCTTCGAGCTCGATCGAACGGTTGACTTCGGCCTTCACATCGGCCACATAACGCTGCGCCTTGCCGATGAAATGACCGACGGTCCGCGCCACGCGCGGCAGCTTCTCCGGCCCGATGACGATCAGCGCCACCGCGCCAATCAGCGCTATCTTGTCGAAACCGAAGTCGATCATGCGGTGGCCCCGTGGCGGTCAAGGCGGGGCAGCAAGGCGCTCAGGTCTTGGTCTTGGCCTCGACGTCGACGGTGTTCGGGTCAGTCGCCTTGTTCGTTGCGGCGACCTGCTGCACAGGCGTGGCGACACTCTCGGGCGTGGCTTCACCACCGCTCTTGACGCCGTCCTTGAAACCCTTGACCGCACTGCCGAGGTCAGAGCCGATGTTCTTCAGCTTCTTGGTGCCGAAGATCAGCACCACCACCAACAGCACGATCAGCCAATGCCAAATGCTGAACGATCCCATGACCTTCTCCAGGGAATGACCAATGCAACGATTCTAGGTCAGCCCTTTGTCCATGGTCGCGGCCCACCCATCACGTGCATGTGCAGGTGCTGCACTTCCTGAGAACCATCGCGGCCGGTGTTGATGACGTGCCGGTAGCCGTTGGTCACGCCCAGATCCTTCATCAGCCGGCTGCTGAGCACCATCATCCGGCCGAGCAGGCCTTCGTGTTCGGCGCCGACATCGACCATCGACACCAGGTGCAGCTTGGGAATGACCAGGATGTGCACCGGTGCCCAGGGGTGGATGTCGTGAAAGGCCAGCAACTCACCGTCTTCATAGGCCTTCTTCGCCGGGATCTGCCCGGCGACGATCTTGCAGAAGATGCAGTTCGGATCGGCTGCCATGGCTCAGGCCTGCGTCCGGCCGCCCAAACAGCACTGTCGCCCCCGCGGGGGCAGCGAACGAGTGAGCGTGGGGGTCGGCGCCATGCTATTCCTCCTGGTCACGGGCCTGCACCTTGCGCGAGGCGAATTCGTCGAGGCCCGACAGGCCCTCGCGGCGTTCGAGTTCGGCCAATACGGCGGCCGGCTTCAGGCCGAACTGCGCCAGCACGATCATCGAATGGAACCACAGGTCGGCCACTTCGCCGACCAGCCGGTCGTGCGCGCCGTCCTTGGCCGCCATCACGACTTCGGTGGCCTCTTCGCCGACCTTCTTCAGGATCGCGTCGGTACCCCTATGAAACAGCCGCGCGACATAACTCTTGTCCGGGTCGCCGCCGCGGCGCGCGTCGATCACGGCCGCCAGCCGAGCCAGGGTGTCGTTGCTACTCATCTGTAGATGGTCTCCGGGTCTTTCAGCACCGGCTCGACGCTGGCCCAGACGTCGCCGTCGAGGCGCTGGAAGAAGCACGAGTGGCGGCCGGTGTGGCAGGCAATTGAAGGCGCCGCGGGGTCGTGGCCGAGTTGCGTCACTCTCAGCAGCACCACGTCGTTGTCGCAATCGAGGCGGATCTCGCGCACCTGTTGCACGTGGCCCGACTCTTCGCCCTTGTGCCACAGGCGCTGGCGCGAACGGCTCCAGTAGACGGCCCGCCGGTTGGCCGCCGTCAGGGCCAGGGCCTCGCGATTCATGAAGGCGAACATCAGCACATCGTTGCTGCCGACCTCCTGCGCGATCACCGGCACCAAGCCGTCGCGGTCCCATTTCACGGCATCCAACCAGTTCATGCCGTGAGTCTAGTGGGTGGCGCCGACAAAACCGCGTTCCTCGGCCAGCCAGGCCAGCACCGGCAGCGTTCCCGGCAGCAGCGGCGTGACACCGACCGGCAGGGTCTGCCAGGCCATCTGCTGGCCCTCGCGCATCTCGAAGGCGCCGCGCCAGTCGAACACCTTGCAAAAATGCAGCCGCACCAGCGCATGGGCGTAGTCGTGCAGTGTCGTCTTCCACGGCTGGGCCGCGCCGATCATGATGCCCAGTTCCTCGTGCAGTTCGCGTTGCAGCGCCGCTTCGATCGATTCGCCCCGCTCCACCTTGCCGCCAGGGAACTCCCAATGATGGGCGTAGACCTTGCCCTCGGGGCGCGAGGTGATGAGGAAGCGGCCGGCGGGGTCGATCAGGACCCCCACCGCGACGTCGACTGGACGGCGTGCCTCCTGCTTCTCGACGTCGACCGGCTGGCGCTGCGTCATTCGGCCTCGCGTCCGGAGAAGTCGCGCGCGAACTGGTAGGCCACGCGCCCGGAGCGCGAGCCGCGCTCCAGGGCCCAGATCAGCGCTTCGGGCTGCGCCGCCTCGATGCGCGCCGCATCGGCGATGCCGAAATGGCGCAGCCACTGGGCC
>Ga0315284_10015912_pt1 | contig 10686 bp, 7 predicted proteins | sample YL17G09_16_MG_FD_203696 | JGI IMG/M metagenome (GOLD analysis project Ga0315284, IMG submission 203696) | Sediment microbial communities from Yellowstone Lake, YNP, Wyoming, USA - YL17G09_16 | ecosystem: Environmental > Aquatic > Freshwater > Lake > Sediment | place: USA: Wyoming | collected...
AAACTTTATGGTCTAGCATATGGTATTGCCGAAATTGGTTGGGCAAAAGAAACTCTACATTTGGTTTCTCAACAGTGGGTTGATATTTTAGAGTATTGTAAAAGTCAAACCATATTACAATTTTTAAAGGATATAGAGGATTTAAATAATTTAGAAAATTCAGAAAATACGGTACAAAAAATGTTCTTTAGTTAAAATGCTATATAAAAATACTAATTATATAGTATAATATAATGTCGTCTAAAAAGATTTGGTATGCGCCTAATAAAAAAGAGGCTTACGGAGATGCCGAAATTAAGGCAGTTGTTGATTGTTTGAATGATGGATGGTTAGCTGGTTTTGGACCTAGAAGTGTTGAATTTGAGCAAAAGGTTTCTGCATTATTTGGTAAAAAACACGGACTGTTTGTGAATAGTGGTTCATCTGCTATTATTTTAGGACTCAATGCATTGAATTTAACCAAGGGAGACGAGGTAATTACACCTGCCTGCACATTCTCCACCACATTGGCACCAGTTATCCAGTGTGGATTGACGCCAGTGTTTTGCGATGTAGAAGTCGGTACATATGTTCCAACAGCGGAACAAGTATGTGAAAAAATAACTGCTAATACCAAGGTGATTTTAATTCCTAATTTGATTGGTTCTAAGCCTGATTGGTTGAAATTAAGGGTAAAAATAACGGATATGGGTAGATCAGACATTATATTGTTCGAGGATTCCGCTGATACAATCACATTCACTGAGGAAACTGATATTGCGATTACTAGTTTTTATTCAAGTCACCTAATTACTGCTTGTGGTTCGGGTGGAATGGTCATGTTTAATGAAGAGAAGTTCTTGAAGCGTGCGACGATGTTTAGAGATTGGGGTCGAATTGGTGATAATTCAGAGGACGTAAAGACACGATTTGAGTTCAGTATTGATGGCATACCGTATGATTACAAGTTCTTGTATGGTGCTGTTGGATATAATATGAAGTCATCGGAGGTAAATGCTGCCTTTGGCTTAGTGCAAATTGATAGATTGGACGAAATTAGACAAAAGAGAGGTGCAGTATTCAACCGATATTTGGAGAATTTGAAGGATTTAACAGAGCATTTGGTGATGCCAATTAATACATTTAACAGTGATTGGTTAGCGATCCCATTTATGACGCCTAGACGTCTGGAATTATTGACATACTTAGAGGAAAATAATATTCAAACCAGAGTATGCTTTGCTGGAAACGTGACGAGACACCCAGTGTATCGTGAGTATTTAGAAGTATTCCCTAATTCGGATCGAATTATGGCAGAAGGTTTTTTATTAGGAGCACATCACGGAATGGTTGTTGAAGATGTTGACTATGTTTGTTCTAAGATCCGAGAGTTTTTTACTAAGGAATAAGAAAAGGAAAAGAATAAGTATAAACTAATAAAATATAAAATATAAAATATAAAATATAAAATATAAGAATTATATAATGCCTAATATTTTATTATACATACCCCCACCATTTAAAGATTCTGGTGGATTAGGGAATTTTAAGTTATTTTTTGATATTTGCAAAAAACTAGGATATTCTATCTATTTTTGTCCGTTACTTAAAAATATTACTAGCCTGAATTTCAATACACCATTTAATGATAGAGATATAGAATCAATTAGTCATTCAGAATTGATAAACTATTATATAAATTGTCCTGCAGCAATTGAGTATATTCATCCAAATGATATTGTTACACCCACTATTTTAATTGCTAGAAATAATGTTGTAATTTATCCAGAAGATGTTATAGGAAACCCAGCACAACAAGCATATGTAGTTAGGTGGTTATTTTATTTCCCTATACCAACAGCAATACAGTATTATAATTTTAATAATGATTATATATGGTTTTATTCAGATTATATTTATAATTTTTACAAATATGTTTGTATAGCATGCGGGATGTCAGACAATTTAACAAATAATTTAAAGGAAATTAATGTATGTCGTGTATTTAAATTTGAACCAGATGTTTATGCAAATATTGTTAGAAAACCTAGTTTATCACAAACAAATATGGAAAATAACAACAAATGTTTTACACTTCGAAAATTGTTCCCTCCTGTATCGTTTGATAGCTTTAATAAAGGAGTTAATGTAAATTATGGAAAGGAAATTTTACAAATTTATAAAAACAAAATTAATGATTTAGAAAAAAAAATACAAGACAATGATAGTCCAGTATATCGTTCAAATTATATAGATGAATTAAATATGTTGACTAAAAACAAACCAGACCTAAAGTCTAATTTAGTTATAAGGGAGTTTTTAAAATACAAATTTAAATCAATAGGATATGAACATATTGAACATCAACCATCAAGTATAGTTTTTATGAATTATTTTAAAACAAAAGACTATTTTTTAACATTTGATCCATTCACATTTATGTCTATAATAGCATCATTATCTGGTTGCGTCAGTGTTATTAAAAAAATATGGGGGTTAAATTTTAAAGACTGGGTAAATGGCGACCCTTTTAACAAGTATGGAGTAGCATATGGAAATGAAGGAGTTAAACACGCTCTAGAAACACACCATTTGTTATTACCACATATAACAGAAATGTATAATCAAAATGAAAATAATGTTTTAAATTTTATTACTAGTATTGAAACACGATTTAATATAACAATTAATTAAATTATAGTTATTCAACAAATGATACATTAAAATAACATTCTAAATATTGTAAAAACAATAATAAATTTTCATGACTTGATGATTCATTTGAGAAGTTTTTGTAAGAATTATTAGATATACTTGATAATATGTTAATTAATTTTTCCCTGCCATTTTCTTCAGGTTCTATATATTCATTATTAATATAATATGTCATTCCATAATACATCCAAGGATTAAATTCCTTATAATAATTACGTATATCTTTAAATCCTGGATAGTCTGATATTATAATTACTTTACATCCACAAATAACTGCCATAACAGGTATAAATGTAACTATATCGTAACAATAAAATGTATGACACTTTAAAAATACTGATATTTGTTCTTCTATTGATAATTCATCAATAGATAAACTATTATCTGGATGTATAAAATATTCAGATACTGAGCTCATCATTTTTAACGAGTGACTATCTTTTGTTTTTCTTAGTACAAAACAAGTATCATCTCTTTTATATTTATTAATTTCTCCAGATTTTGCAATAGCTACAAATTGGTTAATATTAAACAAAATAGGAAAACAATTGGGATATGTATTGTAACTGTTAATATTTATGGCATAATCATATAATTGACGAAAAATATTTCGTTTTATATCATATAATGGAAACTGATCTATAAATAACGTATTATTAGAAACCTCCTGACCAATTCTAGGATCAAAAAACCAATTTATATGACAAATATTTTTCATATTTAAAGGATTAAATGCAGTTTCTTGATAAATACATATATTTAAATCATTATTAATAAATTTAGAATTTTTAGAAACTTCTTCAGAATTATTCCATTTTAAAACATTTATTAAATTTGTTTTTCTCTTATAATGAGAAAATCCAATTTGATTTATAGTTTGAATTATCCAATGATTATTAGCAAAATTATCTTGTGATGGCGACCAAATAATTCTACTTTTACCGTAATTAGGTCTAAAATTATATATATATGGTGGAATACTTAAATTATAATCAATATTTAGATTTATATGAGTTTGTAGATATTTATTGTTTATATATATTTGCGGAATATATTTATAAGGAACTAAAGTGAGTATATTGGTTTGATTTTCATTTATTTTAATATGTTTTTTAATATCAATATAAAAATGAGTTTTTAACACATAATTATAATCTTTTATGGGTACATCAGAAAATATATAATTAAATTTCGTATCATATAGATCCTTACTAATATCATTATTATTTACCTGATATTCTACATTATATCCCGGGGCATCTATTTCTGTAATTTTATCTGTTAAAATTAAAATATTATTATTATCAACATTTACTTGTAATTTATATACTAAAATAATTTTATTGGTTGTATTTAATAATATATTTTCTAATTTACTATGTAATCTCATATCAAAATTATCTATAATACTTTCAACAATATTTTTAAATAATTCTGAAAACCCTTTTTCCCTTTTTAATTTTAAATCATTAATAGCAATATGTCGTGTTTGAATAGCTCTAGTAATTTGTTCTTCGCTATCTCCATACGCAATTCCATTAGTATATATTGTCTCGTCCCAAAATTCATTTATAGATTTAAAATCCAAGAATGGAACAATTATAGGAATACATCCACATAACATAGCTACTTGGCACATATTTGTAAATCCATCATATGTATAGAAATATTTATATTTATTAAAAATTTTTGCAACATCAGCAAAATTCGATAATTCATATGGAATTTCATACGAATTTTTTGGATGATAAGTATATTCAGTTCTTTTATGTGGATGAATGATCCCCTTTCTTATCATAAAACATGTTTCTTCTCTTGGATTTCCATAATCATAACAAATATTAAACCATTCATCTAAATTATAAATATAATGAGCAAATTTAGGATATATACACTCTTTTTTAATATTAATTTCTCTCACACCATATATTTGTCTAATTTTATTATAATTCATTAAAAATGGAGACGCTGCAAATATATTATATTCATTTTCTACATTTGGTTCATAAATATTAAAATATAAATTAAACCGTACAATTTTTGTAAAATTTAAAGGATTACCATATGGTTCTGGATATATAACAATATTATTTTTATCATGAACCATATATGGTTTTGCTATAGGCAGTCCTGGTTCTTCATATTTATACATTTCAAGCCACATATCATTTGTATTTGCAAATTGTCTATTAAATGATATATAAAAATAAACAATAGGTTCTTTATAGGATTTATTCATTTCTTTGATCATACAAGGAATCATAGAATTACCACCACTATTTTTATCAGGTTCATAAGCAGCAAAAATAATAACAGGAATATTCATTATATAAATGTATATTATTAAATAATTCTAAATAAAATTTAATATTATATAATATTATATGCAATATTATACAAAAAATACAAATACATTTTTTAAAATACCGAATTTAAATGACATAATAAATGTTACAAATTTTGAAAAAAATAAAATTATTTTAGATTGTAAAAATCCAAATATTTGGTGTAATATTAATTCAATACAGGAATTAATTTGTTTTTATGATAGTTCTATTTTTGATAAAATACAAAATATTAAAATAAATTATGATTTAATTGATTATGAAGAAGTTCAGACTTTATTTTTTATTAATAAATATATTTTTGTTTGTGACAATAATTTAAATGATGATAAATATCAAAAAATTATGTTAAATCCAACTATACATGGTATTTGTGAAATTTCAGAATACTTTGAAAATAATTATAAAAAATTTAAATGTACAATAGAAAAACAAATAGATATCGTAAATGATATATGTCATATAAATATTTTAAAAATACAAGAATATTTAAAAAACAATTCTATGCCTATTAAAGATTTGCTCAAAGAAAAATTTGTATTAGTTTTTAGAAAATTTTTAATTTATCATATACATAATTTTCCTGATAATATATCAGGTTCTGATATTAATAATATTTATGATTATCTAAGCAGCAGTATAGGTATACCTGTTAGTTGTTTACCTGTAAATGATATAACAGTTTCTAAAACTATTTCCCGTGATATTAAGTATGATCCTTTTGCTAAAACATTGCATTTTTATACATCAAACTCAAGACAACCACTACATAATGATTATTCACATTATCCAACCGAAGTTGCACCAGATTGGCTAATATTATATTGTTTAGAGTCAGCTGAATATGGCGGATTTACATCTTTAATTACTAACAAACTATTAAAAGAAATAATGATAAAATATGAACCTCAGTTATTTGAAATAATTAATAATGAAATAAATTATTTATATATTTGTGAAGAAGGTAATATTATTCATCCAAAAATACTGTTTGACAAAATTAATAATATTAGTAATTGGAATTTTTTTCAAATTTATAATGATTATAATAATAAAAATATACTTGATATTAGAGAACAATTTGCTATTTTCTTAAATAAAAATATAACAGATGGAAGAATATCTACTTTAACAAAAAAATGGAAAAAGGGGGATTGTATCATTTTTAATGATCATTTTGTAATGCATGAAAGATCATCGTTTTATGGTTCTAGACACCTAAAAGATATGCATTTAAAGGATAATAATATTAATTTAAAATAAATATGTAAATATATTGAAATTAAAATTATTTTATATATATATATATATTAAATGGAATGGGTTCCTAATAAAAATATTAATATTGATTATGTAAACAATTTATTAACAAATTGTTTAAAAAGCAAACAATTTACAAATTATGGCAAAAATGTTCAACTACTTGAAGAACTCTTATATAAAAAATTAAAAATTGATGACTCTAAATCAGTGATTGTTGTATCAAATGGTTCAGTTGCTCTACACATTCTAACAACTGCAATAAATTATTATCATAAAAGTAATTTAAATTGGGCGACCCAATCATTTACATTTCCTGCATCAGCTCAAGGAACACTATCAAATGTTAAAATTTTGGATATAGATCTTGATGGAGGAATTGATTTAAATACTGTAGATAATGATATTGATGGATTGATTGTTACTAATATATTTGGAAACAGTGTAGATATTGATAAATATATTAATTTTTGTGAAAAAAATAATAAATTTTTGATATTTGATAACGCAGCAACAGCATACACTTTTTATAAAAATACTAATTGTGTTAATTACGGTTTAGGATGTACTATAAGTTTACATCATACAAAGCCATTCGGATTTGGAGAAGGTGGTGCTATTATAGTTGATAAAAAATATGAACATATTATTAGAGGATTAATTTCTTTTGGAATGAACTTATCAGAGGATAAACATTATTTGCCTGAAGGCAATAATTCAAAAATGTCTGAAATATCAGCTATTTATATTATACAATATCTTGAAGATAATTTTGAATATATAATACAAGTTCATCAAGAATTATATGATTATTTAAAAAGTTTATTAAATACAACATATTCACATTTAAATTGTAAGTTATTTTCTTCATTTCATAATAAAATAATTACTCCTGCTTGTTTTTCTATATTATTTGATAATTATAATGACAATATTAGAATAAAATTGTTAGAAAACAATATTTTTTGTCGTAAATATTATCATCCATTAGAAAATACTCCAAACGCTGTAAAAATATATAATAGTATTTTATGTATTCCATGTACAAAAGATATGAATAAAAATAATATCGATACTATTCTAAATTTTATAGAAACTTCTATGATTTAATAAGATAATACGTTAAATATATTATCTTATTTATTTTATTGTTAATTCATTGTAAATATCTTGATTTATAATATTTTTATAAATATTGTAACGTAATGTTTCATTACATAAAGGTCCTTTAAATTTGCTTAATTCATCATCATCTTTTAATCCACAACCCAATATTATTTTTTTCCCTATCCCAAATTCTTTAACTATATTAATTAATAAAAAATCTGTAATACAATTCATAGAATTATCATTACACGATAAATGATAATGTATATACTTATCATAAATAAAAATAATAGCACATCCAATTGTATTATCATTGTGATCCAAGATTTCTGATAAGTATGCATTTTGTATTTTTTCTAGTGATTTATAATAATTATCGTTAAAATAATAATATTTATTAGCATTTACTTTATTCATTGTAAAAGTATATAACTTTATAAATTTTTCATTTAAAATCCCATCACATAAAGACCTTATTTTGAATTTTAAATTTTCTTTTAAAGCTTTATTAAACATATTTCTTTTTTTTTTAGTCAACATATTTTTATAATAATCATCAAAGTTACTTATATTTATTGTATAAATTGTTTTTGAAGTTAATAATTCATAGTCGTTTATCTGAATATTAATATAAGGATTTTGTCTTAAAATTTCAGAAATATAATTTCTTTCTTTTGCTTTTTCTCTAAATAATGGTAAAAAATCCTGATATGTTTTTTTTAAAGAATAAAAATAACCTGAATAGCCATACGGAGTAATTAAATTATAATAAGTATTATTATTATGCGCAATTGGTTTTTTTAAATAAACATATATAAGATCTTGATAAACACAACATTCCCATTCGGCATTATCTGAATATTCACAAGCTAAACCATATTCTGGAGTAAAATAAATATCTGGAAATTTTATAGAAATACAATTGATATTATGTTTATCATAAAATTCTATTCTATCCATATTGAAAGATAATATTATTTTTAAACTATTTTTACAATCATCTCGCTAGTAAATTCTTCTCTAGGTAAAAATGGATCCATATCTTCAAACGGTCTGTTTGTAAATGTGCCATCATCATTCTTAATTGCATTCAACCTTGGATAACGACCTTGAATACAACAAAACACTTCCAATATAACGGCTTCTTTGCAATTAATAAATTCTGTTAAAGATTGCTGTATATCTTCATTCTTTCTCGCTGAAATGTATTTTAACCCATAAGCGCCTGCGATTTTTTCTGTATTAGGAAATGACAGTCCGCTACTATAATCCACACCAAATTTGTTCTTAAAGAAGTTGGTTTGCGTTATTTGTATAGCACCATATGCCCCATTGTTAAACAATAGGATCTTAATTGGTAGCTTATATTGAATAATGGTCTGGAGTTCTTGTATATTCAATTGTAATGACCCTTCCCCTAAAATAGGTACAACCATTTTTTCAGGTTCAGCAATTTGCGCTCCAATTGAGGCAGTTAACTCAAAACCCATGTCTCCTTGACTGCTTATAATAAATTTATCACCATTTTTAATTCTAGTCATATGCCAAGCATTGGTAATAATAGAACCAGACGAAACAATCGTTATTTTATTTTCAGGAGCAGCGGTATAAAACTCTTTTAGAGCATAATAAGGATTAATTCCTGATTCATCCAATATATTTGGTGTCTCAAACAACCATTTATTTTTCCAATGTATACATTTTTGAATCCATGAACTATAATCTTTTGTAGCAAAGTTATAATTATCAAAGAATAAATTCATATCCATATTGATTTTTAAATAGTAATTAAGATTGGTCTTTTCAAGTTCATTTTGATCATTATCAATATAAATCACTTTTGCTTCTCGTGCGAACCAATCAGCGCGATAACCAATAATACCCTGCGCCATTCGGCAACCAAATGAAATTAATAGATCGCAATTTTGCATAGTGAAGTTACCATGTCTGTCACCAATAAGACCAATTTTTCCACAATATAAGGGATCATCTGTTTCTATAAGGTCTGTTCCATGAAATGTTACCACCACTGGAATGTTGTATTTCTTCAAGAACTCTTTAAATTTTTGATTACAATTACCCAATTTTATTCCGTTGCCAGCAATTATTAGAGGACGTTTTGCGTTCATAAGTTCATCATGTATTAGTTGAAAATCATTTGATGAAACCACTGCTCCAACAATATCTTTCTGGATAATAGGAATATCCATCTCATCAATTAAAAATCCTTGTATATCAACTGGAATAGATAACCAAACAGGTCCAGGTCTACCATTGATTAGGTTTTTAAAAGCGTCAATAAGAGTAGAATTTAACTCATTTATATTTAAAATTTCAGAAGCATACTTGGTTATTGGTTTGACCATTGAAATGATATCACAATCCGCACCAGCGTAATGTCTTAGTTTCATTGTTTCTGTATTAATGGATTGTATTGATTCAGTTGCTTTTACTTGACCCGATATAAATAATACTGGTAAACTGTCTTGATGTGCTACAAGACAAGGCGATATTGTATTTGTTGCAGCACATCCAGCAGTAGTGCAAACAATTACTGGTTTCGAGTTTGTTTTACTATATCCTACTCCCGAATAACCACACGCCTGTTCGTGATGTTGATAATAAATATCGTATTTCCCGTGCTTGCCAAATGAATCATTCAAATGCATCGCAAATCCTCCAGTAATGGTAAATAATGTATCAATACCATTCTTATAAAAAAAATCAACAATGTAGTCACTAACCTTAATTTTCATATAAATATATACACAAATATTTATTTATATCAAAAACAAATAAATAACATTTATAGTTTTTAATCATAATATAGTTATTTAATAACTATTATTCTTACTTATCCGATCTTCGATCATTTTAATTCGTTGACTGTCCTTATTTGCTAACAAACTGTATTTGTAACTAACATATTTTAACCATTCAACTTCAAACACATTTGCCAAATGTAATAGTTCCTCGAATTTTGAAAAATCAATCTTGTGTACGTCAAAAATAATATATCTGGTTTCAAATTTGTCTAATAATTCTTCACTAATAAGGCGACCAATAAAGTCCTTAGAATCAATACTGATAGCACCTCCTAAATAACATTTGGTATTATGTAAGCGCGCATTTTTAAAAACGTTATGGACCATGCTAAACATTTCATCGCTGTTAACAAAAGATCTATCCATATTTAATGACCCAACAAAATCAACTCTACCAACGGTAACAAAATCAAGGTTTTTGAATTCGGTTGATAATTCTTCTAAACATTTGTACG
>Ga0315284_10015913_pt1 | contig 10685 bp, 11 predicted proteins | sample YL17G09_16_MG_FD_203696 | JGI IMG/M metagenome (GOLD analysis project Ga0315284, IMG submission 203696) | Sediment microbial communities from Yellowstone Lake, YNP, Wyoming, USA - YL17G09_16 | ecosystem: Environmental > Aquatic > Freshwater > Lake > Sediment | place: USA: Wyoming | collected...
GCGCTTCTGACGTCCAGTGCCGAAGACGTGCGGGCACTTGTCGGGGCGGTTTCGCGGGAGACAGTTCCGCGCATTGCCTCGGCGGTGCCCGAGCCTCGAACCGCATCTGCCTCAGCGCCGGGAGTTGCACGGTTGGTCGAAGGTGAGGTCGCCTCCGCGCAATCTGCATCCGTCGGGGTCTCCGGCTCCGGTATCGCGGCACGCTCACAGCCGGAGCCTGCACCCGGCGAAACCGCAGGGGTGCTCACGGCGACGCTTCAGTCGCGGCTTGACCAGATGCTGTCGGATCTGGTCAGGCGTATCGCCGATGCTGCGCACAGATCCTCCGGGCCGCTGTCGGCTGATCCTGCGGCTCCGACAACGGTGGCGCCTCGAGCCAACGGGCTCGATGCTGCATCGGAGGCCTTGACGCGTGCAGCTGAGTCGTTTCGTGAGGGCTTGGTCTCCGCTCAGGCCGCACTGCGTGCCGCTGTACCCGCGCTGATCGCCGGTGCCGCAGGCGACATCACGCACTCCTCCGAGGCGCCCTCGCAGCAACCTCCGGCCGTGCGGGGTGGGGCAGAGGCATCCGTGGATACGGCTGGCCGTCCGTCGTGGGCGCGGCTTGACGCCGCCGGATCCGCCGGAAGCGGCAGCCCCGCAGCGTCGGCAGCCTCAACGCGGGCCGAGCAGGTGCTGCGCGAGGCCGTGGCCCGGGTGCTGGGCGAGATCGACACCATCGTGTCCCGTTTGGACAAACACCAGAGCGCCACGTCTACCGCGCACCGGCGCGTGGTTGTCGACGCGTTTCAGCAACGGGCGGATGCGCTCCCTGCACCTGCGCGCGAAACCTCCGACGCCGCTGCGCTCACTCAGCGCATGGCACTGGAGAGTGTGCGCCAGAATGTGGAACAGGTTCTGGGTCGCATGGAGAGCCTGCAGGTGCTGGGCAAACAGGTGAGTACCTCGGAGGGTCAGCAGCAGATCATTGCGCTGCCGGTGAGAATTCGAGATGAGGTGGCTGAGGTGCGTGTCAAGCTGGTGAAGCGGGATGCCAGGCAGCGCAACGGCGGCAAACATGGACGGTACACTGCGGCACTTGACGTATGCCCCTCGTGCGTGGGTGATGTTTCTGCCTTCATGGAGTATTTTCCCGGAAAGAACTTTCGGCTGCGCCTCGAACTTGGTCAGGACGCGTCGCGCGCGTGGTTTGAGCGGAATCGGCCGCAACTGGCCGGGGCTCTTGAGGCGCTGGGTCTGCGCGGAGTGCAAGTAGACGTGATTCGTCTGCCCAAACCGGTTGCACTGTCCACCTCGGTGGGCGCCGGCCCTGCCCACGAGCCGCCTCGCGGTCGAGTTGACGTGCATGCGTAGAGTGCTGGGATTGCCGGAGCATCGAGTATCTTCTGGACAGGCTCTGAGTCACACCCATGAAGAAAAACCGACCCAAAGCTGCGCGCCGAGAGCAGGCTGTTGCCCTGGGATATCACAGTGAGGCCGAGCGAGCCCCAACGGTACTGGCCAAGGGGCGGGGCCTGATCGCCGAGAAGATCAAGGAGGTCGCGCGCGAACACGGCATTCCCATCCATCGTGACGATGACCTGGTCGAATTGCTGGCGCAGGTCGATATCGATCGTGAGATCCCTCCCGAACTCTACGCAGCCGTGGCCGAAGTGCTGAGTTGGATCTACCGGGCAAATAGCGAAATGCGAAAGGAGATCTCCACATGAGGTGTTGGTTGTGCATCGTTGTCGCCCTGCCCGCAGTGCTTCTTGCCGGTGATCCGTCGCATCGGTTTCTGACTGCATTCTTCGGTCTGACTCACGACGACGCTCCGGCGCTTGCGTCAACCTACGATGATCTGGTACGAAATCGGCTGACCTCCTCAGAGGCGCTGACCGTTGTGGACGAGCCCACCACCCAGGATTTCCAGCGGCGCACATCGTTTGACTGCTCCCACGAGATCTCACGGGATCTGGTGACTGCGCTGCAACGCCATTTTGGTGACAGCATACTTGTTTCGTGGGCGCGCATACGAAACTACTCGGTCGTGCCTGTGCGACGGCATTTGCTTGGCTGCGAGGTGCGCGGTAGCGCCCAGCTGGAGATCTCCATGGTCCTGCTGGAGCTGCGGGGACGCGCACTCAGGGCGGAACTCACCGTGGAAGTCTCCCGTAGCAAGGGCCTGATACTCTTCTCACCCTTGAGCAAGGTGCACGTGACCGCTCCTGAGAGAGCGGCCGTAACCAGTGCCCTGGCCGATGCTGCTGCAGCGCGCACCATCGAGGTGCTGGAATCGGTTGCGCAGGGGGTTGCGTCAGCGCAGGCTGTTTCGGTGGAGCAACAACGTGTGGATCAAGCGAATCAGCCGCTCCGGGATGTCTTCTCCGTTCCCATTGCAGAGCCGCCGATCGCCCGGCACGCGCTACCTCCGGCAGATACTTCGAAGAGGGCCGAAACCACGACCGCCAAGAAGTAGAACGTCGGTCTCCATCGACCTGCGGTCCTTGCGCCAAGGGCGCCATGGTCACCAGATCCAGGCCGTTAGTGTTGAAGCGCTCAAGCCATTCTGGAAACCATTTGCTTCTGGTCCATCTCGTTGGTGGAATAGATTCCGTGACTTGTATTATATTAGTCACTCAGTCGGCAACATCCGCTTCTTCTGTGTGGATCTGTCCGCTGAGCGGGGTCGGTTTCGGTCGGCGTACCAATCAGGCTGGGCGACCAATGAACCGTCGCTCAAACTCAGGAGCGTGTCATGTCTGAAATCGGATCCTACAAGAACGTATTCGACGACCAGAACGAGTTCAACAAGCTCAACGATCTGATCCTTGGCGCCATCCAGGAGTTTTCCAGCTACCGCAAGGGAAATCTCACCTACGGCGAGATCATGTTCGTGCTGGAGTGCGTGCTCGACTCGCTGAGATCATCGTCGGAAAAAGACGCAATGGCCACGGCCAAGATCAAGGGACTGGACGAGGCTCCCTCATTCACGACACTCATGTCCATCACCTCTCGTATGGTCGAGCGTCTGGTCAAGAAGGGCGTCATCACCTCCAACGACGAAGCATTCATTCTGCACGGTGAGGGATAGGCCCGGCAGACACGCCGCAGTGTTCGACAGTCCCGATGTCCGCACCGGTCACAATCGAGCAAAAGATGGAATCAACGTTCCCCTACAGTGTGCGACTCAAGTTTCCGGGAGACCTCGACTACATTGCGCCGGTGCGCAAGTTTGTGGCTGAGATGCTCCAGGCGGTGAACTTCGGGCCCAAATTTGCATACCGATCCGAGATCGTGGTCGACGAGATCTGCTATAACGCAATCACCTTCGGCTGTCAGTCGCCCGATGCCACTGTCGAAATTGAATTCAGCATCCACGAAGATCGCATGGAATTGGTAATCAAAGATCCTGGCAAGGGCGATCGCTCCAATCGCGAGCGGCTCCGACACGCTGTGGACGGAAATCTGCGTGAGGCCGATCGCAAGGCTGGCGCCAAGAAAGAAAAGCTGGGTCTCGAGATTGTCAAGATGCTCTCCGAAGAACTCAATTTCGAGATCGATAACAACAACCTGACGTCGGTTCGCGTTGTACGAAAGCGCGAAGAGGTGAGTGCGAAGCCCTGAGCCGTCTGTTCTCAACAAAAAGAATACCCATGGGTTCAACAACCATCGACTTTGTGTCTGCGCAGAACGGTTCAGGCGCCACGGTCGTGCGTGTCTGTGGTGAGCTGGCTGTCGATACCATTCCCAAGATCAGCGAGACCTTCGACACTATTCTTGACAAGCACCTCCCATTTGTTGTGGTCGACATGATGGGCGTCAGCCTCTTCTCCTCGTCGGTGTTGGGCCATCTCATGGGGTACCGCGAGAAACTGGTCTCCAAAGACGGCGATCTGGTACTGGCAGGATTGAGTCTGGAGATCAAGTCGGAGCTCAATCTGTTGGGCGCCAACAGGGTCTTCAAAATCTACAACGACGTGCAAAGCGCGATCAATTCATACCGATGGGATCGCGAGCACATATCGCAGTCACTCTCGCTCAGCTTCCCGTCGGAGCTGCGGTTTGTTCCTGCGGTGCGTCAGCTGGCAAGCCGCGTGGCCCGGCAGAAGAACTACGGCAGCCGCGATTCGTTCCGTATCGAGACCATTGTCGACGAAGTGTGCAACAATGCGGTTGAGCACGGCAAGAGTGGTCGTGGAAAAGACGTTGCTCTGAACCTCACAATCGATCGTGAGAAGATCGAGTTGCAGGTTGTCAACGAAACCGATCCCGACAAGGTTGCGGTGTTGAAGGAACTGTCCACATCGATTCTGAAGGCCCCCGAGAAGCCCGGTTCGGCGGTAGGCACGGACCGGAAGAGAGGCAGGGGGCTTGCACTCATAAAGATGTTGTCGAACGACCTGCGAATCGATTTCTCCGAAGAAGGAACTTCGGTCCACGTCACTCGGCGGAGAGGGGAATAGGCGTATGGAGTCTCAGATCGAACTTGAGCACGAACAACTCAAGGGTGTGGCCAATGCGATTGTCGTGCGTTTCGTGGGAGACCTCGACGCAACGAATGTTGAGTTCGTGCTCGAGAAAGTGTGCAACTTCATCAACGAAGGGCACATCCACATTATTGCCGATTTCAAGAAGCTGCGCTATGTGAACAGCACCGGCTTGGGGGTGTTGCTGCACTTCAACAAGTCGGCACGCGAAAAAGGCGGAAGCTTCAAAATCGCGAACGTCAACGAGAACGTGTACGAGATCATAGAGATTATCGGTGCCACTTCGCTCTTGGAGATTTACGACGAGCTTGACGAAGCAATCGAATCTCTCAAGTAGTGCCTCTGGGAGGAGTGCCCGCCGCCTTGGCTGGATGTGGTGCAACGCGTTGCCGTGAGGTAGCGCATTTTTGTATTCACCCACAACAAATGACTGGAGTTTATCTTCATGCACGCCAGAACCTCAAGGTGCATGGTGACGGCAGTTGCCGCAGCCATGACGATTGGAGCAGCAGGGTGCGGCAAGAAGGCGCCCAAAGCCGGAGCGGTTGTGAGAATCGGTTCGAGCACTGTCTCCCAGACCAGTTTCGACGCCTTCCGCAAGATGAAGCGGATGTACCCCACCGGCATGGGCGATGTGTTTCCGGGCAAGCGCTCCGACATCACATTCCTGGTCGAAACCGAGCTTATTTGCAGGAAGGCAGCCCCCTTTATCGGGGTTCACCCTGCTGTGGCAAGTCGCGATTGGAAGTGGAAGAGCCGCTATTTCCCGGCGCATCTCATGCTGCAAGATGTCCTGGAGAAGGACCTTGGCATTACCGACGGTCAGGTCCAGGCCTACTACAATGCGCATCGCAGTGAGTTCAAAGACTCCGTAACCAGGTTCGAACCTGTCAAGGCGCCCGGCATCGGGGACTCCACCAAGAAAATCGACTCGGCAGGCGTTGCTGCCCAAACGCCGGTTCGGCACGACTCGGTGTTCATTCGCGGCGTTGCTGAAGTACGGTCGAAGATTGTCGAAAATGTCTTTCTGCAGCAGAATCCCCCCGACAAAGAATTCACCGCCGAGCGTCTGAAAGAAGATTCCACCCTCACCCCCGCGCGCATCGGAAGGATGTGGCTCGTCAATGTCCGCAGCAATCTTCCCGATTTCTTCATGCGCAAGCTCTACAAAGACCGATTCGGCAAAGTTCTGGGCGACTCAATCGACGTGTTCTACGGCAAGGGCAAGCTGATCACCCCCGAAGACATGGATGTGATCCTCTCCTGGATTCCCGATGCGCAACGAGAGAACTATCGCAGCGACCCAACCCGCAAGCGCGACCTGGCGAAGTGGCTCCTCAAGTGGGAACTGCTGTCGACCGAGGCCATTAGTAGCGGGTACATGAGCAAGGCCGAGCCCAAGGCCGTGTTGGCATGGGCCAAGAAGGTGGAAATTGCCGATTACTTCGTGAAGAACACGTTGCTCCCGAAACTTGGCAGAGGTGTCACCATCGACTCGATTGCCGCCACGTTCCTCTACTGGGACAATCAGTACCGACTTGAGGTCCCGGTCGACAGCGCTCGTTTTGCCAAGAATATGCAGGACTACAGAGATGCGGAAGTGAGCAAGAAGGTTGACCAGTTCACCTATGGCCTGCGAAAGGCAACCAAGGTTGTATTCCTCCAGCCCGACTGGAAAGACCAGCGCAGCGACGACCCGGTCAAGATCGCTGCTGCCGCAGACTCTGCACGCGATTCGGGCAATGCGGATGGCGCCCAGACGCTGTACGAGGCTCTGGCAAGCGACTTCGCGTTCACTCCCGAGGGTGACCGTGCACTTGGAGAAGTTGCCAAGATCCACACCGAGAAAGAACGCTACAGCCAGGCCATCAAGGCGTACCGCAGTCAACTGCTTTCGGGCGCCGACGAATCAAAGAAGTGCAACGTCTACTTCATGATCGGCTTCATCTACGACGAATACCTCAACAAGCCGGATCTGGCAGAAGTCAACTACAAGTGGGTGCTCAAGTACGCACCCGACTGCGACTTGGCCGACGATGCGGAGTTCATGTGCCTGCACTTGGACGAGCCCATGACAAGTGTCGAGGAGTTGCGTGGTGAGGCACTACGACAGGGACGCGACATCGGCAACGATGCCGCCGAGGCAGACACGCTGCAAGCCGCCCCCGCAGAACCGGCCGTACCAGCGCCGAAGAGCTGAGTTGCCTTCCACGAATGATGCAGAAGAGGCCGGGCTCCCGAGAGGGGATCCGGCCTCTTGCGTTGTGCGGCACTGCGGGCGTGCCCAACTCCGCCACGCCGACCGTACGCCCCCGATCTGCTCGCCGGGCCGCGCTCAACCCTCGATGAGGGACTCCTTGCTCGGGGTATCTCCCTCAGGAAAGCACAACTCCCGGAACTGGCACTGCCCACAGATGGTGGCCGACGGAGTCATGGGGAATGACTCGATTGGAAGCGGCAGGTTCTGCTCGACATCTCGGCACAACGCATGCATCTGTTGAGTTTGCGCGCGCACCGTATCGGTGAATCCGGTGAGGTCTGTCTCGCACAGCCGGATCTCGTACTCCGCAAATTCCGGATGCAGGTACACGATCTTGGGAAAGATCCGGTCCCACGGAATGCCGAAGTTTGCGCTTGCCGCAACTGCGTAGCCCAGCAACTGGCTGCGGTGCTTGTACGGGTCTTTGCGACCGGTCTTCCAGTCCAAAATGTGAATCGTGTCCTCCACGGGGAAAAGAAAGTCCATCTTGCAGTATGCTTTCATCCCATCCAGTCGCGTCTCGCCGTATCCCCCCGGTTCAATCAGCCAATTGTCTTTGTTGGTGAGTGCTTTCATGAAGACCCAACTGCACACGGGGCTGCGCAGGAAGTTGGTGAGGCACTTTTCCACCTTCGCAGTCGCATCTGCCAGTGACACTGACGCGGCTGTTTTGTAGTACACCTCCATGAATGTCTTGCGGCTGAAGTACTCGCGTGTCTTGTCCTGGGCGTAGGTGAAGAATCGTGTTTCGTCAATGTTGCTGTCGCTCTTCTGGAGACGCTTGAGGTATGCCTCAACCACGTCGTGGGTGACGTTGCCGACCTCCAGCGGCACGGAGGTAAGATCGCGGAGCTGCTTGATCTTGTACTGCGGTACATTTAGAACGTGTTTGGAGTAGTAGGTGTAGAAGTACTGTCGTTTGCACTTGTTGAAGAGCTCGAAGCGGGATATTGACCAACCGAGAATGGGCGTGAATTCGTAGGATTTGGTTTGCAGAAGCATCAAGCGGCCTTTCTGCGGGAGGAGTGCGCAGCATTGGTGTGGGCCTCGAAAATACGTTGCTGTGCGGTGTGTTGCGAGGAAACGCGCTGCGCGCGTATGGTAGGCGCTGTCGCGCATCGACCCGGCAGCGGGGGCTCGCGCCGCCCCCACACCCGGCGTTGCCGTGCCGAGGAGCGATGGTGCGAAGCGCGTCTTCGCGTCACCGGCACAAAAAAGAAACTGCCGATCCGTCGCCCATCGACAGACCGGCAGTGAAGCTGCCTCGTATCACGGATTTCTCGCTACATGCGTTCCATGAACTCCAGCGAATCGCAACATGTCTCAAGTTCAATGCGCAAGTTGGTGACGTCATCCTGCGTGATGTCGCATCGTTGCGTGAGAGTCGCGGTGGTGCCCGCAGAGCTGGTTGCGTGCAGCTGGTGCATCTCGCCGCACCGAGCCGGCAGAGCAGCCGGCGTTGGCACAGGATCCGCATACCCGCCGGCCGCAGTGTGGTTCTCGCGAACAACATCGCGGATCTGTTCGATCTGGTGCTTGCCCACAAGCGAACACGAGTGGTGATCGTAGACCAGGGGACTCCCACAATCGGGGCAGTTCAGGAAGATGAACGTCGCGCTTGTGCAGAGGAATATTTCGCAGCGCTGGTGGCAGCAGGGACAGTTGAGTTCGATGCGAGTTACCATGGTGATTCTCCGGTCAGTGCAGAATGCTTCAAAGGGCGTGCGTACGTTCTGTAACCTGAAATGATTGTACCAACGAATAATTGGCGAGTCAAGTCTTTTGTGCTCATTTAAGCGCTTCATTCGGCAATCGCGGATCACACGTCGGCAGGGCAGGCGTGCCCCGCAAATCGTCTCTGTCAATTGACATGAGGAGCCTTCGGTTTGTGCGGTCTGGATGGGACGCGGCAATGTTCGACGGAACTCTCATTGCTGGTGCGCATGGCGGCTTGTACTTTGATAGGCCTCTGTCTGCCCGTGTTTTTTCGACGAGACCATGCCCATGCTCAACACGTCCGAAGCATCTTCACACCACGACAGCAAGCCCGTCGACGTGCACGCGCAGCATGCTCAACGTGCGCATTTTCTGCACGCTGCAAGTCGTCGTGCGCTTGACCGAGCCGAACGCAAGCTTCAGAAGCAGCTCGTTGAGTCAGAGGAATCATCGAAGGGCCTGTGGTACCGGCAGATCGCCGATTCGATCATGGCATCGCCCGCTACGTATCCGCGTGGCTCATCCACTGTGGAGCTCACCAATCTTCATACCAATCAGGTGGATAGGGTGAAGCTCAACCCCAAGCTCGACGGTCGGGAAAATGCGGACCTGCTCTACAAGAAGGCTCGCAAGGCATTGCGAAGTGCAGAGATTGTGGGTGCCAACCTCATTGAGACCCGTGCCGAGATTGAGCGTTTGACCGTTGTTGATCAGCACTGTGCCGGCATCGTGGCTGACACCGCGATCTCTGATGATGAACGTGCATTGCTGCTGGAGAAACTGGCTGCCCGGCTTGCGGACCTGGGTGCAATCCCCAAACCCCGGACTGCCGACGGCATTCCCGGAACCGCCGAGGGGCCACGTGTACCCTACATGCATTTCACTGTTGACGGATACGATGTCTATGCGGGCAAGAACGCCACGCAGAACGACGAACTCTCCACTCGCTTCACCAAACCGTGGGACGTGTGGATGCACGTTGCCGCACACTCGGGCTCGCATGTGATTATTCGTCGCGACAAGAACGGCCCCTGGCCGCCTCAGGATGTGCTTGTCAAGGTGGCAGCGATGACGGTGTGGTTCTCCAAGGCCAAGCACACATCCTACGCCGAGGTGCATGTGACCGAGGGGCGTTTTGTACGCAAGCGTCGGCATGCTCCCGCCGGTGAAGTGCTTGCCGAACGCTGCAAGACTATCCGCGTGGCGCCCAAGTCACCTCAAGAGCTATTTTCCGAGACGAAGCGGGGCGAGCAGTGATCCGAGCTCACCATCCCGTCCAGCCAGGTACCGTTGTCAGCGATCCAGGAGGGATTCCGCATGGGAACAGCAGCCACCGAGATAATGCGGTTCGTTGACTTTGGCGCCGGTGACACCGTCATGAAGGAGAGCACCCTTGCCGAGGGGCTCTACATCCTCATGAGTGGCACGCTGGAGGTGTCGGTCAAAGGTGTCAAGGTTGCCGAGATCGCCGGCAAGGGATCCTACCTTGGTGAGATCGCGTCGATACTGCGCTGCCGACGTACGGCAACTGTCAAAGCGTTGACACCGGCGAAGTTTCTGGTGGTCGACAATGTCACCCGGTACTTCGAAGAGAACCCCTCGGCAGCATTGGCCATCGCGCAAACGCTTGCCTCGCGCATCATGGACGTGAACCAGAAGATCGTTTCATACCAGGAAGACCTCAAGAAGTGGGTCGCGCGTGGCGAGGAAGCCATCAAGACACAGGACATCGGGATATTCAATGCGATGCTTGACGATATGCAGAAGTTGTTGATTGAGGGGACCATGGGCAAGCCCGGGGTGGGCGGGCAGAAGTAGCGCGGAACGGAGGTTCGGCGAAGCCACTACCTCAGACGCGTTCGGCAGCCCTGCGGAGTGAAAATTCTTCGCACTCCCGGTTCGGTGGATATCGGCATAGGATGACTCGGTTTCGAGCCTCGGCAGCCTGTCATCGATGCTTATCTGCGCGGCACATATTTCAACGTGCGCATTTCCGTTATCGTGACCTCGTGTTCCATCCCATCGTGCCGCTTCTACGGAGCTTCGGATCGGGTCCTTGTCGGGGCGTCGTTACTACAGAGGTACCGCGCCTACGGCGCTGAACGACGAGACACCGTGCTTCAAGGTCCGTAGGACCGGCATATCTGTAGAAACCCATAGACGAACCACGTCCGGAGCTCCGTAGGAGCGGCACGGTTCTAATTCGTCGGGGTGTCCACAAATCGGGAATGCACCCCATT
>Ga0315284_10015915_pt1 | contig 10684 bp, 2 predicted proteins | sample YL17G09_16_MG_FD_203696 | JGI IMG/M metagenome (GOLD analysis project Ga0315284, IMG submission 203696) | Sediment microbial communities from Yellowstone Lake, YNP, Wyoming, USA - YL17G09_16 | ecosystem: Environmental > Aquatic > Freshwater > Lake > Sediment | place: USA: Wyoming | collected...
GCTGGAGCGACTCGAGCAGCGTCTCCTTGCTGCCCTGGTACAGCCTGATGTAATCGGCTGCCGAATTCACTGCCTCAAGCCCGACCGCCTGGCACACCACGAACGCGACCGCCTCAGCCTCTGTCTCGCGCACTCTTCGGCTCAACGGCTCATCTTCATCCCGGTGCAGTAGTTCGTGGGCAAGCTCGTGCGCCAGCACTGAGAACTCCTCTGCCGATGACAGCCCATTCCTCACGACAATCGTGCCGCCCGCCGACAGGCCGTGGGCCGACACCAGAGCGTCCGAGAACTCGACCTTGATCCCCTGTTCAGCAACGAACGCCATCAACCTGCCAGTGTACTCCCCAGGCTCACCGCGGGCCTCAGCGAACTCCGGTAATGGCTGCCCCTCAGTTTGCGCCACATCGAACACGCACACGCTTCTGAACCGCACAAGCTCTTCGGTCTCTTCGCCTTCAACACTTTGCCGCACGTCGTCGTTCTTCTTCCGCCAAACGATGGGCGCGTAGATCCGAATGCCCTTCTCGCCCTCCTTCACCTGCCGTCCCAGCTTCTGCCAAGTGCGGAATCCCGCCACCCTCGTCGCACCAGGCCGCTGCATCGCGATGAGGAGCACATTCCCCACACTGTAGCGGTGGAACCTGCCGAGCATCCCGAGATATGCCTTCAGTTGCTCGCTCTCACCTCGCTCAACAGCCTGCACGAGCGCATCGAGCGCCTTGCCTACCTGATCCTTCATCTGGTCCCCTTTCATCCCGACCACCTCACACCACGTTGTCCCTGACGCCGAATTCCGCCATCAGGTCCGCCTGGACATCGCCGATGATCTTGTCGCACCGGCAGCAGTAGAGCCCAAGCTCGTCTTCTGCTTTCAACCCCCCGCACATTGGACATCTGTTCATTTTCTTCACCACCCTGGCCCGCCTCTATCGGGCAAGCTCAGCTCGGAGATTGGCTGAGCTTGCCTCATGGCTTCTTCACCGGCTTCTGTTCCGAGACTGTCTTCCAGATTCCATCCCCAATGGCCTTCACACCCTCGTCGCCTGGATAGGCAGCAAAGCCGCTGTGCGCACACTTGCGCCCCGAGCGCGCGGAGTGCGATTCATCCCGACCGAGGCTGCTGATGGCGACGAGTATTCCGCACGCCTCCCCGCAGACCTGGCAGAGGATCTCGTCCCTCGTCTTATCGGGTCATAGGCACTTCCGCCTGCCACTTCAGCGACGGTTCCGCGCGGGCACGGGCATTGCCGATCTGCACGTCCACTGGCACGTTCGTCAGGATTTCGTATCGGCCCTCGACCCGCCGCAGCGTGACGGCGGAATAGAGGGAGAGCGAATCGCCGACGCCGATCTCGTAGGTCTTGAGGTTGACGAAGCCGTCGCCATTGGCGTCCCCGAAGACGTCGCGGGTAAGCCTTGCCCCTTCAGGCTTGCTGATGACCTTGCCGCCCCTCCAATCCGTGTCCCTGCCGGTGAAGCCGCGGAACTGCCAGGTGCCGTCCTCGTTGATCACGGTGAAGGCGCTGAGGCTGCGGTTGCCCGCGCCGGCGAAGAGCAGCGGCTGCGACGGCTCGACGTCAATCTGATCCTCACCTGTGACGGTCAGTTTCCGAATCTCGCCTTCGTGGATTAGCAGATCATCAGAAAAGGTGAACTGTGTGCCCTGGCCGCGCAGTCGCAGGACCGTCCACCGGCCGGCGTTGCCGACGGTGACGAGCGGGTCGGCCGGCAGCGGATCCTTCGTGGCCAGGGTCCGCCGGGCGTAGTCAATGGCGGCGATGGTCGTCGCGTAGGCCGCTGTGGCGGCCTTGATCGAGATGCCGTCGCCCTTCAGGGAATTCCCTCCGCTCAGCATGGCCCAGCGGACGCCCTTGGCATCCGACGACACGGCCGAGAACGATTCCCCGGCCAACGCATAGGTATCCGTCTGCCCCGCCGCCGTCACGATCCGAACCGCCAGCGGCTCCCTCGAGAGGATCTCCGTCGACTTCACGGCGGGCTCGTCGCCGCGGTACCACTCGTAGACGGCGGGATAGGCCGTCTGGCCGCCCCGGGCTTCGTGCTGCACCCAGAGGAACGGGAAGCAGTAGTCGTAGCGCTGGGAGAAGGGATTGCCATGGAGCACGAGGTCGCCCGCCCGGCCGAGCAGCGTCGCGCGAACGTGGACCTCGGGCTTGGCGGCGTCGTAGTCCTTGCCCAGGACCGCTGGCTCGCAGCCGACCGTCTTGATCATCCCGCCCTTGTCGAAGTCGTGCGGGATCTCGCGTCCGTGGCGGGTCATGGTCCAGACGGCCTGGAGGCAATCGGTCGCGGTGCCGGTCTTCTGCGTGCCCTTGAGGGTGCGGTCAACCCAGCGGCGCGTCTCGTCTTCCATCGGGACATTGAGCTTCAGGTCTTCGCTCTCGCAGCCGTGGAACGACCAGGTGTGCCAGGTGCCGCCCTGGACGCGCTGGAGGTCGAGGGCGTAGTATTGCCCGCTCTCGCCCAGCTCCATGAGCAGGATGTCGCGGTCGACGCGCCGGCCGTCAGGCTCGGAGTAGGAGGCCCGCATCAAGGGCGGCGCGAACGCCCTGAGCCAGGGCTCGCCATTCTGCTGGTCGGGCTTGGGATCCAGGTCGTTGTGGGCGATGGCGTGGTTGTGCAGCTCGGACCAGCCCGCGTGCGGCCTTGACCAATTGTCGCCCTCGTTGCGGCAGGCCAGGTCTGTGGCCACGGGCAGGCCCATGGCGAAGAAGTTCACGTCGAGGTAGTCGGAATGGGCATGGCCTCGACCGAGGCCCAGGCGCAGGAACGCGGCGGTTTTCCGGGTGGCGTCCGTCTCGTCCACGCCCATCTCGACCACCGCGGCCCCCGCGCCGGCGAGCACGCGCGAGGGGTTGTGCAGGTAGGGGTTTCGCACCCCCTCGGCCGCCTTGGCCACCTCGGGGCGGGTATCGCCGCAGAGGTTCTTGAGCACCCACGCCGCGCGCGGGTCGCCACACAGGGCGAAGGCGTTGCGGAATGCCTCCGCGTTCCCCGCGGCCCAGCTCATGGCCACGCGCCCGCAGTGCGGACCGCCGCTCGCATCGCCCACCATCATGGGGAACCCGCCGGCCAGGAACATGTCGATCAGGAAGTGGGCGGCGCCCCGGACCTTGGGGTACCTGTTGGCATCCGAGAGATCCATCTTCGGCGTCAGGCCCTTGGCCTTCACCTGGGCGATGATAGCGGCCCGGCTGAGCGTGGACACCGCCTCGCCCAGCGCGTAGCAGTAGAACGAGCCGATGTAGTGAACGCCGTCGCGCGTATGCCCGGCGCCGTAAAGCTCCTGGAAGCGGCCGGAGAGAGGATGGAGCATCGTCAGCGTCCGCGTCAGGTCGAAGAGTTCCAGCGTCAGGGGGTGGGGTCCGAGCACCTGGCCGGCGGCCTCTTCCACGCCGGCCCCCTTGTCGATGATGTCCACGCGGGCGTCGCGCACGCTGGAGAAGACCAGCCAGCGGTCCAGGAATCGGACGACGTCCTGGGGCGTCTTGACCCAGGGGATGAAGCGGCGCACCTCGTCCGCGAAGAGCGCGTTGTCCTGGATGTACGGGAAGACCTTGTCGTAGGCATCGAAGAGGAACCGCGTGAAGAAGCCCGACCAGCCGCGATAGTAGAACTTCCCGTTGCGGCGGATGCCGGTCCAGTCCGTGTTGTACTCGAGGTCCGGGGCGTGCGTGCAGAGGCGGATCTCGTGGAACGTCATCTCGAGCGCCGGCCAGTCGTAGGCCAGCCGCACGAGGGCCATGGCCGCGTCGTGGCCGTCGTTGGGGTCGCCCTTCTCGAAGTAGGCCGTCGCCTGCTTCGAGTATCCCTCGTGATCGGCCAGGGCGCCGACGAAGACCAGGTAGCGCCGGCCCAGCATTTCGGCGCGTGGGCAGTAGTAGATGTCGCACGGCAGTTCGGGGAAATCAGTTTTGGGGAAGTAGATCCCGGTGCCGTCGTCGCTGCACTTCCCGGGCCAGGACTCGCCGGCGACGATCTTCTCGGCCGGGAACACCTCGCCGCTGCCTGCCTTGACGAAGTCCAGCGGGGCGAACGCCTGCTTCCCCCAGGCGTACGAAGGCATCCCGACGAACGCCCGCGTCTGCCAGACGCCGACGCGCGCGGCGGCGGGCGGCTTACTGAACTCGGCAACCTGGCCGTGGACCTGCATGTGCAGGTTCAGCGGCGGCAGGGCGTTCCAGATCATCTCATCGCGTTTCCGGCGTTCCTCGGTCAGCTCCGTCAGTCGGGCCATGGCGCCCTTGCCCAGCACTTGCTCGCTCTTGATCGCCTCGTCGGGCAGTCCGGCCAACCGGTCGGCCAGGACCATGTGGGTGATCTCGGCCGTCTCCATCGCGCGGGGAGAGATCTGGAAGACCGCCGTGTAGTCGCCGGGCCGGTCGACGTGGAGATGGTACGCCTGCATCAGCCGGTTGAAGAACGCCTGCTTTAGCAGGAGATTGCCGTAGGTGGTGACCCTGCCGCTCGCGTCCTTGACCTGGAACCGCAGCGGGCACGGCTTCCAGACGGGGTCGAGGTCTTTGCGGCCCTTCGGGTCGATCTGGCCGTAGACGTACAGCGTGTAGAGGCCGATCCTCATCTGCTTCAGCTTGATCTCGAACGGCGGCGCCCCGGCCGACAGCGGCAGGATGGCTTCGTTCATCGTGGCCGTGCCATGATTGCTCGCCCCGCCGGGATACCCCAGGCGTCGCTGCACCGTTCGCAGGACCGAATGCGCGGGGTCGAGCTGATCCGCGGTGAACACCTGCACCGCGCCCGGCTTCAGCGCCCGCTCCGGCTGGAGGTAGAGCAGGCCGTCGCGGAAGACCCTGGAGATACGGACGCTCCTGATCTCCACCTCCGGGCAGCCCAGCAAGATCGTCTCCACGCGCGCCGAGGACAAGGCCCTGCCGGCCGGCGACGCGGCCGGGGGGCCTGGCGGCGACTGGTCGACCAGTCGGAAGCAGCCGGGGCTGATGAAGTCCGCCCCCGTGGCGAGCACATCGCCGTCCGGGCTTCGGGCGATCATGTTCGCCCTGCCCGTCGCCGCGTCCACGCCCCAGGCCAGGTAGACCCATTGGCCGGCGCCGTCGCGTTGGATCGCGTGGCCGTTGCCGCCGACGCTAGCGGCCAGGCGGAAGTGGTCGGCGCCCGTGCCTTGCACCGCGCCCTGGGTCGAGCCCGGCGTCATCACGAGGCGTGCTGCGATGTCCTTACCCACCCGCCAGCTCAAGAGCTGGAGCGCCTCGGTCCGCTCGAGGCCGGACGGGACGCGCAGCAGCAATTCGAAGGTCCAGCAGTGCGGCCTGATGTTTGCCCCGCCCGGGATCTCGATCTGGCCCTTCACGCCGCCATTGGGGACGAACTGCGGATCGGCGCCGCGCGCGGCCGGCTCCCCGGCAGCATGGACCACCTGCAGATGGCCAACGGAGAAGTCGGCCAGGAACGTGGTCTCGGCGTCCTTCTCAAACTTCGCAGGCACCGGTTTGATGCCGTAGCCAGGGTCGTTCAACTCCTGCACCACGGCGGCCAAGGCCACCCCGTGAATAACGCACAGAACCGCGCTGGCGACTAGACGAGCCAGTTGGCAGTAGGCAATAGACAGTACACGGCCTTCTGCCCACCGTCGACTTCGTGAGCCGGACATCGGCTTCGCCATGCCGCAGGCCTCCATACCGGGGGGCAAGGAGGAGGGGTCTCGCTAGATGAACCCTTGCCCACGAGTCTGTAGACCGTTTCTGCCCGATCATACCACGTCTTCAGGATCTGACAAGCCCGCCTCTGCTCCGAAGACTCGTGTAGGCGGAATCAGGGCGCCGGGAGACGGTAACCATTCCTTCATCCAAGTCCATCCGGTGGAGCTGGGTTCCCATCTGCATCACCCGCAGTTCCATGGCCGCTCCACCGCGCCCATCCACCCTTCCCCTCACCCTGCCACCCACTCCCTCAGCTCCACCTGCGCCGCCCTGACCTTCCTGTGGCAGTAGATGCAGTAGCCTTCGCGTCGCTCATCCAACCACATCCCGCATCGCGTGCCTCTTCTCATCAATCCTTCCTTCTGAGCCCGCCTCTTTGGGCAAGCTCAGCTCGGAAAAGGGCTGAGCTTGCCTCGTTACGCTCCTTGCCGCTGCGTGGGCCGCACCTTGTGCGAGCGGAGACCCCGCAGTAGAATACTGTTGAGTTGCCTTTCCATCGCTCTTCCACGGGCAGGCGGAAGTCATCCTGAGCCGGAGCCCCCAGCTCTCCAACGTGTGGGACCTCCCGATGGGCGCAACCTACGGCAGAACGGCGATGCTTTCGGGCATCGTGCTCGCACTCCTCACCATCCTGAACGCCCGTGGAGCTCAGCAGGCGGACGCGCACAAGGGGGGCCAACCGGAGAGGGCAGATATCACTGCTGACCCGCACGCAATGCCCTACTACACCGGCAGGATCTGCCCAACGCCGCAGAAGGTGGCCTACCAGGACGACTTCTTTCCGTTGTCCAGGGTGCGCATCGTCGCGGGCAAGGACGTTGAGAATCCCGGACCGCTGATCCAGGTGCTCGTCGAGCGCATCAGGACCTACGGCGGCGCGGTCGAGCCGACTGATACCGCCGGCGGGGACTTCACCACCCTGGTCTCGCTGGGGCAGACCGATATCGCGGCGAAGGTGAAGGCCCCGAGCGTGCCCGACCGCGAGCAGGCATACGTGATCGCCTGCGGCCAGGCCGACGGCCGGAATGTCGTCGTGCGCTTTCCCCTCCACCCCTACGACAAAGAGCATTTCGGCACGGCGCGCAAGGCCGATTTCCATATCCTCGGCGAGCTGGACAAGCGGCTGCGCGCCGAGTTCCCACACGCGAGGATCATGATCGTGCCGCCCTTCTACTGGGGGCCGCTCGGCGGCGTGGCCGACTGGTACGGCGAGCCCCGCGACCCCTACCTGGAGGAGATCGGCAAGCTGCCCGCGAGCGTGGAGATCCAGTGGACCGGCCCGCGCGTCAAGTCCACCGTCGTCAAGAAGGAGTACGTGGACTGGATCATCGAACGCATACGTCGGAAGCCCGTCTACTGGCAGAACGGCTGGGGCACTTCGCATCCCAACTACGAGCATTACGTCGCCGAGCCGGTCCGCTGCTGGCCGGAATGGTACTACGACGGCTTCCTTCAGGACATCTCCTGCCATACCTACAATGCTGCGTTCCCGCAGAGCGCCGTGCTCGTGGCCACGATTGCCGACTACTGCTGGAACCCGATGGCATACGACCCTGCGAGGTCGGTCGAGGAGGCGGCCAGGAAGCTGGTCGGCCCCCAAGCTTACGGCGCGCTGGAGGCGCTGAGCACGGAACTCACCTACTTCGACCAGTTCGGATACAACATCTCCCCGGGCGCGGCAAGGTTCGTCGGCGAGATGGCCGAGCACGCCAAGGCCGTCGAGCGGTTCTGGAGCGAGACGACCTCCAAGTCCAAGGCCGTCGAGTCTTATTCATCACTGGGCGAAACCGTCAAGAGAGTCAAGGCCTACGTTGAGGGGCTCAAGGCCAATCCGGCATTGGGAGCGAACGCAGAGAAGGCTGAGGAAGTCAGGAAGGATGCCGTCGCCGAGACCAATCTGGATGAGAAGCGCGACGCCTTTCTCTCCCCCTACGACTTCATCGGTGGCCTCGGGCCTCGCGAGTACAGCAACCGCTGCCCGAAACGCCTCGCCCTCTGGCTGTACGGCGCCCAGTCAGGCCTCAACACCGCCAAGCTGAGGTTCACGGTGGACCCTTTCCCGCCCGCGGGAGACTACCTTCTAGTCCTGAGCGGGCAGGACGACGATCTCGAGAAGCCGTGCGGCATGCGCCTCGCGGTGAACGGGAAAGTCATCGTCGAGGGCGGCTGCCCGTTCGCCCGCAACAACTGGTCGCGGCACACCTTCAGGCTCCCCGCCCCAAGCTTGAAACCGAGCAACGAACTCGTCATTGAAGTGACCGATCCTGGCCCCCGAGGCCAGCCTCCCTGGCTCATGGTCAACTACGCCGTGCTGCGCAGGACTGGGAGCTAGCGGACACCGTCATGCCTGAGCGCTCGCAGCCCTCTGGAGCGACCTCGCACCCTCGCCTCGCCGACCGTACCTCCACCTGAGATGGGGATCCCTCGTCATCTTCGCGGGGCCTGCATTCTCACGTCGAAGGTTCTCATCGTGGACTTGTCGATCCGCGACACCAGAACCTCCTGGCTGTTGGAGTGGAAAACGGCGAGCCCGAGCCCCGGATCGTAGGCGAGCGAGAGCGAGATGTCGGAGTAGGGCTTGTCGTTGATGCGCGGCTGCCCATCGCCGCACGGGAACACGATGCCGATCCATCGCTTGCTCTCGATGTCGTAGGCCAGATTGCCCGTCTGCCCGTCGGGGCCGTTGACTCGGCCGGCGCTCATCAGCATGTCGAGTTCGGGGATATACACCGCTTCGCGCATGTAGATGTTCTCGGGCTTTCCGGGCGTTGAGGCCGTCTTCACCTCGCCGGTCTTCATGTTGTAGCGCATCACCGGGCTGCCGCTGTTGGCCAGCCACAGGCAATCGCGCTTGGGGTCGTAGCAGATGCCCGTGGTGTCGCCGTAGGCGCCAGGGAGCTTCTCCCCGCTCGTGGGCAACCGCGTCCAGGCGCGGTTCCTGACATCATAGAGCTGCAGTGTCCCCCGGCCATCCCAGTAGACGACGCCCCTGGGCGTGCCCGTCATCGAGACCTCGGTGCCGCCGCCGTTCTGCCACACGGGCGGGTACTCCCACTCGCGGGTCGCGGGGTCGTAGACCCAGGTGCCTCTGCGGACGCAGAAGACCGCCTTGCCCGACGCCTCGTCGAAGGCCGCCCCGTCCCACACGTGGGTGGGCACGGTGGGGCGGTTGCGGAAGGTCTGGTTGAACATGGCCTTGAAGCTGGCGTTGGCGTAGGGGTATTCCTCGCCGTAGCCCCAGCTCCAGGTGGCCGTGCGGAGGCCGTAGTGGGCCACGTCGTTGTAGTGCGCGGCGCTGTGCCCCCCGCCGAAGGAAATCCACTGGTGGCGAATGGTGTCGTAGGGGCAGGTGCCCCAGGGATGCGGGTTGACCGTCTTGGGCGGGGCGGGCAGGGGCGTCCACTGGTTGGCCGGCAATTCCCTGAGCAGCCTGGCGATGCCGGCCGCGTCGGGCTTCGACACGCGGTCGAAGTCCGCAGGCGTGTCGAAGACCGTCGCCACCGTTCCCGCGGCCACTCCCGCCTGCTCGGTGCCGGCATCAGGCGCGGTGGGGTTCACCTTCAGCGCCCACGTGAGCCGGCCCGCCTCGCTCCTCGGCGGGCGGCTCAGGCCGACGAGCAGATCGTCCCGATCAACGGCGCCGACGGTATCCACGGGCGATTCCTTGGCCGGCGCTGCCAGGAGCTTCCACTCGTTGGCCGCGACGTCGTAGCTCCACAGGTCTTGCGGAGGCCGGGCCTTCTGGTGCGGAACGGTATAGGGGCTGAAGAACGGCACGCCTCCATACAGCACGACCTTCTTGCTCTTCGGCAGCCACGCCAGGATGTGCCCGGCCCGCGGCGCGGGACCGACCTTGGGCCAACGCTGCTCCCAGGTTCGGGTCTTGCAGTCGTAGACCCACGTGTCGGCCAGATAGCTGTCTATTCGGCATCCGCCGAACAGGACGATCTTCCCCTGGTCGCCGCAGGTGACGGCGGGCGATGCAGCGCGGCCGCAGGGCTCGGTATCCAGTGCCCGCTCGGCCCGCTCCACGGCATCGAGAAGGCTTTCGGCTTCGACCAGCGCCTCCCCGGCGATCGTACCGGCCAGCTTGCCGCTCAGGGTCCTGAACCCGGAGGCCGCCTTCTCCAGGTTCCCCACGGCCATCTTCGGCGCATTGGCCTCAAGCCCCGTGACTCTCGCGCTCTTGACCTTCTCCAGCAGCGCTTCGGTTGCCGCGGCGGTCTCTTGGGCGCCGGCCGCCAGGTCGGCCTTTGCTTCGGCCTCCGTGTCCGTGACGTAGAACCGGTTGCGGCACGCGTTGATGAACGCGGCCATCTGGACGCGGAGCGCCTTCGCCTCGGCGCTGAGCTGCCGCAGCTCCTTCGAGCCGGGCGAGAGCTTATTCCAGGCGCCCTCGGCGGGTTGGAAGGTCCATGTTCCAGGCGTCCCGCCGTCCTCGTCGCTCGTGCCGCCTATCGAAAGGAACTCCTTGTTGATGGGGTCGTAGGCGAGCGCGCCGTAGATGTGCCACGAGTCCCGGCACTGGCTGAACCTGGGGACTTTGAGGTCCGCCCAGACGCGCTGCTTGGGGTCGAAGGCCAGCGTGCCGTCCTGGAAGTAGGCGTAGAGCTTGCCATCGTCGGGGCACCATGCCCACTGGTGGAAGGCCCCGGGGTCCCTGCCGTACGGGTTGAGTGCTCGCAGGATGCGCATCACGCCGTTCTTGTCGGCCTTGAGGCCGGGCTCGTTGTCGCGGATGTCCACGCCCGGCGCATCGGTTGGGCCGGCTTCGGCCGTGTAGGGAGCGCCGACGGGATACGCGTTGGCCCACTTCAGTGTCTCCAGGTCGAAGAGTTCTGTGTCGAAGTGCGGCTGCTTGCGTGCCCCGCCCCCGGTGAGCACGAACCGGCCGAGTTTCGGGTCGAAGTAGAGCATGGGCCAGTCTCGATGGCCCGTGGCCTCCTCGGCCAGCCTGATCCACGTGTTGGCCGGCGCATCAGCTA
>Ga0315284_10015916_pt1 | contig 10684 bp, 10 predicted proteins | sample YL17G09_16_MG_FD_203696 | JGI IMG/M metagenome (GOLD analysis project Ga0315284, IMG submission 203696) | Sediment microbial communities from Yellowstone Lake, YNP, Wyoming, USA - YL17G09_16 | ecosystem: Environmental > Aquatic > Freshwater > Lake > Sediment | place: USA: Wyoming | collected...
GCTGACTCGCGAGAAAGCGGAAACCGCCCGCTGCGCTTCGAGCAGGTCGAACCGGCGTTTCAGTTCAGGCATGGGGGCGGCGATCTCCTCCAGTTGGCCTGCCTTGGCAGGCTAGGGCAGTCCACGCGGAGAGTTCATGCGAGGATCCGGATCGGCTCGACCACTCCGACAATCTCGTGGTAGTTCTGGATCTTCGCGAGGAATGCCTCTGATATGCGATCCCCGGCAAACATCAGGAGTCTTCCATCCTTTGCATGGATATCGCCGGCGAGCACGCTTCCTACGGCGAGCTCTCCGACGTCAACGAGAGAACTGGCAGCCCGAACGCTACCATTGCCCGTTTTGTTCCAAACAGGCATATCCGCAAGACATGCTTTGATTGTTCCAAGAATCCCCGGGTCATAGTATCCCGCCTTCCCGCTCAGAAGCGCACACGCCTCCTCGGGGGATTTCCCCGCTAGTATCATCTCATTGAGATCCGTGAGAATCCTTAGAATCCTCGATCCCATTGGGATGCTCCGTTCAGCGACGGGGTCGTCGGGATAGCCGGTCCCGTCGTAGTTTTTGGCCAGATAAAGAATCGCTCTTGCCACGGCTTCGAAGCGAGGAATGTTCTTCAGAATATTGTGCCCGATTTCCGGCACTCTCCTCATCAGCGATCTTTCCTGTTCGGAAAGGGCCTGTCCCTGGCGCGCCTTTACCAGAATCTCCGGCGGGAGGGTTATCTGTCCGATATGTGAGAGCATTGCGGCCATCTCAAGGGGCCACGATTTCTCGATGTTCATTCTCTTGGCGAGAACGCGAACAAGATCCCGCAATGCCAGAGTCTTCCCAAAGTCTTCGTAGTCCACCATGGCCAGCAGGTCAACCAACGCTTGAACGCATGCCGTCAATGTCTTGTCAAGCAGTTCCCGTTCTGCCACAACGAGCTGGTATTGCCCGATGCCGTCTTGAAGGGCTGCCGCAAGATCGGATGGTGGGCAGGGCTTCATCAGAAACCGGAAGATATTTCCGCGGTTGATCGCATCCATTGCCACATGGAGATCGGCATGCCCGGTAAGCATGATCCGAACGCTGTCGCCGTTGATCTCCTTGATCTTTGCCAGGAACTCGATTCCGTCCATGCCCGGCATGCGCATATCGGAGACAACCACGCTATAGGGGCCGCGATTCGTGAACTTTTCGATGCCATCGTTCGGTCCCAAAGCCAGATCAATCTCAAACTGCTTCCCAAGGGCTCTCTGGTAACCCGTTAAGACGTTTGCGTCATCGTCCACCAAGAGAATCGCGTTCGGCATTTCCTTATCCTCCGATAGTCGGCTGCGTGTTTCCGGCCAAGTCTTTCTCATTGGCTTCATGGACCGCGCTCAATGCGCTAAAGGCCTTGTTCGGACACTTCTCCGGGCAATGGTGATATGCCACCGCCTCGATTATTGAATCCGGCAGACCCCACAGCGCAAGCAGGTATGCTCCCACCTCCGCATGGGTGATTCCAAGAACTTCTTTCTCCGCCTGCCATTGGCTGATCTTCTTTTCTTCCATGAGTGTCAACACCCTGCCATACGGTATCGGCAGATGCTTGATGAGCACCAGTATTCCGACGTCATGGAGCAACCCCGCCAAGAAGGCGTCATCTGCGATCCCCTCTTCGGATTTGCGCAGTTTGGCGATCTGCCGCGCCGACGTCGCCACGGCAAGACTATGCTCCCAAAGGCGCTCCACCGGAAAACCGCGCATTTCCTTCTCATCAAACTGCCCAAGGACTTGGAGGGTAAGGGCCAACCCTTTGATTGTGTCAAGACCAAGCAGCCCGACCGCCTGGGCGGCGCTTGTCACATGGCGGGGAAGACCGAAGAACGCGGAATTGATAATCTGCAGTATCTTGGCCGTCATCCCAATGTCCTTGGAGACAATCTGGGCCACTCTTGCCACCGATGCTTCCGGGGATTGCAGCTCCGCCATGATCTCAGCATACATGGCCGGCAAGCTGGGGAGGGACTCCATACCGGCGATCACGCCGGTGAGCGTGTGGTCATCAAGCAGTTCGCGCAGCGCCAGGGCGCGGCCCACCGCCGACTTGAGGGTCTCGGGTTGGCACGGTTTTGACAGATACTGGTGAGCGAGCTTTACAGACCTCATGACCGTCTCGTGCTCTGAGTATCCCGAGAGGATGATCCTTACCGTATGCGGCGACAGTCTGCTTACCTCGGCCAGCAACTGGGCGCCATCCATGCCCGGCATACGCATATCGGAGACGACCACATCAAACGGGGATTGTGCCATGACCGCGAGGGCCTCTTGGCCGGATTCGACAAAAGACATGTCCCATTCATGGCGCAGGGGGTGGAGCATTCGCCGCAATCCCTGTAGAATTCCCGGATCGTCATCAACAAAGAGGATCCTTCTCATGGTTCTTATCTCTCCATTGCTCCTAGTTCTCAGGATGGAGAGGCAGGCGGATGATAAACGTGGTTCCCCTGCCCTCCTGCGACTCGAACCGTATGGTCCCGCCATGCTTGTCCACCACTACCGATCGAGATATCGCCAAACCCTGTCCGGTTCCCTTCCCGACCTCCTTTGTCGTAAAGAACGGAGAGAATATCTTGTTCTGGATGGATGCGGGGATGCCCGATCCCGTGTCGGAAACGGTGATCTCGACCCAGTCGCCATCCGCTTTTGTGCGGATAAGGATTTTTCCCTTGTTTGCCGAAGAATCCCCCACCACATCGGCGATTGCATGAGCCGCGTTCACAATCAGGTTCAAGACGACCTGGTTGAGCTCGCCGGGCAAACAAGGGATGGAAGGCAATGAAGCGTCGAATTCCGTAACCATGTCGGCCACGTACTTCCATTCGTTGCGCGAGACGGTGACCGTGTTCTCGATCGCCCTGTTGATGTCCATATCCGTCTTCTTCTCGCTGCCTGGATGGGAGAATTCCTTCATGGACCGGACAATTCTCGCGACTCGCCCTATGCCTTCCAGCGATTGCTGGATCGCTTTCGGAATCTCCTCGATCAGATACTCGACATTCGCCTTGATCACGGATTCCTCCACGCCTCTCACGAACGCGGGGTCAACCGTCCCCGCCTTTGCGGCCGTCAGCAGCAAATCATATTGCCCGAGAACAGCCAGAAGATCGGAGAAACTGTCCTGAAGAAATCGCGTATTATCACCGACGTACTGGATCGGCGTGTTGATCTCATGAGCGATTCCCGCCGCAAGCTGGCCGATGCCTTCGAGTTTGTGCGCCTGGACCAGCTGCGCCTCAAGCAGCTTTCGGTGGGTGATATCGGCCCCCAGAATGAGGAAACCGGAATGTCCCCCGGTTCCCGTGGCTATTCTGTTCACGGTCAGTCCGAGAATGCCGGCCTCTCCGTCCGGCCGGGTATAGCGCATCTCCTCCAGGCGCGTCGGTTTGTCACAGCCAAGGCTGACATCGAGCTGCTTTCTGAGCCCTTCCCAATCCCATGGGATCGCGCATTCCTCGAAGCGTTTTCCCACTGTCTGGGAGGCAAGAAGTCCGAATGTGCTTTCCGCCGCCGTATTCCATTGTGCGACCGTGCCATTCCCGTCCACGCCAATCAGAATCGAGGAGATAGACGCAAGCAGCCGCTCGGTTTGGGCATACGCATCGCGAAGAGTTTGCTCCGCCCGCTTGCGCTTCGTGATATCCCGCGCAATATGCATCGAACCCCAGGTCTTGCCGGAATGGTCCGTGAGAGGCGCCGACGTTATCTCATAAGGGCGTCCCCAGATGCCGCATTCGCTGGATGCAAACCCTGACTCTCCCATATCCCGGCTGAACGGACACAGCTCCGCCGGATGATCTTCCCCGCAAAGCGACTCGTGGCATAGCCGGCCCATGAGATCCTCTTTGGCAACTCCCCGGTGCAACGCCAGTGCGCGATTGCAGCGCATGATCCGTTGCTCGGAGTCAAGGACAATGATCAGTTCCGGCGCGGCGTCAAATGTCGCCTCCCACTGCTCAACCAACCCGGCCATCTTCCGCGCCTGCAGAAAGGCCCCGCGGTGAGCAACCGCTCTTGCCACTGTGCTTTCGATCACCTCCGCGCTGCTTGGCTTCTCGATGAAATCGAAGGCGCCCAGTTGCGTCGCCTCCACCGCCTTGCCAATGTCCCCGTACGCCGTAAGGATGATCAGCACCGTGGTGACAGAGCTATCGCGCAAGGCGGAAAGCAGTTCCATCCCGCTCATTTCCGGCATCTCGAGATCAATCAGCGCCACGTCGAAGTCGTTTGCCTTGAGTGCCTCCAGGCCGGCATGGCCGTCCGCCGCCGTTGCGCAGAGATAACCGGCCTTCGTTAGCTGCCTCGAAAGACTCCTTCCTACATTCTCATCATCATCCACGATCAGAACCCGGTCCCGGCTCTCCATGAAAGAACCTCCTGAAGCAAGTAACATCAGCGCGCGCGTTCTCGGGCGACATGTGCCGGTATCGCCGGTTTCCGGCCTCACCCGGAATCCCACTCCCCTTTGGATCTCCCGAGATCCTTCGCGCATCTCTTCTTCACGCTGTCAATCTCCTGTCAATCTCCTGTGCACAGTATACTCTGGAGCGACTGTTGGTGCTACAAGTGTTTTTGCGCGTGTTTTTGCGCGGGCGCATCTTGACTCCGCTACCAAATCGCCCCCGCCGACTTCATGTCGGTGGAGCGGTGATTGAACCCCGTCGCTTCTTGCCATAAATTTTTCGGCGCCCATCCACGCCCTCTTTCACATTGTCGCCGCCTCGGGTACGCAAACGAAAAGAAAACCATCGCTCCACCGACAGGCCCTAAAGTCGGCGGGGGGCGTCTGAAAGCGGCAGGCGAGACGCCCGCCCTACTTTGTCCGTCCCCACAGTTTGGTAGCGGAGTCAAGATGCGCCCTTTTTGCGCGGGTGCTTGCTGAAAAAAAACGGGGTGAGTGGTTGAAATCCGCGCCATGATCTGTCAAGATGAGGCGTTCGTGGGGAAGCTTGGGTCCAGGCGGCGGGAACTGCTCACGAACACCCTGAATCTGTATCTGGTTTGCCTGGAGAATTGCGTATCGCGGGACCGCTGGCGACTTGGCAAAACGCGAGTCTGAGGGGCAAACGGGAAGAAGGGGAGAGGGACCCATGAACCGCAAGGTATTGTTCGTTGATGACGACGCCAACATCCTGGCTTCCCATACTCGCCAGTTGCACGAGACAGTTGACTTGAAAACCGCACTCAGCGGTCCCGAAGCCCTCGGTTTGCTGCCGACAGAAGGGCCCTTTGCCGTCGTGGTTGCTGACATGAACATGCCGGGAATGGACGGCCTGCAGCTGCTGGAGAAGATCAGGGAGAGCAGTCCCGACACGGCGCGCATCATGCTCACGGGCAACGCGGATCTCCAAATCGCCATTGACGCCGTCAATCGAGGCTCGGTTTTCCGTTTCCTGTGCAAACCTTGTCCCCCTGAGCATCTTGTCAGCGTCTTGGAAGCCGGGATCGAGCAGTATCGGCTAGTCCAGGCGGAACAAAGACTTCTGCAGGAGACTCTGGCGGGAACGGTCAAGGTGCTGGCGGATCTACTGGCGTTGGCCAATCCGATCGCCTTCGGCCGCGCCGCCCGGGTGCGCGATCTCATGCGCAAGCTGGCGCCCAAGCTCGGACAGAACACCACATGGGTCTTTGAGATCGCAGGCATACTCTCTCAGATCGGATGCCTGACTCTGCCAGCCTCCATTCTGAGCAAGGTTCACCAAGGCAAATCTCTCTCCGTCCTGGAAAAGAAACTCTTTGATGCCCATCCCCGGATCGGACAGAATCTGGTCGCGCATATCCCCCGTTTTGAGATGGTGGCCCAGATCATAGGAGGGCAGGAAAAGCGCCTGGATGAAAACGGACGCCTGCTCGACAGCCTCCCCGATTCCCCGATTCCCCTCGGTGTCCGGGCCATTCATGCCGTGCTCGACCTGGACACCTTGGTTCGATCAGGGCAAATCCCCGAGCAGGCGTTGGCAAATATGGAGTCCACGAAGGAACGGTACGATGCCCAAGTGCTCGCAGCGCTTCATGAGATCGCTCATGAGGAGTTGGCCGGCGACATTCGGGAGGTTGCGATCGAGAAACTGGAACCCGGCATGGTGCTGGAAGAGGACGTCCGCGATAAAACCGGCAAGGTTCTCGCAAACACCAAGGGGCAGGAAGTGACCCCGTCGCTCAAAGCTTGGCTGAAGAACTCGGAGCCGATTCACGCGCGGGTCTCGGTAAGAGAACGGACGAAATGACTTCCGCCCTTTTTACTCGTCTTGCATGATCGGGGCACACAAGCAGACTTCCGTTGACTGGTTGTGATTATCCTTGCACAGGAAAAGCGGGGTCAGACACCGCGAAGAGATACGGAATCTGTTGGGGGGGTCTGCGGCCTTTCCGGTTTTCACGGATTCCCGAGACGCGCCCCTATGATGCCCTTACGAGGTATTGACCTTGAGCGTTGCGGGTCTCTTGCCGCCCCCATGATCTCATCAGGGGCGGTTTGCCTCGTCATCCCGCGTGCTTTTTCCCCTTCACGGTATGGTTCCACGCGGTCTGGGTAGCGGTTGCGGCAATTGCCCCGACCAAGAACGGGACCATGGCAACCGTCGAAACCACCCCTACCAGATTCGCCGCCGCCAACCCAGCTCCCGTCGCCACGCCCATGCCGACCGATTCGCGAGCCGTATGCCGAATCGCCTGGCCGCCGGTGATCTTCCCTCTTTTCCATTTCCGGGCGTTGACCAGGCCAAGCACCACCCCGCTCAAGGCGGTCACGGCGGCGCCTCCCGCCACGGAGCTGACGCGTGTGACGTTCCTCGCGACACCGGCACTCCGGCCCAGCGTGTATGCGGCCAGCGTGGCGGTATTCCTGGAAGTTGCCGTGGTAGCCATGGTGAAGTATCCTTTCCGGATGTGTTGAACTTCTGGAGAGAAGAGGAAATCGGGATCTCTTACAGACTCGCCTGTTCCTGGGGCGCGTCCGCGGGAGCTTCCGCCGCCTTCTTCGCGCGTTCCTGCTTCCGCTGGCTCTTGCGCGGAGCTTCGGCAGGCGGCGCATCCGGCTGGGCCTCTTCGGCAGACTGCGTTTCCGGCTGGGCCTCTTCGGGGCAGCAACACGTGTTCTTCGCGTCCTCAAAGGATGCGATCCGGTCTTCCACAGCCTGCGCACTTCTTCTTACACTGTCCAAGCAGTCCTGCAGTTCGCTGATTTCCCTCTTAGCTGTCTCAATGGCGAGCGCGATCTCGCGGGCGTTTGCTTCTTCCGCGGGATTCGCGATTCCCGCCTTGACATTCTGCGCCAGGCAATCCGTCAAGTCGCGGGACAGCATCGCGACCTGCTTCTCCAGGCGTCGAATGGCGTCCTGGGCGTGGCGGACCGCCTTGGACGCGGCGCTGGTCAGCGTGACTTTCCTCTCCCGGAAGGAAGCGGCCACAAAATCGCCTGCGGTGTTCAAGCCCCTGCGCACGGAGCGAAGCGCCTTGCCCGCGTGCCGGGCCGTTGACAAAACGCCGCTGGCCAGCATCTGACCAACGTGGCTCCCACACACGCAACATTCGGAAGCGTTTTGCCTTTCCTCTGCCTGAGATACGGTTTCTTCTGTCATCTTGAGAGTCTCCTTCCTGTGGCGGCGATCGCACCCTCTACCCGGATCCATTAAAGACCAACGCGTGAGGAAAGCGCAATACAAAAAGCGATACCCGCAAGATGGCAATTGGTTCTCCGGAACCTATTCCTGAGGGTACGGCTTTGTTGAAAGTCTCTGGACCTTACGCGGCCTTTCTGCTGGCGGATGATCTGGCGAGATCGAGGTGTTCGCGCAGGAATTTTGCGAGGATCGGGTCTGGGGAGTCATCCTTGAGTAAATCGGGCAGGGTGTTGCGCAAAGCGGAGGCGAGGAGGCGCTCGGATGGGCACACGAAGGGTCGGATGGTTCGCATCCATGATCCGAAAGAGAGCCATACCCGTTGGGGGACGGTGGTGGCCAGGGCGACCAGGATTCCCTGCGCGATGAGTCCGAGTTGGATGAATCGGTGATAGGCGTCGAGTTTCCCGCGGACGGCGGCTCGGTAGCCGGCAGTTTTCCGGTGCAGGTGCTGGTTGCCCGCGTTGCGCTTGAGGGGGGTCATGCACAGCATCCAGAAGCGGTAGAGGAAGGCGCCGACGACGCGCAGGGCGTTTTTGAATGCGAGTTCGATTTTGGAGCGGTAGCTATACCCACAGGGGGGAAAGGCCACACCGAATACATCTCCAAGGAAAGCCGCGCCATGGTGGAACGGCAGACTGCAAACTACCGCCGCTTCCGGGAACTGATCCAGAAATGGGTGGACGCCGAGATCGAATTGTGCAAGATCAAACTACGGGAGACCGACGAAGGGTAAGGCGGGAGAACTCGGTACTCTCAAGTGAACAAGTAAGGAGAGAAAAAAGCACCCATGCCCGTCATAGTCAAGACCGCGCTCTTGCTGGCCGCATCGAACATCTTCATGACCTTTGCGTGGTACGCCCACCTGAAGAACCTGAGCGGACGCAAGTGGTACATCGCCGCCCTGGTCAGCTGGGGCATCGCGCTGTTCGAATACCTTCTCCAGGTGCCGGCCAACCGCATCGGCTACACCCAGCTCAGCATGTCGCAGCTGAAAATCCTCCAGGAGATCATCACCCTGTCGGTCTTCGTGCCTTTTGTCCTCTTTTACATGCGCCAGCCGATCAAACTCGACTATCTCTGGGCGGGCTGCTGCCTGCTCGGGGCGGTCTATTTCATCTTCCGCGCGTGATTGCCGGTTCGCGCGGATGCTCCGCGAGGCAGGCGTTGCGGCGCTCCGTTTCGCCTGCGAGCGTCGCGAACTTGTCCTGGCGCGGAGCCTCCATCTGAACCGCGCGCTCGGGATTGCGCCGCAGCACGTAGCGCTCGCCCGCGGCCCCGCGAACCTCCGCCTACTCCTGGTCGAGTAGATCCATCTGGATCACGCCGTTCTTGAGCAACGTCCCGATCTGCGCCTTCGTGATCGCCGTGATGCAGTGGAAGCCCTCCCGTCCCAGATCCTCGATCTGCGCGCTCTTGATCATCGCGGCGAACAGCCTTCCGCGGTCCCCCACGAACGCCACCGCGCCGCCCCCGAAACGCGCGGCCACCTTGCGCACCTGCGCCGCCACCGTGCGTGTGTCCTGCGTGTTGCCCAGAAAGACCTCGACCGAGAGCGGCTCGCCCTCCCCGTCGCACAAAAGACCGATGACGATCTGCTTCTTTCCGTGCTTACCGTCGCGGTTGTAACCGAAGGCCGCCAATTCGTTCCGCGTCCTTTATTCCCTTTTCCATTTATTCCCTTTTCCATTGACTCGGCGGGATGAAGTCCTACAATGAGCCGCACCCGGGGAAGCGGGGACTCTGCAAGCCGTCCGTGCAGAATCCCGCCGAACCTCCCGTGCGATAGGACTCATCTCATGACCATTTCTCCACACCCCGAAAGCAAAACTGGCGAAACAGGCTCGCACGGATTGCGTTTCTCCTGGCGCATTTTCCTCTTGCTTCTGGCGCTAATCGTAATCTGTCTCTGGGCTATCCGGATCAACCAGTCCTCGAAGGAACGGCGCGGCCTCGTGCGCGTGAAGCAAGTATTTCAGATGATGGGAACGTTCGTCGAGATCACCGTTGTTGCTCCGGAGGCAAAGGACCCCGTGGGCATGATCGAGGCCGCCCGCGCCGAGATCGCCAGAATTGACAATCTGTTCAGTTCCTACAAGGAGGACAGTGTCGTTACGCGGCTCAACAGACTACCGGCCGGCGCCCCTTTCCACTTGGCCTCCCAGGACGTGGACGTTCTGGAGGTGTTCGAGGCAGCCGCGAAGATCTCCGAATGGAGCGAAGGGACCTTTGATATCACCTTCGCCTCCGTGGGCCGTCTGTGGAGCTTCGATCCGCTCAAACCGCGAATTCCGACCCAGAACGAGATTGCCGCCGCCCTCGGCAGCGTCGGATACCGAAACGTCGCCGTGGACCGCAAGTCCGCCACCGTCACCATCCTCAAAGAAGGAACGCAGGTCAGCTTTGGCGGAATCGCCAAGGGGGCTGCCGTGGACCGTGCGATCGAACATCTCAAAGCGCTGGGGGCCCGGGGCGCTATGGTGAACGCGGGCGGCGACCTCCGCGCGTTTGGCGAGAAAGAGGACGGTTTGCCTTGGAAAACTGCGATCCAGGATCCGGGCGACAAATCCCGGTGTATCCCCGAAGGAGGCCTGCCCCTGAAAGGCGACGTCGCCGTGGTCACCTCAGGCGACTATGAGCGCTTCGTTGTCGTGGATGGCAAGCGTTATCACCACATCCTGAATCCGCGGACGGGCATGCCCACGGAAGGCTTGCGCAGTGTCACGGTGTGGGCGCCCTCGGCGATGTGGGCAGATGGGTTAGCCACGGCGTTCTTTGTGTTGGGGCCTGAGCAGGGTCTGGCTCTGGCTCAGCGGCTCCACCGCGTCGAGGCTTTCTTCATCACACAGGACAACAAAACCCTCTGGACCGCCGGCGTTCCGGACTCCCTCCGAAACGCCCCTCTCGGGCCGCTGAGCGAGCGATAGACCCGAGTTGCTGGGTGAGGGACTCGGCCCCTCTCCCCGGCTTTCCAGCGATGAACCGGGCAACGCTTCCGTAATCCGGCGGGGAAATGGTACGCTGGAATCGAGAGG
>Ga0315284_10015918_pt1 | contig 10683 bp, 17 predicted proteins | sample YL17G09_16_MG_FD_203696 | JGI IMG/M metagenome (GOLD analysis project Ga0315284, IMG submission 203696) | Sediment microbial communities from Yellowstone Lake, YNP, Wyoming, USA - YL17G09_16 | ecosystem: Environmental > Aquatic > Freshwater > Lake > Sediment | place: USA: Wyoming | collected...
TTGCTGAATTTATGGAAACTATTACTCCAGATCCTTTATGGTTCGAAGCAGTTCTCGGAAGTTTTTCTTATACAGCTGAAATGTATTAAAACTCTTTTACTCTTATTCTATATAAGATACAAACACATAATTACATGAATGGATTAGACATTCTTGGATACAGTTCTTTCGCCGTATCCCTCATAGGAATCCTATTAAATGCTAAAAAGAATATACTTTGCTGGCCTGTTTGGCTTGCAAGTAATGCTGGCTGGATAACTTATTCAGTATATCAGGGGGACTTTCCTCAGATTTTACTTTGGATAACTTTTACAGCCTTTAATTTTTATGGGTGGTTGCAATGGAGTAAAGATAAGAGCCCCTCAAAACCTTTTACCGGAAATTATAATATTTAAAATATGACAGAAACAGATCTCAGATTCGCTTTTCACATGGATACTGGTAGTTTACCTATGTGGTCGTACGATCATTGGGCAACTAAAATTATGAATCATGGGCATCCGACCTCTGAATATGGTCAATGGTTAGAAGAGCATGCTGGAAATCCGAGATGGCTCCAAAGAGCTTATCAATTCGAAAACCAAAAAGCGGCAATCTATAATGCTAAGGGAAAATCCTGGTATAGTAGAGGTCATAGACGATATTACCAGTATGTTATCCGAAGTGTTTATGATCCTGATTATTGTTTTTGGCTAGAACAAAGAATTTTAGACAAAAAACCTGAAGTGATTTCAAACATATTACATATATGAGTTTAATTAATGACAAATATGAAAAAGTAGTTTGTATCTGCTTAAAAGAGCGAGATGACAAATACAAATACATGCTCTCTCAATTTATTAAGCATGATATTCAAGTAGAATGGTTTCGTCCGGTAGTCCCTGGATATGCTGCTAAACTCTTAGATCCTTATTGGGCAAAGTATAATGTGGGAAATAACGTTCTTTTTAATCCAAGATTCCCAAATGAACTCGGAGCGTTACAATCTCATTATCATGTAATCAAAACAGCCCTTCTTGAAGGAGCACAAAGTCTTTTCATTTTTGAAGATGATTGTGCATTCCACAAAGATTGGGAAACTTTACTACCCAAATACTTAAATACTCTTCCTGAAGATACTGATGGAATCCTTTTATATTCTTTTCTATATCAATTTAATCCACAAAATGTTAGAGTTAAACCCAGATGGACAAAAGGTTTTGCTTGCTGGTCAATTCTAGCTTATGGAATGAATAGAAGAACAATGGAAAGGTATATTCAAATAGCTGATACCCAGCCGATGATTGCAGATAGTATTACCTATCACATGATGAGTAGTGAGAGCTATAATTTCTATGTTGCAAGTCCTCCATTAGTTATTCCTGCAAAAACTCTTACTTCAAACATCAGAGGAGAAGAAAAGAATTATGAACAGCATCGTACAGTCTTTATGATTGGAGTCGATGATAACCTTTATGAATAATGGATAAATTAAAGATTTGGTTTGCAGATTTTTGGCCTGAGTGGAATGAAGAAGATTTCATAAGTCCTCTTCTTAAAAACCACTTTGAACTTATTTTAGATAGAAATAATCCAGATGTGGTTTTTCATTCTATTTTTAATAAAATGCAGGAAACTGCTAAATATAAGTGTAAAAAAGTACTTTACTTGGGGGAAAATCACAGGCCAGAGCAATTTGGATCTAATTATAGCATTAGTTTTGATCCTCATTCAAATACAAATTATAGACTTCCTTTGTGGCAGGTTTATATTTTGAGAAAACCAGAGTTAAAGGAACGACTTTATAATCGATTGAATCTAAAAGAAGAAGAATTTAAAAAATGGGGTGCTTTTATTGTCTCTAATTCTGCCAATTTTATAAGAAATTCAGTTTATCAGCAATTACATAATTATAAGCATACTGAGTCTTATGGCAGATATCTTACAAATAATCCTGCTTTACTTCAATATTCTAAAGGAAGGTACTGGAGAGATGCAAAAGATGAATATTTTATTAAGCATCCTCATAAATGGATGATCACTTATGAAAATAGTCCATATCGATTTTATTGTACTGAAAAACTTATGGATGCTTTTCTCGTAGGAAGTATGCCTATTTATTGTGGGGATCCAAGAGTTGGCGAAGATTGGAATAAATCAGCATTTTTAGATATGACAAGGGGATTTGATTTTGAAAAGATTAAAAAGATGGATCAGGACTATGGGTTATTCAAAAGTGTTTACGAACAACCTATATTTACGGATGAACAAAAACATAGCTTAGAATGGAATTTATCAGGATTTGAACAATGGTTAATTGATACAGTTAAAAAATGAATATTATCGTAATTAGTCTCGAAAGAGCAACAGAAAGAAGAGAAAGAATCAAAAAACAATTAGCTTCTTTAAATATAGAAGCAGTAATTATGGATGCTGTTGATGGCCAAGGTCTTACGAATTCCCAAAAAGATAAAGTAATAAAAAACCCCTCTACAGGATTCAGAGATGGAGAAGCATTTAAACCAGGGGAAATAGGGTGTATAATGTCTACTATCAAAGCCATAAAATTAGCTAAGGAAAAGAACTGGTCTGAAGTAATTATAATGGACGATGATGTAGTTCTTTCGGAAGATTTTCAAAAGGGAATTAAATTTCTTTTTAGAATTATACCAAGTGATTGGCAGCATATTTTTCTAGGAGGGCACATTTATATGGCACCGGCTCCTGTTTTCCAACCTACTGTTTTACCTACGTATTTTAAAGTATCTGGGTCTTATTGCTACATTCTCAATAAGGATGCTTATAATATTCTTCTTAGCGAATTATCAGAATTTGAACTACCTGTAGATGATGTGATTGAAAAATTATCTCTTAGAGATCAAAAAATGAAATCCTATATATTTTTTCCATTTCTAGCATACCCAATGCAAGATCATTCTTATATTTGGGATACTAACGGAGGGAATCAAATACATGCGAGTTTTAAGTATTTCAAAAACAAATTATGAATTTTCTTCAGCTTACTCCATATAATCTCAATGAATATAAAACTTCTATAGATCATTTTTTTCGGAGAAATTATGATGATTATAAGTTTTTTCATCCTCATGATTTTTCTTACTTTGGTCTATTGAATGAAGTCATTATAAAAAATAAAGACTATTATGTTTTTTTAATGGATACTGATAATATTGCAGGATATGGTATGTTAAGGGGATGGCAAGAGGGGTATGATATTCCCAGTTTGGGAATTATGACAGATGTTAATTATCGAGGTAGAGGGATTTCTTCTCAGGTAATGAAACATTTACATGAAATAGCTGAGAATAGAGGATCAAAAAAGATAAGGCTAACAGTTTATAAAGAAAACAAAATAGCAGTTTCCCTCTATAATAAATTGGGATATGAGTTCTCCGACAAAAACGAAAATGAATTAGTGGGGATTAAACAATTATAATAATATGGAAATAAATAAGTGTCCAATATCCAATACGAAGGAATCTGTAGAATATTTAAATCTAGGAAATATACCTCTTGTAAACAACTTATCCGAAACAAAAGAAGAATCCCTTTTATGCCGAAGATTTCCTTTATCAATTCAGATTTTTCCAAAAAGTTCTTTAACTTGCTTAAAAGAAATCGTTGAAAAGGATGATTTATTTCTTAAATATTTTTATCGTTCAGGAATTAATAAACCATATCTCAAGCACTGTGAAAAGATGTACGAATACTTATCCAGATATATTGATTTTAATTCGGGGGATTTAGTTGCAGATATTGGGGGAAATGATGGAAGCTTACTTTTGGAATTTAAAAAAGAAAATCCTCATCTTTGTTATATTAATGTTGATTGTTCTGAAACTTTTGTAGATATTAATCAGGAACAAGGAATTAAGTATATAAAAGAATATTTTGATCATAAAACTATACTTCCCTATAAAGCTAAGCTTATAACTTCTACTAATGTTTTTCAACACACTGAGCCTATTCGTTCATTCGTTCAGGGAATAGAAAGAAATCTTTCTTCTGAAGGAATTTGGTGCCTAGAATTTCCCTATTTGTTAGTAACTTTGATGAATGACAATTATGATCAAATATATCATGAGCATATTTATTATTACCGCTTAAAGAATATTATCGATCTATTAGAACAAGAGGGAATGAAAGTTATTAATGTTTCCTACCATGATATGCATACCGGAACTTTAAGAGTTTTAAGTGTAAAAAAATCTTCGTTAAGACAACCCGACAATACAGTAGATTCTTTTCTTAATATGGAAAAAAATATTACAATGGAATATTGCTTGAGGTGGGGAGAAAAAATTCATAAAAAAATAGAAGAATTTAAATTTTTTATTTTAGATCTTTCAAAAAAGGGGAACACTATTGCTGGTTTTGGTGCAGCTGCAAAGGGGTGTGTTTTTCTAAATACCTGTGAATTTGATTTTAATACTATTAAATTTATTATAGATGATACGGTTCCCAAGCAAGGTAAATTTGTTCCTGGGACAGGTATTGAAGTAGTAAATAGAGAGATTCTTAAAACTAATCAGGTGGATTATATTATAATATTGGCACATAATTTTAAAGAGTATATTATTGAATCTCTAAAAAACGAATACAACGGAAAATATATAATAATGTTTCCTGAAATAAAGGTGATATAATGAAAATATTATTGTTAGGTCATAAAGGATTTGTTGGATCTTATCTATACGAACATCTTTCAGTAGATATTTTATCAGAAAGAGATGTATATGATAATGGGGAAAAATATGATTATGTAATTAATTGTATAGGAAGACCTAATATTGGATATTGTGAAAAAAACATCAAGGAAACAAATTACAGTAATTGGTTAGTAATCGAAGACATTATTAAATATTATCCTCAAGCAAAAATAATTAATTTTTCAACAAATGCTGTTTATGATGGGGAGGGGTTAAACAAAGAAGATGGAAATACTACCGATTCTTATCATTATGTAAAACAAAAATTGAAGGGGGAGAAATTAATTCAAAATGGAGTAACTTTTAGAATAGGAACTCTCTTCGGACATAAATTTCCACAACCCGGAAAATTTATAGAATATATTCTGACGCAGGATAATTTAAAACTGGATTCAGTTTTATTTAATCCTTCAAGCATGACTCAGATACTAAAAGTGATAAATTATGAACTTGAAAAAAATATTTTTTATGGGATTTACAATTTATCTAACTTGGGTATTGTCTCTCATTATGATTTTGGAATTGCCGTTACAGAAATGCTGGGTTTGAAGAAAAATATTGAAAAAGTAGATAAATTAGATCGCTTAGATTCTAATTATGGCAGATACTTAATGGACTTGTCCAAATTAAATGCGATTTATCCTTTAACTCACTGGAAAGAAGATAGTTTAATAAAAATATAAATTTATGTTAAGTATAGGAGATTTAGTAGATAAGCTTGTTATAGAAAATATGAAAATTTTTACTTTAAGAGAAAAGCTTCAGAGCGAAAAATTATCAGATGAAGAATTTGTTGAGCTAAATGACCGAATGATGATTTTAAATACAAACCGAGGAATAATCTGTAATTATTTAGATGAAAAGATTAAGAATGTTATATCGGGAAAGGAAAAAAATGTTATCATCAAAAAAATTAAAACCTATGATCAAACAAAATAAAGATTGTAGAGAAATGGCTTTCAGCGAATTAATTACAGAATTAACTGAGATGTGGCTTCTTTTGATGAAACACGATAAGATTTCACACAATACAGATCTTTCTTATGCAGTTCGACGAGAATCCGCAGAACAAATAGAATCATTAGTAAAAAGGGAATATCTGATTACAGATTGTATAGATAAAATTTTTGAAAAATCCGAATAAAATGGCAGATACGATAGGAAATTTGGTAGATAAATTAACTACGGTTGATTTAAAAATGTGGAATAATCAAGAGATTCTCTATGAGATAAGAAGACTGTCCTTTGAAGAATATAAGAAAAAATATTTTGAAAATGAAGAAGGAGCAAAGCTTTTATGGGAAACCTTAAAAAAAGCTACGGATTTAAATGTTCAACGTAATCAGCTCATTAATGAATTAGACGAAAAAATTATCGAAATTATAAAAGCAGGATTAGCTGGAGAAGATCTAGATAACGGCAAATATTTACAAAGATCCCATAAAACTTATTAAAAATGAAAGATAAATTTATTCTTCAAAGCTCCGGAATAGGAGATGTTATTATTTTCATCTCGTATATAAATCGTTTTTTTAGTAATTCCAAAAATAAGACCTATATTGATTTCGATAAGAAAAATATTCAATATTGGAGAGATGATGTGGATCAATATTATCCATATTTGGTTAGATTTGGTAATTTTCTTCTTCCTAATGATAATATTGTTATACAAGAAGGAATTTCTGGAGAATTAATCGATACTGGTGGAATATTTAATTATTATTCATCTCATTTCTCGAATTTCGAAATGATTGACACATATCATAAATTAAATATTCCAAAGGATTCTAATAAAATTGTTTTGCACACTAAAGTAAGAAATCTCCATAGGGGTGTTTATAATTCATTTAAAAAGAAATTTTATGATATTTTAAACAATAGTGATAAGGAGTTTATAATACTAGGGGAACGAGAAGTAGAATATGGAAAAGAATATACTATACATGGAGACCAAGTAATTTATTCCATCTACGATGATGTTATGAATAATTTAGATAAGAACAAAATTATGGATCTCTCCATGCCTAAATATGGAATTAGTTCTCCTAATTTTGAAGTCCTTATGAATGACATAGATATAATGTCAAAGCATAAAAATATTTGTTTGGGATCTGGCGGAGTATTAGTTCTGTGTTCGTTTGCTTGTTCTTCTTATGATCTTTTGGGATGTATTTCTAGAAATCATGCTCTTCCTGTATTTTTGAATAGTCCCAGTTTAAAAGAATCTACTAACTTCATTGAAGACCTACCAAATTTTATAAAATGATACCAATATACAAACCTTATTTTCCTGTTAAAAGCCTTTCTTATGCCCATGAAGCTATTGATTCAACCTGGGTTTCGAGTCATGGAAAATTTCTCTCTTTAGCTGAGGAAAAATTAAAAGAAATAACTACTTCCAAATATGTTATTTTAACAAATAATGGAACTACCGCTACTCATTTAGTTGCTTGTGGATTGAAATTCAAACATCCGGATATACAAAGATTAGTAGTTCCCTCTAATGTTTATGTTGCTGCTTGGAACATGTTCAAAGTTAATCCTGTTTATGATTTTGATCCTGTTGATGCCAATCTGAATACATGGAATTTTGAATGGGATGTGGAATATATGAAGTTTAATTATTATCTAACGAGAGGATTCAAAGTTGGAGTTTTGGCAGTTCACAATCTGGGAAATATTATTAATGTTCCCAGGATTAAAGAAAGGTATCCGGATATTCCTATAATCGAAGACAATTGCGAAGGATTTTTAGGTTCGTATGAAGGAAAGCCTTCGGGAACAGCTTCATTAGCTTATTCAATATCTTTCTTCGGGAATAAAACCATTACTTCCGGGGAAGGTGGGGCATTCTGCACAGATGATGAAGATGTTTATAATGAAATGAATAGGGTAAGAGCTCATGGAATAACTTCAAAGAAATTTGTTTTCAGTGAACTTGGCTATAATTATCGAATGACAAATGTTCAAGCTGCTCTTCTTTATGGTCAATTAGAAATACTGCCTGAAATATTAGAAAAGAAACGAAATATCTTCAATCTTTATAAAAAAGAATTAGATCATGAATTGATTCATTTTATGGAATCAGAAGCCGGAGTTGAAAACCCGAATTGGATGTTTGGCGTTAGATTTGATCTATCAAAAGAAAAAATGGACCAGCTTCAACTTCATTTACATTATAACGATATTGAAACTCGACCAATGTTTCCCCCTATAAACGATCATTCCCATTATTCTCATTTTGATGAAATGTTTAGAATTTCAAGGAAACTTTATGAGAGTGTTCTTATTTTGCCTTCATATCCGGAATTAACAGAGACAGAAGTAAAATATATTTGTAAAACCATAAAATATTTTCTTAAGAAATGAGTTCAATTTACATTTATCACCATTTAGGCTTAGGAGATCATATCATTGCGAATGGTATGGTTAGAACTATTACTAAAAAATATGATAAGACTTATCTATTTTGCAAACCCCGTAATTTTCCAAATGTTTCTTTCATGTATAGAGATCTACCTAACTTGAAAATAATTGTTATGGATGACTTGGATGTTCAGTCCTTTATGACTATAAATCCCGATAATAATTATGTAATAGCAGGGCACGCACCATTTTGGAGAATTTTAAATTCGGGTCATAATAAACTCACTATAGATGAAATTTTTTATCAGTTAGCTGAAGTTCCTATTGAAAATAAATGGTCAGAATTCCATGTTCAGCGAGATTTGGAAAGGGAAAAAGAGGTCTTTAAAAAATTAGGACTAGAAGAAGGGCAGAAATTTGCTTTTGTTCATGATGATGAAAAAAGAAGAATAACTAAGAATTTACCTTCTCTAAAAATTGTGAAGCCCTCAAATCGAGAATTTTCTTTATTTGATTTTCTCTATACTATTGAGCAGGCTTCAGAAATTCATTGTATAAACAGTTCTTTTTTCTGTGTAATTGATTGTATGAAAATTCAAAAAGAGAATATGTACGTTCATGAATATGTTCGACCAGATGCAACAAAAGAATCTTTAAGCAAATATTTTTGTAATTGGAAAATCGTATCTTAATATGAATAAAATAGCTCTTATTAGTGGAATAACCGGTCAAGACGGATCCTATCTTGCAGAATTTTTATTGAGAAGAGAATATATTGTTCATGGAATAATTCGTCGAGCTTCCTCTTTCAATACTCAAAGATTAGAAAACATTTACAAAGATCCTCATATTCCAGATAATCATCTCCATCTACATTTCGGTGATATTACAGACACTCTTTCCATCGATCAGATTATGATGGAAGTAAAACCTGATGAAATATATCATCTAGGAGCCCAATCTCATGTAAGAGTTTCTTTTGATGTTCCTGGATATACTTGTCAAACTGATGCATTTGGAACTCTTAATATGCTTGAGGGAATGAGAAAACATTGTCCAGAAGCAAAATTTTATAATGCAGCAACTTCAGAATTATTTGGAAAAGTTTTAGAAATTCCCCAAAACGAGAATACTCCATTTAACCCAAGAAGCCCCTATGGAGTAGCAAAACTTTATGCCTATCATATTGTAAAGAACTATCGAGAATCTTATAATCTTTTTGCCGTAAATGGAATTTTATTTAATCATGAAAGTGAAAGAAGAGGATCTACTTTTGTAACCAAGAAAATTACGGAGGGGTTAGTACAATATCTTAAAACAGGAGCTCCTTTTTATCTTGGGAATGTATATGCAAAGAGAGATTGGGGGTATGCACCAGATTTTGTAGAAGGAATGTGGAGAATGTTACAAGAAGAAACCCCAGAGGATTTTGTATTAGCAACTGGGGAAACACATACAATAAAGGAATTTATCTATGAATGTTTGATTCATATAAATGAAAATACTCAAAGATTCCAATGGAAAAAAGATGAGCAGGGAAGAGAAATATTATGGGATCAATTAATGAATTCCCTTGTCATTGGAATTGATGAAAAATATTATAGACCTGCTGAGGTTGATTTACTTTTGGGTGATGCATCAAAAGCAAGGCACAAACTTGGCTGGATTGCATCTACAAAATTTAAAGAATTAGTAAAACGAATGATGGAGAATGATCTAAATGATAGAAATAATTAATGGAAATATAATAGCTGATATTGCTGACTATTTTCCTGAGACTCCTGCTATAATTCCTTGTGAAGAAGGAAAATGCATCTTTGAAGAAAAACGAGATGGTCCAGTAACATGGAAAGAATGCAAAGAATGCAAACAACAAATAATATTAGATATCAGGGTATGAAAAAAATAATTAGTTTTTCTGTTTGGGGTTCTAATCCAAAATATGCTGAAGCAGCTTATCAAAATCTTCTACTTCAACCAGAAATTTATCCTGACTGGACATGTCGCTTCTACATCGATGAGACGGTCCCTAGGGACGTGCGTACTAAGCTTGAGAGGGGTGCTGAAGTGGTTATGATGCCTAAGTCTGATGGTAACTATGGCTTGTTCTGGCGCTTTGAGCCATTGAAAGATTTAACTATTGATAAATTCATTGTTAGAGATTCAGATTCTCGCTTAAATATTCGTGAAGCTTCTGCAGTAAAAGAATGGGAAGAATCGGGTAAAGAATTTCATATTATGCGAGATAATCCCATGCATGGTGCTTTTATATGCGGGGGTATGTGGGGTGCTACTTCAGAATTTATTAATAAGATAAGTGGAACTTATGACCTATTACTTCATAATTTTTTATTATCTTTATCCTTTAATGAATTATATAAATCAAGAGGAAAATATTTCAATACAGATCAGCCATTTCTTTGGAGATGTATTTGGCCTAGAATTATTAATTCCCACATGGCTCATATAAAAGATCTTCCTCACCTCAGATTTACAGGTAAGGAAAAGCTATTTCCTATAGAAAACCCAGACAGTTCTTTCGTCGGACAACCAATAGAATAACAAAAAAAGAGGATCTTTCGATCCTCTTTCTGTTTATAGTACTTAT
>Ga0315284_10015920_pt1 | contig 10682 bp, 6 predicted proteins | sample YL17G09_16_MG_FD_203696 | JGI IMG/M metagenome (GOLD analysis project Ga0315284, IMG submission 203696) | Sediment microbial communities from Yellowstone Lake, YNP, Wyoming, USA - YL17G09_16 | ecosystem: Environmental > Aquatic > Freshwater > Lake > Sediment | place: USA: Wyoming | collected...
GAGGATAGAGGGGTCCTGATACTTCGTTAATTCGGCGGCTCTTTCAGCGAGCGCAGAGGCTTCATTTGCATCGCGGATATTCGGGTCAGGGTGCATTGCCAAAATCTGCGCCATAGCATTGAGCGGTAATGACCAGTTGGGGTCGATATTTATCGCCTTATGAAAACATTGGATTGCCTCACCAAATTTACCTTGTTTCTCGAAGGCAACGCCTAACTTGTAGTGTACGTCGGCGTCATCAGGCTTGATTCGGAGAGTCTGATTATAATAGTTGATGGCTTCATCGAAATTTTCTTTCATCGCAAATGTAATGCCAATGTTGTAGTAAATATCTGCACTATCAGACTTGTATTTAAGCGCCTCACGAAAGTGGACAATGGCCTCGTCAAACTTGCGCTGCGACTGGAATACTACTGCTAAATTATTATGTGCCTCGGGATAGTCGGGTTTGATGTTGATTGCCTGGCTGTAAGATTCGATGGCTTCATCCAGTTTGCCGCGGGCCTGCTGCAGGTGTCCGAGATTGTAATATGCTTCGGCGTAGTTGGGCTTGAAACGGATGGCCTGATGATAGTAATTGATTGCTTCGTCGAAGTTGCCTTTTGCTTCCATTGCCACCCCTAAATTATTGTATGTGCTGGCCTGGTACGGATTGAAATGAAGCGCTGCCCCGTAGTGGCTGACGGCCTCATCGATTTTGCCCTGTGTATAAAGTGCGTAAGCCAGGTTGTCCCGCACCATAGATTCATCGGGTGTGAGCGTCAACATATACTCATAAAGGCTCAGTGTGTTTTGCCAGTATCCCAAATATCGACGGGAAGCGGTTCCTTCGGCGGCGGCTAATATTACAATAATTATTGCTATCACATACTTCAAAGTGTTTTTGCTGACGCTGCACAGCCAGACCAAAAACGATGCTAATACCATAAGTAGTCCCACTGAAGGCAAATAAGCAAATTTGTCGGAGGCGATAACATTGGTGAAGCCTATAATCTGCAATGTCGGCAGTATCGCCGCAAAAAATATCAGCCAGCCGGTTAGCGCCGCTCGTGTCCGGCGCAGCGAAAGCACCAGTAATGGAATTAGTATGAGTGTGCCAATGACACCGGCTAATACCATCGGCTGGGACAAATTCAGCGGCTCAGGAAAAGCATAGTGCGATGAAAGGTTTACCGGCCAAACCATTTTGTAGAGATAAAAAATAATATTGTGAGAGATTATCAGCGGTACGAATTTAACTCCAAACTCGGTCGGCAGGACTGTACAGGCAGTGCGGCTTTGTGAGATATAAGTTATAATCGCAGAGATGCCCCCAAGCACAAAAAATGGCACCTTCTCCCAAACCGCCCGCCAGTTCAGGCGGCGGAGCGGCCAGTAATCCATAAGCAGCATCATGGCAGGTATCGGCACGCTTGTCGGCTTAGACATCAATGCCAGCAGATATGCAACGAGACTGCCGATGTAAAATTTGGTTGCTCGTCGCTGGTCGCTGGTCGCCCGTAAATAGTAAATAGTAAATAGTAAATAGAAAATTAAAGACCATAATGAAAAGAATGCCGCCAACAATGTCTTGCGTTCGCCGACCCAGGGGATAGGCTCTACGGTCATAGGATGCACGCCGAAAAGCAGACCAACGCCTGCTGCCACCCATATTTGACCAAACAGCAGATAAAGCAGAATAATTATCAGGGCGGTGTTTGCAACATGCAAAATAAGGCTGGTGCGGTGAAACGGCATCATATTGTTTTCTCTTCCGCCGAGTGCGTAATCGAACATCAGCGAAATCATCGCCAGCGGCTGATAGTACCCTTCCACGCTCGATGGCTCCAGCACTTCACTAAGAAAACGCCGCGTCGATGCCCAGCCGGGGTTTTGCACAAGTACGTTTTTGGTAAGATACTGACCGTCGTCGAACGATAGCGCCTGTGCCGACAATGCCGGCCAGTGTGTTATTAGAACGGCAAGGCAGACAATGATGATTAAAATGGCCGGCAATCCGATTTTGCGGTATAACCTGTCCAGAAAGCTGCTCTTTTGCTGAATGATGGTTCCTTCTAGAGATTCCTGCTGCATAGGGCTGCTGCTAATGTTTTTTCTGTTTGTAAAGTTCCAGTTGCCTGCGGAGCTTTTCGGCCAATTCCTGATTTAGGTCGGCATCGGCCAGTGACATAGCCGTTTGGGCGGTTGTTACAGCCTTATCGAATTGGCCTTTTGCTGCGTAAGCTGCTGCTAATGCTTCAAGAACGGCCGCGTCCTTATATTTTGTCAGGTCTGCTGCGCGCTCGGCCAGCTTAAGCGCTTCATTTGTGTCGCGAATGTTTGGGTCAGGGGATGTGGCCAGGATGTTCGCTATTTCGCTTAATACCGGCGGAGAGTTGGGCTCAATATTCAATGCCCTGCGAAAACAACTCATCGCCTCACTAAGTTTTCCCTGTTTTTTACGAATAAACCCTATGTTGAAATGTATCTTTGCATCGTTGGGCTCGATACGTAGCGCCTCGTTATAATTATTGACAGCCTCCTCGGGTTTCTCTTGTAGCGCAAGCGTTAGGCCTATGTTGTAGTAAGTACCAGCATTATCAGGCCTGAGCTTCAGCGCCTCGCGAAAATGAGTAAGAGCGGCATCAAACTTGCCTTGCGATTGGAGAACTGTACCTAAGTTGTTATGTGCCTTGGCATAATCGGGCTTAATTTTTATGGCTTGACGATAATAGTCGATAGCTTCGTCCAGCCTGCCGTGAGATTGTAAAGCGTGCCCCAGATTATAATACGCTTCAGCACTATCGCGTTTGAAATGTATAGCCTTGCGATAACAACTTATCGCCTCGTTAAAGTTTCCTTTTGCTTCCATCGCTATCCCAAGATTATTATGCGCCTCGGAATCGTATGGCTTGATTCGAAGTGTCTGACGATATTGGGAAATTGCCTCATCGAGTTTCCCCTCTGATGCGAGAAGGTAGGCAAGGTTATAATGTGCATCGGGAAAGCTGGATTTGAGACTTATTGTCTTCTGGTAGTAACTTTTGGCATCATCAAGCTTGCCCTGCAACTGGAAGATGTGTCCCAGATTGTAGTATGCTTCATGATAATTAGGTATAAGTTTTATGGCCCGAAGATAGCATCTGATGGCCTCGTTTGGGTCGCCCTTTGCTTCTATAGCAGTACCAAGACTGTTGTAAACAGGGGCATTGTCGGGCTTGAGCTCCAGGGCCCGGCGATAATGGCTGATTGCTTCATCAAGTTTTTTCTCTAATTGGAGTGTAATGCCTATATTGTGATGGAGTGGAGCGGAGTTCGGCGTAAGCGACAGCATATTTTCGTAGAGTTTAATTGTGTCCTGCCAGCAGACAAGATACCGGCGGGTGGCGACAGCTTCGGCACAAGCCGGCACCAGGATTATCGCCGCTGCTATTCTGCAAAGCGCCGAGAATCTAATGCTGCAGAGCCATACTAAAAAGGCCGCTAATATCATCAATAAACCAACTGATGGTAAATAAGCAAACTTGTCTGAAGCAATAACGTTGCTGAAGCCTATGATTTGCATAGTCGGCAATATCGCCACGAAAAACATCAGCCAGCCCGTCAGCGCTGCCCGTGTCCAGCGGAGCGAAATCACCAGCAATGGAATCAAAATACACGTGCCGATGACCCCGGCCAGCACCATCGGCTGGGACAAATTCAACGGCTCAGGAAACGCATAGTGCGATGAAAGATTTACCGGCCAAACCATCTTGTAAAGATAAAAAATAATGTTGTGGCAGAGTATCAATGGTATCCGCCCGGGCCCGAATTCAGTCGGCAAAATCGCGTTGGCAGCGCGACTCTGGGAAATGTAAGTTATAATCGCAAAGACACCGCCAAGCATAAAAAACGGCAGTTTATCAAGTACCAAATATCCTGTGTCTCGAAAAATCGACAATTTGTTGGTCTTGCATCCTGAGTCTTGAGTCTTGAGTCTGTTCAATGGCCAATAATCCATCAAAAGCATCACAGCGGGCAGCGGTAAACTGGTCGGCTTGGACATCAGCGCCAGCAGATACGTTGCAAAACTCCAAAAGTAAAATTTCTTGTCGTTTTTTCTGGTGTAAATTACATAAAAAATAAGACTCCACAGCGAGAAAAACGCCGCCAGAAGCGTTTTGCGCTCACCTATCCACGGGATTGTTTCTACAGTCAAAGGATGCACACCGAAAAGCAGCCCCACCCCTGCCGCTACCCACATTTGGCCAAACAATAAGTAAAGCAGCACGATTATCAATGCGGTATTTGCTATGTGCAGTGCAAGGCTGGTGATATGAAACGGCACAAGGTTATTTTCCCGCCCCCCAAGAACATAATCGAACATCAGCGAAAGCATCGTCATCGGCTGATAGTAGCCTTCCACGGTCGATGGCTTTAATACCTCAGTGAAAAATCGTACAATTGAATTCAGGCTTGGATATTGTACCAGGACGTTCTCAGTGAGGTATTGATTATCATCGAAGGACAATGCTTTTGCCGACAGCCCCGGCCAATGCACAACCAGAACCACCCCGCAGACGGCTATAATCAAAGCCGCCGGCAGTCTGAATTTTGAATATGCCTGTTCCAAAATCACCTTGCTGTTATCTTGAATTTTTTAAGTCCTGCTGGGCAATTATAATACCATTAACTGTACTTATGCTCAAGATAATATTGCTCCTGTGCTTCAAAATCTTGGACGCGTAGCTTAGACTTAATGTTTAGCCCCCAAACCCCTTGTGGTTTGGGGGTTCTTTTATTTTTCGCCCTGCACCATAGTGGGGTTTTCTATCTTGCACTGCAAGGGGTTTTTCTACCCCGCACCGTAGGAGGTTTTCGTCATTTCTGTGAAACTTGTCCTCGTGAAAACGGGGAACAGGAATCCAGCGCGTAGACTGCGGTATTTCGCACCGATTAGGCTTGTCATTCTGAGCGCAGCGAAGAATCTCAATTTGTCATTCCCGCGAAAGCGGGAATCCACTTTCCGTCTTCTGTTTTGTCCGAAACGTCCTACGGGTCAGATATGTCCGACCTTATTCTATTTGTCCGTAAGTATTGGTAGAGTGGGGTCATAACCCCACCGTTTTTCTTATTCTGAAATAGCCCCGCACCAATCTTTCCTCATTCTCCAAACGCCGATGAATTACCGTATATTCCCCGTCGTAGCGCAGCGGAGATCCTCGACTCTCGCTGCTATGGAACCGCTGTCGGGGACCCAGAAACTGTCCATTCCGTCCATTTCGTCCACTTTTCTAAAAAGATTGGTGCGTGGGCCAATCCCATTTCCGTCATTCCCGCGCAAGCGGGAATCCAGATACTTGTCCGCCGTCCGTGTGGCGGATTTACCCCGCCACTTGTCCGCCTTCGGCGGATTTCCCGCCCGGCTTCCGATTTCCCTCAATCCCAGGAAAATACTTGCCATTTTGTCGGCTGATTGGTACAAAATAAACCAATTCACCTTTTGAGGGAAAACCATCCGGGCCAAAATGTCATTGCGAGCGTAGCGCGGCAATCTATTTTTTATATTTAGCCCCGCAATTTATTGCGGGGTCGCTTACTCGGCTACACCGGACGATTTTATTTTTTTTCGCCGAACCTTGTTTCGCAGCCGTCTTATCCACCTCTGGCGGATTAAGTTTGGCCATTAAAAAAAGGGAGAACCTGATGGATGAAAGTTTATCGAGAACTCGAATATCGCATCATAGCAATAAATCTTGTCCCCGAGAATCCACTATCATGGTTTTGCAACAGGGGAAAATCCGGCGAAGGTTCGCCGAGTAATACTGTGATGGCGGTTTTGTAAAATTGCATCGTGGCATTGCAAAGTTACAAAGCGACAGTGTTGCCTTACATCATAGCATTGTTGGCTTGCATCAAGGCATTGTTGGTTTACATCGTGGCGTTGTGAGATTACAGTAGGCAATTGTAAGCTTACATCATGGCATTGTTGGCTTACATTGAGGCATTGTCGCTTTACATTGAGGCGTTGTAAATGGGCAAAAAGGCTGATAAGTCGTTTATTTTAAGCTTGCCCTGAGTGTAGTCGAATGGGGCAGTTAGGCGAATAAATGAGATTTTCAGGCAAAGAAGCAGCGTTTTATATGAATAGGAAATCGAAATCATGAAAAACAACCCATTACCACGACTCGATGCGACCTCGGATATCCGGCAGGCGCTACTCCCGTTTTGCCGCTTAAAAGTGGGGGAAATATGGGAGGATACCCAGATAGGACATCGCGTTGGTTGTCTTGATGCGGCCAAAGCAGATCAAGTCGCCTATCTGATGGCCGGACAGAAAGCGACGCTGGCAATCCATGACCCCCCCTATAATCTTGTCGCTTTTGATGAGCGCCCGTTAATGCAATTTATAGAATGGTGCAGAATGTGGGTGGAAAACACAGAACGGTTTCTCTCATCTAACTCGTCCCTCTATGTTTGGCTGGGGGCTGATCAGAATGATGGATTTCAACCCCTTCCAGACTTCATGATTATGATGCGCCAGACACCATTCCGTACTCGCAGTTTCATTACCATGAGAAACCAACGCGGATACGGCACACAGAAGAACTGGATGGCCGTGCGGCAAGAACTTCTTTATTACATCAAAGGTAATCCAATTTTCAACGTCGATGCGGAATACACGGATATTCCTAAAATACTCCGTGGCTATTACAAAGAGGTCAATGGCCAAGAGACAGAAAATCTCCAGAGAAGCAAGTCTGAAAACATCAGAGCAGGAAATGTCTGGGTTGACATCCAACAGGTATTTTATCGAATGGAGGAGAATGTTTCCGGTTGCTATGCGCAAAAACCACTCAAATGTATTGAGCGGATCATCCGGGCCAGTTCCAGCCCGCATGACATTGTTGTTGATTTCTTTTCGCATTCAGGAACAACTTTGTTGAGCGCAGAGATCAATCGTCGCAAATGTGTCACGATGGATATTGACCCGTTGTTCTGCGAAATCACCATTCGCCGTCTTGAGCATTTCAGAAGAACCGGGCAACTTGGGTGGCAAAATGGCCACCCTTTTGAGGCTGAATACAACTGTCCGCAGAAAGATGTTGAGGGCATCGCAGAAGAAGATACAACAAACAGGTATATTACACAGACAACACTATTCTGAGGAATATTATGGAAGAACTACAAAAGGAACTTGATCGACTCATTGCCACATTACCGAATGCGAAGGCATTTCGGGACAGCTTGGACACCCTTGTCTCTGTCTATCCATTTAACGATTACGAATACATCATTGCCACACTTCTTGCAGCAGACAAGTTGACACATGATGAGTACATCGAGCTTCGTGATGCATATATTGCACGTAATATGTTCATGTACATTTTCGAGATTAGCGCACCACGAGGATTTGGAGAGGCTTGGGCACAAGGCCATCTGAAAGAACTCGTTCCAGAACTGCAAAAACCATCGAAGAAAAGTGATCTGTCATATTCTGGTGAGTATGATTTTTTTCTCGACGGAAAAATCAAGATTGAGGTCAAGGCCTCACGCGCTGTCGATTTTGATCAGGACGCCCCTCTCTATGTCAAAGCATTGGCTTCTGATTCAAAAAAACGCTTTGACATGAACTTCCAACAAGTGAAGCCAGCGTGTTGTGATGTCTTTATTTGGATCGGAGTATGGCGAGATGTTATCAGATACTGGGTGCTGGCATCTAATGAAATTGAGTCCAACAAATATTACTCAACTGGACAACACAGAGGAAATACCGGTGAGGGTCAACTACATTTGAAGGATGACAACTTCGCAGAATTTTCTAAATACGAGGCCAAATCCAATCAACTTGCAGAGGCGATTCGGAGTGCCTACGAGCGACAGAAGAAGAAATAAACGGGCGAACAAGCAAATCCATGAGGGAATATATAGGGACACCATAGCGGGGAAAAAGGAATGGAACTTTTTTTTGAAATCAAAATCTGGGGACACCATTTTATTAATTCGTAGTTGGTAGTTTATAGTCCGTAGTTAAAAACAACGAACAAAACACAATGAACTATGAACCATAAACTCTTTCATTCGACAATCGACAATCTTTCTGTCTCCCTGTGGCTCGTTTTGTTTTGAATTTCAGATTTTAGATATTAGGCTTTGTTTAGGATTTAGAGATTAGGATTTAGGATTTTCTTCTCCGTCAATCAAATACGCACCCACTCTTCGCCAAATATGGAAAAAAACAAAATTTTTTTACAATCCCCTTACTCCTTATTTCATAACAACTTACCTCTTCTCCGTGTTCTCTTTTTTGCTCTGTGGTGAATGTTTTTTCGACCAAAATGCGCACCTCCGCCCAATTATGGGGAGATTCTATATCCCCATATGGCGTCAGCCATCCCTGACGGGATTAGGAGCAAAGTGTGCTATGGAATATTTGTTTTGGTCATTAACATTTCGGTCATTAGAATTTGCTTAGGATTTAGATATTCGGATTTAGGATTTTTTATCTGCCCGTCTTAAACACCTAACTCTTTGCCAAATAATTACTTACAAAAAACAGACCCTCGAATTCAGCACAATTCAAGCAATTTGGCGCACCATTGGCGCTATTTCGAGAGCAATTCAAGAGTGATTCGAGACAATTCGAGAGCAATTCGAGACAATTGGCGCTATCGTTAAACTTTACCCATCTTGCCAATAAAGAGTAGCCTGAAAAAACCCACCCACAAACAACAGATGCACCCAGCGGCAATTACGCTGGAAAATTAGGTTGCATATTTGTGCCGGTTTGTATATAATATGGTAAATCTTTTGGTGTTAATTAAATATGATAACAGGGATTGGAAGACGGTGGCTTTTGCCGGCGTTGGTCGCCTTTGGGCTTTTGGGGCTGTTTTTTATAGGCCGTCAGGCAGATGTACCTTCTGATGCTGCGGCAAAGGCGCAAAATCCTGAAAAAAACGGAATTTTAGTGGTGCCGATTCAGCTCGGACGCGACAGTTACGGCCTTGCGATGGTCGATACAGCCGAGCAAACGCTCTGGATATACGAACTGAACAGCCGCGGGCCTGCCTATAGCAGATTAAAGTTATGGGCGGCCAGAAGCTGGCAATACGATGGGCAGTTGCGGCAGTATAACACCGATGAGCCAAGACCTGAGCAGGTGAAGATGCTTTTGGAGGATTTGTCGCTTCAGCGCCAGAAGAAGCCGGAAAGCCAGTTTAAGCCAATTTTAGATGTGAATGTTCCGGAGGTGAACGAACCGAACAAAGGCGGCGTATAATACAATGAGTATTTGCAGTTTTTTCACAAGGTTTGCCGATGTAGAAGTTAAGGCAGGAAATTGGCCTGCAGGAGAATAAGTTATGGGCGGTATGTTCTATTCATTACAGGAAGTTATAGAAAAGCTCAACAGGACCGAGCAGGAGATAAAAGAGCTTGTCCGGATAGGCAAATTGCGGGAATTTCGCGACGGCCAGAGTCTGCTGTTCAAGATAGATGAGGTTGAGACATTGCTGCTGGATACGACCGTTATGAACGCTCTGGGTGTGAAAAAAGATGATTCCAAAGGCGGTGAGGATGCTGCCGAAATCCTTTTGGTCCCCGATAACGAAGAGGAAGAAGAAAAGACTGAAAAAGGCGCCGGCGAGACCGATGCGGATACTGTCGTGGCCGGCGAGGGAATTAACGTGCTGGAAGAGACAAGCGGTGAATATACGTTCTCCGAGGATACCAAAACCGAGACCAGGGCCTTGTCTGAAGAGGCTTCTTTAGATGAAATCGAAAAAGACGTGAGTCTGGACAGTTTCGGCAGCGGTTCAGGATTGCTGGACCTTTCACTGCAGGCTGATGATACTTCATTGGGCGGCATTCTTGATGAGATATATACACCGGAGGGCGCCGGTGAGAAAAAAACCGGCGGCGAAGACATGATTGGGGTTGAAGAAAAAGCGGGGGCGGGCGGTTCAGGCTCAGCGGCGGCAGAAGAGGCCGAGCAAATATTTCCTGAGGAGCAAATTACTCCTATCCAGCCGCAAATGATGGTTCCGGGGGCTGTGGCGATAATGCCGGAATATGTCGAGCCTCAGCCGGATGCGGCGAGTAACCTGTATGGCGTTATGCTGCTGCTGGTGCTGCTGGCTGTTGTTTATGCGATTATAGTGGTGATGACGGGGGCGAAAGGGGCTGTGCCCGCGATTCTGGGACAATTACAGGGAATGGTTTGGTACATTATGGGAGGGGCCGCCGGAGCGGTGGCTTTGATATTCGGAATGAGCTTTATGGTTGGCGGCAGCAAGACAAAGGTTGAGAAAAAGCCAAAAGAAGTGAAAGAAGAAGAAAAAAAGGAAAAAAAGGCGAAAAAAGAGAAAAAATCGAAAAAGGGGAAGGAAGAGAAGAAGGAAGATGAATTGCCCCCAGCGCCGGAGGCGGAGGGACAGGCTTAAAAGAGCTTTTGTGCCGGTCGTAAGTATAAGGGATTAGGGGGCATTTTTCAGTCATTGCGGCAAATCAATTATCAACACTCGCTCGGAATTTTCAAAGCCACAGAAAACCCTTCGGCGGGAAGTGCAGGTTGGTATTGTAATGGAAACAGGTATGGTGTTCCTAATGGCATTAAGTTAAGCGATTAGCCTTGCCTTTTCACGCGGAATTTTAAGGAAACCAAACTTTCTGGTTTGACGTTTGAGCAGTCGCGGTTCAATACGATTGGGGCGATATGGATT
>Ga0315284_10015923_pt1 | contig 10681 bp, 9 predicted proteins | sample YL17G09_16_MG_FD_203696 | JGI IMG/M metagenome (GOLD analysis project Ga0315284, IMG submission 203696) | Sediment microbial communities from Yellowstone Lake, YNP, Wyoming, USA - YL17G09_16 | ecosystem: Environmental > Aquatic > Freshwater > Lake > Sediment | place: USA: Wyoming | collected...
TATAAGAACGTCTAGGTCCACGTCTACGTCCAGGTCCAGGTCCAGGTCCACGTGGGGGAAATCGTTAGGTTGACGCTTATAGGGCTGGTCTGTGACCCTCAGTCTCAAGTGTGGGATACGGCTAGCCCTCACGGGCGGGGCTATTCACTGCCGGCGCTACGCGCCTCCCTGCCCTGCGTCTCGGTAGTGAAAATCCTTTCCTTCGTCTAAAGGATTTGCGAGTAAGTAGCACGAATCACACGAAAAGAGCACCCTGGTTGAGCGTGTTTTGTGGCTGAGTTTTTTCCGAGGTCTGAATTGCTGCTAAACAGACTATCGCAGATCCCTCTTGGTCTTCGATATCTTGGCGGCCGGGTTTGGCGGAACTTGATGTCGATGTTGCGTGCTGCATGCATCGCTCAAAGCACGGGCTGCCGCCTTGAAAATGGCCTCACAAGAAGGCGATCCGCCGCTGCCATACAGGAGTTCGATGTGGAGGTTGAGATGGGCCTGGCCAACAAAAGCGCGCCAAAATTCCTCCAACTCGAACGCATCCGTACCAACATGCAGCGGCATCGGCATGTGCACACGATAGACGAGGCACGAATGCCCCGAAATCTCTACCACTGCGCGGGCAAGATGGTCTTCCACCGGCGCGCAGCAATGTCCCGAGCGAAAAATCCCTTTTTTATCACCCAGTGCCTTGTCCAGAGCCAGGCCCAGGCAAAAGCCGACCTCCTCCATCAGGTTATGAGGACCTTCTTCGCCTGCCCGGCACTGGACATCAAGATCGAAGCCTCCGTGCCGCGCAAATAGTGTGAGCATATGATTGAGAAATGGGAAATCGGTCTGCACCGTGCCGAGGCCGTAGCCTTCGAGGTCGAGTGCAATCTTGACTTCAGCTTGTTCCGTGGTGCGCACGATGATGGCTTTGCGTTCGCTCATGGGACGTCCTCCCCCAAGTCCTTTTGAGTCAGAGCCGCTTTCAGCGCGGCTTCCATAACTTCCTCCGGCGGCGGCGATCCGCACCAGAGGCACTGCTGCTTCCAGGCCTGTCCGAGAAACATTTCACTCCCTGCAATGGTCTTGCAGCCGCGGCGTGCCGCATCCTGCAGCAGTCGCGTCTCGGCAGGATTGTAGACCAGGTCGTACACCCATTCGCCGGTGAGACAGCTTGCCGGCACAGGAGACCGGTCGGTCTCAGGATACATGCCGACGGGCGTCGCATTGACCAGCAGATCCCAGCGGAGGCTGTCAATACGGCTCCAGGCTGCGTGCTCCGCTCCAAATTTGGCGGCCAGGTCACGGCCTTTTCCATCGTCCCGCGCCACGACACAGACATGTGCGCCCTCGGTGCACAGCGCGTGGATCACGGCGCGCGCAGCGCCTCCCGCACCCAGGACAATCGCACGCATTTTCCCGGGATGAGCACGCCGCTTGAGGGGGCACAAAAATCCTTCGACATCGGTGTTCTCGCCATGCCAGAGGTCTTTTTTGCGCAGGAGCGTATTGACCGCTCCCGTTTGCTCTGCCGCAACCGAGACGCTCTGCGCAAATGCATGGGCGGCTCCTTTGTAAGGGATGGTCACAGCGACACCCTGCAAGGGCAGCTCGGCATGAAAGCGGAGGAAATCATCGAAGTCCGCCGCTTCCAAAGGAAGCAGAATAGCATTCATGCCCCGTGCGGCGAAGGCGGCGTTATGGATCCGGGGCGAAAGCGAATGTGCCAGCGGCTTTCCCAGTACTCCGTAGAACAGGGTCTCGGGCGTAATTTCGCGCACGCGATACTGCCTGGCGAGCACGTCGGCAGGAAGCTGGCCGTCGGCTGCCGCTTCTCCTCCAGGCAGGCTCGCAAATGTCATCCAGGAACCCCAACTGGATCCGAGAATCCGACTGGGCAGCCCTTCGCATCCCATGGCCAGGGCGCACAACTTTTGGCCCTGTCCGCGAGCACGATGCAACAGTTCTGCGATGCGCAGGTTGTCGGCGAGACCGCGGGCGCGCACGGCGATCTTGAGAATTCCCGCTCCGGAGGACGCCATGTCATCGAGGAGCCCATCCAGATTCCGGGGAGTTTCCTCGAAATTGTGGCAGGACAAGATCACTTGTTCGCACGGCACCCTCTTCAGGACTATCCGCCAGAAAGCGGAAAACTCAACGTCCACATAATCCGCGCCGCGCTGTGCCGCCTGCAAAATGGTTTCCAGCCGCTGCAGTTCCGAACCCAGGTACGCCCCTCCTTCCTGGCGCGATCGCAGGGTGAAGATTACCGGCGCAGGCTTATTGCGGAACAGCAGATCCAGGTCCAGGTCCCGGATAAAATCGGCGCGGATTTCCACAAGGTCCGCCCATTCGGCTGCCCGTGCGACTGCTTCCGCGGCCTTGACCGAGGTGGACTCGCAAATAGAGACGCAGATTTGTGCACACATCAGTTTGGAGCCGCAATGGGCTCAGGCCCGATGAAGATGCTGGGCTGCTATAAAAGAAAGGCCACGCTCCGTCAAAGCCCAGGCTGTCCTGTTGGTGGCATCGAACTTGTCTAAGAAGTTCCGGGTCATGGGACCCCAGTCGCCGGAACTGATTACCTCCTGCTTATCGCGGAAGTAATCCAGAATATCCGAGGGATGCGGGCGAGCGCCATCTACCTCGGGATCCCCGCCTTCATGCTTGGCCGAAATATTGGGGACGTGGTCGGCGATCTCAAGCAATTCGCTCCGCCGATTGTAAGGTTGGCGCACGATGCTCTTGTAAGTTTCCGTAATATGGTGCTCGAAGCGTACGAGGTCTTCAAAACCGAGCGCCTTGCGGAATTGAGCCGTAATCTCCATGGTCTCGTTGTTGATGGAGTTGCTCCAGTTGAAGCCGATCAAGGGCGTGCTGCCGTCGCCGCGTGAAAACAGCTTCGCTCCCGCCAGGGTCCAGAGCGCGGCATAAGGGTTGTCATTTCCCATGAAGACCGAAATCTTGAACTCGATGTCGATCCCGAGACGATACAGCAGGTATCCTGCCAGCACCGTACCCGGGTTGATATTGAGCACCTGGCGCACGCCGTAATGGGTGTAATAGTAGAGAAATTCGTCGACCCATTGCAGCACATGATCGTTGGGCTGGCCGACGCCGCCGAAATATCCGGCGATGGTGGCCGGGCCGCCCAGATGGATGTTCGAACCGTCGGTTCCCTTGGTATCCAGCGTCTCAACAAAGCTGGCGCCGATGATTTTCATCGCAGCCACAAACGCGGGCAGATCCCCATCCGCTTCCTGTTCTTTCATCTTGCGCACGCAGATGAAACGGCCGGGCATCAGAGAACCCTGGGCAAGCGCACATTCGGCAGCGGCCATGATCCACGGAAAGTACTGCGACGCGCTGACCTCCAGCGTCACGGCGAAGTCATCCTTGAATCGCATGGATGCAGCACGATCACCGAGGACCTTGCGCCGGTAGTCTTTGATGCTGATGAATGCGCCCTCGTCACGCTTGATTTCGAGCCAGTGCAACGAATCCAGAAACTCCGGCTTACTCTCACGGACGCACTCGAGCAGGGCCGGCAACTCTCCGGCTTCTGCCGCCTTGCGGTTGATCTCGGCCGGCGTCCCGTGCCGGGCCACGACGTCTAACAAATCCCGAATGACCCGCATATTGGGATCTAGCAAAATGGCATTCATCTCATCCAATCGTTCCTGGGGAATCTTCAATAAATGCTGGATCGGCTCTGCCATGGATCCTCTCCTCATACCAATTCATGATATCTCAGAAAACATTGCGTCCTTTTGATTCTATCATCAAGTGCGGAGTGCTGAGTACTGAGTACTGAGCGAAAAATCATGTTTCATTCAAACTCAGTACTCAGTACTCAGTACTTTTTTAAGAAGGTTGACATTCCCAAGGGTGGGTGATATCAACGACCATCGTCATGAATGCCCTGTGACTTGATACAAATAATGGAGTTTCATGGAGGAGTTATGACCGAAAGAAAACCAGCGACGCTGCCATCTTTATTCAAAAAAGTCGCCGACGGAACACCCCTCAGCATGCTCACCTGTTATGACTTTCCGACGGCCGTGATGCAGGACCGCGCCGGCATCGACATCATCCTGGTGGGCGACAGCCTGGGCATGACCATGCTCGGCTATGAGAGTACGCTCCCTGTAACCATGGAAGACATGATCCGCCACGCGCAGGCGGTGCGGCGGGGTTCGCCGAACGCCTGGTTAATCGGAGACATGCCCTACATGACCTACCAGCCCAGCATCGAGTGCGCCATCCGCAACGCCGGACGCTTCATGGCTGAGGCCGGATGCAATGCCGTCAAGCTCGAGGGCGGAGTGGAGATGGCTGATCGCGTCGCCGCCCTGGTCCGTTGCGGCATCCCGACCATGGGGCACCTTGGATTGACACCTCAGAGTGCCGGAGCGCAGGGAGGCTTCCGTGTCCAGGGTAAGGGCGCTCTTCAGGCCAAGAAAATCGTCGACGATGCCAAGGCGTTGGAAGAAGCCGGCGCATACTCCATCCTGCTGGAAATGGTTCCAGACCGGGTTTGCAGAGTGATCACCGAGCGCGTCAAAAACTGCTTCATTATCAGCCTTGGCTCCGGACCCGATGCACACGGCCAGCTTCTGATCTATCACGACATGTTCGGGCTTTACCCCAGGTTTAAGCCCCGCATGGCCAAGGTGTTCGCAGATGCCGGCAAGGTTATCCAGGAAGGGCTCCAGCAGTATGTCAGCGAGGTCACCGGCCGCAGTTTCCCACAGCCCGAAAACTGGTTCCAGATGCCGGACGATGAGTACCAGCGTTTCTGCGAATTGCTGAAGTAGGGCTGCGGTGGGCGCCGGCTGCCAGACGGCGCTCGCTAATCGCGGACACTTCAAGCCCCGTCCGGCGAGACTTCCTCAAAGGTGCAGCGCCGGAGGCGAGTAAGAGAATAGCCCCGGGCGTGAGCCCGGGGTTTGGAATGTGACAACAATGAGCCCTGAAGGTTGCGTCAATTTTGACTGCGCAGCAGGCACAATTGCGTAACCTTCGGGGCTGTCGTCTCGAACGGAAGCATGGTTTTGAGACAGCCTCGGCGGACGGGGCCTGCTTGTACGATTTTGCATTAACATTCAGATCGAAGCCGTGAGGAATCAAGAATGCCCTACGATGCGACCAAGATGGCAGATTGGCAGATTGCTCGAGAAGCTGAGAAAAACATGCCTTCTCCCTCCGATTGGAGGGAAAGGCTCGGCCTGCGTGACGATGAGATTCTGCCCATGGGCCGAGTCTGCAAGCTCAATTTTCTGAAAATCATCGAACGCCTCAAAGACCGGCCCAATGGCAGGTTCGTGGAAGTGACCGCCATCACGCCAACGCCTTTGGGTGAGGGGAAAACCACAACGTCACTCGGCCTGATCCAGGGGCTGGGGAAACTGGGCAAGAATGTGGGAGGGTGCCTGCGCCAGCCCTCCGGCGGCCCCACCATGAACATCAAGGGAACTGCCGCCGGCGGCGGCAATGCGCTGCTCATCCCGATGACCGAGTTCTCGCTGGGACTCACCGGAGATCTCAACGACATCATGAACGCCCACAACCTGGCCATGGTGGCGCTGACCGCACGCATGCAACACGAACGCAACTACGACGACGCACAATTGCAGAAGCTCACCCGCATGCGCCGCCTCGATGTCGATCCCACACGCGTCGAGTTTACTTGGGTCATGGACTTCTGCGCCCAGGCCCTGCGCAACATCATCATTGGCATCGGTGGCAAAAACGATGGCTTCATGATGAAGTCCCAATTCAACATCATACCCAGTTCCGAACTCATGGCGATATTAGCCATCGTGCGCGACCTTGCGGATCTAAGGGAGCGCCTCGGAAACATCACCCTGGCCTTCGACCGCCGTGGCAATCCCGTCACCACCAGGGACCTCGAAGTAGATGGCGCCATGTGCGCCTGGATGCGCAACACCATCAATCCAACCTTGTGCAGCACGGCTGAAGGCCAGCCCTGTATGGTGCATGCGGGGCCTTTCGCAAATATTGCGGTGGGCCAATCCTCAATCATCGGAGACCGGGTGGGTTTGAAGTTATTTGACTACCATGTCACCGAAAGCGGATTCGGCGCTGACATCGGTTTCGAGAAGTTCTGGAATGTGAAGTGCCGTTACGCCGGGCTGACACCCAGTACCTCTGTTCTTACCGCCACGATCCGGGCCCTCAAGATGCATGGGAACGGTCCGGCGGTCGTTGCGGGCATTCCGTTGCCGGCGGAATACACCCAGGAAAACCTGGACCTGCTGGAAAAAGGGATCCCCAACCTGGTTCATCACATCGGCATCATCCGCAAGGCAGGGATCAGTCCAGTGGTGTGCATCAACCGTTTTGCGACCGACACCAAGGATGAGATTGCCTTGCTGCGGCGTGCGGCGGAAGCGGCCGGCGCCCGTTGCGCCGTATCGGAGCAGTGGGCCAAAGGAGGAGAAGGCGCCACGGAGCTCGCCGAAGCAGTCGTTGAAGCCTGCAATGACAAGATGGATTTCCGGTACCTTTATCCTCTGGAGAAAAAACTGCGTGAGCGGGTGGAGATTATCGCTAGGGAGGTCTACGGAGCCGATGGAGTTGCCTGGACGCCGGACGCCAAGGCCAAGGCTGAAATGCTCGAGGCCGACGCCAAATACGCCGACTATGCCACCCTGATGGTGAAGACGCACCTGAGCCTTACTCACGATCCGGCGCTCAAAGGCGTACCGAAGGGATGGGTGCTTCCCATCCGCGATGTCTTGATTTTTTCGGGAGCCAAGTTCCTTTGCCCGCTTGCCGGCAGCATCAGCCTGATGCCCGGCACGGGATCGAATCCCGGATTCCGTCGCGTCGACGTCGACACCACCACCGGTGAAGTGACCGGCCTGTTCTAACCATGATTGAAGGAGAGAGCCATCGTGCTGATTATCGGCGAGCGTATCAATGCAACGCGCAAGCGCATCGGCGCAGCGGTCACTCAGAGAGATGCGGAATTCATCAAGGAAGAGGCCCGGAAACAGGTGGAGGCCGGAGCAAGTATGCTGGATGTCAACGGCGGCGTTGCCGGCCAGGAAGTGGAAAGCCTGGCATGGCTGGTGCAGACCGTCCAGGAGGTGGTGCAGGTTCCTCTTTGCCTGGACAGCGCCGATCCGGAGGCTCTGCGACAGGCACTGCCTTTATGCCAGCAGCCACCCATGATCAACTCCATCACCGAAGATCCGGAGCGATTCCAGGCGGTGCTGCCTCTGGTGAAACAATATGGCGCCAGGGTGATCGCCCTCTGCCTTTCCGCGGGAGCTCCGCCGGAGACCCTCGAGGATCGAGTGGCTACCGCGGTCCGGTTGGTTGAGAGACTCACCGGCGGCGGAATTCCCATGGGCAGCATTTACGTGGATCCCTGTGTGTTTCCGATCAGCACCGGCGTGCATCACGGTCCTGCGGTACTTGAGGCCATCAGCCAGATCCGCAGCCGTTGCACCGGAGTTCACACCAGCTGTGGCGTGAGCAACGTTTCCTATGGATTGCCGGCCCGAAAGTTGCTAAATGAGGTCTTCCTGCTAATGCTGCTCGGACAGGGCATGGATGCCGCCATCATTGACCCTTGCGATACCGGCTTGATGGCGCGAATCCTGGCGGGAGAGGCCCTCGCCGGGCGCGACGCCCATTGCACGGGGTATCTCCGCGCGTATCGGAGCGGAAAGCTCGAACCTCCACAGCCGGCGCAATAGGTGGGTATGGCTGAATCCCTGCCAACCGTAATCATCACCTGTGCGGTGCTCCGGGAAGCAATCCAAAAATTGCTCGCGGATCAGAGCACGCGGATCATTGTCATGGATTACGGACTGCATCTGACGCCCCAGAAAATGAGGGCCGCAATTCAGGAGCAGATTGATGGCCTCGCATCGCCGCACCTCGTGCTGATCGGCTTCGGGCTGTGCGGCAACGGCCTGGTCGGGTTGAAATCACGTAACCACACGCTGGTTATCCCGCGCATCGACGATTGTGTCGCGCTGTTTTTCGGCTCGCGCACCGCTTTTCTCCGGGAGTTCCACGCAGATCCCGGCACTTACTACCTGACGCCGGGGTGGCTGGAATGCCAGGGCGAGCCAAGGGGCGAGCATTTGAAGTGCTGTGAAAAATACGGCCCGGAAAAGGCGGCCTTGATTACGGACGCTCTCTACGGCCGTTATCGCAAGGCCTGCTTCATTGCATTGACTCCGGAAGATCTGGAACAATACCGCGCGCAGGCAACCGAGGTAGCCGAGTTCTGCCGGGAACGCTGGGGTTGGCAATATAAAGAGGCCGTCGGATCGGATGTGTTCATCCGCCGGCTGCTCGAGTTTGCTCGAGACGGCATTTCCGTGGATGCCCGCCAGGATCCGGAAGATTTTGTCTTCATCCGGCCGGGAGAGGAAGTCAGGCAACAACCCTTCATGCTTCAGGCAACGATCCAGGAGGAATCGGACTCATGTACTACCTATACAATCAAGTGACGGAAATGACCCCTATGGAGCGTATGATGGCCGCCCTCCGCGGGGAAAAACCTGATCGAGTGCCGGTTCATATTTATCCGCGCTTTGCTCCACTCGAGTATTTGGGCCTGAAGTTCCACCAGGCCTGGGAAGTCCCGGATCTTTACGTCAAGGCGCAGATACTGGGCCAGGAGAGGTTCCAATACGACTGCGTGATTGACTATGACATGATGGGACCCGTGGAAGAAGCCCTGGGCACTGTGCTCAAGTATCCGGAAAACGATGTGCCCATGGTCAAGGAACCTGCCATCAGAACCAAAGAGGATATGAAGAAGATTCAATGGAAGATCGATCCTCGCAAAGACGGCAACATGCCCAAAGTTCTTTACGTCATCCGGAGGCTCAAAGAGGAACTTCTCAAACGCGGAGGCGGGAAGTCGCACGTCCCCATTATGACGTGGGGAAGCTGCCCGTCCAGAACCGTCGGATGCCTGCTCGGTTTCCAAAAGTGGTTTACCACGGTCGTGCGGGATCCTGAATGGGCGCAGGAACTCATGGAGCTGGCGCTCGAACCGTGGCTGGAAATGGTCAAGGCGGAAGTGGAAGCCGGTGCAGATCTGGTGTGGGTCAACGATCCCGTTTCTTCAGCCGATTGTATCTCGCGCGACACTTATGAAAAACTGACCCAGCCCATGGAACGAAAATTCATCGAAGCAATCCGGCGGGAAACCGGCGTGCCCGTCGTCTTCCATCCTTGCGGCAACTGGCATGATCGGCTGGACCTCGTCGCACAGAATCAGGCCGATTGCTATTTCCTGGGCCCCATGGATATCCGGCTGTGCGTCGAAAAGATCACCGAACAAAACCGGGCCGGCAAGGCGCGCGCCAAGGCCATCAACGGCAACATCGGAGCCACAACGCCTAGCGCAAATGACAAAAAGGTTCCGGTTCCTTACGCCACGACCCTCGATAAGGGCACGCCGGAGGCGATCGAAGCCGAATGCAAAGAAGTAATCCAGGTGGTTGAAGGAAGCGGCTTGCGAAGCATTATAGGTCCTAACTGCTGGACGCCGCAGGGCGTACCATTTTTGAATATTGATGCCGTGGTCTATTCGGCAAGAAAACACGGAAGGCTCTAATGGTGCAGCCCATGCCGCAAAGTGGCATCGATGAGATTTGCTGATCGCATGTGTCAAGGAGAAAAGAATGGCGCTCGCCGATGAGATGTTGGAAAAAATCAAGCTCAGCATCGTCAACATGGAAGACCAGAAGGCAGTCGAGCTCACGAAGCTGGCCCTCGCGGATCACGCGGCAGAGGATATCCTGAACCAGGCCCTCATTCCCGCGATGGAGATCGTCGGCAATGAATATGAGGAAGGGAGGAAATTCATCCCGGAAATGCTCCTCGCCGCCGAAGCTATGACCGGAGCCCTCGAGCTGTTGAAGCCCCTGCTCGCCCGCTCGGGTGCAAAGAAGGCAGGCAAGGTCGTGATGGGCACGGTCGAAGGCGACGTGCATGACATCGGCCAGAGGATGGTCTGCATTATGCTCGAAGGAGCCGGCTTTGAGGTTCTCAGCCTGGGAGCGGATGTGTCGGCTTCCGAGTTCGTTCAAGCCGTAAAGACGGCGAATCCCGACATTCTGGGCCTGTCGGCGCTACTGACGACGACGGCACCCCGGATGAAGTCGGTAATAGAAGCGCTGCAAAAAGAGGGCTTGCGGGATAAGGTGAAGATCATGGTGGGCGGGGCCATACTCAATCAGCGGCTGGCAGATGAATATGGCGCCGACGGCTACGCTCCCGACGCCGCGTCCGCAACCCGCCTGGCACGGACGCTCATGGAATCGCGCGCATAAGGGACTGATCCGAATCCTAAGTGGCCTGCAGCGGCATAGCCGCAAGCAAAACTAAGATTCCCCGCGGAGCCGCAGAGAAAAGGAGCCTCGAAGAGGCGGCAGATAATAGCCCCGGCCATTCGGCCGGGGTTTTGGGGCAGTTGGAATGAGCGCCGAAGGTGCGGCACAAAGCATGTGTGCCGGTCCTTCGGACCTCGATTCTGTGTCGCTCTCAACCCCGCCCTCACGGCTGACTGCGGGACACACTTAACACTGTGGGTACTCGTGGACCTGGACGTGGACTTGGACTTGGACCTCGACGTAGACCCGGACTATCCTGTGCGACATGAACTTTCGCAAGCTTGACGTTTATCAATTTGCTGTGCGTTTCT
>Ga0315284_10015924_pt1 | contig 10680 bp, 10 predicted proteins | sample YL17G09_16_MG_FD_203696 | JGI IMG/M metagenome (GOLD analysis project Ga0315284, IMG submission 203696) | Sediment microbial communities from Yellowstone Lake, YNP, Wyoming, USA - YL17G09_16 | ecosystem: Environmental > Aquatic > Freshwater > Lake > Sediment | place: USA: Wyoming | collected...
TCCAGCTCCAGAGCCTGCGCTACTCCATAGGGGAGCGAATCCTCCTCGAGGATGTGGACTGGGTGCTATCCCCCGGCGATCGCTGCGCCCTCGTCGGCTCGAACGGCACCGGGAAGACCACGCTGTAGCGCCTCATGCTGGGCCAGCTCACCCCCGACTCCGGGACCCGGGTGCTGGCCCGCGGGACACGCGTGGGATACCTGCCGCAGGAGGCGGCCGAGCGCTACGACGGCACCGTGCTCGAGCGCGCGATGGAGGCCTACCGCGAGCTGCTCGCCATGCGGGAGGAGCTGGACGCCCTGCACCAGCGCCTCGCGGGCATCGCCCCCGACGACCCGGCTCTCGATCGCCTGCTCGAGCGGACCGGCGAGCTGCAGCACCACCTCGAACTGGCCGACGAGCACGCCCTCGAGCCGGAGGCGCGGCGCGTGCTCTCAGGGCTCGGCTTCTCCGTGCGCGACCACGACCGGCTGCTGGCGCAGTTCTCGGGGGGCTGGCGCATGCGTGCCGCACTCGCAGCGCTGCTCCTGACCGACCCCACGCTGCTCTTCCTCGACGAGCCCACCAACCACCTCGATCTGCCCGCGATCGAGTGGATGGAGGACTACCTCGAGGACTTCCATGGCGCCCTCGTGGCGGTTTCGCACGACCGCGTCTTCCTCGACCGCGTCGCGGACGAGGTCCGTGAGCTCGAGGCCGGCCATCTCACCACCTTCGCCACCAACTTCACAGGGTACCTCGAGGAGCGCGAGCTCCGAAGCGAGCGCATCAAGGCGCAGAACGTGCAGGTCGAGAAGAAGATTGCCCAGCTCTCGCGCTTCGTCGAGCGCTTCGGCGCCAAGAACACCAAGGCCAGCCAGGCGCAGAGCAAGCGCAAGCAGATCGAGCGACTCAGGGATCAGCACGTGGTCCTGCCACGCAGGCCGCGCGGCATTCGCTTCCAGTTCCCCACGCCCCCGCACAGCGGCCGTACCCTCGTGCGGCTGCGCGATGCCGCCTTCGGCTACGGTGGTACCGACGTCTTCGCTGACGCCACGCTCGAGATCGAGCGCGGCGAGAAACTGGCAATCGTCGGCGCAAACGGCGCTGGCAAGACCACTCTCCTGCGCGTGCTCGCCGGACAGCTCACGAGCCGCCGCGGGGAACGCGAGACCGCAGACCACACCCGGCTGGCCTACTTCGCCCAGCACGCGGCCGAGGCCCTGGACGGCTCGGCCACCGTGCTCGAGTCGATCGAGGCGATCGCCCCGCCCGAATGGCGGCCCCACCTGCGCTCGCTGCTCGGCAACTTCCTGTTCAGCGGCGACGATGTCTTCAAGTTCGTGCGCATCCTCTCGGGCGGCGAGCGGCAGCGGGTCGCGCTGGCGCGCACGTTGATGGAGCCCGCCAACCTGCTGCTCCTCGACGAGCCCACCCACCACCTCGACCTGGCCGGCAAGGAGGTCCTCGAGGACGCGCTGTTCCAGTACCCGGGCGCCCTGATCGTCGCCACGCACGACCGTTCGCTCATGGCCCGGCTCGCCACCCGGGTGATCGAGGTAAGCGACGGCCGCGTGACCCTCTATCCCGGCGGCTACGACGACTACGAGGCCGCGCGGCTGGCGCGCGCGAAGGAGCCGGCCCGGACCGAGTCCCCGGCACGCGAGGCACCAGCCCCGCCCTTAGGCCGAGCCGCAGCGCTCGCAGTCCCGGCGGCCGCGAATAGGGAGCGTCGTGGGGCGGCCGCGCACGAGCAGGCCCGCCGCATGCAGGCAGTCAAACGCAAGCGCACGCGCGAAGTCGAGCGTCTCGGGCACGACATCGAGGTCCGCGAGGCGAAGATGCGGGAACTGGAGAGCCAGCTCGCCGATCCGGAGGTCTATCAGGACGGCTCCCGGACGCGGGACCTGGTCACCCGCTACGAGCAACTGCGGGCGGAACTGGAATCGCTGTGGCAGAGGCTCGGCGAGCTATGACGAAGTAGCCGGGGCTCGGGGACCGGGAAGGCCGCGCCTCATTGACGCCCCCGCGCCCGCCGGGCTAGTCTCCGTTCCATGGCTGACGTGACCCTCCGTTCCTATGTCTTCCTCGACGACCTGCAGCCCCAGCTCGCCGCCTTCATCGGCACGACCGCCCGGGGGTTCCTGCCCGTGGCCGGCGTGGCTTCGTTGTTCGTCGAGATCGCCCCGGGACTCATCATCAACCGCCTCATGGACGTGGCCCTCAAGGCCACGAGCTGCACGCCCGCCATAATGGTGGTCGAGCGCGCCTTCGGCATGCTCGAGATCCACGAGTGGGACAAGGGCCAGGTGGAGACCGGCGGGCAGGCCGTGCTCGACTACCTGAAACTCGAGGAGCGCGATCGCATGAAGCCGCGGGTGGTCTCTGACCAGATCATCCGTTCGCTCGAGCCATACCACGCGCAGTTGATCAACAAGATCCGCTACGGCGACCAGTTGCTCTCAGGCGAGTCGCTGCTCATCCTCGAGACCGAGCCCGCCGCCTACATCGCTTTCGCCGCGAACCAGGCCCTGAAGGCCGCGCACGTGAAGCTCATCGACGCACAGCTCTTCGGCGCCTACGGCCGGCTCTACCTGTCGGGCCCCGAAGCCGAGATCGACGCCGCGCGCGACGGAGCCCTGCGTGGCATCGAGACGATCACGGGCAGGGAAGCGCCGAAGGGCTGAGGAACGCCGGAGCGGCAACGCCGACGACGTCGAGAAAGGAACGGGGCCCGCGGCGGCGGTTCGTTGCGGGCCTCGCGATCCCCATTCTTCCCCGGCTCGGGAACCGCGCATGGATCATCGCGGACCTCCGCAGAGTCGCTTCCTGCCCGGACATCCGCCACATGGGCGTCCTCGCTCCTGCCCCACCCGGCGCCTCGCAGGTCATCCCCGTCCGCGGCCGGCTCCCGGCTGGGGCCTCCCTCCTACCACAACTCTCCCTGCGGCCAGAAATCCTTCGGATTCACGGTCGCGAGCCCTAACCGCGTCTTCATCTCGTTCGCGCTCGCCGGGGAGTGGCCGGCCCAGTGGTTGTTGAAGTATCCGTAGACTTCGCGGACCTCCGGCAGCGCGCGCTCGAGGTCAGCCTGCCACGCGTCGAGCTCCGCGCTGCGGTTCACCTGCACCCGGTCGTAGCGCTCGATCTCGCGGCGGTCGCCGAGCCAGCGCAGGTAGAGGAAGTCGGCCGTGACCTCGGACACGCGCGGCAGGTTGCGCCACTCGGTCCAGGCCAGCACGGCGTGGTGCCGGCGCAGCAGATCGCAGGTCTTCGCCACGTGCCACGACGCGTGCCGAAACTCGACGGCGAGCTGCATGTCGCGGGGTGCCGACGCGAGGAAGCGGTCGAGCACGCCGGCGGTGCCCGGGTCGCGCTCGAACTCGGCCGGCAACTGCACCAGCAGCGGCCCCAGCTTCTCCCCAAGCGGTGCTAGCGCCTCCACGAACTCCTTCATGCGCTCGCCCATGTTCGAGAGCCGGGACTCGTGGGTGATGCGCTGCGGCACCTTGGCGGTGAAACGGAAGCCAGCTGGCGAATGCCGCGCCCAGGAGCGCACCACCGATGGCCGCGGCGGATGGTAGAAGGTGGTGTCCAGCTCGACGGTGTCGAAGACGCGGCCGTAGAAGGGTAGCCAGTCCTCCTGCTTCGTGCCCGGCGGGTAGAACGACCCCACCCAGTCCGCGCAAGACCAGCCCTGGGTGCCGATGTGGATCGTGGCCATGGTCCCTCCTTCCCCGCGCTTAGCCGGCGCAACGAGCGGAGATCCACAGCGACCACGCCGGCCACCGTTCCGCCCAAGACGGGCGCACCACCTGTCGCGAGTGCGATTGCGCTCACGATCGTCATGCGGGGACTATCGCACTGCAGCGAAGAGACGGGCAAACCTCCACGCCGGACGCGCCGGGCGGGGGAAGAAGCCGGGCCTCAGGCGACGGTGGCCAGTTCCTCGACGAACGCCGCGGCCGCAAGCGCCCCGCCGCTCGCCCGGCGCAGGGCTTCCCGCCAGTCGTACGACCGGCCACCCCGGTAGGGCCGCTCGACCGGGAACGTCCCGGCTTCGGGGCTCGAGACGTAGCGCACGTCCACGTCCGGCCCGCCGTCCAGCCCCACGCACCGCGCTCGCCACGGTCGTGAGTATGTACGCGGGTCGAGCACGAAGAACGGCAGCGCGCAGGCGGACTCCTTGCGCAAACGCACCAGTTCGAGCGACCCGGGCGCCACCTCCGTGCCGATCTGCTGGCGCTCCCCGACGGTGACCTTCGCGGTCTCCGCGCACTCTTTTCTCGGGGACAGGCACGGCCCCGCGCAAGGCGGCCCGGCGAATCGGGCCGGGCTGGCTCCGCGTTCCGCTACGCGACCCGCTCCGTCCCGTCCAGCGGGGCCTCCTCGCCGAGGCACGTGATGGAGGCCCCTGCGCTCTCCGAGAGGCGCAGTCCGACCACGCCGGATGGATGGACCAGGTGCGGACCAACAGAGGTCAGCACGACGAAGAAGCCCTCGACCTGCTGGTTCATGAAGTCTGAAAGCCGCTGGCTCTCCCGCTGCAGCGGCATCCAGACCCTACCCTGCAGGGTCAACCCGTCGGCCAGCACGACCTCGGCCTCCTCTTCGCGCCAGGGCTGGAAGCCCCGCGCGAAGACGTCGGTCTGCAGCACCAGCCGCCCGGGCGTGACGCGCACCAGCCGGGACTTGTTGAAGAGGTGGATACGCCCGCCCTCGCCGACCGCGACTGCCAGGAACGGCGACGATTCGTTCAGCTTCTCGATGATGGTCTGGTGCCGGGCGCCAGAGGCGTCCAAATCGAGGAAGATCGAGCCCGCCACCCCCTGCAGGTCCCGGGACCAAAGGGTGACTGATACGCGGCGCTTCGGGACGTAGTGATCCATAGTGGACCTCGCCAGGCCCTTCCCGGGCCATTACGTGTGGCTTGGATGCGCTGCCGATTTCGGTAGAACCCCTATGCAACCGGCCTGCCGCCCGCGCCGATCAACCCGCGATGGCGTGGAACCCGCATGCTTCCGGCCCGTGCTCCGCGTCCGCGGCCGGAGACCGCGCGGGCCGGGACGGGACGGCATTGCACTCCGCAATGGACGGCAACCGCAGCGCATGGTCCTGCACGGAACCGGACGCGGCTCTGATACACTGCGCGCCATGTCCTTTGGCCCCGCGCTGGACTCCCGCCACGCACCCGGCAACCCCTGGCCGCAGGTGCGCCCGTGGGTTGTGATGTTCGCGGCCGCCCTGGGCCTGCGAGTCGCCAACGCCTGGCTCGCGACCGGGCCCCATGCCCGCCCCGCGTCCGACCCAGCGACGTACGACGCCGTGGCCTGGAACTTGGCCCGGGGGGCTGGCTTCTCCCTCGCGGGCGCGGGCGGGATCTACCCGACGGCATTCGTGCCGCCGGTGCTGCCCTGGATCACGAGCCTGCTCTACCGCGTCGTCGGGCACGACTACTTCGCCGCGGTCCTGCTCGGCTGCGTGATCGGCAGCCTGGCTCCGCTGCTGCTGGCGGCCTTCGGCACGCGGATGTTCGGCAGCACGGTCGGGCGGCTGGCCGGCTGGCTCGCCGTCGCGCACCCGCTGCTCGTGTACTTCTGCGGCTACCTGCTTACCGAGACCCCGTTCACCGTCATGCTGCTGCTCGCCCTGCTCCTGAGCGCCGACTGGGTGAAGACGCCGCGCCCGGGTCGCGCCTTCGGCGCCGGCATCGCCTGGGGGGTGGCCGCGCTCACGCGACCCACCGCGCTCACGCTGCCGCTGCTGGTCGCGGCGTGGGCATGGGCGCCACTAGGGTTCACGCTGCCGGCCCGCGCCCGGCTGCGCCAGGTCCTGCTGCTCATGCTGGGGTTGGTGCTCGCGGTCGGGCCCTGGACGATGCGCAACGCGCTCACGCTGCATGCCTTCATCCCGGTGACGACAGGCGCGGGCGGCGCCCTGCTGGTGGGCAACAACCCGGGGGCCTGGGCCGATCCCGCCGCCCGCGGCGGTGGTTCCAACGACCTGTGGGACGAACTGGTCCAGACCGAGTACCGTGGGCTCTCCGAGACTGAGATCGACGTGCGCGCCCGCGCCCACGCGGTCGCCTTCCTGCGCGGGCACGTCTCCGAGTGGCCCGCCATGGCCGCCGCGAAGCTCGCGCGCTTCTGGCGGCTCTCGGCCGACGCCGGGCCCACGCGCGCCTGGCAGCGGGTGGCTTCGCCGCTGCAGCGCCCGCTGCGCGTGCTGGATCCGCTGCTGCTGTGGTCGGTGGCGGTCCTGCCGCTGGCGCTCTGGGGCGTCGCGCTCTCGCTGCGCGGCCCGCGGCGCTGGCTCCAGTCCCTGAGCCTATGGGTGCTGCTCTACTTCACCTCGCTCGGAGTGGTGTTCTTCGGTTCGCTAAGGCTGCGCGCACCGGTCGAGCCACTCGTGGTCCTCTTCGCCGCAGCGGGACTCGACGACCTGGCGCGGCGCCTGCCGGCGCGCCGCAGCCGGCTGCGGGTGGTGACGCGGAGGAGCCTGCAAGAGTGACCGCGCCCGGCCCGTGGGTCACTTCGGGATGACGCTCACGACCTTGAAGCGGAACGAGTAGGTCCGCGGCTGGTCATCGATGCGGAAGACCAGGTCCACGCCGAACTCCTTGTCCGAGAAATCCGGGGCGGTCGTGTCCTCGGGCAGCAGCGGGCGGTGCAACTGCTGGTCGCTGCCCGCCGGGTCCACGAGGTAGTCCATTGGCAGCACATAGTCGCTGTAGCGTTGCAGCCCGGCGATCTGGGTCGGCGCCTGCACGTTGAACCGATCGGCCCAGCGCGTGGTCCCATGAGCGACCTGCCCCGTCCCCTCACGCGGGTCACGGAACACCGAGCGATCCCACTCGATCCACACCGGCCGGTTCTGGCGGTTCTCCACCTGCAGGTGAAGGACGTTCGGCGCTGGCCGGAAGTAGAACGAAAGATCGCGATCCTGGAAGGTGAAGCGCTCGCTCCCCGGCAGCACCTGGGTGAAGCGGTATCGGTAGAGCGCCGTTGCCGACCCCGAAGCGGAGGCCGTGGATTCGCTGGCTCCGCTCACGAGAGTCTGGACATCGCGTGACGGCGTGGCTGCCGGCTCAGCCGCTCCGGGCGGCGCTCCGCTCAACTGGTTGGACGCACAGCCACTCAGGAACGCGGCCACGACACACACGGCAAGCAGGGACATGGTCTTCGCGGATCCCACAGCGGGAGACTAGCCGCGCGGCGAAGAACACGTCAAGGGGCTCGTGCTCCCGCGGTCCGTCCGTCCCGCGGGAGCTGGACGGCTCAGGCGGCTTGGCCCCTCCGCGACAGCAGGTGCCGAAGCGCCTCCTCGATCCCCGGGAAGCGGAATGCGTGTCCGGCGGCCTGCAACCGCGCGGGGATGACGCGCGCACTCGCAAGCAGCGCTCCGTCCGCCATCTCGCCGAAGAACGCGCGCAGCACGAGCGCGGGCACGGGCACGAGCGCCGGGCGGCCGATCACCCGTCCGAGAGTGCGGGTGAAGACGCGGTTCGTCTCTGCTGCCGGCGCGACCACGTTGACGGCCCCCGCGAGTCCCTCGTCGGCGAGCGCCCGCTCCAGGACGGCTATCACGTCCTCGATGGCCACCCAGCTCCACCATGCGCGCCCGTCCCCAAGCGGCCCGCCCAGGCCGAGACGGAACGGGGGCAACAGACGGGCGAGAGCGCCTCCCCGGGTCGTCAAGACGAGCCCCAGACGCGGGTGCACGACGCGGATCCCGCCGGCGGCAGCCGGTGCCGTGGCCTCCTCCCACGCGCGGCACACCTCCGGAAGAAAGCCCTCGCCGGGTGGACTCGACTCGTCGAGCAGTTCGTCCCCACGGTCGCCGTAGAAACCGATCGCCGAAACCGAAACGAGCACGCGGGGCGGTCGCTCGAGCTCCGCGAGGCGCCGGGCCAGTAACCGGGTCCCGGCTACGCGGCTCTCGCGGATGAGCATCTTGCGCACCGGCGTCCAGCGCGCCGCGATGGGCTCGCCAGCCAGGTGCACGACCGCGTCGAAGCCCTCGATCGCGCGCGCTTCGAGCGTGCCCCCCGCCGGATCCCAGCCGATCTCGCCGGGCCCGGTCGCGTGTCGCGTGAGAACGCCGGTCTCGTGGCCCCGGCCACGAAGCCACGGCAGGAGCGCAGAGCCGATCAGGCCCCGCGCCCCGCTGACCAGCACACGCAGGGGCATCAGGCAGAACCGGGGCCGCAACTCCGGCCCTGGCCCGCTCTCCGCACGGCAACCATGCTACGCGGACTTCTTCTCCATCGAGGTCATGAAGACCTTCAGGAAGTCCACCGGCACCGGGAAGATCGTCGTCGAGTTGTTCTCGGTCGCGATCGCCGCCAGCGTCTGCAGGTAGCGCAGTTGCAGCGCGGTCGGCTCCTTCGACATCACGCTTGCCGCCTCCGTCAGCCGGGTGGCCGCCTGGTACTCGCCTTCGGCGTTGATGATCTTCGCGCGGCGCTCGCGCTCGGCCTCGGCCTGCCGCGCGATGGCACGCTGCATCTCCTGCGGCAGATCCACGTTCTTGACCTCGACCGTGGTGACCTTCACGCCCCAGGGCTCGGTCTGGCGGTCGATCACCTGCTGGAGCGCCGTGTTCAGCTTCTCGCGTTCGGCGAGCAACTCGTCCAGCTCGGCCTGGCCCAGGATCGAGCGCAGCGTGGTCTGGGCGATCTGCGACGTGGCATACAGGTAGTTCTCCACCTGCACCACCGCCTGCTTCGGATCGATCACGCGGAAGTAGACCACCGCGTTCACCTTCACCGTGACGTTGTCCTTGGTGATGACGTCCTGCGACGGAACGTCCATGGTGACCGTACGCAGACCGACCTTGACCGGGCGGTCGATGATCGGGATGAGGAACACGAGCCCCGGCCCGCGTTCGCCGACCAGCCGACCCAGGCGGAATACGACCAGGCGCTCGTACTCGCGCACGACGCGGACCGCGTTCGCCACGATGATGATCCCGAGGAACAGCAGGAACAGCAGGAAAGGTGCGAGCACCATCTCAGGCCTCCTTGGAGGGGCGCACGCGGAGGGTGAGCCCCTCGACGCCCGTGATGACCACTTCCGAACCCGCCTCCACATCCGACTCGCTCATCGCATTCCACAACTCGCCACCGATGCGCACCTGGCCAGCCGGGGCGAGACGATCCACGGCCATCGCACGCGCGCCCAACAGTCCCCCACGCCCGGTCTCGACCCGGAGTCGCTGCGCACGCAGGCCCTTTCCAACGATGAAGAGGAAGAAGACCGTCGTCGCGCCCGTGGCCCCAATGATGATGGACCAGGAGAGCCTGGCGCCTCCGCCCTGGAAGAGGATCATCGAGCCCAGCACAAGCGATACGGCCCCGCCGGTCGCGAGCATCCCGTGGCTCGCCACCTTCACCTCGGCGATGAAGAACGCGATGGCCAGCACCACGAGCGCAATGCCAGCGTAATTCACGGGCAGAGTCGAAAGCGCGAAGAAGGCGAGGATCAGACATATGCCACCCACCACACCGGGCAGGATGGCACCGGGATTCTGCAGCTCGAAGAGCAGCCCGTAGAAACCGAGCAGCATGAGGATGTACGCCACGTTGGGGTCCACCAGCACGCCCAGCAGCTTCTGCCGCAGCCCGGGCTTGAGGGTATCGCGCGGCAGGCCCGAGAGCGCGAGCGTGGTCTCGAGGCCGGGGCGCGAGACGGCGATGCCGTCGGCCTGTTCGAGCAGGTCATCCAGCGAGCTGGCGACGAAGTCCACGACGCCGAGGTCCAGCGCCTCGTCTTCGCTCGCCGCAACCGCCCGGCGCACCGCCTCCTCGGCCCAGTGCGCGTTGCGCCCGTGTTGCCGGGCGATGGTGCGCGCGAAGGCGGCCGCGTCACTGGTGGCCTTCCGCGCCAGCGTCGAGTCCATGCCGCCCTGCAGGTTCACGGGCGTCGCCGCTCCGATGTTCGTGCCCGGCGCCATCCCCGCCACGTCGGCCGCCATGACGATGAACACGCCGGCCGAGGCCGCCCGCGCGCCTGCGGGCGAGACGTAGGCGATGATCGGCACCTCCGAAACGAGCATCCGCTTGACCATGGCGCGCATGCTCGACTCGAGCCCTCCCGGGGTGTCGAGCTCGATCACCAGCGCCTTGTAGGCCTCGCGCTCGGCGCGGTCCACCGCGGCGCCCAGCGTCTCGGCCGAGACCGGCGAGATCGGACCTTCGAGGCGCAGGACGAGGATGCGTCCCGCCTTCGGCGTCTCCGCCAGGCGCTCCTGCCGGCGCGCCTCCGCGAGCCGGCTCCGTGCCGCGTGCGCGCGCGGCGCGCTGACGAACAGCAGACCCGCCGCGGCGGCCAGGACGAGCAGGACGCCGAGCGCGCCCAGGACCACGGGTGCGAGCGGCACGCGGCGCCGACGCGGCCGGCGCAGCAGCCGCGCCTTCTGCGCGAAGGACCAGGCGCTGCGGTGGACACTCCTCATGACGCCTCCTCGCCCAGGCGCCGCGCCAGCGCCGCGCGCCACGCCTCGGGGTACTTGAGTCCGCTGCCGGTGTCGTAGATCACCACGCGCTCCTGCGGCCCCACCTCACCGCTCGCCCGCATCTGCCGCAGCGCCGCGAGCGTGGCACCGCCCTCGGGGCAGGCGAAACAGCCCTCCCCTGCGGCCAGATCGACCATGCCGTCCAGCATCTCCTCCTCGCTCACGGCCACCCCCGTGCCTTTGGAT